>Ga0123337_10000096_pt1 | contig 179376 bp, 218 predicted proteins | sample frozenSSSSmetaG_FD_89792 | JGI IMG/M metagenome (GOLD analysis project Ga0123337, IMG submission 89792) | Glacier valley bacterial and archeal communities from Borup Fiord, Nunavut, Canada, to study Microbial Dark Matter (Phase II) -... | ecosystem: Environmental > Aquatic > Freshwater > Ice...
CATAGACTGGAGAGAATTGGGCATCCCGTCCGCTCTGCCATACACAAGCTCCAGATCGGCAGATTAGTAGTTGGGTGGGTGACCACCAGCGAATACCTGCTGTTGTATGTTTTTGTACTTTTTTTTCTCTTCTGTTCTGTTCTCTTCTTAGTCTTTTGCTTCTTGGTTGGCGAGACATGGGAGTACACCCGCTTGCAAAACCCATAGCTCCAGGTCACTGGGGAAATTGAGCACCTCAACAGAGCCCAGTGACCTCTTTACGATTAGGATCCCTACTAAGAGATCTTCTACAAAGTCTGGCCGTGAACCCTCGTTTGTCAGCAAGTTTGATAAGGACAGGAAGCCAAGACCAAGCAGGCCAAGCGTCCGAGGGAGGAGTGCAGGGGCAGCAGAACAGGAGAAGATATCCCAAATCCATTGTCGATTGACGACAACACAGTAACTACGCCAAATAATTCGCCTGTGGGTCGTGATGTGGCTCACGAAAGGCCTAGGCGTCCGAATTGTACCGAACTTGTAAGTGTCAATTATGGTGTCGATCTACCGAGCAGAAAACCTGGGAGAAGTAGCTCCAAAAGCTCAACTCCTGTTCTACAACCCCAACAATCCCAGACATTGTTTCTGATAGAGTATTTTGAAAGAGCGCAGAATTCTACTGATAGTCGAAGCAGGGCATCGGTTCACGTAGCAGAGGGTGCAATAGACAGCCAATCGCCTTCATAATCCTTAAGGAGACGCACCGCCATGCGTAAAGTTTTGCCTTCTAGAAGGGCCAACATGGCAGCAGCGGAAGTTGACGACCTTAATACTTATGGTCTAACGAAAGCTGCCCTATCGACAAAGGCTCAGCCTGGCTCTGGCACGCCTAGAAGACCTACAACTGGCCAGAACCTAGCTTCTGATGAAACCAAGTGTTGGAAGTATATGCTCTGGTGAATCCAGAGCAGAAACTTCACCTAACTTCCACTCTAATAGCCGACAGGCTATTGTCTATTCAGGGCACACAATAAATAGATAGAATCAGTAGTTTAGATTAATTCTATATGCTTTCTCACTTATACCTTCCGTGCCCACAATGATATCTACATTGTGATTGCAACACCAAAGCTATTAGCTCCACCATTTCTTTGATGCCCTATTACACCTTCTTGGATGTGATGATAAAGCTCAAGGGCAAGCGAGGCATAATCAACGTGATGTTGCTGCCGCCGAAGAACCACTGGGCTTAATGCATAGACTAAACAAACTTTGCCCTGGCAATGGACCGTCTACAAGACTTGGAGGAGATATACTTCACAGAGCGATACCCGACGAGGAATTCTTTCCCCCGACTAAGAATTCTAGGGAGGGAAACATCGAAACTAATAATGAATTGCTAGAATTTCTCAAACGTCGTTCTGAAAAGGACGCAGTGAGGTTGAAAAAAAGACAAGAGGCTCATCTCTTTAAAGGCTGCTTGACTCAACTGAAAAATGAAGTTAAAGGATGAAGAGTGCTTAACTCGACTGCAGACAACTCCGAATAGTTTGCCTGCAGCTAAGGATCTTCAATTGTTTTAGGAATTGTTCGAAGCCCTCTTATGACGAGGGGATTGTTGAAATCAGAGAAAAAAAAAATAGCATTAGAATGGCAAAATATAATGTTCAATGTGGCTAGGAAGAAAGGATCCTAAAAGTTACTTTTCATACAGACGCATTTCTCTCTAGCTACACTCGTATCCCTTAAAGCCTCGAGCAATCGAAAGAAACACTTCAATTGACCATCTCCAATATCCCTTCTAGTCCTAACGACCGTTCAAATACGCCGTAACAGTAGATCTCTCTACATTAACAAGAAGATAGTCCGGCCTGTTAGATAGAGAGGGTGATGCTAGGAGGCACTAGATGATTCTCATGAATATGAGAATCTTCACGTTATGCATAGACGGTTCCATGCATCTTTCCATTAGCTCTTTAAGCCTTTGTCACCACTATCTATATTAAGGAATAGATAGCCCATAGCATAGTTAGAGAATTAATCACTTTTCATTTCATCTATTCTACTGTGCTGCTTTACTTTTAATATGGCCTCCCATCATCATTGAGGTCCGCAGACCAAACATGATCCCCAGGGGTTCCACCTCCTCCAGTGGTCAAGCCCTGCGGCTATTAAACGTCTGAAGAGGCATTTCGACTTACAAATTCGGAGTCAGCAGTTCGCGTCTTTGTAAAAAAGAGCATGATTTCGGATGTCCCAGGAGAAATGAGACATCTAAACCGCCCCAAAAATATAACATACCATCATCAGGACCACCAAGATTCCTCCACAAGCTCACATGGTCTCGCCCCTAGAGCGTCCAACTCTGAGATAATACACTTTGCCATCGATGCAGCCTTCGCAGTAACAACCTCTACCTTTTTGTATTTGCTTGACAGCGTTGCGCTTCCGGACCATATCAGTTCTTCAACTCTCAGTTCTTCCATTCCAAATTTCTCTGCGTGCTGGGAACCGCGCCATTCGAAGGATGCGACATTGGCGAATGTCTCGAGGCACTTGCCAAAATTCGCAACAATGATGCTGAGAGCTGGTTTCGCGCATGGGTCGAGGCCGGAGACATGGCAGAGAAAGTCGCTGTCGAAACTGAACGTCGCGGTGATCGCGAAGCTGCTCGATGGGGTTGGATCCGTTCAGGAAACTACCTCCGTGCTGCAGAATACATGCTGCATTGTTTGCCAAAAGATAGCCGCCTCTTGAAGACGCTCAATCGTAGTGTTGCCAATTTCCAACGAGGGTTTACCCTGCTGCAAGATCCCGACGGGCATGGCGGTGAAGTAATCAAACTCGAAATTCCCTGAAAACGGTCTTATTTTGCCGGCATATCTGTTCATGTCTTTACGGCAAAATGGCTCTCAAGAGAAGATTCCCGTCGTCATCAACAGCGGCGGTTTCGATTCCACGCATCAGGAGCTATACTTTTATGTTGCAGCGGGCGCACGACAGCGTGGATACGCAGTGCTCACCTTTGACGGTCCTGGTCAAGGCATTGTTCTGCGCCAACAAGATCAGAAGAAAGGATATCCTGCCAAAGCACCATATGACTCTTATATTCGCCACGACTGGTTGTTGTATAAATATTTCAGTGCCATGGCCTCATTCAACTGTGCCTCCGTCTCAAACGGGCCATTGATCACTCCTGGGGCTACGTCATCAGCCGTCCAGAACATAGAGTCTTCGAGAGCGCGATTCCCAAGGCTCCCGAAATACCCAGGACAAGGAATATTACGAAGGTGATTGAACACGTCTCGCAACCTATCTGCTATGGCGGTCTTCGCGGGTGTGTCCAGAGTGTTCCAACAAGGAGCAAGGGTCTGTCCCTTCACATTCTCCATCACGATATAGTTAACTCTCGTATCTTTATCGGAATAGATAGCGTAAACCTGGGGCACTGGTATATTTGAAAATTGCCCGACGAACAGCATATTCTCGCCTTCAATCAGGGTCACGTTAAGGCCATACTTGATAAGAAAGTGGCGGCCAACTCGGACGATGCGTCGACCAGTTGACTCCTGTAGGACGTCTTGTGACGTTGTTATGGCCTCGAGTGTTGGAAGAGGCGCAGGAAGGCGGTCAGAGGTTGCGAAGAAAGGAAGAGGATAATAGCTGGCCATCACAATGTAACGGATTGGTACAAGTCTTGGTGGTGGTGGTGGAGAAATGCGAGTATTTAAGACTCTGAAGGGGTTCAAGCACGGACCAATACAATGGATGATGCGAGGTAGACGGAACAACAAATTAATCCGCCGACCATATCAAAATATTTTGTAGGCTATTTGGTCAGAAATCGAAGTACAGGTTGATTTAGTTTCGTTTCAGGTTCGTTTCCCTAAGCGCTGCCTCGAAGGCCGATCGACTAATTTGAGAAAATCTCAAAATTTAAGTGTTCTCCCGTCGGCGGCTGCTTAGGTAAATCTTCTTCCGCTTCCTAAAAACATGCTCGCGTGATCGACAATTAGAGGACTGAAGGCCTCCTTCGATTACCCCGTACCATCTGCTGCGAGCCAACTTCAAGAGGATTCAGTCAATGACCCTCGATGCCTCCAGCTATTTCCTCAGCTTTATCTCTCTCTCCTGCCGGATTCTGCATCTTTGACACCGTGGCAATATCATCCCCTAATGGCAATCATCCAGGGATTGCATTCTATGGACGGCCTTCGAACAGCTGAACAGATTCAGCTCCTCGATTTGGTCGACTCACTTCGTGCGGAAGGATTAAGTGAATTCACTGCCCTGCCTTAGTTGGTTGTTTGTAGCGGATCAATCAAGTGGCAAGAGCTCCTTGCTCGAAGCAATTTCGGGGGTTCCATTCCCGAGAAAGGACAAGCTCTGTATACGACAGTTATCGAATGCCTCGTCTCTCGCAGAAGTTGTGGCCCAGAGCTTTTTGCTTCTGCGGCTAAAATTCAAAAGTTCTGCTAGACTCAAAAGCGTGCCTATGTATGTAATTTACAAGCTCAAAAGCGTACTTTAGATCCTTTCTTAATACTTATGCTAACCGACTGCCTGGAGTAAAACCAGCCCTTGTGTACTCATAGTTGTCACCTCTGTTCCAACTTCTATGACTCGCTCTGAAACGGCAACTAATCCCGAGTCTCCCACTCGACATATCTCTCTGACCCAACGTGACTAGATGCGTGGAGAGTGTTAAACTCGTCCTGTGTAGCATTCTCCTTGAGCCGCATAGGCCACGGTTCGATGATAGTATGCCTTGCCTTCATCTTAAGCCCAGCTGCCCTGCTGATCTCTGTAAACCGGCATTCATCCATGAATTGCTTAAATGGCTTGTCGAAGTCGCGGAACATAGCCAATACTTCCGTTAATCTTATAGAGTCGGCAGTAATACCCTGAAATATTGCTGGACTGAATGGCAAGTACTTGAACAGTCTGTCCGCTTCGGATCTTGAAGGCATTATCAGGTCGAGGCGGTTACTACTCTCCTGAACGGCGTTCATAAAAAGCGTCAGGAGAGTGGCATGAGGGTTCTGATGTTTGCGTTTAACCAGAGGCCCAAAGAGACTAAGAGTAGTCTGGGGCCCAATATATCCACGATCTCCTATGTTTGAGACCTAAAAACCATTAACACACGTGCAAGCGACGCTTTGGCATTCTCATCCGAGAGAGCTTGTTGGACCGTCATACCTCAATCCTGTCGAAATAGTGCTTGTCTATCCCACCTTGCCTGAGGATGCCAGGCAGTTTCAGCGCGTCAACCTGACAAAGTTGAAAGCAGATCTTGAGTCCCTTGATTCGGTGGCAAAACTGTGATAAAAGGTCTTGAATGCACAGGAACAAGCTTCCATATATGTCGTTCTTTGCCCCAGGCGCCTTCTGAAACACTTCCTTGACCGGCAGCCGTGGAGAGGGTCTGCAGAGTCCATCATCGGCCAGAATTCCGTTGTCTGGTAGAGAGTCCTTGCTGTGAATTAGTCCATGATATATCACCGTTGAATTCTGGAGACTTATGGGTTCGGTATATCAAATCCCTTACGTGATTGTCCAAATGGTAGCAGGACTCCATCCTTGCGAAACTTGGTAATGCAGATGCGCCACGCGGGCGGCATATTATACAGCGCCCGGTCAACATAATCTCTCCGCTCTTTGGCTAATGTGGTCGAAGTCATGGTATTTTGGGCTTGGACCTTTGACAGGCCATCGGGAACCTGTAAGTATGATGGAAGACGATCCCACATTGTCTTCGTGAGCACTAGGCGTAGTGATCGCTCACCATAGCTCCAGGTTTTCGCCTGCAAAGAAGTTGCTGGTCTTCCTTGAATCTTCTCGCATACTTGCTGGATAAGTGGTAGTATCTCATCTTGAAGAAGGCGGAATATCTGCTCCGGTATGAAAGCGGAATACCATATATGCAGCATAATGGGCGTTGCCTCGCTGGGACCGAAGTGCAATGAGGTGAGAAGGAGAATTGAATTCCGTGCCACAATGTCGAAGTCCATATCATTGATAACTACCTCGCAGTTCCCGGCGTAGGAATCTGGCAATCCTGCGAGGGACTTCAACACATTCCTAATGTCCCCAGACGCTTTACAGAGTCAGCAATTGGCATCGAATGGAATCTGGAAAAACTCACCGGCAAAAAGGAGACGAAGGTATTCTGGAAGATCCGCCGCTTCGTTTTGGAGAGCCTGCATCACATCTATAGCTGGCATGTTGCCCCACAGGTATTTCTGCGCGCCATATTTGGTTTGTCCCATGGGTGGGCCATCAGAACTGAGAAATGCAGGCTTTCGACGTTCCACCTCCCATGAAGGTTTCCACGTCTCCTTCATCAAAGGAGATTTGCAGTCGACCTTGTGCAAACTCCAATGAGCCACCTGGCACTCTCTACTGCAGTACTACGTTGAGGACTGACATTAGCAAAGATGGATAGCAAGGGAACGACATAGATGAGAGCTTACCTGAACTAAAAAACATACTTTACAACATTCGGCGCTGTTTCGAGACATGGCGATACTTCGCCTTCGATAATCTGCTCTGTATTAGCACAAGGAAGTTGCGTCATCAGAGCAGAATCAGCCATGGCTGGAATTTGGATGTTGAAAGTCTCAGAGTTGAAATAGACTTATGGATACGACTCTCTTGATATAGATGGCCTAAAAAAGGCTCAAAGAATAGGCGGTGTGCAAAGAGCAATCCATGCATTTGCCAGAGCAATCCAGAAAATGGTCCAGAACCTTTCAGACGAATTATCTAACATATGTCATGTATGAAACCTGTGGCCATGTTGAGACTTGATGGGCGCGTATTGACGTAGCAAGAGCTAATAAGGTCATCCAGTGTTTGCACAGCAGAACTGCAGGAGACTAACTGTTGCATCCAGGTCCCGCCCCTGCTCTGTGCGAGCCTATTCGGGAATGCCCCAAATTCGTGGGTTTGCCCATGGTACTCATGAATATGTATCACTGCCGACTGTAATGGCCTATTCATGAATCCAACGGCTGTATATTAAAAATAGATAGACAAATAGATAGAAAATGAAAATGTCTTACCATCTATCCCCTTCTGTCCTTCTGTCATTCTGTCTTCACGCCCTTCCTGGTTCTCATGCAGCCATCCGTGAAAATGTCATCAAAACTCAGGCACTAGGCCAGTAGTGTCCGAGCGGCAGACCTTCTTAGAGGCATATACACTCTCTAAGGCAGGATGCAAGACAGGATGGACGGCACGTAGGTATTTGGCTCGTTGCCAGAGCACCTTAAAGCCAATTGGGTGGCAAAATACCACGCAAACTGTGTGCAGAAACGGTGCAGACCCCAGGCCTCAAAACAGACTTTTCATACATCCAGAAATTATCCTATTCCACAAGCATTAGGCAGACATACAACAGAAAATGGCCGCTCAGGGTATAATAACACACTATTCAGACACAAGCTCATCGTCCGTTACACTCCACCTCCTTTCCCTCCCTCTCTGCCCTTCCGCCAATGCAGGCGTCATGGTCGCCGCATCATCCGCATCTCCATTACCATCATCGGTGCTACTAGCTCCCATCACCGACCCTTCGACGGACTCCATCGTCTCGTTCTCCTCCATCAGCGGCGTTCTTGCGCCCTCCCCCTGCGCATCCACCCTCCTGAAAATAGGCGGCGGGGAAAATGGCCGTACACCACGGGACCTGTTGAAATGCCCTTCTGTCGTACCGGAGAAAATGCTGCCTGTCTCCTCTCTATCTCGCGTGGAAACCGCGCCCGCAAGACTCTGGTACTGTTCGCTATCCTCCAGTAGACTATCGCTCCGCCGATGCGGTGGTCGGTCCGCGCCTGTCTCGGCCAGGATACTCTTCTGAGGTAGGATGCTGAAGAGTTTCGAGCCGTCGCCATGATTTCCCTCGGGTTCGTTCGCGAATAGATCAATTCCCTTATCCAATAGCTCCTCCAAACCACCGCCCGACCAGCCTTTTCGCGCCAGGGATTCAAAAATGTCGACCTCGGCCCTCACTAATGACGAACTCGCTTCCACAATCTTCACACTTGTCTCTTGAGAGTCTCTAAGCAGCGATCGGCTATGTCCTCCATGCAGTGCTGTCAATTCATCCAATTTGGTCGTCAAATCCACCAAATGTCCTCGAAACCTAGCCACATCCCGTTTTCTCTGGCGATGCAACTTCAGCCCTTCCTTTTCCATCCTCCGAATCTCTTTACTCCTATCCTTCACTTCTCGCTGATATGCTACTTCCTCCTCCTCCATTTGCCTCCTCCACCCATCCAGCTCATGCAGCAGCGGTACTTCGAAGTTGCGGTATACGGTTTCGGATAGAATCTGCTGATGATTCGCGATCAACTGGTGCACCCCACTCGCCGCCATCAGATTATCCGCCGTGCAGCTCCCCTGCGCCGTAAAGCTATTACTCAAGTTTCCGCCATTGATATGTAATGTCTCTGATCTTGCCTCTTTCAGCCGCGCGCAAGTCTCAAGCGCGCTGCCGAAGAAAGACGCGGCTTTGGAGAGTTCGGCGAGTGCGAGGCGGTATTGTTTCGCGGTGGAGAGGAGCTCGGAATATGCGGTTTGGGAGAGTTCGAGGTCGTTCTTTGTGAGGACTGCGTGGCGTCGCTGGGGCGGGGGAGGTACAGGGAGGTTGTATGCGGAGATAGGATTCGCAGTTGAGGCGTAGGAGTAGGAGGGGGATGCTGGGACTGGAGGAAGTCTGCTGGGTGTTGGAGAGGGAGAGCGGGAATCCGTTATCGCTGCCATGGCGCCGGTTTGTTTATATGCAGTTCTGTTGACCCTGCGTTGTAATTATTGCCGTCAGATAATGCTGATATAGGCAGAAAAGAGATCGAACTGAGCGCAAATGTATAGCATGCGCAAGGAGTATTTCAGAGAAATATCATAACGGATGAAGGGTGAAGGGTGAAGAGTGAAGAGCGATAGCGGTTGTATGCGCAGGACAGGACAATCTCCAACGTGGATACCATGATAACATGCGGCCCGTCGTTAACCCGGTTGGCCAATGAGGATCGTGATGTTCCTCGAGCTTCGCCTCGGCCATGTCGCAATTCTGGGTACATCAAGGCCGATCGTCCTAGAGGGGCATCGGATTTCTATCTCGGTTTTCGAGCATCTTTTTCACCTTTTATCTCACTTGTACGGCGAATATTCACGATGTCGCCACCACTTATTGTCCCAGCTGTGCGCAGACACACAGCGACTGTCATCTTCGTCCACGGCCTCGGTGATGAAGGCGCTGGCTGGGTTGATTTAGCAGAGAACTGGCGCCGTCGCTCAAAGTTCTCGGAGACCAAATTCGTCTTCCCAAATGCACCGTCCATTCCAATCACAGTTGTACGTCTTGTATTGTCCTTGCTTTGCTTTCCACATGCTAACATTTACATAGAATGGGGGAATGCGCATGCCAGGCTGGTACGACATTGTAAGACGAGAAGGAGTTCGTTAAATACTGCGATTGCGATTTTATTTGCACTTGGATTGATTCTGACAAATTCGCCTAGACGGGATTCGCAGACCTACAGGCTGGACAGGACGAAGCCGGCATCATGCGCTCTCGCAGTTACTTCCACACTCTCATTGCCGCTGAGATCGCATCCGGCATTCCCTCGGAGCGCATCGTTCTCGGTGGCTTCTCACAAGGCGGCGCCATGTCCTTGTTTGCCGGCACAACTTGCCCACAGAAACTCGGCGGCATCATCGGATTATCCAGCTATTTGTTGTTGGTTGACAAGATTAAGACTCTGGTTCCAGAGGGCAATCCGAACAAGGACACACCGATCTTCATGGGACACGGTGATGCTGATCCGATGGTGTTGCCTCAATGGGGAAGGAGAAGCGCGGAGGTTCTGCGGGAGATGGGATACAAGGTGGATTTGAAGATCTATCCGTAAGTTCTGTTCTGACTTCTCATTCTGCGCTCGTCACTAACAACCGACTCAGAGGACTTCAACATTCCGCGACGCCGCAGGAGATTGACGATGTAGAGGCATATTTGAAGGAGCGAATCCCAGATATTGGAGATAAACCATCCAAGGCATGACCAGATGGACCTACACAGATACCCAGTACTGGCTTGTCAGGGCAGACAGTGATCCTCAGCCTTGTGCTCCTGAGCTTCATCGCATGGTTCCTCTTCACGTGGCGCTTAAGCACATTGATCACAGGCGCAAAGGCATCATCGTCTCAGAACAAGTCACATACGAATTAGATATAAATAAACAAATAGACAAATAAACAAATCTCGAACTTTCTGCAACCCGCGGGGCTAATCTGCACCATCCGAAATCCGTTCCGAAGTCTGGCAGTTATTTATGTTAGTCTGAGGTCTAGTCTGAGCAACGATAAATGCTGACCTATAATGACCAATGCGGCTCGCTATTGACTAAGCTTTCGGGTGGATCGTCCCGGTGCATCAAGTGCTATATATCCTCAGCCTCGCCCCTCCCAATCGCCAGCCTTGACCTTCCCTCGTCCTACATCTACAAAAATTGCTTGCGTTTACAATTGCAGATGTTTTTTGGCCGCCCGTACATATTATCAGCGATTGTAACAGTTGCAGTTCTGGCCCTCGCAATATTCCTCAGAGGAGGTTCTCAGCGCGTTGCTCCGAGAGTTGTAACATCGGCGCCGGCGAAGCAATTCGTTTCCACAGCGTCATCTTCGACATTCTCAGCCTCGCCCAAAATGGCTGCCAATTCCACAACTCCTAGGACTCCTGTCTACTTCCTCAGCCATGGAGGCGTAAGTACCCGATTCTGAGTTTCTCACTACCTAATATGTCGATTTGGCTTCCAATGCTGAATCCCGCCGTCTTCCGTCCATATCTGGATTTCCATAATTCCAGTTCCCACACCTATGCTAACCATTTCCCAGCCAAACATCATGTACGAGACCTCCCACCCCGTCTACCCGCAACTCGTCAAAGTCGGCAAAGAGATCACCCAGCTTGTCAAGCCCAAGGGCATCGTCGTCTTCTCGGCGCACTGGCAAGGCGAGCCGGACGTCATCGAGGTCAACGTCGCCGAGAAGACCGACCTGATCTACGACTTCTACGGCTTCCCCGCACACTACTACAACGCGCAGTTCCCGCACCGCGGCTCCACCGCCCTCGCTGGCTCCGTCATCTCCCTCCTCAACGAATCTGGCATCCGCACGAAGCCCGCGAAGCGCGGTCTTGATCACGGCGTCTGGGCGAGCTTCAGCATTCTCTTTAATCCTAAAACTAATCCTGTCGATGTCCCGATCGTGCAGGTGTCCCTCTTCAACTCCGACGACCCAGATCAGCACTATAAGCTTGGTGAAGCGGTCGCCAAACTGCGCGAGCAGGGAATCCAAATCATCGCCTCCGGTATGGCCGTGCACAACCTGCGGGACATGTTCAGTTCGCGCTCGCTCTCGCCACAGCCTTACACCCTGACCTTCGACGCCGCATTGAAGGACGCCGCGACTGCCGAGCCCGCTGAAAGACAGCAGAGGCTTGCGGAGTTACTCCGCAGACCCGATGCCAGGAAGGCGCATCCCAGCTTCGAGCATTGCTTGCCGATTCATGTGGCCGGTGGAGCGGCGGGAGCAGATAAGGGAACGAGGATTTGGACCATGCCAGAGGGAAGTATGAGCTGGGCTATGTATAGATTTGGGGATGTCCCTGCTGCGGAGCCCGAGGCGAAGGTATAGATGTCAGTAAGGTTGATTTGTATATATGATGAAAAGGATAATATAAATGATTTATGAGATATTCCTTGAGTGGCAATCATGGCTGGCGCAACTCTATTTTTTGTGCGACGTGCCATAGATGCTTCATTCCTTAGCATCGGTCCTCGCACTTGCCCAGTGCCTGAAACCAAGAAAGGATCTTTCTATGAAAAACTAAGAGATCCTATGCCTGCAGCTCTGAGGGGAATGTAAGGTCAGGTTTCCAATCGTCTCATAAGATGATGTTTAGACTTCGTAAGTCGTCAAAAATGAGGACCTTCTTTCCGAAAAGATGCCTCTATTTAGTTCAAATCTTTCGATTACCAAGAATTGCACCATAATAATCAACAACTTCCTTCAATCGGGATTTCTGCAGATCTTCGTTGACTGCCTCCATATCTTCACTCTTCGAGATTGAGATCGAGATGGTCCTATGTAATCTCGCCAACTCGTCCCTTTGATTTTCTAAATATCAAGGAAATAAAAGACGTTACGAGGATGAAGCATGACTGCTTCGCCAGATAGTAACAGACTTGAAGGGCAAGGAACAGTCCTACCAGGATGCAATTGAAAAGGCTTTGGTGATGAAGCACCTTGCGCATTTGGATCAAGTGTGCATTGTCGTGAAGGACACCATCCTAATTGTCTTCAATCACTCTCGAATCTGTCTGGTAAATTTTAGTCCAATTCAGCTCCCCAGGTTTTCCATCTGTGCTCCTCTGCAAACAATAGCAGGGCCTTGAATAGTAAGAAACTGGTCGGTGACGGAAGATAGTGCTCTGGCAGCAACAAGTTGCAATCGGGCATTTTCAGAGGATTTAAGCAGTCATGACGAAGTCGGATATCGAGAGTCTAGAAGTCTTAAACAGAGATCAACTTGTGGACCTGCTCTTGAATCAGTGCCTGAAAAGGCAGTCTGCATTGTGTAATAGCGTTTGTCGTCCATAGAGAGATCGACCTAAATAGGCATTACTTATGAAAAGTTGGTCGGGAAAATTCAGACGAGCATGTCATATAACAGACTCATCTCGTTGCGGCAGGGAATTTGGCCTATGGAATTATTAGAGAAAATATTCTTATAAGTCGTGCAAAGCATCAGATAATTTTTGACGTCACCTCAATTATCGGCCTTCAATGTTCAGCAAAAGCAGCCAGTTCTTCAAAGTGTTTTCAAGTACACAATATAATCCATTTATCCCTCTTCTCTCTAAAAAGTTGAATCCGTCCATTCTCTTTTGGAAGGGATAACCTGCGTCTTCTATAAATATACTTGCGTAGTGCATACTCAACCTGTTTGAGCTTGTTCGGCGGTGTTGTTCAGTCGCCAGAAGTACACAGCCAAAGCTTTCATCGTTGCAAGAGTTTGATTTAGAGAGAGTGACGGAGGCTGCAAGATAGTCACAGCTACGTGTCTCCATTGTACACATCCAAACCCCTCTCGATCCCAGGTTTCGCCAAAAAACTCAAAAGCAGTGATGATAATTCGACCACCAGCAAATACTGTCTACTGCCAACAAGAGCTATTGCAGTGGGGAGCCTAAAACCTGTTTGTGAAAGGCTCTTTCCCCCGATTTATCGGGATATCTTTTCTATATGACTGTCAGATGCGGACAGCAACATTTGGTGGAGCCATTTTTCTAATTTTCTTGTCTGGGCTTCAAACAGGAAGGTAGATTGTGCAGTTTATATACTCCTCAGGGCCTCTAACGTTCAAGGCATTCACATGCGAAACACCTTACCTTCAGCCATGTGGTCTTCATCTCGTCATCCCTTCACATTGTGATCTTCCTAATATCAGCCCAAAAAATGGATAGACTCTGAGCCGCAACAGCGATACATTCCCTCTTTGATGCGCTTAGCACAGCATCCACAGCTCATCTCTTCTCCTCTGCCCTCTCCAAAGTCCCCAGTTTTGAATTTCGAAATCCTGTCCCGATCATCTTACTCATCCTGCCATCAACAAGGCCTTTAGACTTCTTTACACTCGTCTCTCTACAGCCAATTCACAAGCGGAAGATCTGTCATGTATGAAGCCTCCCCACTTTACCCTCCTCAACGCACCACAACATCGTGTATGCGGTACCTTCCGGCACGTTGTGGGTGTCGTTCATGATATAGTGCACTCCGTGATCACTGCAAAAGTATTCGGTGTCTCATCTGTAGGACAACGAGAAGTTGAAGATAGATCCACAGAACACATGAACTGGCAGCAAGAGCAAGACTCTGAGCGGTAGCAAGAGATCCAAAGCACAAATGTCTCAGTGACTTTCCCTCGTGAAGGGGTGAAGGGGATGGTTTTTAGAGACCAGATTTGCAAAAGGTGGCGGATGCTCGAGCACGATAATAAATTGTAAAAACCGAGCTCGTCGTGTAATTGCCATTCCACGATCTACTCCTTAGAGCATTGAACCTTCAAAGCCTAGATCAAAGGGGAGTTGGTGCATTTATATAGTCACCCGCGTCACTTAAGTCACTCTTTCCATCGAGATTCGCAAGACTCTGCGAAAAAGACTCCTCTCAACAACTTAGGAATCATTCGAATCGCAGCCAGAAAAAACACATCTCCGAGGCCAACATATCCTCGTCACGCATGCAGAGATTTCAGGCTCCAAGAAAGTTAAACTGACGTTCAAAGTCATAGCTTGGACAACCCGGCTTTTGGTGTATCAAATAGATGTGTACTACGCATGCTCGCAAATAGCAAAACTCCTGCCCGATCCCGATTCTCCCATCCCATACGCCTTGCTTGCTGAATGCACTTCTTCCCGCCGTTCCATCCCAGCCAGTCTCCAGCTATAAAAGTCCTGTGATCCTTTCATTTCCATTTCTTTTGTCGCCATATACATGCCCGTCATTCCTGCCCCCTTTTCACCAAATCAGTCTAAATCAAATATTCGCAAGCACCTCATACATTCTCCTCGCTCTGATCGTTCTCCTCATCCTCTTCCTCGTCCTCCTCGGCATCCTCCTCTTCTTCCTCCGGATGCTCCTCTTGGTACTCCTCACTCTCCAACTTCGCTCCATTAATCCAGAAACTGGCAATAAACCCCACACCCGCAATGCCCGCAAAGACCCCAAACGGGATAAGCTCTCCTTTCGGCATCACATTCGCCGCCGCCGAGAACAGCCCACCCGAAATCAACGGCCCTATCGCCCGCCCAGCAGCCGACAGCGTCTGCGCCAGTCCATTCAGCGCACCCAGCGCGCCCGGCGACGGACTCGAATTCGTGATGAGCAACAGAGCACTGGTGAGGCCTCCGACCGAGGCAATCGTCTTCAGGAGGAGAATGGAGCCCAGCTCGATCCACATCCACACCTCTCCGGTCCCGATCCCAAACAGCGGCGCCGAATCGCGGTAGCAGACAAACGGCATCGCCGCCATCGCGACCGCAAACACGCCCAGGCCGGCTCCGTATGTAGCCTTGTTTCCAACCCTCTCCTTGAGTTTCCCAAACACAAAGACCTGGAAGAAGATCGTGGCCATTCCGGCGGCTGATAAACTAATCCCGATGCTGCGCGCCGAGATGCCGCGGCCGATTGGCGGTGGCGCGAAGGCGAAGATCGGGTAGAGAGTGTTGAAGCCGATGCTTGAGAGTTGGAAAACGAGATAGGTACCGAGGAGTAGGAGGGAATTCCTGTTCAGGATGGCTTTGGAGGTGAGGGCGGCGGTATTCTGGGTGAATACCTCAGGGAGACTGAGAAGGCTCTCCCTCTCCGAATCGTCTCCGGCATCTGTGTAGGAGTCCATGCTTCCATGTCTGCGCCCTGTGGAACCCATACTCCCACGTCTGTGCCGTCTGAAATTACGGCGCCTCACATACGTAGGCCGTGTCGCCCCAGAAATAAATTGCCACATCCACGCAAACAGTGTGTTGAACCTCTCTTTCAGCGGCGGCAATTCTCTCGCCTCATCCAAACTCTCCTCCAGAAATATTGACGTAAGCACGAAATCGATCATAAGGATCGCCGCAGCGAGCATATTCGGAAGAAGGTACGGATACGGATTCTTTCCTTTCCCCCAAGGATTCTTCTCCATCACCAGCAACCCACCCATAGCAGGCCCCGTAATCGCTCCGATTCCGTATATGACGGGTAACCACACGAACGCTCTACTCTGGTTCCGTCGATCGGTGATCTCCCCCAAACACGTACTCACAACCCCCTGATTCCCATTCACCAGCCCAATCAAACCCTGCACGACTACCGCCTCCCAAAATTTCCCACAAAACCCAAACGCCACAAAGCATAGACTAGTGAGCAGCGTTCCAAGCAGGATAACTGGTTTGCGACCGATGCGATCGCTGAGCCAGCCCCAGAAATACCCCGTTGTGAACTGCGCAGAGGCAAATGCGGAGCCGATCGCCCCCACATACAGCCCGATCCGCGAACTATCCGTCCCCGGAAACCCCGCCACCATCTGCGGCAGGTATGGCGAGATGGAGTTCAGCGCCGTCTGTTCGGCTAACGCGATGACGGCCAGGATCGCGAGTTGCCCGCTCGGCAGCGGGGATTCGTGGTTTGAGCATGAGGAGATGGCGTCGGCTTCATCGTCTTGTTCGTTTGAGCCGGAGCGAGATAGCTGTTTGCCGCGCGAACGTGGAGGCGGGGTCGGGAAGGTTTGGTAGTGCGGTATGGAGGATTGGCGGCGAGAGCGGCGTGAGGGCAGGGAATATATGCTTTTCATTGTTGAGGGCGGGGACGCGCTCGGGATGTGAGAGAATCTATGGATTCTTAGGTTGCGGTATGGATCCAGTTGTTGTTTCTGCGAAACCGACCTGGTGTTGGACGCACAGTGACTGTCGCGTGCGTCGAGAGACTCGGACTTCGAAGGTAGGCGCAGAACGTATGGCTTCAGAGAAAGGGCATCCGAACTTCTTGAAGTACACAGAATCACAAATTGCTCAAGAAATAAGAAATGTGGCTTCTACAAGAAGGGTACGATCGATGGGGTAGAAAGGGAAAGGGTAAAGCGAAAGCGAAAGCCAAAGTCTCCTGGTCTTGAAGTCCGAAGAATTGATGGAGCAATCGATGACGTCGTCTATGGTTCCGCCCCTGGATCTGATAAGATATGAACTCTTGACCATATCTCCCAGACAACAGCGACCTCCTCACCAACTTCAACTTCGGTCATCCTTCTCTTACACTTAAACACTCAAGAATCTGTCTTGCAATCCGTAGTTGGCTGTGGTCATGATCCAGGCGGCGCCTATGGCATAGTATGTGCTAATATAAGAAATGATCGTGAGTTTGGATGTGAAGCCGCTATTACTGAATAGAAATTGGCGAAATAAGGGCGCGAATGGACCACGCAAGAACCAGAAGCGTAATGGGTGGAAGTGGAGTTCATTACAGCCGTAAGCATACTTTTCCCATCTTGAGTGATATAACTTCTTGGAAGCCTTCACCGGCCCATACTGCGAGACGAATAGTATATCCATTTACTTGCAGACGACGAGACATATCCTCAGAGATGCGAGATTCAGATCAGAATTTCCCATAGTTATCCTCATCCATGTACGAGACTTGATGGATCACAGGCCATCGAAGAATGGCGTTATGTCCAACAAAAGAAGCAACATCCCCATTTGCTACAGTGTAGCGGATGGCACTATAGATGAGGTTCGTAAAGAAAGTTATTCTGTTGTTTGTCAGCATGCGTCAGTGACCGTTCTGTGGGAGTAAGTTCACCCGTTCTCAAAGTACGTATGCACGGCTTGCATGAGGCTTGAGAAGAATTGCATTATTCCAACTTCAGGAGATTTCTCCGTCTCAGAACATTCATTGAGAAGGTAGTCTCTGAACACACATGCGTCGGAATCAACTACTCTTGGTCAGCGCTTTTGTGGAAACTGCACTGTTACAACTTTGCACGGGCATATTCTAGCAGGTCTTAGGAGTCTTACTGAGCAGTATACAGTCCCCAATCCGAATATTACCATGTGCCCAGGCTCTTCCGTTCTCACTAGTCACCTCCTTCAGACATCTGTCATACCACTTCCTCTCGTCCACTTACGTCCAATCGCGGTGTCTTTGTATCTGTGTAAGTTTATTCTCAACCAAGCATAATATATTCATTCCATAGTTTATATTAGATGCCTTTTTGAACTGTTCGGTATATCAGTCAGCCCATGAATCATCAGTCCGCGAGGTATCATACCTTTCTCTTCCTCACGAACCCATCTTCACCGTGCTTTGTCTTGCCACCCATCCAATGTTATGATTAGCATAAAGTCAATCCTCGCCGCTCTCTCCTCCTCCGAGATAATCTGCCGACCATCATCATTGATGAACCCATTTGCCGATCTGCCTTGCAGTTCTCATAAGTCGACATGGCCTGTTTGATTGATTTGACCGTCGGGGCGATCACTGGTTTCAAAGGTTCTCTGTATACAGGACATTTTATAATGATGTGAGGAAGAACAGCTCCCTGCAAGCGCGGTGGCGGCGTGGCAGAGTAGAAGTTCGAGTTGATAATCAGCTGCTTGACGGATCCAAAGAGCTGCGCAAGACACCCGACGATGACTTGGGCAAAGAAAAGTGTAAAGAAAATATGTACGGGAGTGAGCAGCAGCAGCGTTAGCCTCAGGTAATTGTGGTCGACTGTAGCTTCAAGCGCAAGCGCTCGTGCCCCTGCTCCGAGCGTAGTCATGATGATGACAATGGTAAGTGGTATATGCAGCGGCCACGGATGAGCTGTGATCTCTCCGCTCTCTTCGTTAATTACGAATCCTTCCAGGTTTGCCGTTTTCTTTTATTCTTCCTTGTCACCGACACTTCCCGCGCTCCACACAAGCTCATGAGCTCCGACTAGATTGCTCTTGCACGCTCGGGCAGCTGCAACGCTTCGTTGTCCCAGACAACCAGCAGTCCTTCCCTGGCCACAAAAGCCGCAAACCGATGCTTTCGCGCCCGTGGTAGATCCACCCTTGCATAGAGGATCTCGACTCTGAGGCCATTCAGAAGTGGCACGTCAACGGCATCTGGTGCGAGTTCGAGAAAAGTCTGAATTACTCGAGAATTCACAGTCATTGCACACTTCGCAAACAGCATGTCGATATCGGAACAAGACGAGAATTTGGTTTAACTGAACATTCAACGCCTCGCATGCCAATTCTGGTGGACAAGACATATACGCATTCTTCGACTTCCTCAACAACACGCCCTCCACGCGCGGACCGAGATCGCCAACCCACAGATGGGAGCATTGTTGCTGATGCAGATAATTAACCGTGACTTCATGCTTAATTTCATCCAATATACTACAGAGCTCTGCCTAGAGCTCCTCCTTGAGTCGTTAGATGTCGACAATCTGGACAAGAACCTGGACGAGACGGTTGAAACTCCAGGGCTTGACTGGCTCTGTTGTCTGATATTCTCGTTTTTGTCCCGATTTTCATGCCATGGGGCTTCTTGCTTCGAAACTAATTTCCCAGGCCCATGGTGGGCGTTTAACTGTCTTTTTCGTATTCTGTGACGGATTTGGTCAGGAAATGGAAGTCGGCGATGATGTGTTAAGACATCGCGGTGGCGATTGACAAGACACGAGTGTCGTGACTGCAAGAGTCCTATCTACAACAGCTGTCAAATGCTCAGTAAATGATTGAGAAGCCAATGGTTCAGCATCTCACCTCAATAAATCAACACGAATAGTACTCAGGCAATATTTTCAGCTACACTTCTTTCAATCTCTTAGAGGAAGTTCGTCAACGAGCAGCAGTGACAGAAGCTATGCAATCTCGCGCCAATGATCAACAACTCCAGAACGAGCGACAAGGAGAGCATCCAAGTCGGCTCCGGAGAGCAAATTAGATAATTACGAACGCGTAGAGAAGAGAGGTTGGAATCCCGAGGCGCTGGTGTTTGGGATGAGTTGCTGCTTTGCTGACAGATGAGACAGACGATCATAGACGAGAGGCCTAATTGCTGTGCTGCTCAGAAGATCTATCATTTGTCCTCCTCTGATGGAACGTCAATGTTGCCGCTGCTCGATTTGGCAAACTGGGATTGGGATGTGAGACTAAATCTTCTGTTCCGATATATTCTTTATTTTTGGGAATGATATACATACATGCAGCCCAATCCAGCTTTACCGCTGCAGCTGAATGGAAAAGCCAAACGCACATCGACAACCGATTAAGGTACCATACATATGCTGCAGGAACTTATACATAACACATCATTGTCTCACTCTGGTATTGCCAGAACACTCAATGAGAAAGCATAAACAAAAGCTCCAAAACACCCGCCCCTACATTTCCATCCTCTACCCTTCTCTGTCCCCAGAATCCCAACACAGTAATCTTGCGCTGACCGCAGGAATTGGAGCGAGAAGTATACCAGTATGCGGCCCAGACATACCTTCCAGCACTGAAAAATGCCAGGAACGCTCCGAGGAGGCGGATTGCGGATATCGGGCGGTTCTGGATATCCTGTGCATTAGATCTGCGATGTCTAAACAACGAAAATAGTGGTGTCGCCATAGCGGACGCTTGATAAGCTCTGGCAACCAGCGGAGAGAAAGGACAGACTGCGCAACTGAGGCTGTAGATGCCGTGCTCGGGCTGAAGTGATCTTCGAATGCCGCGACGGTACCAGTGACTGCTGCGACATCGCACACGGGTGTGAGGCTCCTCCGAATTTACGGAATTTCTTCTTCCCCTCTCCATGTAAACGACCCCTTCATGCATCCAATTCATCCGAGGTTCTCATCCCCATCGCACTGCTGCCACCTCTGCACATTACTAACCACGGTCTTCTCCCCCCCCCCCCCCCTCTCTCTCTTTCAGCCCACGTCAGAAGCCAAGCCTCCCTCGCCTTGCGAAAATCCCTCTTCGCGTTTGGACCCCCATCCACTCACGGCTTCCCGGCCACCCCACCACTAAACCAGCCATTCGTGCCTAAATTGCCACGATGAGCACAAGATAGAACTCCTGATCAAACGGCGTCGCCATCCTGCCCGTCTGGCTCCAAATATCCACCAGGTGTGTCCCATCCGCATGAACGCCGTGGCTAAATCCGTGTACAGGACTTGCAACAGCCGCGAATTGATGTACGTGAAGAGGTATTTCTGGCTCCATTCGAGGCCGAAGGTGTGCTCCTTCGCAGCGTAGGTGGTTTGCAGCGCGGCTCGCTTGACGTCGGTGCGCCACCACGCGTCGTTAGCGGGGTCGGGTCCCCAGTGCATGGCTGAGGAGACGATGTTGTTGCCGCCGTGGCGGTAGGCGTGGTTGTTGCCCGGTGACTCGGCGATGTTGATTTCCTGTGATGCGGGCCAGGGGCCATAGGTCGCGTTCACGGGGAGCATCCATATGGCGGGCCAGAGCCATCGCCGGAGGGGAGGGTGGCTGCGACTTCTACGCGGCCGTATTTGATGGTTGCACCGCGGCAGGTGTTGATGCGGCCGGGTTTGACGGGATGAGTGAGCCGGACGTGGTGTCTGTGATGGCGACGCAGTTGGTGAGGAGGGTGGAGGAACAGGTGGCGTCTGCTGTAAGGTTGATGACTGTGTTACCTGTGATGAGGGACAGATCTTGAAGAATCGGTTTGATGACAAGCTTGCCATTCTCGACGTAAACATTCTCATCTGTGGTCATGGTCTGTTCGAACTGTCCATTTCTGCAAAGCCAAGTCAGAAATGGCACAAAGGGCAGAAGGATAAAACGCACCCAAAACCACCCATTTCAGCTTCTTTGGTCCAGATATTGGTGTCAAGCCCGTTGGAGAAGTCCTCGTTCAGGACCTCGCAATAGTCATGGTGGACAACAGGCCTGATGTCATCAGACACGAGAAACCCAGCAATGGCAAGGCCCAAAGCAAGCCCTAGGAGAATAATGGTAACCCATTTTTCCATTGGATCTTTCTTGTCCAGCCATGGTTTCTCGACCTCCCCTTTCTCGATACGTCTTGAATGGGAGTATCTGTTCTGAATTGGTCGGAGCGCGGAGGAACACGCAACAGATGATGTTGATCGTGAGTTGAGTGGAGTAGAGAATGGATTACGCGGAGATGCTGGAGTAATCTCAACCGCAAAGGGTTCTTCAAGGTATTTCATCTCGCAGGCCACGGAGTTACAGCCGCAGTACTTGTAGTCATCTGGCTACCTCTGTGATCTGTGTCCATTATAAGGCTTCAGGCAGATGAAAAGAGTGGCTTCAAGAGAAAAATTTTGAAGAACTTGAGCTGGAAATAAATGACGGCAGCGTGCAACTGACAAAACCCAAATCAACCTGAGGAGAACAGCATAATATTTTTTCCAACTATTAGATGTAGACGTAGATTACCTTTCCTCTCGAAAAACTTACAACACGGCTGGCACTAGTCAGTTCAGATCTCACCAGACATGGCAAGGTTATAGAGGTAAGTTTGAGCCCACAGTCGTCAATTATCCCATGCATAATAACGGCCCATCAAACGAAATATCTGGATTGAGGCCCAGGACGAGAGTTCCAAGTTGAAAGTGCAACATCAGACAAGGCATTTGATCCCGGCGAAAGGCTAACTGCTGCAGTCGACGCAGGAGATGCAGGATATCTCAGAGGTCCTTCGGAATAGTGCAGCTCGTCGTCGACAAGGATTAAGAAAAATAAGCCATCCATCCTTCACAACTTGACGGCTTTTTTTCTTTCTTGTTTTTCTCAGTAATAGCTCGATCTGCAGCCTTATACTGTACGGTGAGTACAATCAACCTCGATCTCAATTGAAGTGCTTGTCTGTGAGTATGATAATATGTGGTGAGTCTGTATGCGTTCACATATAGAATGTTTGCCCGTAGATATCCGTACTCCGCGCAGTGCTTCTTGGTGTCTGTAAATAATCCCAGAGCTAATTTACACTCACAAGCAACGGCTTTTCAGAGGCCATCTGTTCATCTTTGGATGTGACTCTCTCTTCCGTTATCATTGCCTGTCTCGACCTTGAAATTCCTTTCAGGAAAGCTGAGGTTGGCTGCCTGCAGATCGAGCAGGCCTGAACTAGGCTCCTTTTCCACGGCAATTCTGTGTGAAGTGCCCTGCGGAGCCCTGGCCAAGATAGGTATTCAGCATTTGTCTCGAATCGCCAGTGACTGTCTGGTCCATCTGGAGGGGGCAACGACTGTAGTAGAGAATCTGTCATCGGCGAGATCCCATGTCAAGTATTCAGTAGAGACTATCTGACGATACAGACTTGAGGTGAGTGACATTGAGGGTATTGGATTATGCGGCCGGGCATTTCAGATTCCCACATCCATAATGTCTGCATGAGAATAATGGATTGCCATTAATGAATTGCCATATAAGGGAAATATGATGATGTGGTTGACATGATCATGATGCCGACACCCCGCAAGTCGTCCGATCTAGCGCGCGGAACAATAATTCTTCGCTTAGCGTGAAGTCTTGGCGCACACAAAGCCCGATCGGCTCCATCAACCCTCGACGACGACGAAGACGACGATCAAATTATCGAATTTCCAGCTCAATCAGCGACTTGTACGTGATCCTGCGACTCGTGGACCATTTGGATATCTACATATCTCGATTACCGCTACAGAAGGGTCAGAGCGAAGTGCTGACGGGGAAATCACAGTCACCGATCCTACCTCGGTCCACCCCCAACACAACCGCCCATCATGGATATGGAAAAGCTCAAGAAGATGCAGCAGTCGGTGCGCATTGGTGAGTCGAACCTCTGGTCGAGAAATCCGCTCAGAAACTGCGTTTTGGGGGAGCTTTGAGATGGATTTGAAGATTCTGGATGACCCCTGCTAACAAACTTTTGCAGGGTAAGCAGATCACTCCGTCCTCGAATTGCGACTCCCGAAGCACGAAATTGGCGAAATGGATAGAGAAAATGGATATGGATACTGTGATTTGAGGGATTAAGGCTGACAATGTGGTGAATGTAGCGGAAAGGGTACCCCAAGACGAAAGGTCAAGTCCAAGCCAAAGAACTTTGGCGTCGACGACAAGAAGCTCCAGACCGCACTTAAGAAGCTGAACGTTCAGCCGATCCAGGCCATTGAGGAGGTCAACATGTTCAAGGCTGATGGAAACGTCATCCACTTCGCTGCACCAAAGGGTATGTTTCCCTCTCTCAACCTCCACAGCCTCGTCTCGTCCCGAAGAACACCTCGGCACAACAATTCCCATGCGCCAACGATATCATAGAATGGAACCGAGACGAGAATTAGATAGGATGATAGATGACTGACTTAATTGTAATGTCTAGTTCACGCCGCAGTACCAGCCAACACCTTCGCCATCTACGGCAACGGCGAGGACAAGGAGCTGACGGAGCTCGTACCGGGCATCCTGAACCAACTCGGTCCCGACTCCCTGGCCTCGCTCCGCAAGCTGGCCGAGAGCTACCAGAGCATGCAGAAGAAGGAGGGCGAGGAGAACGCTGACGACGATGACATCCCCGACCTGGTTGCCGGCGAGACATTCGACGAGAAGGTCGATGTCGAGTAAATTTCCTTCCGAACGAAGAGGAGAGCGTGCTTTTGATTACGAGGCAAGAGGAGTGCAGGCTGCTGGATGCATGGTGATATTGTGTCTGAGCGCTCTGGCGAGGGCAGACGGACGAAAAAGGGATTTGTTTCGCCTGTGGGCGCGGATCTGGGGAAGTCGCAGGGCAGAGAATGTCCGGATGGCTTGCTTGTACAAATAATCAAATTCAGCCACTGTCAATCTTCTCATATCGAATCTGCGTCATTGTCCTGCATGCATTCTCTGTCAACGCGGAGAAAAGGTCGGATTTTGGGCCTACTTCGGTTTCCAGTGCTTTATTTCCTGGTTGTTGTAGATTTGCAGGGCTTGCGATTTTTCTCAAACCACATGGCATGCAAGTATCCTAATTTTCAAAGCCACTACTTCGCTCATCTCATCCCATCCTTTTCGCTTCCACTATCAATTTCCTTCCTGACCATCCATCGGGAGCATTGCTGAACGTCGAGCCTTCGCGTCCTGGATTCTTGCGACGTTCTTGGGTCCTGTGGGGGATTATTGATGGCATAGGTATCGACATCCTCTTCAATTGGGAATCTGTTCTACCGGCTCTGTCTGCCGTTGCATCCCTATTCCATCCCCTCGCATTGCCAGAGCTCGAGTTCCAACTTCCCCGTGGGGTAGCCCAGAGTAAACCTGCACCGTCGAACTCTAAACCGCCCTGCCCGCATCCTGGACCCCTAAACCCAATTCATTACGGATTCTCATCTGAACCACCATGAGAACTTTGGATCTTGCTGTGATTCACGGTGTGCTCATAAGAACTAGGTTCGGCGTAAAGTCGAGATGGGAATCCTCTGCCATATTTATCCCTCCAATTCCCCTTCCTCTTTCTCTTTCCAATTCATCATTCTCACTTCAATATTTTGTCACTTACGCTGCACATACAGCGTACACATACACTCACAAGACAACACCAATTAGGGAATTGACAATTCGATTCCGCCTACCAGCTAGTGACTCTTCGAGTCCTCCTACCAGCTACTTACACCCACCACCGAAACAATGCCCCATTCCACCCACTCCGAGGACCTCGACGTCGCCTTCGACGGAGCTCCAATCCAATTGCGCGTCCGTCCACCTGCACCAACCCGATACCTCCCCAATGTCCCAACCCTTTTCAGGGAACATGCGACCATCGACACCTTCCCCATCGGCATGTCAGCCAGCGGCCAGCAAACCCCTTTCGTCTCGAACGCCCCGCGCAGATCCTTCCTCCGCGCCCCGCCCCCAACCCGCATCTCTTCCCCAGTCTTCACCGCCCGCACCAGCGCCAGCACGCCAGCAACCGCCGTCGACTGGGAGGCCAAGTACTACACGGCCAACCAGGCTCTGTCTAGGCGCACCCAGCAGCTCGCTGTTGCCAACTCGCGCATCCAGAGCCTGAACCGCGAGCTCGACGACAAGGAACTCGAGCTCGCCGCCAAGAACAGGGACATCGCCGAGACGCAAGCCAACCTTGCTCGCGCGGACGAGTGGACTCGCGCCCATGACGAGCGCCTCAGATGGATGGACACGCTACTTCCGCAGCAGGATCGCGAGCTGGCTTCCGCGCGCCAGACAATCGCGGAATTCGTGGGCAGGAACGGCCGGCTCCTCAGCGAGGCGATAGAGGCCCAGATCGAGCTAATAATGTTCAGGGATTATGACGCGGAGAAGGAGAGGAGGGTACCGGCGGCTGAGGATGTGACATCGCCGCTGGGGTTGTTGGTGAACAGGGCTGAGAGGCTATTGGTGTTGCAGAAGCAGGGGATCGGGCGTGCGGCGGAACAAGCCGTGTTGGAGACCCTGAGACGCAAGGACAGGGCTGCCGAGGAGTATGATGCCGATGTGGAGGAGAACGCAGAAGAGACCACAGAGGAAGATGAGGCGATCTCAAGTGGCTATATCGATGTAGGTCTTGGTGAAGGCTGGAGAGGATAGATGGGCACATCATTCCATCAAAAAGACTATCACAGGGTCGGTTCTCGTTCAACTTCTGAGCTCAATGCCCACGTGGTCCCACATTGACCAGCTTCATCGCGTTCTCCTCCCAGCCCGCAGCACCTCCGTACGCAGCAATCATATCCACCATATCAATATCCGCAAAGGGCTTTGTTCGCTCTCGGCCTAAGAGGCATGCTTTTCTTGTACTTGGTATTCGCAACATTTCTTTTTCCAGTTTCCATCCGCAATCTTCGGCTAGCTTCGACACCCAAACCACGAGTGATGCATAAGCAGAACTCGACACGCCGGCTTCCTTCGACGGCGGTGCGCGGAATCGGGATCCTGTCAGGTTGTGGCTGCAGCATGGTATTGCTATGAATGGTGATTCGGATATATTCGCCAGGATGGGCGTCCATGGGGTCAGCTCGTCGGCATGGTTGGATATTATAAAAGTGCCTTTGGGGAATATGCCGGGATGTGTCCCTTGGATATTGGTTTCGGTTCCTTCTAAATTTGTCGTATGGTAATGATTTTGGTTATGACTCTGTATTATAGAGGGTATCAAAACAAGCTCTTTCAAACTCTCTTGTGCCTTTGCTGAATATGTGTCCCATGACTTCCGCTTCCTAGCATCGAATCCCCAGCCAGAGTATCCTTCTTCCAGGAGAATATGTGTAAGCAAGCCATTGCCACATCCAATGTCGACAAATCCTGGGAATTCGGTCCCTTCGGGATACATCTCAGCCCACAACTCAATCAGGAAAGCAGCAATACCCAAGTCTTCGAAGACATGCTTGGTCGGGTCTGTAACTTCAACCCATGAAGTGATGAGAGCTTTAGCGTATTTGGACTTGAGTCTTGCATATGTATTCTGAGTCTTCACTTGAGGCAAGATAACGTCATGATGGACTTTCTTCACGTAGCCATTATTCAGTCCGTTTCCATGCTTTCGGATTGTTCTGAGCAAATGAAAGGCCGTTCTCTGGAGCGGCTCCGTCCTTGGTGCAGATTCGAAAAAGGAGTAGTGAATCGAAATGCTTCCTTCTTGAGACTGGACATTGAAGGTATGGAGGAAGGCTATGCCATGTACAGCGGGATGGTAAAACGGGCACTCTGAAGGAGATGAGATATGAGGAAGATAGATGACAAGTGACTTAGACTCCAATTCGTCTTTCTGCGAGTAGATGAGGCATGTCTGATCCAAGGGCTTGTCCACCAACATATTCCTTGGAATCATCCGTCGGATAATGACACTCTCAAGATCGAATCCTTGGACCTGTAGGAGTCTTGGCAGGGGCTCATATTTAGTTCCAGGCGCATAAGGAGTCTCCAAATGAATGTCTGCACGGAAGAGATGATTGGAGTTGATATTTGGATTTCGGATGAGATTCATCATGACTTGGCTGTAGATATCTGGTGGAAAGGAGCAGTCGACGTGATACAGTGGCGTCCAGATGCTTCTAAGATCATCCTCAAGCAATGCTTGAGTCCCTTCTGGGTACTCAGATGGTTGAGAGGCCATAATATCCAGATCCAAATGGCGGGCAGTCTTCGGTTTTCTCTCGGGGCACAAGACTCTCCCAGTATCAATCCGTGTTTCTCAGTCTCCGAGGAAGCTCTAAGTGACTCTTTAATGGTCCTGTCAGTATGCTTGAAGATGCTGTGATCTAATCAATATGGGATATATCCTCAATATATTGACAGCAGCCGTATGAGGATATATTCATGTCAAACGACGACGACGTAAACAAAATTTTATATGTTCCTTTCTCAGTCACGTTCTTCGCACGCCAAGACATCAAACGCGACAATGATTTTGAGGCTCTTCCGCTTCGTGCTAATTGGCTAGCGTCATCCGTAAGCGTAAGCGAGAACATTTGCCCTAAGTCCACAGCGAACATCGAAATCTCCGTGAGGTCAACGACAACGACAGCAGCCGGCAGCCATCGACACCTAACACCACAGTCGGCGGAAATATATCAAGATGCGTACCTACGACGACACCTTCTCCGGCACGAAGATCTACCCTGGAAAGGTACATAATCCGATTATTCCCAATCCATGACGAAAGAGATCGATAGAAAGCGAGGCAGGGCGCTGTAGAGCTGGGGCAGCGGGCGATATTGCGGGATTGATGGGAGATGGATAGATGGATAGATGAGGATACAGAAAGGCTGACAGTTGGATCTTACAGGGCAAGCTCTACGTCCGTGGAGACAGCAAGATCTTCCGTTTCCAGAACGGCAAGACCGAGTCTCTTTTCCTCCAGCGCAAGAACCCCCGCCGCATCGCATGGACCGTTCTTTTCCGCAGACAGCACAAGAAGGGTATCTCTGAGGTACGCCCCTCCACACCTCTCGATCTCGCGATCACAAACCCCAAAGGGGCGCAGAAACTAATATGAAATCCGATCCACAGGAGGTCGCAAAGAAGCGCTCGCGCCGCACAGTCAAGCAACAGCGTGCCATCGTCGGAGCCTCCCTCGATGTGATCAAGGAGCGCCGCGCGCAACGCCCAGAGGCCCGCGCCGCAGCCCGCCTGGCCGCCATCGCCCAGGGCAAGGAGAAGAAGACGGCCGCCGAGTCGCTCAAGAAGGCCAACAAGGCCAAGTCCGCCGCCACCGCCGCAAAGGGCCAGGCCTCGAGAATCACAAGCAAGCAGGGCCAGAAGGGTGCGCCGGCCAAGGTCGCCGCCAAGTCCCGTTAAGTGTGAATGGGTGCGTGATGGGGTTGGGCTTTGCTGGCTGGTTGGGGGATTTTACGTGACACAGGTCTTGCGGGATGCGCATAGTAGCTGATCATCAATGCAAGTCTGATACATGTATTTGGGACTTTTGAGGGTGTGATTGCTGGGTGAAGAGTGATGTCCTGGTCTCGACGATTATCAACGACGGCATGGCATCCGACGGTTACTGGAGTCAACAGAAGGAAGGGATGGTCATAAAAGGTCGAATAGATATTCGCCAGAGGCATCCGATTTTACAGCAGCCAGGGTTGATGATTCATGCTAATTTGACTTCACTTCGGTACAGCTTTTGTCATAAGTACTATTCATGGTATACGGGCGTTGCATCCACATCTTGATGTCTCCCATCTTCCCAGTTTCACATCTCTTCTTCTGTCTTGCCCACATGCGTCTTTCGGTTCTTCTGAACGACCACACTGTCTAACCTGGTTTTTGCCTCCTCACTTGCGGCACAGTCAATTCCATCCATTGTTCTCACCTAACAGATCTTTTTGAGGATGGCATAGCTCATGCAGCTCTCATTGTACTTGTACAGTACATTCTACGCATAGAGATAAGCTGTCAGAAGCGGAACAGTATTCATCTCCGAACTTTTGTAAGATATCTGAATCCCATCATCCCAGCCTCGAACGCCAATAATGCACCCTCTCCATCTCTATCATACAATCCATACGCATACAATCCCTCCCATCATAGCCTATACATCCCCCATAGCGTCGGGGTGAACAATTCATCACCCATCAGCATCCCCACCTCCCCTTCGGGTCTCCTCTTCCCTTCTCATCCAAGCACCTTAGCCCATGTATCTATAAACTCCCCCCCGGCACAAGCGGCCCAGCCTCCTTCCTCAACTTCTCCTTCTTCGCCCCTATCTCTCCCGCCAACCTCATCTCAGGAGCAATCTCTCCCTTCTCCTTCTTCGTCGCTGCCTCAAGCTCCTTCTTCTTATTCTCCTCGTACTCCACCCCCGCCTCCCATACTACACACAATACAATTAGCCCTCATCCACGCAACTCCCCTCCACTGCCCTCCCCAGCTCCCAGAACCGGCCAGCGTCAGGGGCGCGCGCACACTGGCGCAAGGGTGAACATACTCGGCTTATCACTCTTGCTATAGACCTTCAGGCGCGTGACGAAGTCATCAAAGTCCTGCTGCTTCTGCTGCCGGTTCTCCAGCGAGCGCTTCTGCAGCTCGGGGTTGTAGCGCAGGAAGAGCTCCTCCTCGGTCGGCGTCAGCCACATGGTGAAGAGGGGGCCGCCGATGGCGAGGACTGCGCCGCTGCGGGGGCTGTCAGCGTCGACCGCGCGGATGGGGGGGTTAGTGGGCGGCGCGGGGAGGGGGCGGACGCAGCGTACCCAATCCCCATCTTGGCGTACATCCTCCACGGCGTGGCTTTGCGCGCTCGAGAGGCCATTTGGGGTCGCTGGTGCTGGCGCTGATGACGGGTTCGTGCGGCGGGGTGGGATGATGGAGGTGTGCTGGGCTGCGAAGTGTCGGGGAGGGCGTGAGTTGAGCGGGATTCAGAGGGGATGCAAGCAGTATAATTTCTCTGGATTGTGCCTGGGTCATGACGGCGATATTTCGATGCGCTTGTGGTCGCAAGGGTCGCTGTAGTGAGAATGGAAGGGTTGTGATTGGTGGGAGGGGTTGGGGCGAGGCTGAAATGGCAAGGCTGAGGAGGTGAAAAGCAGTGGTGGGACCCATGTGTAGGTAGGTATTCTTTGTAAGAAGAAAATAAATCAAAACATGGAACTTTCAACTTTGAAATTGCAAAAATAGGTTACTTTGCATACAATTGGTTAAAAGAGGGGCTTCAAAAAGTGAAGCATTGCTGTCTTGCTATGCAATTTGAAACTTCTCATCATCACATGATGCGGTATCACAGTATCATGATACTAAAGGACCACCGAGGGTCCGAAAGAGTCTGAGAAGCTTCATACATCTTCTATACCTCAAGATCATTTTGAGGCAGTACATTTAAGATGGATTTGACTCCTGTGAACCTGTGTTGGGATTTTAAAAACAAGATGAATCCATGATGCTCAAATAGTATTTTTTTTTTTTTTTTTTAGGAAAAATACATGACGAGAATTCTATTATATTAATATATTATATTAATATATTTAGCTATATTTAAGAGTCAGGATATAATTATATGATTATATCATATCTATCATGCTTCTCATCTCAGACCCCTCAAAGTCCAAATCTGGGCGCATCAGAAAACGTATCGGAGTCTAATATATAAATGAATCCCACTGGGAGGATTGAAACCCGTTTGCTCCTTCGGTACCCCATACAGATATATCCGACTGGAGTATAGCCACAACCTACAAGTGCGAAACAAGTTGACAAGCCACAGCACAGCCTCAACGGGGGACTTGCAAAGCATGGATGGAATGAAGAGAGAGCAAATCAGCATATCGAATGAAGAAATGAGGACCATCATTCCACATTCAACTCCAAGCATGAATAGACAGACCGATCTCCAAAATGCATTATGGAATAAGGAGGCGGCTTGTGGCTGGCGTAGTAGAGCACTCCAGTCTCCAGCTGGTATGTATGTATAATGTCTGTTGATTCTCACTTTCTCACTCCCGTCTCCAGCTGGTATGTATGTATAATGTCTGTGTTGATTCTCACTTTCTCACTCCCGTCTCCCGCAGTGCTGCCAGTGCATAAAGCTACCCCTGAAATCGCGAGACGAGTGCTACTCCATTTTACCTGTTCTGTACCTGGGAGCATGAACAACAATCACTGACCTGCAACGAATAATCAAAAAGGAAACATCCTCTGACAAAGCTTAACGATACGACACAATACAACAACACGACACAGCATCAGGAATTTCTCTAGAGCATCTTTTTTGTTCGTCCTTGTCATTGTCATTGTTGTCGTCAATAGGCATCTTACAATACAACAATTTCTATCAAGCATAGTGGGTTTACTCTAGCGCTTCTCTTCCCGTCCCCACACACTGATTCTTCCATTTGATCCCGCTGGGAACCCTTGATGGGCGCCGAAGACACAGGGTCACGCACGCACGCAACGAGGGGTTCACGACAAGACAAGCCAACGACCGTAAATATTGCCTACATTTCCACAGCAGGACCTTCAATTCCAGTTCCATCCTGAACAACAATTAGCGACAAGAATATACCCTCTGGCCTCTGAGCAATCCATTCCAGAGCCACAGAGAAGAGCTACGACAGACAGGTATACAGACACATCGTCTATTGTGAATCTGTGCTGGGACAAGTACAGTGCATCCCGTCCGTGCTCAGGGATTGATTAACACCTTTGCGCCTTTGCGCCTTTGCGACAGCGGCACAGCTCGACTCCTCTTCTGCAAAGACTGCGCTGCATCCATCAATTCGTCAGAAATTCGGAGCTCGACTGGTCACGATGGCATACAATCAAGGTCCTCCTCCGCAGCAGCAGCACCAGCGCCCTTATGACGGTCGGGCTACGCAACGTCCTGGCCCTGACCCTGGCCCGGCGCAACAATATCCACCTCAAAACTACCCGCAAGGCGGGGGCGGCGGCAGCGGCTACGATCAATACGCTCAAGACGACTATGGCTACGACAATAACGGAAATGGTTACGGTCAAGGCTACGATCAAGGATACCAGCAACCTCCGCCAAATAGAGGTAGAGGAGGACAGGGACCGCCGCCACGGGGATACCCGCCGCAGAATCAGAATCAGAACTACCCGCCTCGAGGACGAGGACCGGGAGGATATGGCAGCGGTGGAGGAAGAGGCGGTCCAGATCCTAGGCTTCAAGGTCGCCGAGGTAGAGGAGGTCCAGATCCTTATGCGCAAGCACCACCACCGAGAGGCGATAGTCGAGGATATGGCGACGGAATGAATGGTCCACCACCACCACGAGGTGACAGCAGAGGATACCAGAATGATGGCGGACCTCCAAGACCGAACATGGGACGTGGAGGTCGACCGGCGCCCCTTGAGCGGGCGCCAAATTCAGATCCAGGTAGTGAGTATCCCCCATTCCTACGCGGGCATAGTTCTAGTGCTGACATTGCACAGCGCACAATACAAGAAAACCTCTCATAGATGTAGTGTCACCAAAGAAATTGTCTTGGGATACAGCCTTTCCCGAGTTTCCAGGCATGAAGAAAGTCTCCCAGGATGCAACGTTGACACAGCAGCTCGGGGCGATAGACATCAATGGGAATCCAGATGATCGACAGAGTGGCCAGAGACGACCACCACCGCCTTCAAATGGCCAGTATCCGCCGAGAAATGGCCCACCTGGAGACGGATATGGCCTGCCAGACAGAGATGTAAGGGGCCCATCGGCAGGCTACCCGCGACAGGGTCCACCACAGGGCCCACCGCAAGCATACAACGAACCACCGCAAGGTCGGCCAGGACCTGGTCCAGGACCTCAAGGATATGACAGACCACGAGGAGACTCGAGTAACGGGTACGGAGTAGGCGGCTATTCTGCAAGCATACCGACATCACCTACAAATGGAGGCTTCGATTTCAATCCTGATGGACGAAATGGTGGACAGCAATATCCTCCTGTTGATGCTCCAGGCGGAAGTGCGCCATATAATGGCCCCATTGGTCGAGGAATGGCTCCTAGGCCTTCAATCGCCACAGGAGATAGACCACCTCCTCCTCAACGGGCGTATACGCTCCAAGGACCACCCGTAGCTGCCAATCAAGGATATAACGACGGATATGGAAATGGTGACTATAATTATAACAATAATCAGCAGCAAGCACAGTTTCCTGAACGCGGAGCCTCACATCATCAAAGAGAAGACAGTGTCAGCGATGTTTATGACGCTTACTTCGATGGTAAGCCTTCGTTCTTGATTTGCCTATTTCTCCTAACTGGATCTAGGGGCTCCCGATCCTCACGATGGTTCTATGTCCGCAGACCGATCCAGAACAGGTGAGTTGGATGATTATTTCACACCAGTGCCCCAACAAGTGGGCGACAACCAAGCGAACTATCAAGAGTCTTTTGATACACGCACGCAAGCTCAACCTCAGACTGCCGATTATGGCATGGCAAGATCTTCAGGCCTGAATGAGTACTCACAAAATCAAGGCTATCAAAACGATGGTTACAACCAAGGACAGTATGGTGGCGTGAACCAAGGTCCGCCACAAGGTCCGCCACAAGGTCCGCCGAAAGGTCCTCCGCAAGGTCCGCCGCAAGGTCCGCCGCAACGTGGTTATGCGAACGGCCAAGATGGCTATGAGCCGACACCGCAGGGGTACCCGCTGCCGCCTCAGTCGGATGCAGGCTCTATTAGCTCTATTGGAAGAGGTATGCATAGCCCCTCAATGGATCCCCACCTTTCCGCAACGCTGACCCGTCCCAGGCCCAAATGCAACACCCGGACCAGTTGGTCTCCCACCCCATCCCGCGCCCTACAGGCCGGGTCTCCAACCCCAGAACGGCACCCCAGTCAACAACAAACCACCTCCTGTGCGCAACTATGACGGCAGCATCTCTTCCGAAGCTCCCACGATGAACTCTCAACCCTCCAGCACATCGACGCCAGCGCCCGGCCCCGGCCAGCCGCCAGAACCCATAGAAAACACCGTCACGTACGAAGAACTAGAACGCCTCCGCGCATCTCTAATCAACAACCCGACAGATCAACAAACGCAGCTCATCCTCGCGCGCAAACTCGTCCTCGCATCCGAGACCCTCGCCGCCAGCGTCCCCGACGCCAAAGCGCGGGGCAAGACGCGCGAGAAATGGGTCATGGAGGCACACAAGCATCTCAAGAAACTCGTCGCCCTCGGCAACACAGACGCCATGTTCTTCCTCGCCGACTGCTACGGGCGCGGCGCGCTCGGTCTCGAGACCTCGCCCTCTCAAGCCTTCACACTCTACCAATCAGCCGCGAAGGCGGGGCACGCGCAGGCTGCGTACCGCACGGCTGTGTGCTGCGAGATTGGCCAGGAAGACGGCGGTGGCACGCGCAAGGACCCGCTGAAGGCGATGCAGTGGTACAAGCGCGCGGCGACGCTGGGCGACACGCCGGCGATGTACAAGATGGGGATGATCCAGCTGAAGGGGCTGCTGGGGCAGGCGAAGAACGTGCGCGAGGCGGTGATGTGGCTGAAGCGCGCGGCTGACCGGGCGGACGCGGAGAACCCGCATGCGCTGCATGAGCTGGCGCTGTTGTACCAGGAGCCGCAGTCGCCCGACTCGAACGTGGTGCGCGACGAGGGGTATAGCTTGAGCCTGTTCCGCCAGGCTGCGGAGCTGGGGTATAAGTTCAGCCAGTTCAGGATGGGCGCGGCGTATGAGTATGGGCTTTTTGGACTGCCGATCAGCCCGAAGGAGAGTATACAGTGGTACTCTCGCGCGGCGGTGCAGGAGGAGCATCAGAGCGAGCTGGCGCTCAGCGGGTGGTATTTGACGGGGGCGAAGGACGAGAGGGGGCAGGTTATTCTGGCACAGAGTGATACGGAGGCGTATCTGTGGGCGCGGAAGGCGGCGGTCGCCGGGCTGGCGAAGGCGGAGTATGCGATGGGGTATTTTACGGAGATGGGGATTGGGAGTGTGAGGGATGCGGAGGGGGCGAAGAGGTGGTATTGGAGGGCTGCTGGTACGTAATTTCCTTTCTTCTTCTTCATCTTCTCCTTGCATTGTCGGCTTTGTCTGTGCGAGGGTTGATGGGGGATTTCTGCGTCGATTTTCATGTGAGGGATGGGACTGACGTGATGGTTCCTCAGCGCAAAATTTCCCCAAGGCGAGAGAGAGGCTGGAAGAGCTGAAGAGGGGCGGCAAGGCTGTGCCGACGCGCGAGCGCATCTCGAGAAGTAAAGTGGGGAAGCAAAATGAGGGCGAGTGTGCCGTGATGTAACCGACGCCGTCTCGCTTTGAAACTAGAGACGGGGTGGACGGACAGACGGACGGGCTGGTCCCCGATCCCGGCGGTATGGTATGGGACGAGACGATCAAGAGCGATGCATGATAGATGAGATGATGGCGATGAGCTAGAGCAAAGATGATGATAATGGCTGGGATGTTCAACGGGACGTAATCTTGGCAGAAACAAGGACTTGTAAGATACGAATTACCATATTGCACGTTTGGGCTCGCAGATCAAAAGGGAGGGATATGGGAAAGACAAACAGCAGATCTGCTGTTGCATAGGGAGGCGGAGGGGGTATATAGCTTAGGGGATAATGTGGAATTATCTACTTGTCGTCGTTGCTGTTGCTGTTGCTGTATGATCGTGTTGTACAGAGGTGGGATGTTTGTTTGGGTTGGCGAAAGGAAAAAGGGGGGGTATGTGATGGTTTGATAGGGCCTCATCGCGCTCCTTTCTCTCAATGCCTCTGACGGTAGATATCTGAATGCACATACACCGTTGAATAGAAAGATGAGGTGCTGATATCACATTGATTAGGAGGTCTTAAATATCGTATTTTCGCGCTCATTATGCTACATATACACATGTACTACAATCCCGCACGGCATATATCTATGTCTGCCGCTCCCAAACTCCCGACGCCACCTGCCCCATGCCTATCTCATCCTCCCATCGCCCTCGTCCGCAATCTCCTCACTCATCCTTCCCATTCCCCGCAATATCGCCCCCGAAGACCCTCAGCCAGAAATCCAACCACCACATCAGCTTCCAATAAAAACTCGCCATCGCCCAGTCGAACTCGCCGTCCTCCTTCCTTGGCACAGCAGACCCGATGATGTCGCCCGTGATCCAGCCGATGATCGGGATGCTGGTGAGGAACTTCTGCCACGCCGATTGCTGCGGCAGCAGCGCGTCCGAGGCGGGCAGGAGCTGCAGTTTCTTCGCTGTGGGGATGCGGCGGCAGTACACCGAGTCTTCCTTGTCCTTGCCTTCTCTGTCCGGGCCCGGGGTGACCGTCGCGTCGGACGGCGTGTCGCTGATCGTAGCCGTATCGAGCGTCCTCTCGCTCTCCGGGCTCGGGCTCTCATATAGCCCTATATTGCTGAGACTCGGTGCCGTATACGACCTCGGCAGCGTCGACGACGGCCGTCTCGCCTGCTCCCTCTCCAGGCCTCTCCTCCCACCCGCCGCCCCCATCGTAGCTCTCTCCCTCCCGCCCCCCCTCCTCTCCCTCTCCCTCTCTCGATACCCCTTCGCCGGCACCGCCTCCAGATTCGTCGGCGCCGCCCCGCGATACCGCTCCGCCCAGACGAGAAACCCGCCTACCTCCTGCGGACTCTCCTCCACCGCCACGTCCGCCGCCTCCTCGCTCTCGAAGCTTACTTTGATCCAGTTCTCCCCGCCTGCAAAGGCCATCGCCTTGCGCCGCTCCTCCTCTGTCAGCGCGCGCGGCCGCAGCGCTGTGGCGTCGCGGAGGTCGGACTTGAATTTCCGCTGCGAGAGAGGTGCGTCGCGTGGATAGTCCTCGAGGATGCGCCCCGCGAGGACCTCGAAGTGCGAGATCGCCGCGTATTGCTGCGTGCTGTGGAAGCCCCGCAGGATCACCTCCGTGGGCGTGTTGTGGATGTGGCTGGGGCGGCGCTGGCGCGGCTGCGGCTCGAGCTCGGTCTCGCGCTCGCGCTCACGCTGGGTGAGGGCCTGGGCGTGGAGGTTTGGCTGGGAGACGGAGGTGGGCAGGCCGCGCGGGGGTTGTTCGGGGCTCGTGGGCGCCTTCTTGGCGAGCGTGGTGATGTAGGAGGAGAAGATGGATTCGGCGACGGCGAGGTTCGGGTCTTCTTTGCGCGCGGGCGTGCCGGTCTTCGAGCGCGAGCGGCGCACGGAGCGGCCGAAGGAGCCAGTTTCGGCGGTGGGCTTGCGGCTGCGGGTGCTGGGGTGCTGGGACTCGACGCTGGGGGGGATGTTAGTGGGAGGTTTGCCTTTGGGTGTGTGGGTGTCTTGTGGTGTCGAGGGTGCGTATTCCTCGTCTTCGAAGATGGAGTCGACGCTCCAGACGGACGCAGCACGGAAAGGAGCCATTATGTATGAAGGGGGAGAAGGAGAATGATGCTTACCCAGGGAAGACCATCGCGTAAGGTCGTTGGATGCCGTCCTCTCCTATATACAGCTCGTCGTCAGGGACGTTGTGAAGAATGAGAGGAGGCATTTTCGATCTATTTGTGGCGTTCTCGATGCCTGCGACTCGGACACACGTGGAATGGAAGAGATGAACAAAGAGATGGATTGGTCGCTTGGCGAGATAATCGAGGTCTCAGGAATTATTATAATTTTAATGTTTTGTTGATGCGCTTTTCGCCGTTTTGTCGGGATCTGGATCTCTGGAGCAACGCTTCGGTTCGCCACAGGCAGGCCTCCGCATTTACAGGGGTAGAGGGTTTGCCGCCGGGAGAAGAATTATTCCGAGCCGAGCCGGCTATGTCATCATCACTGCCTATCAAGGAACATACTGTACGTCACGTTGAGCTTAAGCTTAAGCTCCGTTTGTAGCTTATATCCCACTTTTCACTGTTCAAAGCCGCAGAAGAAGTAGAAAGATACAAAACTGCAATCAATTCCTCCTTCCTCGCCCAAGATGTTCAGATTCGTACGTGATCCTGCACACACAGCTCCGCTTGCATGATATATGGACGTAGATGTTGATAGCTCTGCAGCACAAAGGCCTCGACGTCATAACGCTCTTCCACAACCCGAGCGTTCCAGCCTCCATCAAAGTCCTGAGTCTCCTGAAGAGAGCTTCAGCTGTAGCTGGTGAGACCGCCACCGAAGATCAGGCAAGCGATCATACATACCAGACTCAGAGCAGCTTGACAACGGAGTTCGAGCTCAACGTCACCGAAGACCCGCCAACTCCCGACCAATTGAAGAGTATTCTCGAATATGTCGGAGCAAAACGGGCGAACGAGATTGTCAGCGGTGCAAAGGATGAGAAGGATGCACTGAGCAAGTGGAAACAGGACAAGAACAGCTTTGTGCGGCCGTTGGTAGGTGCCGGAACTCCTTCTGTTGGGGGATGCGATGGGCTGACAGTCCATAGACGGTTGACTGGAACAATGGAAAGGCTGTAGCAGGAGCTCAAGAGTCGGAGATCCTGAAGATGTTGGAAGCGTTGCCAAAACAGTGAGAGCGGTGGTTGTTGAGCTTTCTGGCTGTCGTAGATGCATCAAGTGAATGCAAAGATGAGCGGCATGACTGTATGACTGGCTTCTCTACGGCGTTATAAGATTCCCAATCCACTCTTTCGAAGGATATTCCATGTTTCCTGTTTCCACTCGTCTTCGCAACCAACGATGAGTTCCAGGCGGATGTGTGAATAGAATGGCGAGGGCCATGCAGTGAGAGGTTCCCCGACTCGAGGAGGCTCGACTCCAACGACGCTGATGTGAGCTTCTGAGAATTGATCATGATGGTAATAAAACTCATTAAAGGCCATTGTTTTGTTGAGGATTGCGGTCAAAAAACGTGGTAGACACATGGTGGCTTTTTGACAACAATCGAGTATTTAGGTTTGTAAGGCCGGGATAGAGTTCAGACTCACCTCAGAACTCACCTTTCTTCCGCGAACTGTTATTTTCTCTTCTAAAGCTTCAAAGCTTCAAAGCTTCAAAGTTTCACACAAAGCATCTTCACACGAAGCATATTGCATACTTTGGAATCTCGTGGTCTCGGCGTCTGCAGTTCACGTTCATCCGCAATGCAATGCGTCCAGTCGCGCACGTAGCCACATAGCCACATAGCCGCATATCCTCGCACTTGCCTCTTTCATCCCTTCAACAGAGATCAACACAACTGCCAAAGAGATACCAAAGAGATACCCAGATCAAAATCGAACCCAACCGAACACAAGAGACTCCAGGCTGTTATGATGGACCCTCAATGCTAGAACCAGAACCAGCACTGAACCTTTCTCTCTCTCGTCTATTCCAATTGTCAAGTAGACTGACCTCTACTTCTACTTCTACTTCTACTTCTACTTCGACATCCTTCTACCTCTTCTACCTCTTCTACCTCTCTCTACCTCCCTCCATCTCTACCTCTCTCCACCTCCACCTCCACCTCCATCAAAAGACTAGATCGGCCATTAACCATCATTGTTGACGACACCTCTTTCTCTTGATATGAGCATTTTTGTCTCCATTCATGCGCATGTTGACCTTCCGCTGAATACCCTTCCATGATACCCTAGGTTGGTTCGTTGATTCCTTCTTTGAAGCTTTCACTGTCACTGACGGTATATCTAGACGATCTCAACTACCATCTCTCCAATATTGTTCTGGTCAAGTTTGTCAAGATGAGTGTATGTGAATGAATACCCTACACAGCCGTCTTCCTCTCCTCCTTATATTCCAGCACATCAATCCGAATACCCATTGACACTTTATAGGCTGTTGCACCTCCCCCGACCTTCCACCCACTGAAGCCGAAGATGGACCCTCCCGATCTCTCCAATTGCTACATTGGACTGCCTGCTGTCCCTGGATTTGTTCCTCCAGAGCTTTTCCAGAACTTTCCACCAACTGCTCTAGCCGTATTCTCGACTAACTTTCACAATCGCCCAGTCCGATTTATACCAAAGCCTGCACCTCAGTATGCAGTTCGAACATATTGCCCTATCGACATCTTCGAGAAAGCCAACTATTATCGGGAGAAATATCCCGAATTCGTTTATTCTATTCAACAGTTGCCTGTTGCCTGGGAAGATCTCTATATGTATTTTGATCCCTTGGATATTTGGGAGGAGGGCGCTGGATTCTGTTTTCACGTCATTCATCGTCTGGCAGTAGTTAATATCGAAAAGAGGAGGCAGATCGAATTCTTTGTCGCTGATTGGGCTGAGAACAACTTTGCCAAGCTTGCAAGAGTTCCTCCTCATGCACCAGTTACCTCTGTGTTTGGGCCCGAGGATTATCGCTATTTTGATTTCGAAAATTTGGCCCATTTCGAAGTCAACACCATCTGCGCTACTCTCAACCAGCAATGTTTGGCTCTGCAGCCAAGACTTCACTTCTATAAGGTAGAGCAGGCCAGACTTGCAGAGATTGACCGACAGAAGGCGATTACTCCAACCCCTGTTCTCTATCGTCCACATGTCCAAAGCCAGGTCTCGTGGCAGGGATCTCCTCGTGTGGTTAGCAAAGAGGCTTTGACATCAACTATTGTTCCTGAGAGCAATCCACGAGAGGAGTTCTTTGGTGGTAGATATCAAGGACGTCGGCAAGACGTTTCTTATGAAGGCAATCAAGCCAAGGTGGGCATACGACAACCAAGCTCGTTCACAAAACACTAATCTTCTCCATCAGACTCGTTATACTTCTGCTTCATTTACATTCCCACAGGCATGCGAGCCAATATATACCTATACTCCCCATCAGCGTCCTCAAATTGGATCTAGGAGACCATCTGGACAAGGTTCTGTTGTACACACTCCACCACGTAATTTTACGCGTCGAGGATCATTCATCGAGAGCAATCAAAATCGAAACTTTTCAGCTGCTTCCACAGGAGATAGTCGTCCTAGTGCTTCCTCCAATGCCAACAATTCTACCAGAGTTCAGACAACATATCCTGCTTCCAGATATGATGCAGTAGCTGAAATTGGGAAGAAAATGGCCACAGCTGATTCTAGGCCACGACAAAACACGGGCGGCTATTTCGCGAGACCTGCAGTGGAAGCTGGTATTGCCGAAGGCCGCTCTCTCTATATTAGAGGATATACATCAGAAGACTTTCGTTCGGATCTCGTTCCGAATATGATGGGCAGCTGCGGGGAGATTGAGTTATACCACTGTCACTCGTCCAATACATTTGCCTTCATAACGTAAGTTCCCTGTTTATAGCTCTCACATGATAATAAATGAAGCTATGGATCCTTGGGATTGTTTCTGATCTTTTGATATAGTTTCAGATCTCGAGAGAACGCCCTGGAAGCAATCGAACGCTTCAATGGCAAGGTGTTGGATAATGGCGAGATTCTAACAGTGGCTCCTCAGTACCCAAAGAAGCATTGGGACAATTCAAGTTCTTCTGGTTCCTATCCGCGTCATCGAGGAAACTCGTTTGCTAACTACCAGCGATTTCCAGACGATTCAAGCCGTGGTCGTTTCGACAATGCTGATAGATCACGTTTCTATGGATCTAGCTTGAGGACTGATGGAAACACTGATGATGTGAGAAATGCATGTCAAGAACCAAGAGAGAAACATCTCTTGCCTATGAAGCCTGTTGACACGCCTCCAAATTTCTCACTGACCAGTAAGAAACAGAAGCAGCACCAGAGCCAAGGCAGCGATTCCACGCCGAAAGGCAAGAAAAGTTCGCAACACCATTATGCCAGTTCTGGGCAATCTAGCAAGACAGTGAAGGTTAATAGCAAATCCTGGTTGAGGTGAGGTTTCCTAAAAGCTACAACATGTTCGTTGCTCACAATTGTGGAACCGACAGCAATACACCAGTTGTAACACCAGCCAAGAAAGGTTCCTTTGCCGTTTCTGAGGACCTTTCGGTTCCAGATGAAGGACAGTACGGGACATCATTCAGTAGCACTGCTTCATCATTCGAAGATCGGAAGGTAAGCATATTTGACGACGTGCCGGCCAATGGCGTTTTGGAAGACAAAGTGAATGCCAAGCCAAACATCAACTCTCAGGGATCTTCGGTCGACGGATGCGCCATTTCAACTTCTCCTGAGCCGCAGGACACTAGGGCATTTCCTCCGATTCAGCCAAAGAAGTCATCCTCTTTTGGGAAGAAAAAGAAGAAGATGAAGAGCAAGGATATTACTACAACGGCCTCGGAATCCACTAATGATTCGGCAAGTCAGATCGACGTTGTTGGTAACGCATCAATTGCCCCAATTATATCCAAGACCACAGATAAAGAGTTCGATAGTATCAAGATTTCGAAATCGAGTGTTTCTGTCAGTGCGCAGGGTTCCCCATCAAAAGCCTCAAACACGCACAAGCAATCCTCATCCAATATTCCTTTTACTAAGAATCAACAGAGCGTGGACGAATCTCTGATCTCCACATCAACCAAGAAATACGCCAGAAGTACACAGAGCTCTCCGAGAAGAATGGTTACCGAAACCGGTTCCCCAAGATCGTTGAGGTCGAAGCACAGCAAAAGCAACAGCGACGTCTCGTGGCTTGGTGGGGACCCAAGAAAGAAATCCGGCTATGGATTTGAAAAGAGTAACAACAATGGTATGGATAAAGTTGGGGAGAATTCTCAGTCGGATGCGAAGAACCAGACAGAATCCAAGCTTTACAAGAGAACCAAGTCCAGCGCCGAGCTCAAAGGAGAAAATCACATCAACCATGTTACTCCAGCCACCGAAATAAACATCTTCGCCGATCCGACGCAATGGCCAACACTGGGCGGCAAATCCCAAGATCCAAATGGGGCCTCACGGAATGGACAATCCGCGGCGGCGCCCTTAGCCATGACCCAGAACAGGCGTTTCGATACCCGGCGCGACTCGATGGCGGCCGTAATTTCGCAGAAGGTAAAGATCGTTCCAGTTGTGCCGCTTCGTCGGCCCTCACCATCCAAAGTCATCGATGCGAGATCTGTCAGCTCTGAGTCGACCAGGAGGTAAGTAAGCCGATATTTCACTTTGAGTGTGTTGTTGCTAATTTTTGGGGCCAGTGATGATACTATTATCCCCGTTGTCAATACTACAGGTACTCGACTGTGGCCAGTGGTTGTCAACTGGGCTGGGAAGCCACTGAATGTCGAAGCTGTTGGTACAGGTGCGCCACCACATGGACCTGGGGCTGGACAGGCGGAAGCAACAGCTGCGAGCTCTGCGAAGAAGACTGAGTCTTGATAAACGAACGACCTGCTGTGATTTTCTGTGGTTCGGAGGGGGAGTCGAAGCGCTGTTGGGCTGATGGGCTGAGAGCATTGCATGGCGCAGGGAGCGTTGCGGGCTTGTTTTATTTGCACAGACTATGGGGTTTGCTGGCTTTATGTGGTCCGGAGGAGGAGGAGGAGGAGACGGATGGGATGGGATGTGTCATTTATCTGATTTGTGGGTGAAGATGGAGGGAGGCTTGTGGTTGAGGGTTGAGGCTGAAGGTCTGGCGGGTTGCTTTGATTGTGAGGTATGGAGTGAGAGACCGAGAGTAGGAGATAGGAAATCAAGATACAATTCTTAAGACGAGAATATTATTCGGAGCGTGAGGATGCGTATGAGCGACGCCGAGCGGGATATTATTAAGCTAAATCCACATATTAAAAATAAGCTTAAGAGTATAACATTACTTTACTTACTATTTTAATATTAGCTTTCTATATTGTAACATATTCCTTTAAGTTATTTTAAGCTTTATAATACCTACTTAATTTAATTTAAGGGAAAATAAAATTTATTTACACATTAAAATCTAGAATATTCTATTTAGAATATTTAAGTTGTCTTAATTACTATTTTAAAAGAATTCCAAAGAATTCTAAAAGGAAACATAAAGAATCTATGTAGCAAAAGTATTTATCTTATGTATAGACTCAATTTAAATAAGAAGCTCATTAGCCTAATAACGTTAGTACCCTACAGAAACTTAAGCAACTTAAGTAACTTGTGAGTTTTTGAGTTCGAGTTTGAGTTGCGTCTAAAACTCACGCACGAGTTAACTCGAGTTGAGAACCCTGGACGGGGCGAATTTCGAAATAAACTGACAACCACATACAAACACTTTCACACATAGCCATTATTTTCCTATAATACACTCATTCACGACTTGTTGTACTTATATCTATACATAACCAAAAGCAAGTGGCCTGCACCTTCACCTTCATATACATCCACACTCACTATTAATTCAACATCCACTCCACAACCAAAAGCAAGTCGCCTGCACCTTTACGTTCACATTCACGCTCACTACCAATCCACATCCACAGCACTACAATGTCGAGCCCTCCCAAACAGAGGCACAAGCCACTGGCTGATCTCTTCTCGGCCCTTGCTATCAATTTCTCTAGTTCCGCCTCCGCCTCTACCAATCTGTTCACAATCAACCTCGCAAAATCCCTCCGTCAAACTATGCGCAAGAAATTCCCCCATTGGGGAAGCTGTCATGGCAAGGACATGCGTGCGACTTTCACCATCGCTATGGATGCCCACTATGACTATTATTCGCTGGCTGAGATACATGAGGATCCTGATGATCTCTTCGAAAAAACACACGGGTTTTTTGAAGAGGTCCAAGCTATGGTTGAGACACTCACCGACCAACAAGCCGCTGCCTATGACTCTTACACTGCCGAGATTCTCAGCGGCATGATATTCGGCAGCAACCATATTGAGAAAGTTGGCGCAACCCATGATATCACACTGAAAATCTGTCAGGATATTTTTGCTGGAGTCCAAGTCCCATCAGAAATCCCGGAGCGCGACAAAGAGTATGCGAAAACCAGGGAATTCTTAATCACGCAAAATAAAAAATCAGATCACGAGGCCATTGTTCGTACACGCCGCGAGATTGTACAGCACGCACATGCACTCAAATTCATCGTCATGCATGTAGTAATATTCAATGAGTCTTTGAGTGAAGAACTCATCTTGAAGACCCACAAAATTCTCTGCGATGGCATCGATCTCGAAGACGGCGACGACTCCTCGACATATGCCGGCATCTACCGCAAAGTCAATGTCCGCGCCGGCTTCTCTACTTTTACCTCCCCTGAGCTGGTCCCTAGGGCGATGGAAAGCCTTGTGAAGAGTTTCAATAACGATATTTTGAAGGCGGAGGATGAGGGGGAACTCGATCCATTTGCGCTCGCGGCGAAGTACTCTCACAAGTTCGTCAATATCCACCCGTTTGTCGATGGCAATGGCCGCACTTGCCGCCTTATCCTCAACACCATACTGTTGAAGTATGCAGGCATTATTGTGTCGCTTGGGGAGAAGGAGCATGACAGGGAGGAGTATTTGATAGTTGCGAGTCGTGCTTCTGAGATAGAGCAGATTGACGAGGAGGACCGTGGGGGCAAGCCTGCGTGGGCAGAGCTGAGCTCTCTGGTGATCAAGGAGTCCTGCAAGACATTCAAGACTTTGCGCGATAAGTTGAATGGGAAGGCTTAGGAAATTTTCTCTAAGGGGAATTCACGCATGGAGCAGGTTTTGCTTGGAATTCTAGTTGCCAGCTTAGGATTGAAAGCAGCTAGCAGGCTCTGATACATATGTACATACGTGCCTCACGCATCACGAAGCTAATAGAGAAGGATGCTGATACCCTTTTACTTGTATTTTGTTGAATGAATTATTCTGATTATTGATTTATTCAGATGCTCCTCTGCTTTCGATCAATGCCAGCTGCCAGCAGTCTTCAATGTCAACAAGTGTAAAGAATAATGGGTTAAAGTATCCAGCATCTGTAAGCTGTGGCTCTGGGATATGGAGAAGTTTCTCCGGTTATTCTGTGCTAAATCCTCTCTCTAATTGTGTGTATATACCAGCAAGATCTAGCAATGTGGTTACTTTTATCACATCAACACCTTGTTATTTCTCACAGGGGTCATCATGCATGCGACTACTGGAAATAATAGATGTATTACATTCCGTTGATGCCATAGTGTACTAGAACCTGAGCAACCCAGCGCCTCAGCATTCAGCAGTGAAAATCTGCAGCTTGTAGCAAGGTCTCAGCAAGAGCGATGCCTGAATCATTCTGTAACTGGAGATTACAATGCAGAGTTCACATAGGTCTGGGAGCCTCTAATCAGTAAACGTGCAATACTGAACCATTGCGATGGATATCATCATGTTCGCGACCTTCGACATTTGATATTCTTGGCTGTTCATAGCGCCTGGGCCTGCGTTGTCTCATCTTAGGCTTTGGATGCTTCTCATAATACTCCAGGGCAGACTCTTGGCGGCCGTTGGCAGAGGCCCGGGCAGAGCTGGGGAGCCCCCCACACGTGCAATCTCTTGCCCCTTTCGATTGGGCATGGGTGCACGGATGGTCATCTTTCATCAACATCGGCGGGACGACATTTCTATACACCTTCTTCTTTCGACGTCGTCACCGATCGCATCTCTCCCATGCCTCCGGTGCACCAAAACCCGAGCCTCAATCGGTAGAAGGGCTGTCCGGGGAGGGGTATCCTCTATTATTAACCCGCTATCGCGGATCCCAGCTATTAATACTCAACGCGATGCTATCCATTGAAGATCGCAGCTGCAGGCACGGTGGAATACAGCAGAGAACTAGAGACAACATGGTAGGTAGGTAGACTATGATATGCAGGTAGGTAAACCTCAAGGTTCATCAGGAGCTCTGGGATGAAGCTCGAAAGTGATCTTCGCGACTTCATATTCCCGGAAACACACATATGTAGGTCGCCTTCGCCGCGTTCATTTCCTTGCTTCGTTCCTTTCTTGTCGACGTCCTCCTCTCACATCCCTACCCCACCTTCATTTCCTTCTGCGTCGTCAAGATGCTCCGTCCCCTCTTCCAATTCCTAGGCCTCACGGCTTTGGCCTCATCCGCAATCGCCTGCGACTCCTGCTATGGACCGACCGACTTCATCTCCCACGAGCGTGTCGTCCGTCGCATGCAGCCCGATGCGCAGGATGCCGCTTATGGACCTACCCGCGAGCTTGAATGGGGCCAGATCAACTTCTTGCAGACGACTGATACCCATGGCTGGTTGGAGGGACATCTTAAGGAGCAGAACTATGGCGCCGATTGGGGTGACTTTGTGTCTTTCACACGGCACATGAAGACGAAGGCGCAGAAGCTGGGAGTCGATCTGCTGCTTATCGACACTGGTAAGTTCTCACAGCACGTTATGCGATCGTTGAAGACCGACCGCTAATGATGTAAAGGCGATCTCCACGACGGATCCGGCCTCTCGGATGCGTCCAGTCTCACTGGCCAGTACACCAATCCGATCTTCGAGAACATCGACTACGACCTTCTCGCGATTGGCAACCACGAACTCTATGTTTCGGAAATCGCCTACGAGACCTTCTACAATATCTCCACCTACTATGGCGACCGGTACGTTTCTTCCAATGTGCAGATCTTCAACCGCTACACCGGCGAATATGAGTATGCTGGTGCGAAATACCGCTATTTCACTACCGAGCATGGCTTGCGCATCATGGCCTTCGGCGTGCTGTTTGACTTCACGGGGAACTCGAACGCGAGTATCATCACGCCCGCAGCTACGATGGTGAAGGAGCAATGGTTCCTCGATGCGCTCAACATCGACGAAGAGATCGACATGTTTGTCGTCATCGGCCACAACGCTGTCCGCGGCAGCAGCAGCACATTCGGCCCGGTGCTCAACGCAATCCGCGCCGTGCATCCCACGAAGCTGATCCAGACCTTCGGCGGGCACACGCACATCCGCGATTTCACCGTCTACGATGCGGCATCGGTCGGCCTGATGAGCGGACGCTACTGCGAGACCGTCGGCTGGATGGCTGTTTCCGGCATCGAGAGCGATAATTATTTCGGCGTCACGGTGCCAGAGGGCGTGCCCAGCCCGACGAGAACCGCCTCCGTAAAGCCGAAGACGACGTCGAGCTCGAGTTCAAAAACGTTGGCTCCTTCTGCATCAACTACCAGCGCGTCTGCGATCCCAAAGATGATGATCCGTGAAAACAGGGGCAGGAAGGGGCAGGGGAATAATGGCAATGGTAATGGACATGGGCAGCATACTACCAAGACCAGCACATCCAGCATCGTCTCCACCTCCTCTTCAACTACTATTTCACCAAGCGTGTCGCCAACTCCAACCAGCAGTCCGTACCGCTTTGCCCGTCGCTACCTCGATTGGAATCGCCTCACCTTCGCCGTCCACGCCGAGAACTCGCAGAACAAGCCCTTCGACCTCGAGAAGGGACTTGCCGTAACCGAAATAATCACCGACTCGCGCAAGACCCTGAATCTCACGAACCTCTACGGCTGCGCGCCGCAGACGTGGTGCCAATCGTGCCAGCCCTATCTCGCGCCGGGCAACATCTTCACCCTGGTGCAGAAAGCCATGGCAGCGACGGTGATCAACCCGGAGCGTGCGGACGTGCCGCGCCTGATCCTCGCGAACACCGGCCACATCCGCTTCGACCTGATGCAAGGGCCATTCACCTTCGATGACTCCTTCATCGTAAGCCCGTTCAAGAACCGCTTCCAGTTCCTGCGCGACGTGCCGTACTCTCTCGCGGGCAAAGTGTTCGACATCCTCAACAAGGGCAGGTACCAGAAGCGCGAGATGAACGCCCTGGATCTGAGCTTCGAGTTCCCGAGCCTGGAGCACACGGAGGAGTGCAGCGATCCACACCCGCATGCCGAGGCCAAGCTGTCGAGACGCTCGACAAGAGGCATCATCCGCCGCCAGAGCCCCACCGTCGCGCCAGGCTACAACACCACCGACGACTTTGGCAACGACGGCGACGACACCCTGCACAACAACCTGCCGTATTACTATCAGCCCAACGACGTGCAGGCCAACGCGTCGTTCCCGCTCGACGGGTCGATGCCTGCGACCGTGGACCTCGTCTTCATCGACTACATCGGCGCGAACTTCATTATCCCCGCGCTGAATGGGATGGCGGGCGGAGAAAACTATACTAAGGCGGCTATCGAGTTCTATCTCCCGGAGAGCTTTACGTCGAATAGTTATCTGCCGGAGTATGCGAGGATAAGCCCGGAGTGGCAGGCGAATATGCCTGATTGTCCGGTGGGGAAGGGGGTGGGGTTTGCGAAGAATTGAGGGGAGAAACGTGAGGGACTGGAAAGAAGGAGGAAGCAGGGGAAAGAAGGAGAGGGACATGTAGAGAGGCGTTATGCGGGATGGATTGCGCGGAAGGGGGACATACCAGCTGCAAGAATGCGAACGAGAACTCATCGTGTCCTACCATAGTTTACAATTTCTTACATGGCAACGAAATCAAGCGATTAATTATCCAAGACTCCAATTAAGAACACGTGAAGCTCACAATTGCAAAAATCTTTGTCTTGGGCGCCCATACTGGCCTGGTCTGCACAAGCTCCCCCTACCTACCCCGCAATCTACCCCGCAACGCCACCAGGTACAGTACCGCAGAGTAGCATCGCGATTCGCGCGCGCCTCATCCACCCATCAGCCAGCAGCCTCGGCGAACCCCATCCATCTTCATATTAGACATTTTACATCCGAAACCTTCAAATACCCATCAGAGGCCCTACGCCGCCAACATTGGCATTTGGGCAACGGCCACAGACGGGCAAGATGTCGCCGGATGGGCAGTGCCAGTCCGCCGAGAGCAAAGAGATCGACACGGACTGGACGGTCGACAGTCCAGACATCGTGCACCTGGCCGGGAGGCCGCGGTACATGGAGCATCCATGGACGGACCGGCCGTCTAGTAAACGACACGAGGTGGAGGAAGAGCCTGGCGGCGAAGAATCGTAAGTTGCGTCTCACCCCTCCCTCGAGAACGGGAGATGGGAGAGACGGCTGACTGCAGCGCGTGGGAGGATATCGTGCTACGTCGTCTCAGCGCCGCTAACCAAACCACAGCTCCCCCGGCCCAGAAACACAACCCCTCTTCCCGCACCCCGCCCTCGCCCTCCCGCCCCCAGGCCTCACCTTCGACTTCCGCATGTGCGTCACGCTCGCGCCGCCCGTCGCGCTCGGCGCCACCCCGTCCGGGAGCCGCAACTGGACCCCCCTCGCCGGCGGCAGCTGGTCGGGGTCTTTCGGGTCCGGCATCGTTGTTGTGCGTGCGTCCCCTCGCTTGCCTGCGCCCTCCCGCTCCGCCCGTCGTCTCGAGGCGTGGAGTTCCACACGGCTAACTGCGTGAAGCCCGGCGGCCAGGACAGCGAAATCATGCACCCCGACCTCACGGCCGAGCTGCGCACGAGCTACCTCCTCCAGACGCACGATGTGCCGCCGGCGCACATCGTTGTCAGGATGCGGGGATTCCGTGTGGGGCCGCGAGAGGTGCTGCGGGCGCTGGGGGAGGGGAGGGGAGGGGCGGTGGATCCGAGGGAGTATAAGTTCAGGCTGTTTGTGGAGATGGAGACGGGGGATGAGCGGTATAGGGGGAAGGTGAATTTTGGGATGTGGGTCGGGAGTGCGATGAGGAGGGCGGGGGAGGTGGTTTATGAGTAAGTTATTTTGTGCAGTTCCATGGGATGGAGGGGGGATGGAGCTGATATGAGACAGTGCGTATAGGGTTAATTGAAGCGATGAACGAAGACGATCATCGACTCGAAATTGATGGGGAATGCCGACGGAAGCTATGCCGCTGGTTGTAAAGTAATGTATGTACCTCATAATTCACCCCTCACGACAAACAAACCAGGCCGCAGCAGTACAGCAAACACAATCTAGTGTTGGATCTAAGCGCTGCTGTCTTGGTCACAAGACAGGAGTTCTTCAACGGCTCGACAAGTAAAAAGTCCGCAGGGGCTTTTCTCATGGCCTTTCGCCTTCCCGAGAGAGGGTGGGTGGTAGTGTTCTTTTGTGTGTTTTTGGGTTTGACTTAGTGTATATTACATATACATAAATATATGCATGTATGTCCGTTTCTGCCTATCCATTTCTAGTCTGGATCATTGATGCGACTGTTCTCAGTCTTGCCTGCTCGTGAAAGCAGAAATGGCATACGTGAAAGGATGATGTTGTAGTTTATACTGCTCTATGCCCTCTAATGGTCTATCTTCAACGAGAAGTCCACATGAGGACAACCCTGGTGTATCGCGCTCGTTGAAATAACATCAATATCTGCATCACATCATCGTTAGCCTTATCTCCTCACGACCTCAACTCCCCACAGTGCTCAACATACCATTATTAATATACGTGCCCACATTCTCCGTCGTCAACCCGCCACTGCACTCCAGCATAAACGCCTTCTTCCCCGCCCACCTCTGCTTCAGGCTCTGCGCCGCAACCTTCAGCCCCGGCCCATCGAAGTTATCCAGCATGATGACATCCGCACCCGCCGCGATCGCCTCATCAGCGTCCTTCTCCGAATCCACCTCGACCTCGATCTTCAGCGCAAACCCGCCGACTGCGCGCGCCGCCGCAACCGCGTCGGTGATGCTGCCGCGCGCCCAGATATGGTTATCCTTCAGCATGATCATGGCGCTGAGATCGTGGCGATGCTGATCGACGCCGCCGACCAACATGCCGTATTTCTCGACCAGCCGGAAGCCCGGCGTCGTCTTGCGCGTGCCGGCCAGGATGCCCGTGTAGCCCGCGCGGCGCACCAGCTCGAGCATCTGCCTGCTCTTCGTCGCGATGCCCGAGCAGCGCGACAGCATGTTCAGGCCCACCCTCTCGCCGAGCAGCAGGTTCCTGACGGGGCCGGTCACGGTCGCGACGGCGATCTTGCCGCCGGCGGTGGCGGGGTCGAAGGCGTCGCCCTCCTTGAGGTGCCACTCGACGGTGCAGCCGCACTGGGCGAAGACCTCGTCGAAGAAGGGGACGCCAGCGAGGAGGCCGGCGGACTTGCCGTACAGCGTGGCGGTGCGGGGCGAGGAGCCGACGACGAAGCCGCCGTAGTCGAAGGAGGGGGCATCTTCGGCGAACCAGGTCGTGATCTGGGATTTGTAGGAGAGGGGGAGGAGGTCGGCGGGGTTGCCGTGGGAGAGGGCCATTGTGGGTGTGAGTTGAGGGATGGAATGGAGATAGAGATGGAGATAGAGATGGAGATGATGGTGATGGAGGATGAGAGAGGGAATGGAGGTGGAGGTCAGGTCATGTCGTTGAAGTTCGTTCGTAGCGGGGTTCCTGAGGGCTCCTGACGGCTCCGATCAATGTGGGGTAGCGACGGGCGCGTGTGGAGTCTGGGAGTCTAGGTCCCTTAGAGCGTAGCTAGCACGAGGATTAGCCGCGCTTGTAACGACGTGTGATGAAGTAAGTAAGTAAGTGAAAGTAAAGCAAAAAAGAAATCCATTCCATGCGAATAAAAATAAAAATGGCATTATATTTGCCTTTTTTTTTCCCCTTCACCGAGAAATTGCGATGGAAGGCGTTGCGCCCCGAGATCGTCCCACTGCCACACGATCTATCCTATCGATCTGCCTTGCGGCGACTCCAGTGAGCCAGCTAGCGATGCTCAATCGCTGGACAGGGTTGTTTATTCGCTGCGTCCTGCGCCCGTTTGCCTACCAAGTGAATTGCAGGTTGCCTCGAGACAAAGTTATAAGATCAGGCGTCTTCCTTATAACCTCATGATCCATTGATCCTCATCGCATCTCATCTCATAACATAACATCTCGCCCTATTTTACGTTTATGCTCTACCTCCTCCTTTCTTTTCCTTTTCTACATGCATTCATAAATTCATGAACCCACACAGCCGCAACAATGCCTGACGTCAAGGCCTCCATCGAATACCTGCAAAAGCTGCCGCTGTACGAGACGGAGAAGCCGTACTACGCCCTGCTGGCGCCCAAGGAGGGCTACGACCCCGACGCAAAGCGCCTCGACAACCTGGAATACGAGGTCCACGACGACGTCACGATCACGGACATGCGAGGCCTGCAGCCGACGCTGGGCGACTTCGGGTTCGAGGTCTTGCACCATGAGAGCGGGCATCTGGGCCTGGAGACACGTGATGAGTGCGAGGAGTATAGGAGGGAGACGGAGGGGATGTTGAGGGAGAGGCTGGGGGCCGTGTTTGTCAAGTGCTATGAGGTACGGAAGAGGGAGAATATCCCGATCGTGAGGGATGTGATGGATTATAATGATCCGTTGTTGATTGAGGGGCCGGCGAAGGGAGCGCATAATGGTAGGGTGCTTGTCTGGTCCTCTGGAGCCATTGGCTGATAGGTATAGACGTCACGTACAAGTCGGGGCCGCAGATCATCAACAGATACATGAACGATGGGGAGAAGATGCAGTGGCTGAAACCTGGCTATCGGTTTAGGATCCTGAAGTAAGTCGATGGACTTCGTGCTGGCGATGGTATGCTAAATTGTACGTCAGCACATGGAGGTCGTTGGTACCCAACTTGGAGGACCGCCCGCTGGCTCTCTGTGACAGCAGATCGGTCGACCCGAAAGACCTCATGGCTGCCGATCGCATCATTCCGGATCGAGTGGGCGAGATCTACTATCTTACCCACAACCCCAAGCATAGATGGTAGGTGAACGGTGTCAGCGTCTGGTGTTGTGCGAATGGTCCTGAAGCTGAGGGGGAATCCCATTACTCCACACTCAACTAACGGGGACGCAGGTATTGGCTCGAGGGACAGAATCCAGACGAGCCGTTCGTTTTCGTCATGTACGACACACGATCCGGTGACCACGCTCGTTGTAAGTCAAAGCCCTCTCGTTGTCGAAATCTTGTGCTATGGGGACGCATGTCGTGATCTTCGTTGCTGATCTGAATTCTGCCTCGCGGTCAGTCTGCCCACACGTCTCGTTCAACAATGAGAGGAAAGCGCCGGGTGCGCCTCCGCGTCGCTCGGTCGAGACAAGAAGCATCGTAATCACGCAGGAGTGAGGGATGTAAGGGGCCAGATGAGAACTTTCAGAGACACTTGTGCCCGATGTCGGGTTGGACATATGATATCGGCGACGATAGGGCGATAGGGCGATAGGACGATAGGACGATGGGACAATGGGGACGACGGAAGGAATGGCCGGTAGAATGCAAGTCTAAGAGCAGCAATAGACGCTTATCGCGTTCATGGGACGTTGCATACATCATATCAGATTCACTTGTACTGCACAGCACCAGTGCTATCCTTGCGCGTGGTGAAATGGTGAGAGGTGAGAGATTTACGTGAGCTATTCTTGGGAAATATGCAGATATGCAGGTGGATGCCGGGTAAATATGGCATGTGAGATAGTGGAAGCGGTCAGTGGAATCGAGGCCCTTAGTCGGAGAAGACTGGGAGTTGAGATGGGGTCCTCGGGATGTTTAGGCCAAAGTAGCAAGGCTGGAGCAGGCTGGAGCAGGCTGGAGCAGGCCAGAGCGTCGAATGGATTGAAAGAGGGAGGAGAGAGAGGAAGTAGTGTGAGTATCATACATACATATGTATGTACATCATTCATGGATTCATTCACTCATACTGTCATACATACCTTAGGCCTTTGTAGCAAGAATGCCTTGGAGTACGCCCGAGTAACGTGACCTTCTTCAATCCTATCAGTGCCTCTTCGCTTACCTTTGACAGCCAGTTCAGTCTATTGAAGGCGTGAAATTCACTTCTCTCGACCCATTAAGCGCGGCGCAATCGATCTTGGGATTATTTATTATATATTCAACCTCAACCTCAACCTCGACCTCGACCTCGACCTACCTCGTTCTCTCTTCTTACACAAACAACAACAACACCTTCTTTCAAACCCTAAACCCTAAACCCTATAACCTCCCTCATACACCTCCCTCATATACCTCTCTCATATACCTCTCTCATATACCTCTCTCATACAACTCCAAAACACCATTCAATCCAATCAAACCTTCCAGACAATTCATCACACCCCCGCGACAATGGGTCGTTTCAATGTTTCATCTTCGGCGCAATGCTCGTCCGACGAGCAGGTCACTCAGGTACGCCATCATCCTTCCCTTCCCTTCATTCCACCACCAATTGGCTACACCTTTACCCTGAGATCACTGGCCAATGCATCGATGCATCACATCACCTTTCCGTACATACGTACATACGTACATATCTACATATCTACATATCTACATATCTACATAGGTACTGACTTGCGACGCACCACAGCCCACCATGACCACCTTGAACACCAAGACCGCCAACTCCCCCATCTCCCACCTCCCAGACCCCATCGCCTTCTTCAGCTTCGTCAAGCCAGATGGTTACCCCGAGCAGGAGATGGCCACCGCCGAGAAGGCCCAGCCGTGGAAGTCCATCTTCGACGGCCCCGTTCCACCAAAGGACGGCAAGCTCCTGATTGCCTGCCCAAAGGGCTGCGACTGGGGTGAGTTTTCGTCAAATCCACATTGATATTCACATTCACATTCACATTCCCCTTCTCTTCAACCTCACATCTACTTTTCTCGCTCACCCTCCGATCTATAAAGTCCTCTGTTCATACCTCTATCCCCCTCCATCTCACTCCATCATCACATCACCACCCCCTCCATCACGTGAACAGCTCTGACGTTTGACCCAGGAAGCGGATCCGGCCTTGGAGGCTACTAAGTCCTGCACGCATACGTTATCGACGAGTTTCACTCACGCACGCCTCCTGCCGATGAAATGAGATCTGATCAATGGACTCGGGTGCACGGAAAGTGCGTCTGGGTCGGGCAAGCAGTCATCTGGATCGATGGATTCTCGCGTGTGGTGGGATGACTGAAACAAGTCTTTCACATAGCAATAATGGGGCGAACGGAGTGACGGCGTTTTATTGGGGGTCTCGTCTACAAAATCATGGGAGGTTTCGGTGGTAGACGATCCTTGATGCATGCATGGCATTATCTGAGATAGGATAGGATACAAATGAAACAACGATTTCATGTTGTCACGCAAATTCGTCGATTGGAGCACTCGTCAACTCGTCCGCAATGTGCCGCTGCAATATGTGTTGCGGCGTATGTACTGTGGTACCGGAGTACTGTGGTGGTAGTATGTACTCTGCTGTACCCAGTGCAGTGCAGTACAGTCGCTGGCCACTCCAGGTGGACCAGACGGTCATTAGCCATTTGAGATGAGTGCTGAGCACCCATTTTACCCAGGGCCTTCCAAGTAAACAAAACGCCGACTTTTCGCAGCTATATAGGTAGGACTTACTTCACATAAAATACTCATGCCTCCAGCTCAAAGGACAAAGGTGGCCGTTAGGGCTTAAATTGCTGGACAAGAAATCAACCACAGTGACAGCGCCTGGTGATCCATTCTCGCTGGCCACGGACTGTCTGTCTGCTTTCGCTGACGGCACGCATCATGTATCTCCATGCATAAGGCCGATAACCAGACCCCGAATCATTGGCTGCATCCCGCCATTCCACGAAATACTCACCTGTGTACTCCATGTATTTGTGCGTCTTGTGTCCTTGTGCAGCACTGTGCAGCCTGGGCCTACGCACACCGGTGCGGGGTACTCTCGATGCGCTTTCTGAGAATGAGGCTGAGCCCCCAAGGTCGCTTGCCCGTCTCATAAAAACAGCATCCGCTGGGCTGGCCCCGGCCCCCCTCTCTCACCAAGACATTGTCATCTCCGTTGCCTCAGCCTTACGAACGAAAATTTTCAAATGACTGACTACACCGTCCAACTTAGTTGATCATCATCAAGAAGACGAGACGGAGGCGATGCTCTGATGAAGATAATACCCCAAGACGATAGGGACGACACATCTGCTCCTGACGAGGCCGGGGCTCTGCAGATCTATCTCTATCTATCGTATAGCTACTTCTTCTACGAGATGGCCGAACGCATCAACAAACGGGAAGACGAATACGATGTCGATTTCGAGTACCTCCCCTCTTCCCTTCTTCCGCCTCCCCCTCCGCCTCCCCCTCCCTTCTTTTCCCGGCCCAAGTCTAACTAACCTCCCCCAGAGACACGAGCGACTTCGCGCTCTCCCGCTGGGACGACATCCTCGCGGCCACCTACGCCGAGCTCAGCACGGCGGACAAGCGCACGCTGGCCGAGCCGCGCGACTGGTCGGTGCTGAAGCACGAGCTGGCGGGGCGGAAGGGGGATCCGCGCGTGGGGGCGGTGGGGAGGAAGCTGACGGGGCAGCTGGGGCCGCTGCCGCGCTCGCTGTTCGATCTGACCATGTTCTTCACGAAGGCCATCCAGCCGCTCGAGCCGCGCATGGATGCCCTCTGGGGGATGCTGCATTTGATCATCAAGGTACGGATCCCGGGGGAGAGGGGGAGAGACAAGCTGACGGATGCGGTAGTTGTCGTATGATTCGAATGAGAAGTTGAAGAGGACGATGGAGTGGCTGATTAAGCTGAGGCGGCACTTGGAGCAGTTCAATCGGCTGCTGGACTCGTGTAGCGATACGGATCCTAATGAGTCGAGGATTGTCAATGAGGCGAGAATAGCTATGATCGATGTTCTTGGTAAGTGCTCTAGACAGGCACCCTTGCTCTGATGTCTCTTATTCCTGCGCATACTGACATATAGACAGACCCTCTGATGTCTGCTTTTGCTGAAATTCTCAAATGGTTGCGCATGACCAACTCAGGTACTAAACCCCTCTCCACCCCCACGCAAACCCGAAATTCATTCATAAATCCGCAACAGACTCTGCCGTCGCTCAGACATGGCCCAATGTGAATCTGCGCCTGGAAACACATCTGGAGGACGTCATCGGAATCGTGAAGCATCTCGAGGAGATCCTCAACTATTCCAGCGTCAACCGCCAGCGCGCGCAGCGCAACCTGGATATGAAGCACCAAATCCTGCCCGACGCCGAGGAGATCGGATTCATCCCCATCATCCAGCTCCCGCGCAAGAAGAACAACTATTTCTACGGCCGGACCGAGGAATTGGCCGCCATCGACAAAGCGCTGAACTGGCGCCACAAGGAGAACCATCCGCTGCGCACATACACCATCTACGGCAAGCGAGGCGTCGGAAAGACCGAATTGGCTCTGGAGTATGCGCATTCTAATCCGGCCGGATTCGACTACATCTTCTGGATCCAATGCGAGACGGGGCTGGCGCTGCGCCAGAGCTTCACCGACATGGCGATCGCCCTGGACCTCCCCAAGGCGGCTGAGCACGGCCACCACGAGGAGAACCAGCTGGCCGTGCTGACATGGCTGAAGAAGACGCCGCGACGCTGGCTGCTGATCTTCGACAACGCGGAGCGCGCGTCGATCATGAAGGGATACTGGCCGTTCGGGGCCAACGGCGCGATCCTCATCACGTCTCGCAGCTACTACAACTTCCTGAACGACGACCAGCGCCGTGGGGATACGGTCAAGCCCTTCAACAAGCAGCAGAGCTTCCAGCTGCTCACCCAGCTCCTGGGGCCCGACTGGACCGAGCTGCGCGAGCAGCGCCTCCTGAAGCGCTCCGAAGTCGACGCCGCGTTCGAGTGGCTGCAGCAGCTCGAGGGCCTCGCCCTAGCCGTCGCGCAGGCGTCGACGCTCATCAAAGACGACACCATCGGCGGGCAGACCATCCAGTCGACGTACGAGTACTTCAAGGAGCGCTCCCTCAGCCTGCCTGACCGTGTCTCTGGGCCCCGCTCCGACTTGTACCACGCGCTCGACACGCTGTGGGACATGAGCTTCAACCTGCTGACGACGAACGCGAGGAAGCTGCTGAGCGTCATGTCCCTCCTGACCCCAGACGTGACGTACATGGAGATCTTCCTCCCCCGGCGCCAAAAGGCCCTGCTCGAACCCCTGGCCTTCTGCAGACAGCAAGCGGCCCATCTGGACAGCAACACACAAGCCACGCTAACCAGCGTCGTCGCCCCAACACGCGCACTCCAAGACGCCATCGACGAGCTCCGCCGCCGCAACCTGATCAAGACCGAAGGACGCATCCTGTCCGTGCACCGCGAAGTCCAGGAGGCGATGAACTACCACAGCGCCGAGGAGCTGCAGGACTACTTCGACGCCGCCATCTCCATCGTCTACGAAGCCTTCCCGAAGCGCAAGCACGGGATCTCGCTGTTCTCGCAGTGGCCGGTGTGCTCGCAGTACATCCACGACGGCGTGCACATCGCGCTCAAGTTCAGCGAGTACACGCGGCCGCCGATCGTGCCGCGGCTGCGCACGACGGACAAGCTGGTCGCGCTGATTGGGAACTGCGCGTGGTACCTGTACGAGGTTGGGGACTACGACAATGCGCTGCTGATCATCGACATTGCGTACACGGCCATCGGCGACACGTCGTCGCTGCTGTACGCGGATCTGAACAACACGGAGGGCAACTGCAAGCTCGAGCTGAACAAGCTGCTCGAGGGCCGCCAATGCTTCAACATCGCGCTGTCGATCCGAGAGGCGCGGCTGGCCGCCGACGACATCGAGCTCGCGGCCGTGTACCACAACATGGGCAATCTGGAGAGCGCGGCGGGCAACTACGACGCGGCCATGGACTACTTCCGAAAGACCGAGGCGATCCGCATGACGCAGGGCGAGACGGCGGAGAACCAGCTCGCGCTGCTGTATCTGTGCATCGGGCGGTGCATGGCGCTCGAGACGGCGCTGGAGGGGGCCCAGGACTATGCTGAGGCGCAGAACATGGTGTCGAGGGCGGAGAATCTGTTTGCGAGGACGATTGGGGCGGAAAAGCATTTTATGGCGCAGTAGGTTCCTCCGTCCGATCACCAGCCCACCCCAACCCCCCCTCTCCTCGCGAACCCACGCCCCGCTAACACGCCACAGCGTCCACTACGCCTACGGCAACATCGAGTACCGCCTCTCGTCGCTGCTCGCGGCAAAACGCTCGTACAGCGAAGCGCTCCGCATCGCGCTCTCGGAGACGCCCATCCACCCGATCACGGCGGCGTGCTACTACTCGCTGGGCATGGTGGAGTACAAGCTGCTGCACTTCGAGGCGGCGCGGTCGCACCTCGAGAAGGCGCGGTCGATCGCGGAGCTGCGCAGCCCCAAGGGCGACGACGGGACGCTGGCGCGCATCCTGTGGCTGCTGAGCAAGGTGCTGGCGGAGAACGTGCTGACGGCGAGCGAGGCCGGGGAGATCAAGGAGAGGGCGATGAGGGCGATGGACGGGTGTAGGAAGAGGGGCGAGGGGACGGGGGTGGAGAGGGAGAGGTGGGATGAGGAGGGGAATGCGGGGGAGGAGGGCGAGGAGGAGTTGTTTAACAGTGTGGTGCCGGGGTTCTTTAGGTAAGGTGGCCCTGGGTTTGGGAGGGAAGGGAAGGGAAGGGCGGGAAGGCGAAACATCGTATACTTCCTATGTCTCATCATGTGTTGGCCGTGTTCTTGCGGTTGTGGACCTCGGCGTCGGTCGGCGTCGGCGTCGGTGTTGGCGTGGGCGTCCGTTGCAGCGATTCATGGCGTGTTTGTTTGCCTCATCATAGGTACGTAGGCATGGATAGCGTTCTCGCTCTCGGTCTCGCGGCGTACTGTACTCTGTAGTAGGGAATATATGCATGAGCCCGCGTCGCTCGCTTGGCCATGCGCCGTTTCGTGATGCGTCGTGATGCGTCGTGATGCATCGTGATGCGTCGTGATGTCCATCTCCCTCTCCATCTCCCTTCTCGTTCTCCGCCCTCTGACATAAGTTCCATCCAGCGGCGAACTACCACCTACAAATACTCTCGAAAGAATGTTATATGGAAGCATCTTCATAACCACCAAAAGCTGATCGTATAGTTATGAACTTATGATAGGCTCAGGAGGGATAGACGCATAGTCCAATCCGTTGCCCTGCCAATTGGGCTGTGGCTCTGTGCTTAACCGAGTGCTGATAAATATCAAATGTGAAAGTCTCACATTGATCTCGCAACATGGCTGTCTGAAAGCCTGGGTTCGACGAAAGTTCCGTCACAGGCGAGGTACACGTCCACAGGCTGAGGATTCAGACATTCCCAAAGGTCTTCCCATCCTCTCGAAACCTCACCAAAGCCTGTCTTTAGATCCATCGCCATCTTCAAGCCCTTTCTTTCAAAAACCACCCTTGGAAATCCGTCGCGCCATATATTTGGCTGCCTTTGGAAACCGAACTCTTCATGTGGATCTTCAATCTTCAATACAGACACCCAGCTCTTCCAGGCCCCTGGCACGCAAAACTCACTGGCCAACGCGACGCGTACGATGTGTCAATCCCAAAGGCTTCGTGCTGGTGGAGCTGTGTCTGTCATCGAAATCCGCTCCTCGAAAAGATCCTCATCTTTGACAACTGTAGAATTGGCGCCGGCCGGTGCTGTGGCGACATAACGGCTTCGCGCGATGAATGTTTCGTGGGTGTGATGGGATGGATTATGTCGTGTTGCCAAGCGTGTGTCTATGCCATTACTCTCATATTCATTTTATTAATTTCTTCGCTAGGTACATTGAAACCGTTGATGTTTTATACTCCACTAATGCAATGTTTATTCACAGCGTCCCGCTCTCCAGCCATATCTTAAGTTTGCTACCGCGACAAAATCTAGCCAGGATGACGTCCTTGGAGTTCTTGTGGGATATAATACCGAATGCACCACCATGGCCGCGGATCCAAGACATACAAAAAGTCAAGTCTAAACGTTGGCAGGTCTACAATTAAATGATGTCACTGATCAACACATCAACCTTCCCAAGTCTTCAAAAGCTTGTCATCGTCATCAACGACTTTGGCGATGGCCGCGGGTGGCTTCCTAAGGAAATCACCTACGTGTCCCCCACTAAGCCGTCCCATGTCGTTCTATTAGAGCCGACCGATCAACTTGTTAAGGAGTTTGATGGACGGCTGCGGGAATTTGAGATCACTCTTCCGCTCGACATGGCTGTTGACCTTGAAAGTAAGCTGGGGAATGTTCAAGTTATAAATGGCGGGGAAGGGTTTGCCAGATTCTGGGAATTCTGGCGACCCTTACCTGAGCGGCTCCAAACCCACAAAGGACTCAGCGTCTCTGAGGAGATTGGGTACTGGATTTTCAGGGGAGAGCGTAATCTATTATTTAATCTACCAATGTCCAATCCATAACAAAGGGGGAATCCACTCTAACAAAAAATGCCCTCAATTCTGTAATTATCTAGCTTCTTCGATAGCTACTTTAGGACATAGACCTAGCGTTCTAAGTTAAATATTTATAGATGTTATAGATAAATAGAGTAAACAAAAGTGAGATAGAGTCGTTTAACTAAACTATCTTAAAAGTGAGAATTTTTAAGATTTTCTTAAACACAATAGTCACGCTCTTTCTAGGCTCATAACTGTTAAAACTAAATTAAGTGATAAATGGTGATTAATTAAATGAAACTATCTAGACTATGGAGCTTTATATTCAAATAGGTCGTTTGAAAAGACTACTGCGTTCTTTGAGGGTCTGAGAACCCTCATGCACCTGAGACATTTCCTACTCGTGAGCCATTTCTTAAGGATTCTCACGGGATCTCCAAACGGAGAGTCAAACAGAGAATCCTCCGGGTGCCCAGTGGCACCCACCCTCTACTCAACAATTAGCTCTCAATGTAAGTGCGATTTGCCTGAACAGAAGCCATCCGAAGGTAACAAGATAGACTGCAGAGAGTTTTAACTGACCTCCGGCTTTTGGCTTATCCCAGCCCCAAACTCTTGATACTCGGATCATACATTCCAGGACCCATTATGGCAGAACTGGCTGCTCTTACCGAAGTGTTTTGCGGAGAGAACCCTATCGTTGAGTGCGTCTTCTGATGATTAACGCTGATATTGTGCTAACATATGCGAGCATTATTGCTGTCCACGGCCTGAATGGGAACGCGTTCAAGACATGGACGAATGAAACGACGAAGAAATTCTGGCTAGGAGACGCAGACATGCTTCCCTCGAACTTAAAGCGAGCCCGCATTCTCACATTCAGCTATAATGCGACAGTCGCAGCGCTTTTTGGAAGGACTTCATCGGATCGGATCCTGCAACATGCGCACACTCTGGTGGCTGAACTAGTTGCTGATCGCCAGGTGAGCAGGCATTCCCTACGAAAAGTGCCATGAGGCTCACATCCTTGCAACAGCTCGCGGGCGCAGCGCAACGTCCTATTATTTTCATCTGTCATTCACTGGGAGGCATCATAGTAAAGAGGGTATGGCAGTTCTGCTCTATCAAATGTTTATGAGCTAAATTTTTCTACAGGCACTTGCATATTCTGCAAGCAGAACCAGCAAACAGATCGAGCATCTCCACTCCATATTCGTGTCTACATATGGTATACTTTTCCTAGGAACCCCCCACAATGGGAGCAGCAAAGCGAGCTTAGCCTCCGTTGGCCAGCGAATGATCAATGCACTTGTGCCTTCGAAGGTGGTTGATACTGATAGACAATTACTTGAAGCGCTTAAGGAAGGGTCTGAAGTACTACAAAACATTACAGATATGTTTGTACCGTTGATGAAGCAATTCTGCATACATTTCTTCTGGGAAAAGGAGAAGACGGATCTCGGGGTCAAACGGGACTACGTAAGTGTCTTTGTTTCTTGTGATAATTTATCCAGAAATGCTGAGATTGAATAGGTTGTGGGAGAAAGCTCTGCTGCTCCAATACTAGATAATACAGAGCGGGCTGGGCTGCCTTATGATCACGCTGGTATGTGTAGATTTGCTTCGCAGACCGCGCCCGGGTACAGACTTGTGGTGGCCGTTTTGCTTCGATATTCCACGGAAGCTCCGAGCACAATTTCAAGACGATGGGACAACGAGAAGGAGATGTTGAGGTCGCAACGTAGGAACGAAGCGGCAGAATTGTACGATGGGATTGATTGAATAGAGTATGTGAGATTTTATAGATGGAATTATCATTCTTCCTTGGAATAAATAGAGTTCTAATGTAAGTCTGTATGTCTTACATCTATACGGTCATGAAGGGACAGGCAGCATTCGTGTATTTCTGTGAAAACAAACTAATTGATACCCAAAGCTTTATGCTACTATCTTTCTCGATATATCCAATAGTGAACGGCAATAAATAAAGCAGAGATAAAAGAGGAAATTACATCTGTTCACGACTGTAGATCAACCCTACAACCCTCCTTGATCGAGATAACCAAAGTCGTCGTCTGCTTCTCCACACCGGTCAATTCCACCTTCTCCCCTTCGGGTAGCCTAATTGTCGGATACCTCTGAAAGATCCGTACAATCGTGTATGCTGCTTCAGTGAGAGCGAAGTCCACTATTCGAGAAACCAGAAGTTAGCGTTGCACAATTTGTCCCACCGACGGGGCCGTATCAATTACTCACTTCCAAGACAAATTCTAGGCCCACTATTGAATGGCAAATATCCCCATTTTTGATTCGTTTGATCGTGATTCAACGGCATATCCTCATCCCACCTTTCAGGACGGAACATCTCAGCATCCATGCCGTAGAGATCTGGTCTTCTATGCATTGTATACACACTATATGCAACAGCTGTACCCTTCGGAATAAGAACTGGTGATTTTCGGTCTGGCCCGCCGCCTGTTGGTAAGACGGTAGTTTTCAATGCCGTCCGCGTGTTGACTGGAACAGATGGATATAAACGTAGAGCTGAATAGTTTAGTGGTTGTTTCCTGTTAAGAATCCCAGTTCGTGGACTTACTCTCTTTTATGACATTCTGAAGATACTTCATATTCCGTAGAACGGTTCGGTTGAGCTCAGTGCTATCATTGCTCACCAGAGCGATCTCTGTGCGTAGTTTCTTTAAAACTTGCGGGTGTCGGACAAGTAAAAAGCTGCTTGAAGGTTTAGACAAGATAATAGCCTATGTCTCCCCAAGATTGACAAAGACTTACAAGGTCCACGAAAGGAGACAGGCTGTAGTATCTCTTCCTGCAACGAGGATATTGACTATCTGCCCTCGCAGCAAAGTTCGGTCTGGCATGCTCTCTGCGACGTTTTTTAGGAAAACATATTTCTTTTGACTTTTCTCATCCTCTGAGTCTCGAGATAGGTTCTTTTCAATGATCTGGTCTGCGAATTTGTGGACCTTATTACAAGCCTGCCGGAATTTGATCCCATCAATGAGCCAATACACACCTAGAAGTCGAAACCTTTTTATGACATATTCCTGTGCAGCGTTGAAGGCATCGGCGAATGTCTGCTCGCCAGTCGAGTCCGGAGACTTGAGGCTATGTACCGACTCTCCAAATAAGAACGAAGTAGTTACATCGAGCGTCAGGCGGAAAAAGAAGGGTTGAAGATCGACAACTCCCCTTTCCTTTGGAAGTGCATCAAGAAGTTCGTCAACTGCTTCCTTAAATACTTCGAGATCCTCATACTGCCTGTAAAAGAACTGCGGCCTCAACAGCTCGCGTGAGTGTTTCCAAGCGTCACCTTCCTGAGTGAATATGCCCTCTCCAAACATGGGAAAGGTAATCGCGCGGCGCGGGCCAGTATCCCAATCTGCCTGGAATTAGAAACCTGGTTGAGAAATCCGATTCAAGTATATGAAGCAAAGCAGGAAGGAAAGGGAATTCCGCACCTGAGAAGTTTGTGGACAGTATAGCTTCCAGGTTAGCAGGATCGACAGTGCCGAAAGCTGGTGTCCCCAGAAATATTTGCTGAAGAGTATACCCTGTTTGTCGGAAATGGAACAGAAACAACTCCATTAGTCGTGACTCCGAATCCGCTCGGAAAATCTGCTCTAGACGATCCAATCCTAGAGGTCTCTGGTTTTGGAGCATTGGAGGCGGAAGACATCCATACTGCGCCATAAGAGCCTCATTCGCCTTTGACTCTGTTAGAAATGGTCTAATGGAAAACTGGAGAAGGGCGACTATACTCGACGCTGTCGGTACATGCTGAGAACATTATGGATACAAAAGACGGAAAAAAAACCTAGAACAGCAAGGACGAGATACATCTTTGTCGACGATCAGATCAAAATCTACAGAGGAAACAGTAGCAGAAAGACGGCATAAGTAATACGAAAGGTCCGCGGCTAGGGATACCGACAGTCTGGTACAGACTACAGAGGCGCTTGGCGTTGTGATTGGCGATTTGACCAGGATGATTTTGCCCAACAACGCCGCCCAGCCATTCCAGCTAAAATAAAACAGAACAGCTGCGGCTACAGGCAGAACTGACACCTTCCTGCTTGGATTGACAACCCCTCACACACTGAGGAGATTGCATAACAGGTTCGCTGCATTTCCCCCCGGATGTTCTGTTGAAACTGAATCGAATTCAATGTGATAAAAGTGATTGATTAAATGAAACTATCTAGTCTATGGAGCTCTATTTGCATTCAGAAGAGCGTTGGCATGAGAGTTCTCGAACCCTCATGCACCTGAGCCATTTCCCTTCCCGTGATTCTCGCGGGATCCTGAAACGGAGATTCAAACAGAATCCTCCAGGTGCCCGGTGGCACCCACCCTCTATTCAACAGTTCTGTCACTTTCGTGAGACGAGCACAGCTGTGCTCGCAGGATTCTCAGAATTTATATTCTTTACTCTACGTAAGTCTCCGCCGGAAATACAGTAGCTCTGCTCCGGCCCGGGCCGCATCTTCCTCTCCACAGCCGTCACACGCGCGACTAAAGGCAGAGGCCTCGTTATCACCAGCATTGTTACATTACAATTACGACTTTCTCCTCCCACAGCTGGCTATGCGCGTAATATGGCTATCACTGAGCTCACCGAGCCATATTCTCCATCATTGTCTTGAAATACCGGTAGTTGAGTAGGTTTTAGGCACTGGGTTGATATGCTTATTCTGACTTAACATAGTGTCGTTGCTGTTCATGGTCTTCATGAGACTGCACTCGAAACATGGACGGATCGGGAGACGAACATCCTCTGGTTGCGGGACATGTTCCCTCATCAGGTTTATAAAGCTCGGATTTTAGTGTACAGTTATGACGCGGACAGTCTCACAGTTCCTGGAGGAGCGACGACGGACGGGATCTTAGCTGAAGCGAACAACCTCGTGGCTGAGCTTTTCTCAGAGAGATACCTAACGAAGGCTGTTCAGCGCCCGATCATCTTCCTATGTCATGGATTCGGTGGCCTTTTAGTTAAACGTGCTCTGGCATTCTCCAGTACAAGACGGACAGAAGTCGAACATTTACGATCGATTTATCATTCAACATTTGCCATCCTGTTCATGGGAACGCCCCATCATGGAGTCAAAAAGGAATCTCTATTATTCACTCGATTAACCAATCACCCAGGGCCCAGCCAGTTCATGCTAAGCCTCCTTGAAGGTTCGGAGTCTTTGCAGGAGATCACCGATCAATTTGCACCGTTAATGAAGAAATTTAAGATCTACAATTTCTGGGAAAAGATAGAGACATACGTTGGGGACAAGAAGACTTATATAGTTGAGCAAACATCCGCTGCACCGATTTGGGATCATGGTGATAAGTGTGGGATCATGGCAACCCATTCCGAAATGGTCAAGTTCAGTAAGAACCTTGACCCTGGCTACAGAATCGTTCGAGCAGCGCTTCAACGATACATCGAACTTGCTCCTCAATCCATAAGATCTAAATGGCAACGCGAATCTGAACTTATTTACAAGGAGCGCGTACTGGAAGCGCAAGTTCTAGTTCAGCACAATGTACCGGCTCCACTTCAGCACGAACCACAAGTTCTCCTCCAGCACGAGGCACAAGCTGTGCTTGAACAGGAGAAACCAGCTTTTCTTCAGCCTCAGCCTGCTTTAGATACGCAATTCGATGATGCTGCCCCAGCATATATCAACGTCCATTACGAAGTACGTCGTGGTTCTAACAGTTATTTCACTGGCAGGCAGCGGCAGGCAGATTACGTGAAGAAGAAATTCGGTCCAATTCAAAGACAGCCCACCGGAGCCAAGCATAAAATATTTGTAATCCATGGCCTGGGTGGCTCTGGTAAGACTCAGTTCTGCCTGAAATATTTAGAAGATAATCGACCCAGGTATGAGATATTAACTTGTCAACTCTAAAGCGCTCGAGTTGCTAATACTACTTTGCCACAGGTATTGGGGAATATTTTGGATCGATTGCAGCAATGAGGCAAATGCGGAGAAGGATTTCGCTTCCCTAGGCCAAAACGTAGGCAAAGGAGCAACCTTTGAAGCTGGAATGCATTGGCTATCAGAATGCTCAAAGCCATGGCTTCTTATTCTCGACAACGCCGACGATCCGGAGATGGACGTATCCCAATTCTTTCCAGCAGGGGGTAATGGACATATCTTGATTACAACCCGCAATCCAGGCACAAAAATTCACAATACCGTGGGTTATTTGCAATTCCGTGGAATGGATCCTGAGGAGGCTATTGCACTTCTTTTCAAATTGGCATATCCTGAAAGGGAGCCACAATTTCCGACTTCACAGAATCGAGAACTTGCCCTTGGTATTGCTTCCGAACTCGGCTATCTGGGGCTTGCGCTCACGCATGCTGGTGCCACAATTCGACAGAATATATTCACGTTAGAGAGGTACTTGCGCTATTACCTTGGCCATCGTAGGGCTATGATCAGCTCTCCATGGGTCAAGAATGCCGCAGATGCTAACATCATTTCCACCTGGGAGATTCCATTCACAAGGATAGTCAAGAGGCAATCTGTCGAGCATAGAGATGCCGTAGATCTGATACATGTTTTTGCTTTTATGCACTTTGAGTCTATTCCAGAAAGTATCTTTCAACGATCTTCAGATGGAATCAAAAGGTCCAAATCCTTCCTTATGGCCTTCCCGGCTATCCTTCAGGTCGAATCAATATGGAATGAGGAAGCTCAGATACGTCTTCGAAGAGCAGTGCGAGTTCTATGTGATCATTCAATTATCGAGTACGAACCAGAAAAACAGTTCTGTTCATTACATCCTGTTATCCACCGGTGGGCCATGGAGAGACTTACGGAGACTCAACAGAAAGAGTGGCTAAACTGTGCCACTTCAGTCTTAGCACATTCTATCTCCTCGAATCTTGAGACCTCTGGCAGAAGTTTTCGAAGGCTGCTACTGCCCCATATTGAGTCATGCTTATCCTTTCTGAAAGCTCAGTATCCCCTCTTACCAGAGAGCATCGAACAAGCTGCAGAACTGGAGAAATTTACTTTAGTCTACGCAGAGAACGGCTTGTGGAGGCAAGCAAGATTGCTGCAACGCAAAGTAGTAGAGTTCAAGATAAAACAACTAGGCAAACGGCACCAGGATACTATTCAGGCTCAACGAAGCTTAGCAAATATGTACTGGAACCTTTTTGAAATGAAGCCAGCCCTCGAAATCCAAGAGCAAATTCTCAGGGCGCAATGGTGGTCACGACCGTCCATATCCTTTTGGACAACATGGCCGCCTTGGAAACCAGTCCATATTCCATATTGTCTCGCACTTGATGATCTTACTCGCACTCTTTGGCTTGCTGGAATAAGAGATTTGTCGAAAAGGACCGGGGAGCGTGCAGTGGACGGTTTACTGAAATACCTTGGTCCAGAAGATCCACTGACCTTGAACGCCATGTTCAATCTGGCTCGGACTTATCTTCATCTTGGTGACCTGAAGAAAAGCCAGGAATTGCTGGTGTGGGTGCTTAAGAAGAGGAAGCACTTCTTCGGACCAGATCACCCTGACACTTTAATGACGAGGAACGAACTTGGCATGAACTTTTTTGCGCAAAAGCAGCACTTAGCTATCGCTGAACGCTTGGTTGCCAACGTTCTCGAATCACGTAAGAGGATCTTGGGCGAAGAGCATGCATACACGTTATGGTCGGTAAATGACCTGTCTAAGATCTGTTGCGAGCGTGAACGTTGGGATGAGGCAGTCAAAATGCTAGAGAATATCATCCCGATAGTACGCCGTACTTTAGGTGAAGAGCATGGTGGAATGCTTATGACTAAGTTGAATCTTACACGAGCATATATTTTATGCCAAAGGTGGAAAGAGGCAGAAGAACTGATTCGGCCGCTGCGGGAAATTGTGCCTTCTGAGCATCCTGACTGGATTCATACCAACTACGGATATGTTCACGTCCTTATTCATCTTGGTCAGCTGGAAGAAGCGGAGAGCTGCTGCAATGTCATGCTTGACAAGATTGATCAGACCAAGGTCCTTACGTTCGCCAACGAACGAACACTAGCGATCGCGGAACAACTCTGGAAAATCTATCGTAGGCAAGGACGTGACGACGATATTACTATCCTCAAAAAGAGATTCCCTATGCTGGATGAAAGTAGGAACAGAACTACAATCGAAGTCATCCCTTTGCGGAGAGCGACCGGCTTGTCGACCATGTAGGCACAGTGGCACTTCAGCCATTCTGTCAGCCAGATCTCGCAAAGTCCCTTGACGGATAGTGCGTTCTATTTTCTCATGAACCTGAACCTGCTTATCAAATGTGCTGAGGGCGGTGAGAATCCAGGAGGAATGGCTATACCTGCTTGCTTCTTTCCATCCGTTGAACTTCACCTACAGACCTTGGCTTCCAAATTGTCAAGCACTGACTTTGCTACGGATCTACATTCAGGTTAATATGTTTGATTCTTCTCTCAGAATAATGCGGCATCGATCATAGTCGCCGACCATCGACGGTTAGTTCGAGGGACTTTCTATCCATGTACGAGGCTGCTCTGTTGTGTTGCCGACGATGGATCGTCTTTAAGAAACAGTGTATCTGACCCAGACGTAAGTGTGCGGTATTGGCAATTTGGCAGGCGCTGAAGGGTTCATCGTATTTGTTCAAGACTGTGAACGGCAAATGGTTGGCACTTCAGTCATTTCTTCCAAGTTAGGTAATTAAATTATGAGAATATTAACGCTACCCATTTATCAAGTAATAAGAACTCATGTATTGACTCCATTCTGTCATCCTTCCTGATTCCTTGCAGCCTCTTCGAGTCTCTTAATAATCTCCTTTTTAAGATCTAGGTGGACATGGTAACCTTGGTACTCAGCTTTTTTATGCCATATTAGCTTAAGCAAGGAAATCCCACCTTGGGGAATAGGTGCGGTTCAAAAGTAGTTCGAAAGCGTCTCGTCTGTCCAGCCAAATAAAGCGCTTTGCAGTAACGGCCAATCGACAATAATGTCATCGCGATCAAGAAGCACACATAAAATGCCTGACTGCTTCAAGGTAGCTCCTTCATAAGCACTATGGTTAGAAAATTGATCATAATCATGGTTTTTACCTCATAATCAAAATCAAAATTAAATAATCATGATTTAATCAATTATAATTAAGCCTTAACCTAATCTAGAGTTACTATATTTAATTTAGTGTAATAGATAAGATTAAATAGGCTAATAATAAGATAGGATAGGATATACATACTTATATTTATTACTTTAATTAATAGATACCTGCTGTTGTATCTGTATTTTTTTTTAGTCTTTTTTAGTCCTTTTGCTCCTTCCCTCCTTCCCCTTTCTCCTTTTTTCCTGCACGTGAAATCCCAGCTGCACCATAAAGCTGTCCGGAGCAGCTCGTCGACTCCTCCCATCCTTCCGTTCGTTCGTTCGTTCTTTCTTTCTTTCCTCCCTTCGTTGCTCTTCCTTCCTTATTTCCCTCCTCACATCGGCCAGTTCACACACAGCCCACGACACACGCACGTTCATCAGATCACCCGCTAAGCACGCGATACCCTCAAACAAACAGACGTGTTTATCATTCCTGGTATCTATACGTAAACCCACACTCCTCTCCTCTCCTCCCCAACTCTCCCACCCCCTTCGCTATATCCAACCAGAGGGTATTCATTAACCACGTCGCAGGCACTCATCCGTCCATCTGCACCGATCCATCTGCAAATATCGCGCCCAGCACAGTTCATTAAGCCACCTTCTCCCCCTTCTCCCCCTTCTCCCCAACATCCACCACGGCGCTCTTCTCGCTCTCCATGCCCGCCTCCTCACTCTGCGGCGCTGCCGTGGTCGGCACGTCTCCATCCGCGCGCCAGAAATCCTTCTTGCCCCTCGCCAGCCGCATAATCCACCCGGGCAGCAGTCCCCCCTGGATCTTCCACGTCCACGGCTCCTTGAACTCCTTGTCGGCCGGGACGATCCTGCCGCCACTCGCGACCTCCACCAACCACACGAAGGTATTGATGATCATGTATGTGATAATGCCCGAGATGAGGCCGTACGCGATCGAGTACGTGAACGGCATGACCGCCAGCGTCACAAACGCCGGCAGGGCGTCGCCGAAGTACTTCCAGTTGATATCCTTGGCGGCCTTGCACATCATGGCCCCGACGATGACGAGCGTACAGCCGGTCGCCCAGGGGGGGATGGAGGCGAAGATGGGCGCGAAGAAGATGGAGATGAAGAAGCAGATTCCGGAGGTCATGGCCGTGATGCCGGTCTTTCCTCCCTCGGAGATGCCGGCGCCGGACTCGATGAACGCCGTCACTGGCGACAAGCCAAAGAGCGAACCGATCGAGATTCCGAACGCGTCGACGAGATAGGCTACAGCAGAGCCCTCGAAGTCCTGCGTCACGGGATCGATGGCCCCAGCCAGGTGTGCCATGGAGTACAGCGTGCCGGTGCAGTCCATGATATCTACGTACAAGAATGTGATGAAAGCGAGGCCGAACTGTCTGCTGACGCCCTTCAGATTCCAGTTCTGCACATTCAGCACCTTCTCGATGGGGTGGAAGGTCACGACCTTCTTGAAGAAGTTGAACTTGTCGTCGCCGGCGGGGGTGTACGGGAAGTAGGTGACAGGGGTCGTGCGCGGCCAGCTGATGATGGCCACGAGCGCGATGCCGGCGATGATGGCGCCCTTGACGCGGTAGGTCAGGAGAACAGCTGTCACCATGCCGCCGCAGAAAATGCCGACCCACAGCGTTGGGGAGCGCATCTTGGTGCTGTTGGGGCATACGCCGTCCACCATCTCGGATGCGAGGCAGCCGGCTAGCTCCACGGGCGTGGAGGTCGCGCCGGTGATGGCGCCGATGCCGGCGCTGTAGCCGAGGCCGATGATGGCTCGAGGTAAGGTCAGCGCAGTCTCGAAGGGCTGGAAGGGTGGTGCGTACTCAAATAAAGCCCGATGCCGACGCTAGACGCGAGCTTGATCGACATCGGGATGGAGCGCGCCAGCCATTGGCGCAGACCGAGCAGTGAGAGGCCGACAAACACGAGACCTTCGATGAACACAGCGGTCAGGGCGAGCTCGTAGGAGACAGAGCCCAGTCCGTGGAATCCAACAACGGTGTACGTGAAGTAGGCATTGAGACCCATTCCGGGCGCGAGCGCAATGGGCATGTTGGCGCAAAGACCCATCATGAAGGAGGTCAGGGCGGCGATGGCAGCGGTGCCGGTGACGAAGTCGCGGTTGATGACGCCGAGGCACAAATTATACTCGAGGTTGTCGGAGCAGGTTGGATCGGGGGAGTCGGCGGGGCAGACGCAGGTGCCGCCGCTGTCGGTGAGGATCACCGCATTGACCTGTGAGATCTCGTTAGCAGATTGCTTCAGGCAGGATGGGCGGGCGCGCGCATACCGAGATGATGTAGGCCATGGCGAAGAAGGTCGCCAGGCCGGCTCTGATCTCGGTCAGGAAGCGGGAGCCCTTCCTCTCATGGCGCTGCGAGGCTGTCAGTGATGCGATCGCGCTGCGAAGACCTGGACGGCCGACTCACATGTCCCGAGCCCTCCAGACGGAAGCGGCGACCGACGATGCTGTTCGCAACGGCGTCGTTGATGATCTTCGCATAGTCCTTCATCGTGAGGTGAAGGATGGGTAAGAATATTCCAAAAAAAAAATCCCAGAGATGGGCTCTCGCGCCGTCGACTGAGCACACAGTTCTCAGTTGCGAGAGACGTGAGGAAATGCAGGCGCAACGATACTCTGACAATGTCGCGACACCAAGTGAGAAAGAATAAAAGTAGAAGACACAGAGAGCAGACGGACGAGCTAAATGAAATAATCAGAGATGCACCCACACCGAGGAGCTCTCCAGCCTCTTGACTCGGTCACAGCCGACGTCCCTTATCTTGGTGGATGATCCCCTGGACGGTCCCTTCGCTGGCTGTGGGGGATGTACAGTACATACATATGTAGCCTATCACCAGGAACACATTTTCTGGTGTGCAGCCACAGCACAGGGCTCCCGGCCAGGGCAAATGCTTTTTTTTTTTTGCCTTTTTTTTTTTGTTTTGGTGGAGGAGCGACATATCGGTATGTACTGTACGAGGGGACAAGGCCACTAGGCTACTAGGCTCATTAGCCCCCGTTAGTATATCTAAGGCGTGGCTAGAGTAGTGAAGGGTCCGATCGATAATGTCAATCGACGAGAGATGAGATGGAGAAGACTCCAAGATGGGCGAAGACGGGGGGAAGACGGGGGAAGACGGAGCGACGAGGCTGCACTGGTACATACATACATACATACATACATACATACATACATACATATGTACCTACTCTACCTCCTACCAACTCGAACAGGCAGGACGACTGTGGACTGTGGACTGAGGACTGTGGAGTGTGGAGTGTGCACTCTGTGGACGCAGCCGTGTCTCGAGGGCGGATCCGGAGTGGAGAGAAAAGGGAGGGGAGGGGAGGGGTTAGACTCGAGATATGATGATTGCCATTGGGCGATGCGACGCTGGACATTCCTTCTAGAAATGTGCTCTCGTGTGCGTCTCCCCTCCCCTTAGGTACTCTCGAATCTCGAATCTCGAATCTCGAATCTCAGCCATTTGTCGCGTGGCGCCTACGAATGAATGCCTGCATACGTATCTCGCCGCAGGTTGGGGGTAAGGCAAGAGTGCCATTATCGATTTGAGGACGCTCTTATAGGATGCAGATGCAGGTGCAGATGTGCGTAGTGCATACATATATGCATACTGCATGCATGCATACATACATACATACATACATACATACATACCTACATCTATGGACTGGTCTTCGGGTGGTGGAGATGGGAGACCGGCGGGGAAGACGGTCACGATGAGATGAGATGCCGTGCATGCACATGCACATGCATCTCGTCGTGTTCCTCCGCACATGGCCATGGTGGTGATGATGATGATGATGATGATGATGATGGTGATGACACTGAGCGATTCGTATTTGGTTCAGAGTTGTATTCTTGAATTGTACTCTGTTGTCGTCGTCGTCGTCGTCGTCGTCGTCCTCGTCGTCGTCCTCGTCCTCGTCGTTTAACATGTACTCCGTACAGTACAAGACATCATGCGCTGCCATGTCGTGTCTGTCAGACCCTATCCCTATGCCTCGAAAAGCTCCCGACGCAACGTTCCACACAACCAAAAGCCGGAGGACTTTTCCTGCATCCTCGGCTCTAGCTATGTATGTTGTATGTATTCGTATGTACGTCTAACCTTAACTCACGAGACGCGGCCTCGCTCTTCGGTATTTGTACTGTTCTCATATGAAGCTCACGATATATCAGCACCATCGTCACATGAGCCCAGTCAATCTCGGTCTCTTACATGAATAGATATCCAGGTACCTATGTATGTACCTAGCTCTTCTCCGGTACCGGGGAATCTGTCGCTCCGTCCACTAGATCTGCACTCTAATCTAATATCCCTACTTCGTACCTATGTATACTATCTACAATCCTAATCCTCCTAATCCTAATCGATAAGACTCTGCGATTATGCTAGTTGCTCTTACCCAACCGCATGAGCTTAGATCAGATCAGATCAGCTCAGCTCAGCTCTCATCTCCCAAGGTGTCCGGCGACAACGTTGGATGGGGATCAGGATAGGATGGACCTGCCCTCTTGAACGGTGATGCCGAGATTATTGAGAAGGCGGCGGTATGTTCATTGTACATATGTACGTGCGCCAAGGGTTTGAGGAAAGAGAGGAGAAAGAGTACTGTCACGTGCGTCGCATATCATGTACGATGCCATGCCATGCGATGCGATGCGTTCGTTTCGCTCTCCGGTTGCACGATGGATTCTCGAGATCGAGGATCTCGATCTCCCACCGAGCTGGGACATACGGATTCTGACTCCATGGATGGTCGATGGAGAGTATGGGCGCGGGCGAGTCGCCGCCGGATGGCTGCATTGCATCTTGCATCTGTCGGAGCCCGGAGATGGGGAATTCTTCTGATGGCACCGCAGAGGGGCTCGATGGGGTAGTGAGTGCACGATGTTTCGCGTTTCGTCTCTCTTATGTCTCTCTTCTGCTCGTCTTTGCTCATCCTTCTTCGTCTGATTCATCACAAAACCCTGACCGTCCCTATCCTCTCTGCCCTCTCCCCTCCTCAGCCATTCACAGAAGTCAACGGGCCGGCCGGACTACACAGTCGTTATGAATGAAATCAACGCTCTTGCCATTCTACATACTCTTAGCCACCCACCCATCCTCTCCTCTCCGTGCACCTCAGCTCATCTCCTATCCTCTCTCCTTCCCATTCATCCATCCAGTACCTCCCTCCCCCCTCCACCACTCAGCACTCACCCAACAGACCCACCACGCTCCCCCTTCCTCTTTCCTCTCCCTCTAAAAGCGCCTACACCCCTTCATGAACCTCCCACAGACACAACAACAGCACAGCAACCACGTCGTCGCGCAGACCCGCTCGCAGCTCGAGCTCCACGCAGCCGCCGCGCCATCCCCAGCACCCTCGCCAGCCAGAGCGCGCTTTGGCAGCGCCGCCTCAGGGTCCCTACAGCGGGTAGCCCGCGCGGACGCCGTGGACGATGGTTGCCGCCGGTGCGAAGGGGCGGCGGGAGCGCCGTAGGTGGTGCAGGCGGCGGACGCGGGCGGCGACGCGGGTGCGGAGGGTTGCGCGCGGCTGGGACGCGGGGTTGTCGGGATTGGGTCGTCTGGGGGAGGCGGGGTGAGGGTGCGGTGAGGGAGGGTGAGGGTTGTTGCGCGGTGGAATGGGTTGGGGAGGCGGCAGGGCGGCGGGGGAGATTTTGAGGAGTCTTCTAAGGTCGGCCTTGAAGACATGCTGATGATGCTGGGGTTTGAGGATGAGATATGTGGAGAAATGGGGTGGCTGTGTGTGTACGGAGACGCAATCTGCGGGAGTGTTTTAGAAATGGGGAATTTGGAGGGAGGTGGACAATGGGATGATGGGGATTGAGGTTGCTATAATCAGTATTTGAGGCTCCTTTTGGGGGGGCCAATCGCCATCACGGGATGCTGATTCAATAGATGCCCAGGTTGCATCGATGGACGGCATTTATTCTCAGGCTTGAAGGCGATGCAGAGACTTTGAAAGAAGAGAGAGGCTGATAACGTCGACTAAGGCAAATACGCATTTCTTCTTCAGCTTCGTATGAAGTTTGTCCATTTCCCGATTACATACCTCCACGCCAGTCCGTACTCCTCCTGTCAATTCCGCAGACTCCTTATGGCAATTTACTTATAAAATCGACAATCTTAAAGGTACCTACTCCTAAACGCCTGGCTAAGCGTGCTCATCTTACTCGCCATCCCATGCTGCATATTGCTCAACAGCGCCTCCTCCAGGGCACTCTGCGTAACCGACGCATCTACTTCATCATTAATTAACCACTCCATCATCTACCCTCGAAACAAAGAAGAACTCACCATCCAGATCACTAAAACTGCTCCCCATACTCGGCGTCCCATCACTCTCCCTGCCCTGTGCCACCCCCTTCCCCTTACTCTGCGGACTCCGCCCCGCCAACTCCGCCGTGCGCCTGGGCACCGGGCCCGTCCCGCTCAGCAGCCTCGCATGCCTCGCATCGCGATCCCTATGGCTAACCGGATGCTTCTGCGCCGTCGAGCTCGCGCTCGAGTCGGACGTCTGGCTCTGCAGCGCCTCTGAGGACTTCATGCGCCGCGAGGAGGAGGGCTGGGCGGACGCTTCGCGGAGGGTGGCCGCGCTGGCGGAGTGGGGCGCGGCCGCGCTGGGGCCGGGGTTGCTGAAGGGCAGGAAGGTGGGGGAGTCGTCGTCGGAGGCTTCGGCGGAGGAGGAGCGGAGAACGCGGCGGGGACGGCGGAGCATGCGGCTCTGGGCGGGCAGGTCGGAGTCGGACGAGGATTCTTCGGAGCTGGACTCCATTACAGTGCTTGCCGTTGGGCGTGATAGAACGGCGGGTTGCGCAGTGTTCATTGTAGTTGAGGGACGTCGGGTTTTGGACAACGGCGATATGGAGCGGTGGTGCAGTTGTGCTTTTGCCGGACGAGGGCTCGTTTGCTGTATATATCTAGACTGGAGCTGTGCCGTTGTGTTGGCGGAGGAATTACGGCTTATCGGTGGTGCTCCGGCTCGTCCAGCAGGCTTCTGCACACTGCCTTCGGTAGTAAGAGCAGCGGAGTCTCTTCTCGCAGACAACGAGGAGGGGCCTTGCTGGCCACCGCCTGACACAGTTCTCACCATGGCTTCACCACCTGTGCTTTCTGTGCCTGGAAGAGAAGACGGGGCTGCGGATTTCGAGGCAGCTACTCGGCGGAGCTGGGTGCGGACTTGGGAGAATTGGCGGTCGTAGAGATAGGCGGCTTGTTGGAGGAGGAAGGAAAGGGAGACGTCGTATTTGTCGGCCAGGGCATTCCAGTCCATCTCGCTATTCTTGGGGGTCTTGGAGAGGACCTCCCAGAGAGACCTATCTTTCGCCGCATCCCAGAGTACCTTCAACATCAGTACGCATATCTGGACAGCTAGAGCTTCGGACTTACTGGAGGAGGATCTACAAAGTCAGCACGCGGGAACGGGACTCTGATGATGACGGTATATAAGAGCTCTGGCTCTGCCTCTTCTTGACCGGCCATCTTGATTGTTATTTTAGGAGAAGTGATCAAAGAAGAAGATAGCCCGCAAGGCTACGTGAGGTGACTGTGGGGCGGCTCTGGCTGGCAGAATCCAAATAGTCATAGTGCAATACATGATATGATGCATCTGGGCGGTCTGCGGATCGCTCATAGCAGTGTCCGTAAATGAATAAGATATCAACTTATTTATGATTTGTGGGAAACTGCTCTGAGGTGAAATTTACTGTTACTCAGATCATGCAATGTAAATAATTTCTGTCTTCCTGTGTTCACGGTTCACCATTGTCATACTCAAGGGTGCCATAAAGAGCAATTTTGGTGACTTGTTTGCCCGTGAACAATTAACATTTCCATCTCAGTATCCCGTGTAACAGTTGCAACAGAGTAAATGCAATTGCCATTTAACTAGTTGTAAAATGAATGCTAGTATATTATATGGGCATTAGAAAGGCACAACATTTAACTATGTAAAAGCACGACTTCAGTTATGTATTTTTCTTCTTTAAATGTTTTAAATCTAATTTAAATAACAATTGGTCTTGTGGTCTAGTGGTATGATTCTCGCTTAGGGCTCACCCTACAGCAATGTAATATGCGAGAGGTCCCCGATTCGATCTCGGGCAAGACCCCATTCCTTTTTTTTATTTTTTCTTTATTTTTTTTTGATCTGATTTTCAACCTCATCCTTTCTTTCCCTTTCCCTTCACTCAACATCCCCAATCTTGTATCTGCATGCCAGCATGTCTTAATGTAAGCCCTCTCCTCTTCCATGCCAACAGCGATGACAGCTTTGGTCTCCACTTTCCAGAACAAGAAGAGAACGATCAGCAGTTCTATAAAGCTGTTGTGGTGCCAGAATTGATTTCTATTTGCGCCTTCGTGCCCTGGCTGTTTTCAACTCTGCACCATGTTTTTCCTCTCGTGTCTTCTGTTCTTTTCTTTTATTGTGCTATAGATAGATATCTTTGTTTTGTTTCCCGCTGTTTCAGTTTGTGGTATTCCAGAATATGTTAATTTACTCGACGTTCATGTCCATTTCATTCCCTTGCACCACAACATGAGTTTTTCCCACCTGTTCATCTCTTATTCTCTCCCACACAGGTTTGTTCTCTCTAGTCTCAGCAAATATCGAAACGAAACGTCCATTAAATCACATCCACTCAATAAGAAGGTCTTGTGGTCTAGTGGTATGATTCTCGCTTAGGGCTCACCCTGAACACGATTTGCGAGAGGTCCCCGATTCGATCTCGGGCAAGACCCTTCATTATCTTTTGCTTCTCTTTTGCTTTTGTTCCTCCTTGCCATTCTCCTCCTTCTGCTCTTCAGGCCATGCATTCCTTGTGCGTGTCCATATAGACATGCCCCGTGCTGGAAGCATGATATGCATGGATTCAATCACGGATTGCAGGCCATCCTCATAAAGCAGCTGCACCTTCTGGTAGAGAAGAGGTCACACAGATGATGGCCCGCAATGGACCGTAAGACGCTGGGTTTTATTATTTTACACATTATCAGCATTGTGCAGTGAATAACGAGGAGGCTTATACACAACAGCCCGGGCCTACCAGTCTCTCAAGCTTTATTATCAGATTACTACTCTCACTTCCTCAAAACGGCTTCACCTAGGGGCGTTATTCCATCCCATGTCTTCAACAATCTCTTCCATTTACCTCCTTTATCAAGTCTACGCATCTTCCCCTCCTTTCCCATGCACCGCGCCTCAATCGCGCGAAAAACACGGCCTGCAACAGAAATAGCAAAACAGCATCTGGCAAAGACACGTAAGCGCCCCTGGCTCGCCGTCCCCACCGCGCACTTCCAGCTCCTGTCTCTGCGCCTCGGAGGCCTGGCGGGGCGGGCGTCCAGTACTCACTGGCTGCAGGCCGATGTTGGTGAAGGGTCCTTCGCAGTTTTCGGTGAAGCGTGATTGGTAGCGTGCGGGAAGTCCTGGGAGAGGAGGTTGGCTGGCGCGGGGGGACATGGTGGGCCGTGGGGACCTCTGGGGTTTGAATTGTTGGGAGATGTGTGGATTTGGCATTTTGTGGTTGGCGAAGAAGGAACTGGTGGTGAGTGATAATGGAGAAGAGAAGAGGAGGGTGGACAACAGACATTGGGTATATATTCTTCTTCTGGTGTGCCAGGACCGGTGAATACAGTTCGTTCCGACGGAATCTGAAAAGTGCAAGACTGGTGATTCGATGGTGATTCGCAATGCAATAGCCTGAAATATCGAATCATCGTCCATCCCTGTCTTACTTTTCTGCTCCAACATTGGAGTAGGAAGAAAAAGTAAAAGCCTAGATTGTCTGGCGTAGGTATCAAAATATGGCATTACAACTTAGCACCGGCCTTATGGTACAAGTAAAGGTCCTTCGCCTCCTCCCTCAGCGCCAACTGGCTCATGATCTCCTCACTTCCACCACCTAAGCAAGTCAGCATTTCGCTTCATAGTTCTGCAAAAGATCAACTTACCAACAGCCATGACTCGAACATCCCTCGAGATCGCCTCGATTCTCCCGCCCTTCCCTCCCTTCGAGTATCCCAGTCCGCCCATCACCTGCTGCGCCTCCCTCACACACGTCTCCAAGCACCTCGTCGCCATCACCTTCGCCAGCGCCGTCATGCCTCCAATCCTCACCTCCGGGCGTCCCGTCCTGCTGCTCTCCTCCATCAACCACGTGAGCTGCTCCAAGAACGCGAACGCCGGCTCGATCAGCCTCCCCATCTCCGCAAACTTCATGCGGATGATCTCGTTCTCAATCAACTTCTTCCCGAACGTCTCGCGCGTGTTGGCGTGCGCCCACGCGTCCTCGCAGCACACTCGCGCCATGCGCAGAGCCGACGTCACCATGCTCCTGCGCTCGGCGTTGAAGTTCGACATGATGACCTCGAAGCCGCGGTTCTCCTTGTGGATTAGGTTTGCAACCGGGACCTTCACGTCGTCGAACTCAATGTAGGTGGAGCCGGAGGCGCCGACGCCAGAGTTGAACATCTGGCGGCGGGTGACGCCTGGGACGTTGAGGGGAACAATCAGGACAGAAACGCCTGCTGCATCCGGGCCGCCCGTTCGCACGGCGGCGGTCACGTAGTCGGCCCAGATACCGTTGGTGATCCATTTCTTGGAGCCGTTGACGATGTAGTGGTCGCCCTGGCGGACGGCGGTTGTCTTGATGCCAGCTACGTCGGAGCCAGCTTGTTGACGTTAGCCATTATAGAGGGAGATGAATAGGATGAGGTTTACCGTCTGGCTCGGTGATGCCTAAGCAGAAGCGGACGGTGCCATTTGCTACGCCTGGCAGGAATCGGTCCTTCTGCTCCTGGTTTCCCCAGTTGACAATTGGAGGAACTCCGATGCCATTGCCTGCGCCGAGGCCCCACATAACTCCGTTGTATCCCTTTATATATATCAGAACCTACCATAGAGGGATTTATCTGGGCGAACGTACCACGCGGGCCATCTCATCAGTCAGAACGAGAGAATGGAAGTTATCCCACTCCTTCAGAGGAATATCGCCTGGGAGCCGCACATCCAGTCCAGTTGATAGGGCGAGATATCCCAACTCGGCATGTCGTTTCCAAGCCTGCAATCCAGATCAGTTCCCATCCATACCTCCCCGACGGACTGGCTTCTGGCTCACCCAATCTGGCACTTTTCCAGCAGTCTCCCATTCAAACGCATTCGGTATGATCTCCTCATCCATATACTTCCTCACCGCCGCCCTCAACTTGCGATGACTGGCCTTATAATGCGGCGTCACATTGCGCGAGTACCACAGGGGCTCGGCATACGGGGTCGGGCAGCCAAAGGGCTTGAATTCTTCTGATGCTGCCATTGTTGCTTGTCGCGCGTCTGGATGCGAAAGACAGGGAATATAGGACACGATATATTAAAAATAGGGTTGCATGTGCAGCTTGGAGGCTGCAGGTCTTATAAACGCCATGGCATGGAGCTCTGGGAGAGGAATCAGGAGTCAGGACTGTCGATGCGATTCAGCCGAGGTGTTTTCGGCTTTCACAGTTTCACTCATGACATGGAGGGGATAACTGGAGTTGGAGACAGTGGCCGCCAAGACGATGGAGGCGGCTATGAAATTTGGGTAAATGCGGATATGTAGAAGCCGGCAAGATATGTGCATATATTTGTTCCTCATATATTATTTTGTGTTTGCAAGTTCGGAGATTTCTGGAGAGATTTTGGTTGACATTCATCACGGGGCTTCCCCAGGTTTTCGGCAGTATCCATGGGAACCCCAGAGACTCCAGCAGGGCCACAGCGTCCCACTTCGCAATCGCGATAAGGGCCGTGTACGTCATGGCTCACTAATCGCATCATTACTGAAAGATCACAACATCTGAGACCATTATCCCATCGATTCTTCCCAAACCATTAAACTACCATTTATCTACATTCTGACCTCTTCATAAGTCGTTACAATGGTTACAGCCCTCATCATAGGGGCAACCCGTGGCCTAGGCGCTTCCCTTGCAAACCTCTACGCCAAAGGCCCCTCAAACACTGTTTTTGGAACCACGCGCTCGCCACGCGCTCCTCCATCTGAATCTCTTTCTAAGAAGATCAACTGGGTTACAGACATCGACTTGCTCGATTCTGGAGTCGGGACCCGACTCGTGAACGAGCTTGGTCAGCTGGGCGTGGGCAATGCCATGGTGGAAGACACTTTCCAGTCTTTCGACATCGTCGTCATCACAGCCGGGTATTTTGCTACTGAGGACTTTGACACCGGACCAAAATGGGATGAGGAGGTTAAGATGTACAGTGCGTCTCTCATTTCCTCAATTCCCCTTCCTTAAACCTCCCCTCCTTTCCTCCAAACCCCAACTGACCGCCCTCGAGCAACCTCCTCCATAGCCCCTCCAGCCATAGTCCACTCGCTCACGCGCGCCCACCTCATCCGCTCCGGTTCGAAGGTCGTCCTCGTCTCCTCGGAATCCGGCTCGATCGCGCTGCGCCACGCCAAGGAGGGCGGCGGCAACTACGGCCACCACGCCTCCAAGTCCGCGCTGAACATGGTCGGCAAGCTGCTCTCCCTGGACCTGCACGACCGCGGCGTCGTCGTGAGCATCGTGCACCCGGGCTTCATGCGCACCGACATGACGAGGGGTGTGGGCTTCGACAAATACTGGGAGGCGGGCGGAGCAGTGTCGCCCGATGAGGCGGCTGAGAGCCTGGCGAAGTGGACGCAGGACCTGGATATGAGCAAGACGGGCCAGTATTGGGCGCCAAGGGGGCCGAGGGATATTGGCACGGCCGAGGTGGTGTTGGGAAAGGGGCTGCCGACGCCGTTGCAGTTGCCTTGGTAGGCTTGTGGGCAGGCTTTGTGATAATTTGGCGGCAAGAGGTCCGAGGACGGTACAGGAGTCAAGATGGATGATTTTAATTAGGTTACGAAGTAAGGTCTGATTACTAGGACTACGAACTGTCATGACTGAGAACTCAAGAGACAAATTTTCGCAATATCCAACGTTTATTTTTTGCTTCGTGTATGCCTGTTCCATTCCAATGTCCCAAGTGCTTCCACACTAATATCCTCCATTCCTACTCCCATTATGCAGTTTCTATAACCGTCCGAATCCCACGTCATATTTTATCACTTCATATCGTTCCGGACGTCATTACAAGACCAGAACAGCGCCGAAAAGCGCAGCGACAATACCGCCCGCAGAGCCGACATGTCCAGCTGCACCAGCACTCGAAGTTGCGCTCGTACCCGTGGCCGTTCCGGTTCCACCACGAGTCGTGGTCGTCGCCCCTGTTCTAGTGCTTGGCCCTCCCGTAGTCGTCCCATTACCATAGGGTGCACTGGTCGACGAGTTCCCGACTGTCGTACTCCACGTAATCGGCAGGTTCGTCGTGGCTTCGCCGCTGCCTGTCGTCACCTCTCCCGTGGTGGTGAGGCTAATTGAGCCAGCCGTAGAGGACAGCCCGGCAGAATACAGCTCACAAGCAGCAGAGGCGGCGCTGATTACGGCGGGGATCTCAGTTCCGGAGCAGGAAGAGAGGAGGCAGGTCCCGCCAGCTGCGCTGATGGCGGCTTGGCCTGCAGGAGAGCATTGGCATGCTTGGTCGGTGGGGGCGCAGGAGGCCTCGACGATGGCTGAGGAGAGGCAGGCGGTTGCGCAGGAGGGGATGGTTTGGGCGGCGGCGAGAAGGGGAAGGAGTGCGACTAAGACGAGGGCGAGCTTCATCTTGATGGTGGTTTATAATATTGAGAAGCAAGTCGAAAGAGTTTGAGCGATTGATTGACAGAGAATGAATTGTTTCGATTGCAGTATAGGGAGCAGAAGAAGCAGCGAGCGAAAATGTGTGAGGAATGAAAAAGCGAAGAAATCGAGCTTTGTTAAATTGTTATGAGACAGATGAGAGGAGACAAGGAATGGTGACCAGCTAGGTCACTGAAGCAACAAGGGGCGGAGTCCGCCACGCAAGCTCCCCTGTTTACTTTGCCTTATTTGTTTCTTTGCCTTATTTGCCTTGCAGTTGCCGACTCCTCACTGGATGGATGAGGAGGGACACTCAATGCCTTGCGTGGCTACGTAGTGTAGGTATGTACACTACATACATTACTCGTACAGTACCCACAGCGAGCAATTGAAGCCCCGCCAACAACTGCGAAAGGAATGGATGCGCAGGGGAAAACAGTATGAAAGAAAGTCTGAAAAATAGCTTATGCTGTCCCCGACCTTCTCACCGAAATGCAGACAAGAAGAAGAGGGAAAAACTGAAGGCCTTCTGCACATGCATCCATACTCCGGAGGAGAAATCCAGTGCGACGAAGCTACGAGCGAGCCATGAGCGAGCTATGGCGCAGCAAAATCTGACGGGCTTGACAGCAGTAATACGTACACTCACTGTACTGTACATACATAAATACATAAATACATAAATTACATACATACGTAACTCTGTAAGAGAGAGCGACGCGTAAGAGAGAGAGAGAGAGAGAGAGAGAGAGAGAGAGAGAGAGAGACGAATGTCACCACAATTGGCCGTCCGTAACCTGTGACAACGGCATCAACGTCAGTTGGCAGTCTATTTGTGTAGGTACACGAGGAATTCAGCACACGAGTGGCCGGTTTCATCGGCATTCCTGGGTGACAGCAGTGGTGGCGGATGAACGAGGGCGGAGCTCCGTCTGCGAGACTTATGTACAGCATATGAACTGACGACGTGAATGATCTGAATACCGACAATGCCTGTTAGGTCATACCCATTTGGGCCCAGCTGGAGGTGATGTCTTGATTGCATCGGAAGCGTGTTTGCCGCTGTCTGCATCGTGGTGGGTGGGATGGATGTGATGGATGTGATGGATGTGATATGTGATGGATGGGAAGGTTCTGTTCGGAGAAAGGGACGGAGAAACGAAGTGACTACTTACACCACCGACCTAATAGCGGAAGGGACGAGCCGTCTACTTGATCATTCACTAATCATTCACACGGAGAAGGCTTCAACTCGTCCGTTTTCGCAGATATCCAGTCTCATCACATCCCAAAATGGCCCTATTGACGACAGCCACCTCCAAGGATCAAGCAAGGTACTACTGTACTGTAAGAGTATGGCCCAGCCGACTCGAGGGTGAAAACCCAACTTTTCTTTATCTACCCTCATACATGCAGTATATACATATAGAGATATATATAGAGATATGTATATCTATATATATATCTATATCGAATATCTTCTTTACCGCTTCTCACGACATTGCTTCGTGATCGAGCTGACAATTGATCTTCAATTTCAAACTTTCTTCATGTCTCTGTCCTCTCTCTGTGTGTGCCATATGACTCTCCATCATCAATCTTTGACTGGCTGCAGTTCGAGTCTGGTCCGAGACATTCGACGGCTGGCTTATTGAGTTCCCGCGACTGTTTTGAATCGTTTTAAATACAGAGTTAGGTGCTTGCAAAAGAGCTTTGGTCTCCCTACTGTCGTTGCAAGGGGAACTGTTCCAGCAGAGGTAATAATATCTTGGTCTTCCCTTCTCGGGGGCCCATTCTACAGAATGCAAAGAGGAATTCTTCAATTGGCGCCGGCTCCTCATGATTGACGCAACGTCTCTACAAAGGTCCCTCCGAAAGTCTAGCGATTCTAAGGCATGGTGCGACGTCGATACGAGGACTCGGGAAAATATGGCAAGTCTGCAGTAGCTTTTTGGTGCATGCGATACTAACGACCATCAGGATCTTGATATCACGCCTACCGCAGTCACTTCCTACCTCTCGAAACGCGCGCCCGTCCTGATCCCGACGCATTCACTAGCTGTTCCTTCTCCAAGCTACACAGACGCAGCTCCCATCGAACCCGAGACGCACGACCCAACCCTTCCGATCTCGAGGTCCGGCATCATTATCGTCAGCGTCGTGGTGCCGACCGTCGTGTTGTCTTTCCTCGCGCTCTACTGCTGCCTGCGGAGGCGGATCAGGAAGGGACGTGACCTGGGCCCGTTGATGACGAGTGGGCACGGCAGCGGGACAAGTGAAGAAACAACTCGCGAGACTCGAACCTGGAGGAAATGGAGCCATTCCGGACGTCCTGCAAGCATTCCGAGTCGGGTTGATGAAGACATTGGTGCTTGATGGTGGCTTCTGCAGCGAGGCTGTTTGTGCCGATCGAGAACATGAAGCATGATTCTATAGTGGCCATCCTGGTATGAAGCTGGGATGGCTGAGTTTTCTTGTGGACATCATCACTGGTCTATGTCTATAAAGGCATATGCATATATTCTGCAATACATTTCATCATATGGGTTTGACAAGTTATCGATACAACGTTATTAAGACATTGTACGAAATCTCTGACCACAGGCATCATCCTACTGTGTACACAAGAGAGCCAAGCCGGCGGTATGACATCGTTTTGCGTTGCCCATTGCAGCCGCTTCAAGCTGTATACCTAGGTAACTGTTGTTGTTACCTAATGTTTGGTTCGAGGGTTGCATCTGCCATCTAATGCTGATGATCTCCATGATCCATGATCCGCGCGATCAATAGGATTAGGTTGCCAATTTCCCGTTTGTTTGGTCTTGGGATTGTTCCTTATATAGCGGAGATTTGACAGACGTTTATCACCGGCTAGGCCAAACAAAATGTCGCCGAAGGTATTCTCCAAAACAGAATCCATGGTTCTAAACGACGTGTCACAAACAGAGGGACGAGAATGAGAAACGCTGCACGGCCGTATTGCCAGCCAACTCCGTATCTAGAGAGGCACTCTAGAATAAGATGCTGCGTTCCGTGATGTTTTCATTTTTTGATCCATCAGGCAGCTCGAGTACATATTTGTACATGCTCCTTCACAATTGCCCTGAGACTCTCGATGATTAAGAGGCGTATGCTGGCGGGAGCTGGCGGGAGATGGCGGGAGATGGCGGGAGATGGAGATGAGTTTGCTTGTGCGGTGTGCGGCCACTGGAGCTTCAGCGCTGAAGCCAAAAGCTTGAGCTGCTTGCTACCCCTGGCATCGATCGACGGTGTCGTCACCCTCCCCGAACTCGCTAATCTGGGTAAACAAAGGGATCCGGCAGAATAATGCCCAGGTACGTACCCAGAGCAGGATGGCTTGGCACTACTACTGGAAGAGCAGCCCACGATGTGGTTCATCTACGAAGTATGCTTCATGCTGCTGACTCCAGCTGACTCCAGCTGATTTTACTTTACTCCAAACCAAACTTCAACGCTGCTTGGTGCATTCCTGTCAGGACGGGTACAGGTACAGGTACAGGTACACCACAACACTATGCACAGTAAGATACTGCATCTCACAGTACACAGTGCTCTCTCTATTGTATGACCATGGCACATCATACATACTGTTGTACCTTCCACAGTCAACCCACTTCCGTTGGCGGATCCCGGGTTGTCATTGAATCTCCAAAACAAACATCGCTCCGCTACCTCTTATCTTATTCTCCTCCTCTCTCGCATCAACAGGAGTCCACACATGTTCCCATTTACTCGGCGCTTTCGTTCGGACGACTCTAAGCGCTCACTGGATGCGATGATCCTGTGTACACCGCCCTGACTTTCCGCCCTCACATCGATTGGGGGGAGACCGAGACCATCATATCAGCTGTACGATGGCGAGAATGACCAGGCCTCAGTCTCTAGATGACATGCACATCACCTTCTATCTGTCTCCCGAAGAGTTCAACGACTGCGAATATTTCAGGGAGGTGTTACAACTGGAGGATGGTAGCACAGAGGATGCCGTGGACACGGCGCTCGCACAGCGCGCATCCGCTTTGGGGATCAGTATAACACCGAGCGCCAACCTTCACAATGGAGACAGCTCGATGTGCGAATCTGCAGCCACAGAGGAGTCGGAGCATGCGCAGACTGGATCGAATGGCTCGCACGTTTCTACCTCGACCTGCATGACGTCGCCTAGGTCCTCGAACGAAACAATGTCGAATGGCGCGGACAGTCAGAAGGATGGGATGCGGAGGTCTCTCTCGTTCTCACAGTACGAGAGATTCTTGGCTCGAGTCAATATACCCACGGCTATGGCAGCGCCTGCATCCTCGAATCCTACACCGTCATTGTTCTCTGTTTCCACAAAGAGGTCTATGTTAAGCATTCGGAACGGCATCATGAGTCGATTTGCGTTGCGAAAAGCCAAAGTGTTGCGGCAACCTGACAGGTGAGCTTTTAACAAGGGATTTATTAAATCCAGTAGTCACGGTTTTGATAAATCATTGTGGTCATATACAGTCTCTAAGGCAACATGGCTGGCACGTCGGTGTCTAGCTCATTGCCAGAGCACCTTAAGGCGGCTGATAGCTCTCAGTGACTGGATTTATCAAATAGTGACTGGATTTAGTAAACTCCTTTAACAAATCCGCATATGGAGTTTGCTGACATAAAATAGTTCATGCGTATGCTGTCGCGACGATTTCAAGAAGATCAAGACTCTACGGACGCTTCCATGCTCACATAAGTATTGCGATAAATGCCTTCGAGTTCTTGTCCAACAAGCCCTATCAGAAGAATCCAAGATGCCACCAAAGTGCTGTGGATTAGCCCTTCATACCTCAATACTCAAAGCTCTTCTGAGCCATGACGAGCAACATGCATTCATGAAAAGCATCCGGCAATATTCAACTCCTTGGGAGGAACGAATATTTTGTGCAAATATGGCCTGTGGCGAGTTCATATCCAAGCCTCCCAAAGTCGATCCGAAGCGTCCATTTCAACTTGTATGTCATGGGTGCGGTGCAAAGGTATGCTCAATATGCAAACGAAATGCGCATATGGCAGGCCAGGACTGCCCTTTGGATTGGGAGCTGGATGCTGTTCTACGCATGGGCAAAGATAAAGGATGGAAAAGGTGCTACAAGTGCCGAAGCCTCGTTGAGCTCACACAAGGATGCTCACATATTACATGTCGGTGCAAAGCGGAGTTCTGCTATATATGTGGTGCGGTATGGGATGCAGCGATCGGTTGCCCGAACTACTGTAGTGGCGAGGAGGAACTCGAGCGTCGCCGCATAGAAGACGAGGCAAGAGCCGCCTCGGAAGCCGCCGAAAGGGCCGAGAGAGAAGCCGCCGAGAGAGCACTGGCAAGAGAGATGCTCGAGGCTCAAAAGCGTACAGATGAAAGCGAAGAGCTCAGAGAGCTACGAAAACGCCAGATCTGGGAGCGCGATAAATTCTGCACCTTTGAGGAGCAGATGAAATGGCGCATATGGGGTCGGCTTGGGCAGATGAGAGTTGATATTTTCGATCGTTATGCCGAGGCAGAGAAGGAGATGAAGGAGCGGCACGAGAGATCCATTGTGCATCTCGAAGACCGCCAAGTGTCCGCAGAGATGGAGTTGCGCGCTGCCCAGAAACAAGCCGAGCGCATTGTGCATGGCAGGCTACGACACATGGAGGCATATTGTCACGGACTCGGCCTTCGCAGCGGCTCCGATTCCGAGACGTCCAGCCTTGCTTCGGAAAGGCACAGGGTTGTGACAGAACGAGACTTGCGGGAGTTGGGCCTGCAGTATAACGTCCGCGACGACATGGAGCGATTGCACCAGAGCCGAATCAACGTGATGCGCGAGAGACAGACGAAGGCGATGGAGAGACTGCTGACGATGCAGGACGAGGAGGCGGAGAAGTTGGAGCAGAAGAAGCTCGAGGAGCTGGAGCGCCTGGTGGAGACTTACTCGGCTGAGGAGGGGAAGTTCAAAGAACTCTTCACGCAGAGGAAGGGGAGGCTGGAGAGGAGGTGGCGGCTGGATTGCGAGGTGACGAGGAAGATGCTCGAGTCTGGGGAGGGCGTGCCGTTTGCGCCGTTGGCGGATGTGGAGTGGCCGGAGCCGTCGAAGCGGCCTGAGGCGTTGTCGGTTGTGCTGGAGTGATTGGAGGCATGTGTGCGTTGGATTTGGCAATATGGAGTCTTTGAGAGATCTATGGCGGGAGGCTTGGTGTTGGTCAGATCTGGTGATTAGATGGTCAACTTGCGGGTGATACACTGGAGGCGATCTGAGATGCGTGTTGTTTTTGTGTAGAGGTTTTGAAGCGATATTGCGGCATTAATAGAGTTACAGGTCAGCTTGGCTCATGTCGACGGCTGGAATGGCTGTGCTTGAAGGCCGAGAGAGTGGCTATAATAAGGATACGAGCGAACGAAAGCATTACGACCTCTGCTTAGTTGGCGTTATATACACACCACCCCGCACCTTGATTTTTCTTTCATCCTTGGCGGGAGGATATATAAAGACTGGCTGGCCCGGCTTGTGGGAAGTGCAAGCGGCCTGGATGACGGAGAAATCTTGCATTGCATTGCCTGACCTTGGGGCGCTTGGGGAGAGATTGAAGAAGCAGGGAGAAAGATGGAATGCGACACAGATGCATAGATTCATGGCTGGTTCTTGGGTGGATAGAACAATCAATCTATCAGTACAAACAAATCTAGGGTGTCCTATGGCTAGTTTATTATAAACTTCTTATAAGAGACATACTTAAATATATCTAAGGAGCCATGTCTTACTCTTATATTATAATAGACCCCATGCTATATTTCATTTTTAGGAATATCATGACTAGTGATCCTGGCAGATCTCTCTTGGCAGATAAACGCCTACACCTATTCATAGACATAGACATGGACATGAGTCGCAGCTCTCCAGTTGCAGCATCTCCTTTAACGTCATGGAGGATGCCGTCCGTCCAAATGAGCAGACATTTAAGGCTATGTACGAGAGAGGTTATTGCACTTGGTTCAGTCTTTACGAGATGACAATTGTTGATACCAAAACCCATCTTCCTTGGTGGGACTGTCTATTTCAGCTTGAGAATGCGTTTCTCAACCACCCTTCATTCCCAGAAGGCCTTGCGGTAGACGCGTCATTTTCGAATACTATCCTTGCAACGGGGACATCTACGTGGAGGACCGCGCAGAGACCTTGCGATTTACCCTCCTTTGATCAAGAATTCTGCATCCTGATCGCATCAGATTGTCCTACAATTCTTGTTATCTCGGATCATCATCCACAGCAGTCTGCATTGGTGTTGCAGCCATGCTTCAGTGAGGATGACGACGACCATATTACTGTACTCATACTTGCCTGGACCTACATACTTTCTGCACGATGGGTCGAGATCATTCCCGGAGCGTCTGGCCCTGAATACAGCAATTGCGAGGCCCGATGGGAGGGCCAAGACATCTCATCTGAAAGGGCCCCCACTGGTTCCACAACATCAATTATAGATTTGGGCGATATTGATGATGACGCCGCTCGGTGGTGGGCAGCGGTCCTCGCCGTAGAAGGGGGTTGGAATGCCTCTATTCCAAGCGATAAAGGTCACATCCTCCACTCACCCTGGTATACGAAGCTTGTATCAGAACAACGCTTTATTCTTTCACGCGGCACGAAATCTCCGCCCCTTCCAGCTCAGCATCGTGCGGCATCATTCGCCACCGCCCTGCGCTATCTTTCTAGCTACTGCGAATTGCACAAAGCGGCCGAGCAGAGCCATGCTGCTTTGGCTGCGACATTACTTCTCCCGGTGGCCAGATTCGACAACAGAAGGGTTCAGTTACCGACCCCTCGAGTTCGCCGTAAAGTACGATTCAACAAGGAGACGCTCTGCAAAACGCCAGTATGGAGCGAGAATCTCAACCAACTGGACCGGCTCCTGACTCTAAGTTGCAACGCAGTGGGAACCAAAGCACTTTTAAACAGCGTCTTCTTTGAACCTGGCGTGGCATGTAATATCTGCGGGGCATGGTTGCAAGGGACCTTCGCATTTCTCGACTCAGAGATCATGCAGGACCAGCATATCCTACTCCGTGTCTTGATGAAGCGGGATCCCAGCCTGGGATTTCTCTGGCTTGGTGCCTTCATCACCGGAGCACAGACACGCTCCTTGCAGGAGGCTCGTCAGGCCTGGTGGAAAATCGACCTTCATGTGGCAGCATGGACGGGAACGCTGATGTCTTTCATACAAGAGCCTGTGTCAACACTGCCCCCTGGGACCGAAGAAATTTCGCGTGCTGACGAATGTCGATTGATGTACTTGTGCCACGACCAATACTATACTGTCCCCCCGCTCTTTCCATTCGCTCCGTTCGGTTCTATAGCGAAAGCAGACACCAATATCGACGTTCGTCAACATGCACAATGTGAGACAAGTCACGGCCTCGAATACGAAGGTCTGACCTGGCACTGTCGTGGTGGTCCGCGCGTGGTTGCCACTATTCCTAGAATCCCCTTACGCCCCAAGTGTGGGCAGCCAACAGACGGCAACATCTCCATCCCTTACGACAATCTCGATAACGAGGATGACGACTGTTCGGAAATGGTGACTCGGAACATTTTCACTTGGCTGCGCGATGAGGACGGATTTCCTGTCGCGGAGAGGGCCATTCGTGAACACGAGTGGATAGACAATTTGGACTCGGACGATGACTGCCCGATTACGGGCGACGCTCAATCTTCAGTGGGAGGCAATCTGCATGGATGGCTGTTGAAGATAATGACCAAGCGGTCCAATTCGCTCTAATGAGTAATGGAGGAGCGTGCGGTGATAGTGGAGGGGGGTATTATGTTCATCATCTCAGGTATATTACTGGTTGATTAAACCTAAATATACTGGACCAGCGAGAAGGCTACTCGTCTTATTTCTGGCACGAAGGGAAATGAGCGCACAGTGGTTGAGTTGGGAATTGTCGTCGCCTGCCTCCTGCTTCTCACCCTCCAGTGTCCGGCCCTTATCAAAGGTATCGGTCTCAAGTAGACGGCGAACCGGCTCAAGTTCGTCAGTTGCGAGTCGATCGGAGTGAAGATGGTTCCCCTTGACTGAGATGGTTTAATCGTGGCAATCTAGAGCAGCGTGGAGACTGGCTACGCGGATGAGGGTAGGCAGGTGAACGTTAACTTCAAATTCTTCTAATTTGCACGATGTTAGGATCTGACGCGACAGCAGCAGAAGATCCTCGGGTAGAATCATACAATGGCGCCAGAGGACCACATATCAGTTGGCGATCCCCAAGGCAGACCAAGCCAAGCTTCGGGACTTCGAAAGGCCTTCGGCGAGGTTTTATACTCTAACCGGGATGAGACTTTTGAAAGCGTAAGTGAGGTGGCTAAATAACGACTGATGATGTCGAACATACCACTGACAAAGTCGGCCTGTTCGACACATCTTCCAGCACACTCGCAGCCGTTCTTAAGCCAGCAACGGGAGGATTCTGTGGCTTGATATAAGGTGGGAGTGGTTTGACAAGCAGTGAAACATGTTCAAAATCCATCGATGCATTCTAGACTATGCAAGGACTATGTTCTTCCTAGCTACCGCTGTGGCTTTCCTGAATCAGCTGTGGAGTAGAAAGCTCCTTCAAAACACCGTCGGCATCGTCCATGACTGAGCACAAGCGTGAAACACTTCTAGATCGCGAGTTAAGAGAAGTGCCTGCAGTATATACATTTCGAGTGGACCTAATGGCGACCGTGACGAAGGTCGAAATATTCGCTCCAGTCCTGATGATAGCTTCCACAGTGATGAAGAATAGCACAGGGTGTGGTGAATTCTAGATGAACACACTTTAACAAATTGCGCCAGACAACTGCGAGACATGGAAATAGCAGAGACTGGGAGGCAACTCCGAAATCTAAACGGAACAAAGTCTAGGAATCGATGAAGAATGAACGGAGGTTTTGGCATTTGTCTCACTTTGGCCTCGTGCAGGCCTGGGTTTCTTAAGATGATATAGCCAATTTGCAAATCTGCATACAGCCTCGTCCTTGATGGATCGCGGGAGCTACTGAGAATGAGTGGTGTTGTGTATGCACGCACATAATGCATACATACATACCACCACGGTTGAAGTGATAGAAGCGACTAGGGTTATGGCGTCTAGCAGCTCAGATTATGGAATGTATTTGATAGATCGGTCCGTCCAATCATTCAATGTGTACAGTTGACCATGAATATCTGAAATGAAATGAACTTGTGGCGATGTAGTGCTATAACAGTAAGTGAGGATCCAAAAGACGAAGATTCTACAGCATGGTGAGTATAGTGCAAGGAAATAGGTAGATCTGACGACTCTCTATCAGTACTTGAATGCAGATGAATGAGAGGACTTCTTACCAGGAGAACTTGTGGTGGAATGGTCTCCAACTGTCAGCTCATTTCACCCACCTAGGTGCGTAAGCCGACCAGATACTCGACTCGTGGATACCATCGCTCAGGGCTAGGTCTCACCAAAGATACCAGGTGATCAAATTAGGCTCCTTCTAATTAAAATAGCATCGGCGCCGCTTAAATCTAAAGCAACTTGTATATTGTCGCCATGCAGGTATCGTGTTTTGAGCCTGGGTGGGGACGGGAAGGGCAATTTGATCATGAAATGTAATCAGGTAACAGATTAGAGTCGCACCGAACGGGATACGACAGCTAGTAGGCATTGTCTGGATTCCTATTATGATACAGAGAGGCGAGCTAAGCTCCGTCATAAACCTCAGCCGTAATCTGGCCTCAGGTCCGCTTGGCTGATGCGGACTAATGGATGATCTAGGAGATCAGCTGTATTTGCAGGGCGTTCACGAGCTTCATTCCCCTTCACTTCGATACACCACCTCGACCACCTAGAGCTCCAACTGCCTGCATCTGCACTGCACTTATATTGACCTCGGGCAGCGCCCTTCCTGTGCCTGAGGGCCAGCTCACGAACTTGATCTCGGCCAGGTATCTTAAATATCTGCCCACATTCTCTCTGGTGATGCCGTGGCCCGCACTCTCGTCGATTCCTGTCCAGTTTTCGGCGTCTGCTTTCAGAATCTTGACAGCGTTCCTATCATCAAGCTCTGGAGCTCGAGTCGTAGCTGGCAGGTCGGTGACGCAGAAGTGATAGAGGGGCATCAGCGCGAGTTGTTCTTGATCTTTCTCTTGGCCACCTGCTGAGACGTATCTTTCAAGTTGGTCCTTCCAAGAGTCGTAACTAACTTCGGGAACATCGTAACCGTAGAACTCGAGAAGCGACAGATACTCATTCATGCGTAAGCGCGGGTGGCCAGTAACATGGACGACGTGTACGCCACCTGGAAGAGGATTGAGAGCAGCACCCACGACCACACGCGCAACATGATTGACCGGAACAGAGTTGACAGTGTTTATGATGCGTGGCCGGGCCGACAGTTGAATGCAGCCTTTCAGCATACGGATCAAGAAATCATCGGTATTGCAGACACCCGTGTCTGAGTCGCCTAGAATATACCCAGGTCGGATCACAGAGCCTAGAAGACCTCTCTTTCCAGCGGCACGGACGAGCTGTTCAGACACCCATTTCGTTTGGCCGTAGCCAGTGCCAAGACCAGTACGACTGCCTAGCATGTCATCCTCTTCAGAGATGGCGCTTTGGCCAGTGCTGATTTGTTGGTCTGAGAGTTTCACATAGTGATCAGTATCGAGTACACTTGTAGAACTGACGAATGTGAAAACCTTGGGCTTTCCTTCGTTGCAGAGCGCCATGGCGTCAATGGTGGAGATGACATTTGAGGCCATCATATCCGGATATGTCCTGACCCAGTGGACTGTAGCGCCATTGTGAATCACCACGTCAACTTCTTGAGATAAAGTCTGCCACATGTGATCCTCAATGCCAAGATGTGGCTTGGATAGATCACCAACAACGCAGCTCAATCGCGTCGACCACTCGTCTTGCCATAGACCGTAGCCGAGTAGTGAACGTCGTAGTCGATCGAGCGCGGCCGTTGAATCCTTAGCGCTTCGCACATGAGCAATTAGTCTAACGGCATGGCTAGTGCGATCCAGTATGTCTTTGATGATATAGGCGCCCAAGAATCCAGTTGCTCCGGTGAGAAACACCGTCGGCTCAGCTGATGCACGAATCGCCTCTGGGTCCGCTGTTTGGTAGGTGGTCGGCAACCGTTCGAGAAGCTCGTCCAGGGATTGAGAGTATGAAGCCCCCTCCTTTACTGCAGCATCATCCTCGTTGACTCCACTTGTTAGTCCGAGCAGCCTATCAATCCGCCCACTGAAACCAGCCAGACTTGGATTCTCGTAGAGCGTGTTTATAGACACATTTGCTCCAAAGTCTCTGCGTATGTCAAGCAGCATCTGCTGGGCCAAGATACTATGTCCGCCAAGATCGAAGAAATCATTCTGCGGTGTGATAGTCTTTGCGTTGAGCCCGGTTATGAGACCGGCCCATTTGGTTGCAACAGTTCGCTCGGTCTCCGTCAGTGACTCCCATCTCTTCAAATCCTCGTCCGAGGCTTCTTCTGTCTGTTCCACGACATCGGGAAAGGGGAAATTTGGCTTGTCAATCTTGCCATTCGGATTAAGGGGTAGCTTGTTGAGGGCAATGAAAATGGTCGGCACTGCATAGTTAGGTAAACGAAATTTCAGATGGTCCCGTGCCTCCGTCTGCATCCGCCTGAACCTCTTGAAATAGACCTTTGTGGGGCCAATATCCGTTCCTTCATCTTCAACGTCCTCCAGGCCCCGATCTTTGAGCCACTGGGGCCATCTTTTCATCTCTGGAACAATGTAGCTGACGAGTTTCGGTTCCTCGTTTTTGTCTCTCTGAACAAGTGTCTTGCAGTCTCTGATCAAAGGGTTCTGGCGTAAGTTGCTGTCAATATCATCAAGCTCGATTCGGAAGCCACGAATCTTGACTTGGTCGTCTACGCGTCCGGTGCACTCCACGTCGCCAGACTCCAGGTATCTGCCTAAGTCACCTGTCCGATAAAGCCTATCTCGCGGTCCTTTGTAGTACTTTCTCCACGGTTCATGCCTATTGTTCTTGTTGTTGGCTTCCACCCAGATCTTATTGTCCACGAACCAATTCATGAGGAATTTCTGCTCATTCAATGCATCATCTCCCTTGTAACCCTCGGCAAGACCTGCGGCACGGACATAAATCTCTCCAAGTTCTCCAACCTGGCATAGCTGGGCCCGATCTTCCCGATTGACAATAAGAAGCTGTACATTGTCCATCCCCTTCCCAGCTGGGACAGTATTCTTCAGCCTATCCAAGAAATCGGGAGCCTTCGCGCGGCTCGGTATTTCAAAGTAGCTCACTGCGCGCTGCGTCTCGGTCGTGCCATACATGTTGACTATATTGGCATTGACAGCGAGATCGCGCAAAGACCTGCAATCTCTCGTTGTGAGAACATCGCCGACAAAGAAAGCCGTGTTTAGAGATGGAAATTCCGCTGTTGCTCCACCGACGAGAATCTGGCCCATAGCAGGCGTCAGATGTGTAACCGTCGGTTTATGCTCACGCATCCATTCTGCAAGCTTCTCATGCTGAATGTCTTCCTTCGAAGGAACTAGCAATTGCGCTCCCAGAAATAGAGGTGTAAAGATATCTCGCTGGACCGGATCATGCGCAATACCCGACAAAAGAGTAAATCGGCTCGTTGAACTGAGCTGAAACCTCTCCGCCATCCAGTCAATGTACTTGGTTATACTGAAATGGCGACCTAGCACTCCTTTGGGCCTTCCTTCGCTGCCGGAAGTAAATGAGAGCGTAGGCACACTATCGGGACCAACTGGTGTATCGGGCGGTGAAGAAGCCTTCGTTCTGAGCTGGGCAAATATATCTTTACCACCAAATTGACCTCCAGACAGGATACCGTCGTCACCAATCCGTAGTGAAGGAACTTCAGCCTTGAGTTCAAGCCCTTCGTCAATATACTTTCGCACAAGTGGGGCCAGAGGTCCTGCTTCATCCGTTGCCCTTGCAATATTGACCAGTGCACGGGGCTGGGCGACCTCAAGATATATCTTCTGTCTCGCTGGTGGGTAGGCTGGGTCGAGAATACTGAGTGTCGCTGAAGAGGCCTGGTGGAGAGAAGAAAGAGGGAAGTCAGCACATCAATCGGTAGGGGTAGAGGGTTAGAGGGGTAGAGGGGTAATGGGGTAGAGGGGTAGAGGGGTAGAAATTGTAAAGGGAAAACATAGGAAAACATACCAATGTGCCCATCATAGCGACAACCAAGTCCACTGAGCGATGCGCATAAATCACAACCACATCTCCACTGCTTACTCCTGCGTCGTGGAGATAGTGCGCCAGAACATTGGATGCTTCGTAGATCTGCTTGTAGGTAAATGTTCTCTCCGGAGCTCCTGACGACTTCGTCTCTATCACACAGAGTCGATCCGGATGCTGCCTGGCCACCTCGCCGAAGTGCGACTGAATCGAACCGACATAGCCAGACCAGTCAAGGTCGATAGTGGGATCTGGCAATTGTGCCATTCTTGCGATTCCGGGAACTACTTTGATTATTAGAAGTGTGCTGGATAGATCCTGGATAGATCCTGGATAGATCCTGGGTCAAAGTCTGACTCAAACTCGGAAACTCAGCCGAGCTAGGCGGATTTCGCGGACGCTCACGCTCACGCTCATGCTCACGTGTACGCTCACGTGCTCGCTCGCCAATTCAAGATCCTTCTCTTTGCTGAATAATCGACTGAACAGGGACCAGTTTCACATATATATAACATATATATACTGACATTCTTGAGTCCTTGACCCTTCCTTGAACAGCATTGCTTAGCAATGTTCACTGTGCGCAGCAGTACGGGAGCACACAGGCGAGGTCACAGCTCGGTATTATCCCTCCATTATTTCATTCGAAGATGTCTATCTCCATTTTTGCCGGCAGGAATCGTGCAAGGTTTAGGCAACGATGGATTCAATAAGCCAGTCATTTAGTTGAGAATCTCTCGTTATCTGGAGGGATGCGCGCATTTCTCAACAAGCATCCTGTAGAAAGCATTTATGGGAAGCTCGAAAGCGGCGAGTTCTCATTCCCTCTCGTGGATCTTGTTGCTAGCACATATGGAAATACGGGTATGACCTCCAGATCGACAAGTTGATGTCGCTACCGTCTGTCGTGAAAGAGAACTATGGGACCGTGTACATGATCATCACTCGGAATCGGAACGGCGACTTTGTCTATATCGGTTCAAGAAGCTGCTGGAAGGAAAGAAAATCCTGTTGGGCCCGCCAGTCGCATGGCATTATGGCAAAGGAGATGGCAGTCGAAGGCGCGCACACTAGTTTCAAGCTTTTGATGTCCCTGTACCTACCGCTAGCATCGAAATACCTCGAGGAGTGCATAATCCGTAAGGCATCGCTTTTAGTGTGTGAGAGTGTTTTCATAGGACTCTTCGGCACACGTCCAGGAGGAGCCTTAAGCAACTGCCCTTGGTCACGCATTACAAGGGAAGAAATCTACAATGGCCGCTTCACGATGGAGGATGGGTAAAGGAAGCGAATTGGCTCAAACGAGAAGGACAAGCGCTCCAGGCTCTTCACGACTATGGGGTGGCCAGTAAAGATCCTCCTCCTCGATCTTGGCGGGAGTTCTGGATCCCAGGTATTGGGATTGAAGACGAAGATACGAGGATGGACGGGTGCAAAAGCCGACGTTTGTCCCTCAAGCGGCGTGATTAATTGTGGCACCAAGTAGGAGAGACGCGCCATTGGGTTTCCAGCAGCGACAGAAGATCAAGTTGAGGACCGTCGAGTGAAGGACAGGCAGTATCGAGTCAACTGGATTCCAGCTTATAAGGCGCTGATCTGGAAGCGGAAGCATGCGAAGACAGCGTCTCGAACCAAGGAGCAGAGACAAGCGATTAACAAACAGCAACTCGCGGCTTACCACAAAAGGAGAGCAAAAGTCACCGAAGAGCAGAAGGCAAAGGAGAGGGCGCAGAGAAATGCCTACTTACAAAAGAAGAATGCTGCCATGGATGAGGCTCGGGTTCAGGCTGCGTTACCAGCGCGGTAAAGACAAGATCAGAACTCGGCGACAGGCGCGCCAACTAGCATTGAAGAAGTAGCAAGAGCACCTCGAGGATTAGGATAACTAGTACTGTTGTGAGCCTATGCTTCTATGCTACAAGGCCGCGATGGTGGTTCCTAGAAGGCACCTAGCGAGCGGATGGCCTCGGCGAGTGCTTGTGGGATTGGGGATCGTAGTGGGAATCCTTCAAAGTTTGCGAACAGCATATGAACAATACGAACGGCTCCTGCGTAGTATAATGGACTGTCTACTTTCATATCCCCTAGGTAAGCAGGTACGCACTTCCTCTGAACGGGAAGGAGATGGCGGTAGATTGTCGATTCATGCTTCAGGTCTCGCACACACTCAATCCCTATGCCTTTCGCGGCGACAGTGTAGCCAAATCTAGGTAACTTGACCTTAAATAATGCTCCTCTGGCTCCATGCATGTTCATTTCTTCACGACAGTCAAGCTGATCGCGCAATACCTCCCGAATATGTCGCATGGATGTATCACGGTTGAGATTACGGTGATTCCGTGTTCCTGGACGTTTGGACACTGCTGATCGAGTTCTCCCCCATTTATCATGCCCATCAGGCACTTTCGTGTACAAAATCGACCTAGATTCCTTTGGCGATGAGCCTCGTTGTAGCCTCCATTTCCCGCACCACGTTCATTAGCCTGAGGTGGTGGTTTGGCCGAAGTATGAGAGTTTTCGCTGTTCGACGGCGGTCGAGGACGACTCGGTGTGTCAGGGTGATGACTGTCATCACCCCTGCTAAAGGACGACGTCACTGAAGCGAAGCATACTCCGTAGCTTGCTTTCGGAAACCCATGGGGGCTGTAGGGAGAGGCGCCAGCCAGGCGCCAGCCTAGAGTGCAGCCTCAGGTTAGGGACCGAGTGGGATTGTGTGGAACTGACTGCCGAGAGAATGGATGATCCGAAACAGATGTGGGTGATTATCCGAGATTATCATTGGGGACGCCGCCTCCGCCTTCATTTTCTCATCGTTCTCTCCTTCTCTAGACTCTGAGGAGAAGGAAGAGGAAGAGAATGGTCTTGCAGGAGTCTCCAGTCTAGGCACTGCCGTGCTCTACGGTGGTTTCATGAAGTCTGGCTTACTGCAACGCGAGTGCTCGGAGTACAGCACAAGCCACCCGAAATGAAGGTCGTGGGACTTGCTTGTAGCGATGCGATTGATATTGGGCCTCTGTTGTATGTCACAGCACAAAATACTGTATGCTTTGTGCGGTGGATAATGTGCACAACGTGTTGGGTCGGAACGGCGATGCCGACCATTCTCACCATAGCATTGCACTGTCGCAGACTTGGGAGTTGGGTTTGTAGAGGAAGGGCTATGTATGTACATACCAGCCTGCTATTTACATATGTAAGTCCAGTGCCTGAAATCCGAGTTCCTGTCTGAAATAGACGACGTACTCCGTACAACAGATAAAGCCTTTGGTCTATAAAATTAACTAGACTTTAGAACATTTACATACTAACATTTATAAATCTATTGCTTCTCTTCGTTTTTCTTAAAAAATCAAAATCGCATCTAGGAATTCGAGTTCAAGACAAAAGAGTTCATTTTAAGTGGCAGAGGTACTTGGTTCCTATGCAGATTTTATACGTAGTAGATGTACCGCATGGCGTCCAGCCCCCCCTTCGAGAAGAAAACTCTTGCATGCATTTGTTCGCGTGGCGAGGAGGAGGAATTCACGCACGCAGAGGACATCAAAAGCTTCGGTGTCTGCGAACGGCGCGTATGCCTCCCCCTGTCATTGAAATCTTCGCAAAAACTTTTTCTTTTCATTCCTTCTTTTCGTTTTCTCCTGGCATTTCCAGAGTCTTTATCCGTATGTTAGCTTCGCGATTCCTTTCCCATCATCCCGAGGTGAAGGAAGCAAGGAAGGGATACGCGTATATGGGTTGTTATCTCGTAGCTTTTCCATAGTACATACTGTATATACAATAACAGCGGCTGTATCCAGCGATTCATCCATCATGCATGTACATACAGTATGCACCGTATCAGCACACGGATCCGGAGTGCCGGCTCTTGAACTCAGGAATCTGGCCAGCCAAGAAGGGTTGGAGCTCATCGACATGGGACTTTGAGGCACTGCAGATCTCGCCATTATTATTCTCGTGCATGCCCGAATTATCGTGGAAAGCCTGCGCGTCAGAGAATGGAACGATGATGTCAAGATATCCCTTTGATCCCTTGCCATCCACGGAGGAGACTAGAGACTCGGATCCGAGAGAAAACTTGTAAGCTGCTCTTTAATCTCTGTGTCTTGTGCACAAGCCATTGTCAGCACGATGATGTATGCGCAGAATACGATTGGGGGCATGGCGAGGCGCGTCAGTAGTATGTATGTAGCTACGTACATAGCACAAAGCACAGGCACTTCGTAATGATAATCTCTCCAAAACCCCAAAACCCCAAACCCTCTCCGCACAGTCGTCGGCCAAGTCTTCGTGGAGCAAGATAGAGTGGAGTACATAGGTACCTAGGTACAGCAGATGCCGCCATTGTGGCAATATGTACTGTACCAGGGTGCAACTGAACAGTCCTGTCATCTCAAATCTCTTGTCTGTTGTGAGGCCTGTTGAAGGCCGAGTGCTTGATAAAATGCTAAGGATAGACAGACCCTGGTGACTATGCCATCATCGTGGTTGGGTTGGGGCATATTTATATACATATGCATGTATTAGTACCTATGCCCCCATGTACGGATAAGTAGAGAAGGGTACTCCATGCCATCCATGCCTCTGCCTCTCTCGTTGTGGCAGAACCCCCTATACGTACATATGGAGGTCGACGAGGCAACGCCGTAGAACGTGGATTATCGTGATTATCGTGAGGTATGTAGGGAGTAACTAGATAGGTGGTGGTCCCTTCCTCCCTTCCCGATAGTGATACTGTAGTATGTATGTATGTATGTATGTATGTATGTAGTATGTATGGCAAGAACAGGAGAAGAGGAAAAGAGGAGAAGGGGAGTAGAGTAGCAGAGAAAAGGAGCTCTCGGTGCTGCTTGCAAATGAAAATGCAGAAATCGGACGAAATCTCGCTAACTTCGCTAACTGTGTCCCCTCCCCACCCATTTGACGGCAGGCGGCAATCGGCCTAAACATTTCCCTTCCCACGCTTTCCCTGCGACCCTGAGCTAGAGAGAGTATTATTGTATGTAAGGCATGTACTCCGTAAGGTATCTCAGGTATGTAAGATTTGTACATACAGTACTAGTATGGGCTGCGCCAACTCGCAACTTCCCATCTTCACCACCACTACTGCTGACTACTGAACATTGGCAGCAGCCCGCAAAGCCACGCAGAGACGCCAACGAGGGAGCAAAGTTGTTGTCGTCCACTCATCCATTCGTTTGTCTCCTTTCCTACCTCACCATCACTTACTTCCCCGACAGCCACAGCTCGACCTGCTGAGATCGGATCCACACACACACACACACACACATACCCATTCACACACACATACACGCATTTGCCTGCCGCCACCCTCGCTTTTTTCACGGCGTCTTCTTGCTCCAAGGATAGCTCGCTGAGTCGCGAAAAGCCTCAACCACACCACGGCCACTACGGCCTCCCAGGTCCAGATCCAGCCCTTCACACCCATCGAGCTGCTCCATATCTATCTACCTACGCTATCCCATACGATTTACACAGTACAGCGTACTGTGCAGCGGAAAGCAAAGCAAAGCCACGATCACCGGCTCCCCCCGTCCCCCACTGACTCTTGGAACGTTGACGGCTCCAAAATCATCCTGTCCGTGTGTCCGTGAACTCTGGCGCCAGTCCAGCGGGACGGCAAGCCTCTTTCCACTCGCAGCTGCCAGCTCAGAGGCGGCGTCTTGGTGAAGTGCTAGTCTCTCCTTTTTGGGCAAGATGGCTCACAGTGCTCCTCGATTGAGGATTCTCTCAGGTCCGTCTCCTATCCAGTCCACCTTCGTTACCATCCTCCACCCCTTGTCCGCCATATCCACACTTTCAAGACAGACAAAATCCGAGCTCATACTTCTGTTGTCTCCTCTATCTCAACATATGCTACTTTACGTGCTACTGCTACGTGCTGTGGATGACTTGTTGGCCTCGACATGGACGACAGTTTGCTAATAAATGTGTGTGTAGTGGGTGGGAATGCAGTGTCGGCTTTTCTTTCGTGGAGACTCCAAGCTACCAATGCTTGCGATGTGACGTTGGTATGGAAGTCGGGCTATGATGCAGTGGCTCAATATGGCATCTCGTTCAAGTGAGTCCTCATCTTTGAGAGCCAACGGCCATTGAGAATAAACACTGATATCTATCATTCACTCAGGTCAACCGCATTTGGCAACGAGCGCTTTAAGCCGCGGCATGGTATGGTTCATTTTTGACACGTCTTATCAACAGCGCATGGCTAATTTTTGTCCTCCAGTTGTGCGAACACCCGAAGAAGCCTCGAACGGCAAAGACGGACCATTTGATTATGTCTTACTCTGCGTCAAAGCTCTTCCAGATATCTACGACCTCGCAGCAGTCATCGAATCCGTCGTTACTCCTCAGCACACCTGCATACTGGTCAATACAACCCATACTCTAGGCGTGGAAGCACACCTGGAGCAACGATTTCCGACCAATGTTGTTCTGTCTCTTGTTTCCGGAGCAGAACTCATGCAATTGGGAGTTAGTGAATTCGAGCACAAGGCCTCAACAGAAGTATGGGTTGGTGCTGCGAATAAGAATCCTGAGATACCTCCTTCGATACAGCTGGATATGGCCGAGGCCCTGGCAATGACATTAAGTACTGGACAAGTAAATTGCAAAGTGTCTCACAACATCCGCCAGCAGCAATATGAACGGATGATCGGGTAAGATTTTTGCAACGTCCCTAGTCGTTTTCAAGACTAACTTTTATTCCCAGGCCTATCGCATTCCATCCACTGAGTGTACTCTTTGAGACTCCGTCACATGCCAGTCTTCTCGAGAAGGTTGGCGTCAGGTCGATAATCACTGAAGTGATGGACGAATTATTGCAAATCGCTCAAGCGCAAGATTGCTCTTTCCCAGCCGACTTCAAGCAAAAAACGATGGAAGAAATGGTTCGATCTGCCGAGTCAAATAGTATAATGTATCAGGATTTCATGGCGAAGAGACCAATGGAAGTCGAAACATATCTGGGCTCGCCAATTAAGTTAGCACAATCGGTTGGGCGGAAAGTTCCTCGAATCGAGACGTTGTACGCTTTGCTGCACCATCTCAACATCTTAAACCAACAAAGACCAAGAGAAGCTCCAGTCGCTCCAGCCGTAAATGGAAACGTACCGTATCCAGCTCGGTTATCTTCAACACCGCAGTCGCGACCATCTATGAATGGGATGAACGGAATGAATGGCGGCGCGAACGGGATGGTGAACGGCATGGGCAGAGGGAGAGGAGGAAGGACTTCGTCGATGGGAGGACCGCCACCTGGCCCAATGCCTGGCATGAGACGCGGTGGACCAATGAATGGTGGTCCGAACGGCTATGGCAGGCCAATGCCAAACGGATATGGCCCACCAGGAGGACGTCCTATCGGCCAACAGTCAAGACGAGGCTCCATTGACAATGACCTCGCGGAGGATTTCAGTCATGTTGTGCTCTACGATGATATTCCAGAAAGAGGTTCACCTCTGCCGGAGGAGCTGAATATACGCGAGCGGGAATTGATGATTAGGCAGCGAGAGGCTGCGCTGAGGGAACAAGAACTGCGTATGCGAAGTCGTCCAGGACCCAGAAGAGGCCCACCAACTCCTTCTGTGCGAAATGGCGGGTTTGATGACGATGAGGATGATGATGACGAGTACTTTGATCCAACCAGCAGGCCCGCACCGCAACTTATAGACCCAGATAATTTCGATATGATGAGCGTAACTTCGCGGCGAACTCGCAAAGCTCCCAGCGTAAGCCAAATGCGCAACAATCCCGAGGCTGATAGCAGGTCTAACAGAGGAGGATACGGAAGACCTCCTATGTTTAACAGGAATCGATCTAGCGCCAGACTGATAAGCACATTACCTGGAACTCACGACTCCATCATGGATGACCCTCTTATGGGCTACTCTTCTAATCGTTACGGAGCTGTGGATCGTCAGTCCCTTCACCACGATTCGAGGGCGGCTTCGTTAACGACCGCTCGACTCGATGAACTGCACTTTGGGGGGCCTCAGAATGGCCCCTACCCACGACGCACAAGTCAATCGCCTGGGAATCCCTATAGTCCACAGATGGGAAGGGGGAATGGCAGGCCTTCACCGCCAAATGGATACGGGGGCTATCCTAATGGTGGCCGACCGTCTCCTCCTGGTGGAATGAGGCAACCGATACCGCAGTACCCGCCGGGGCAGGGCAACACAGTTGCCCCGCAACAAGTTGAGCAACATGCTGGGGTGAGCGTCCTCAACCCGCCTAAGGGCCCTATTATGAACAACAAAAGTCTGACGGGTAGTGCAAGTGCTAGCGCGAGGAGCGGTGATAGTGCGCATCTCGATTCCGAGAATTCTGCTCATAGCAGTCAGAGTAGTCTGGGACCTCGTCTTCCGGTCGGCGTCAGGTAATTTATTGGGGTGGCATCTTAGCCAGGCCATGTTCGTGTCAGATGGTGGTACATGGGAGAGAACCATGCATCCAATTTTGCTCATACGAAAAAGGGGCTTCTTTCCAGCAAACACGGCGCCGATTGTCTTCGCTTGAATATACGCATCTACTTTTTTCTTCCTTCCTAATGATCTCAAGAGGGCCAGGGACCCGCGCATCATTACGACAACCCGCTTGTGGACTAATAATGAGGGTTATAGACAGTGTAACGCACACCGACTTTGTTTTTCAACATGGATGCTATCAGGGCATGGACGGAGTACATACAAGCCGCGTATACGTTCGAGAAGAAGAAAGAACATTAATATTGGTCTGGTAATACTGCATGCATTGCATTGGGACCCGGCGTTCTTTTGAGAAACTATACTTCATTTTGTTTTTTTGTCCCGAAGACTTCGAATTATCCTTGTATGGGGGGCTTCGGTGGTGCGTTGGACAGGCGATGGGGGAGCCGGCGCCGGGTTTAACCCAAGCGGGATGATTTGGTGGATGCTGCGCTGGGACTGCTCGACTGGGGCTGGGGGGTGGCTGGTGGACAGTATGCATTCCCAAGAAAACTCCGCATATCACATATTGCCTGGTTGTTGGGCGAAGGACGGGAACAAGTTTCATGGTTGAAGGATCTCCAGGAGCGTTGGGTGGGCGGATGGGGGCTGGCAGACAGGGCTGGTAGAAGAGGAATAATTTCAAGCTAAAATGCGAAGGTCTCTTTAGAATGAGAGGGGTGGGAGAGGGGCTGATTAGCGAAACTACACTACCAATGATACCAATGACTGTTGGAGCATGCTGATGGCGTCGATGATTGAGCTGGACTTCAGATGTGGAGAGTGATTGTCTGACGATGAAGGCTTCGGCATCACCAAGGTGTTTTCTCGGTGGGATACTTAGTAGCGATAAAGCTGAACATATGAATTTATTATGAATCTAGTAGACTCATTATCATTTATTTTTAGTCTAAGAGACTAAGCAAAATGTAATCTCTGTTCTCAACACTCTGAACTGTGACGCCCATGACGTGAAAGGTAGCGGACCAGGAACCAGGAACATGGTCCGTGCTCACAAGGCTGAATGAATCCCTGTGTTTACTCGACGCGACAGCGACTGGCATTGCACTCAACCCGCTCAATCCAGTCCACATCATCCAGCAGCGCCTCTCCCGATCTCTCTCGCCTTCGTCACTGCAGACAGACAGTGACAGTGCCATTGCAATCCCGCGCGGCTGCCGATCTAGCCAACCAGACGGGATCAGAAGAGAACGAACAGAGCGCGCGCACAGCCAGAGAGAGAGAGAGAGAGCAGCAAGCAATGTCGTCTCGCCAACAGCCCAGCCGCCTGAGTACGGCGCCGAGCAGCATCAAGCCGCGGCAACTGGTGCGTCTTCTCTCACACTCTCTCCTCCTCCTCCTCTTCCCTCACCTACTTCCCCCTCCCCTCCCCTCCCCTCCCCTCCTCGCAGTCGTGCAGACGCCTGAATGCGCGCTGACTGACTGACCGACTGACTCACTAACCGACGCACAGTCGCACCTGCACGCGCAGCTGGCGCAGCTCGCGGCCAACCTTGCCGATCTGGAGAACCTGCTGCGCATGACGAGCGTGCAGGCGGAGTGTGTGCGCGGGCTGGGGGGGTGGCACGGCGGGCTGTGAGTTCTCGCGCTCTCTTCCTCGGGCGTGGCGGGGTGTGGGATGGAAAGGAGAGGGTCCAAGGCTAATGATAGTGCGGATAGATTTATGGCTGCGAGTAAGGTGTTGGGGGAGGAGACTGTGGCGGGGTCGGCGGCGGGGCAGCAGCAGGAGGGGCAGGGGCAGGGAAGGGAGTGAGGGAGCAAATGGATGATAGATCGGAAGTGGGAAAGAGATGGGCTCTTCATGTTCATATTGAAATGGCTTGGGAGGCAGGAGTCAGAGGAGTTATGCGGAGTTTGGAACACATGAGGCATTTCCAGTAATTGCACATCCATTTCCTATGCGCTACGCACGACGCGGTTTTAGTGAAACACACAGCAGTAAGAAAAGACAAATTTTAGTGATTCCCAGTTGCTCATCCCCAAACCAAGCACCCATATCCTTCGGCCTCTGTTCTGGAGCCCATCTTCCCGCCATAAACTAGTTGACTACGGCCACGGAGCTCTTCTCCAGAACAATTTACCACCATGCGTAAAGAGCAGAGAATCTGCGTAGCTATAACTCAAACAAGACAAAGAGGAGTTTTCAGAAGGTTGTGATGACAAAAAGGAACGTTGTGGACGAGTTGTCTACGACGCCATGTAGGTGCTGGCATCGATCCCGCCCTCGGGGAACTCACTGCAATGATGTTAGCATGTATCATACGCCATGAATGGGTCTAAACTCACGGAAGGGCAACTTCAAATCTCTTCTCGATATCCTTCAACACCTGCTGATCCGCTTCACTGCTCACAAAGGAGATCGAGACACCCTTGGATCCGAAACGGCCAGCACGACCAACACGATGCAAGTAAGAGTCGGCATCGCCGGGCAGATCATAGTTGATGGCCAAGTTGATACGCTCTATATCGATACCACGGCCAAAGACATCAGTGGCAACACAGATACGCTTGTTGAACTCCTTGAACTCCTTGTAACGCTTGATACGCTCCTCTTGGCTGACGCCGGAGTGAACGGCGATAGATGGGAAATTACACTCGCGAAGAAGCTTGTCCAGCTCTGTGGCACGGAGAGTGCTCTTGACAAAGATGATGACTTGATTGAACTGCATCTCGTCAAGGAGCTCGTTGAGCTTCCTGTTCTTCTCCTTCTCATCAAGCTTGATGTAGTATTGCTGGAGCCCGTGCAGAGTGAGCTTGGTGTCATCATCGACATAAATCTCCAGAGGGTTCTGCATGAACTTCTTGCAGATTGGGCGGATTTCTTGGGACAAGGTGGCGCTGAACATCATGACTTGCTTCTGCGTGGGTGTAGCACGGAAGATCTCTTGAACATCGCGGCGCATATCTGTGGACTATTAGAACGTAATCTCAAGGAGGAGAATCATATCATACCAATCTGGTCGAGCATCTTGTCACACTCATCAAGAACGAAGACCTTGCAGCTTCCAAGGCGGAGATACTTATCGCGAACTAAAGCATTCAGACGGCCTGGGGTGGCGACGATGATGTGTGGGTGGGTATCTTTGTTCTTGAGGATTTCGGCATCCTTCTGGATTGGGGTTCCGCCGTAGAATACAGCAGTTTTGACTTCCGGCATGTACTTGCTGAACCTGGCGTACTCGTTCTTGATCTGATAGGCCAACTCACGGGTATGGCACATAACCAGAACTGAGCATTCGCCAGCGACCGGCTCGACTTGTTGAAGGGTTGTGAGGACGAAGACGGCAGTCTTACCAAGACCAGACTTGGCCTGGCAGAGGACATCTGTACCAAGAATCGCTTGAGGAATGCAAACTTGCTGGACTGTAAATCGGGCCGTGTCAGATATAGTTTTCTCAAAGTGTGTGATATGCAAGATCGCAAGGTCCGTCCATCATCGCAGAAGTACCAAACAACGACGGCATCTGCCTCCCCAACCACTTCCACCAAATTCGATCTCTTCATGCCACAAGTTGGATAAGGACATCCTGAGATTTCGCTCAAATATAGATATCTGTCGATGGTAATGGATTCGCGAGCGAGCCGATCCTGATGTCTCTATATGATGCCAAATTCAACTTCAGCTAGACTACATCACCCTTCAGGCACATCGGATTCTAGAGGTCGCTTTCGAGCATATCTCAGAAAGGATATTGAAGAACGATGCCATATAGGCTATTGATAGAGACATCCAGGATCGCTCATATTGTTGCAGGCTCCCCATAGTGTCTTGTTTGATTCTTGCTTGCGAGATGGACGGACGGTTCAAGGGCAACGATAGAGCTGGGGATGAAAGTTATGACTGACCCTCCGATGGATGTTCGAAACCGCAATCGGTGATGGCTCGAAGAAGCTCTGGCTTCAGGAGGAAATCGCGGAAACCGGTCGCATGAATACCGACATAACTGCCCTTCTTGTCTGGGTGGCCGCCAGATACGGTCAAGTCGCCTTGCTTGGCCTCTCCATTTCCTGCGGCAGCAGCAGCTGGCGCCGCGGCCTTGGTCTCAAGCTCCTCGTCGGAGTAATCGATGAGATCTTCTTCGGTAGACATGGTGGCGACGTGTGGTGATAGAAATGAAGAATACTGTTGTGTAGCTATATGTTTTCTATGCTCAATGAAGAGCTTCGAAGGTTGATCGAAGAGTTCTTCTATCTGCTATGCAGATTACGCGCTATATTGAGCGTAGTTTCGCGTTGTGTGGATGATGCCGAAGATTCGACCTGGCGTAAGATCGGGATTGTAGTTTGAAAGATGAATATGTGGAGGTGAAGTTGTTATGGTGATGGGTAAAGAAGCGTGTTTGTTCCTAGCGGGCGCAAGGGATTTGGACTGTTCGCTAAGACGCTAAGTCAGCCTAAGCTAGTCCCAATGCAGGGGAATGCGCCCAAGATTTCAGATCACTGAAACGGCGCAAGTCCTTCAGGTACAAACATTGAGCAAAAACGATAATGGCCAAACCTAAGACACCGGGCGGTGCCAATGTGCCCCATAAGGCTTTGCACAGTAGAATCTCCTTCTTATATCAAGCGGCGGCTTACTTAGCAACACAAGAGCAACCTCTTACTCTTACGACTTCTGCCGAAGATGGGGCTGAGCTACGTCAAGGCCATCAGCAAGCAGGCAACGGCAATATTATGCAGCATGCAACACCAATTGAATCTCAGTCAACCTCATCTCAGGTCCTTTCGAGGCAAATGCTCTCTGATCTCCGATCTGTTTCTCACAAGATGCTTATCCGCCTGTCTCCAGCCATGAAACACACCATCTGCAAGCGCTGTGATACCCTCCTCGTCGACGGTTCGACATGCATAACAGAGGTGGAAAACAAGAGCAAGAACGGCAAGAAGCCTTGGGCTGATGTATTGGTCCGTAAATGCACCAGCTGTGGCTGTGAGAGCAGGTTTCCCGTCAATGTCGATAGGCAATTTCGACGACCTCACCGTGTCTCCAAATCGACTGGACTCCAAGCGGGCTGAGGACTGGGAATGATATATTCCTATTACAGTACACTACAGTTGAATACCACAGAATCAGCAACTGTGCTACATCACAACTCAAAGTTGCGAGGCCTATCTCCAAACATACTGCTCGCGAGCAGCGACTTCAACGGAACTAGCTTATGTCTCGTCAAGATGCTGAGCAAAGGAGCTGCCTGGCAAGAGGAACGAGAAGAGGCCTTCAAGGCATGCAGAATATATCTTGTCGAGATTCTGAGAAATGAGCAGCCTCGTGAGAGGAACCGCCAGGAAGCGGCAAGATGTTGGGTCTAGAAACACCTGAGTCCCCCCCTACAGAGTCACGGCATTCGACGAGCGGTGAGTAGTCAAGTATTGGGTGGTCCAGCAGTCTGCCATGAAATGGGCACGGCCAACAATGAAGCATAGTATAGAACTGTACAGTTCAGAAATACAGATTTTCTCGTAGAGCTTTCCATTAGGATGCTCATGTCTCCTCAATCATAGATTTACAATATAGAGCTCGGTGAAACTACTGCCGATATTAATGGACCGTCTCATACATAAATGCACATAAGTTTAAGGATAGATTGAAATGGAGGGAACCAAATGTCATTTGTCGAGCAGTAGCAGAAAGCATTCGTCAACTGTACAAATACGCCTGTTTGATGCGTCCCTTCCTCCACAGATAGTCGAACCCATCCCGAAGCAGTATAACTCCACTCCCAAACCGATCCTATATCTGATCCAGGGTCATCCTTCACAATTTCCGTGCGGAGGACGTCCCAGCCATCCCGCCCCATCCATCTTTGGCTGTTTAGGCGGTTGGGTTTGGGTTCATCTATGAATCTATCAGTTTCTGGTCTCCGCGGCGGATTGCCCACTCCACTGACCTTCCTCTTGCCTCCGGTGAGGGTGACATTGACGAAACGGCGGGTGTACTGGATGCGCTTCTTGGCACGGCCCTTAGGGGTCTTCTTCTTCTCTTGCTTCTCGACCTATAATCCGAATATATCAGCATCACGTTCGATTTGCCGTATGTATCATCATCCGTATTTGATCTCCTCTATCTCCGCGGCCGAATAACGATGCTCTTGAGTCGCAACAAGAGCCTTCGAGGTCGATCTATCCTCCAACAGAATCCCCTCTTCCACTCCTCATCCTTCCTCCAAGAGCAACGCGGAATCGGATAGTCGTACCTTTGGTGTCTGAGACTTGACCTTTCCGGCACGGGCGAGGGATCCGTGGACTTTTCCCATGATTGCGGTTTATCGATTCGAGATGAAATCGATTGTCGTCTAGAGCGGCGAAGAAAAACAGATTAGCTTGGTGTTCTTTGGGAGTTGTTGGATCTTGCGATATGGGGATTCGCGCGGATGGTGAAAAATTCGTGGTATAGAGGGTCGTTAGTACTCACAGTCAAGCTGATGGCGTTTCGATGGATACGTTCAAAACTCGTCGTCGTCGAGTAGTTCCTGTGAGTTGCTCTTTCCTCGCCTGCTTAGCGCGTTTTTCGTTTTCGGCTGAATAGGGTTTACAATTTCAAACCCCACAAGTCAAGTGAAATTCAGATTTCACGTGACAAGGGCTACCAAAACATCAAAATTCCTCTAAACACTTACATTTCGGATATTTAAGCTAGTTTCTTCTTGCGTTCGTTAAAATGAAGGAGTTTATTAAATCTAACCACGGTTTTAATTAAACCAGTCACTGAGCATGGTACCCAGGGTTGTCAACCATTCAGCTACTCAGCCTCAATGTGCTCTGGCAATGGGCCAGACGCCTATGTGCAGGCCATCCTGATGCCTTCATCCAGGTAAGGTCTCGCACTCAAAGTCTCAGACATCACTAGCCTAATGCTATGGCTATGATCACCACGATGAAGACACTCATCTTCAAAGTGGGTGGCTGAGTTGCTGACAACCCTGAGTACCGTGCTCAGTGACTGGATCTATGAAAACTGCGACGGGGTTTAACAAACTCCAAAATGGATATCTTCATATCCAATATTGCGAAAACTCGGAATGACTGTGAAGTCACGAGTTATGGTTCATTATCATATCAGATCATCTTATCAGATCATCCCTACCCCGCCCTCACAACCACTTTGTCTTGGTACTCCGGATACGGCAAATGATGTAAATGCCCACCTCTTGGCTTCCTATGACCTTATAATCCAGCGTATCTCCCCCTTTTGCAAATACCCACAGATCAAATTCAAATCATTTGTTTGCAGGATCATCATGCGTTTAACAGCCCTTCTCCCGCTTTGCCTCGTCCCTCTGGCAGCCTGTGCGGCAACCCCTCGCCAGCAACAGGTTGCTCTCAAGGACGAGTCTCAGCCCTTCAGCGCACCACGCACCATCCCCACTGCATACGAGTCTGCGGTCCTTGCCCGCCGTATTCTGGCCCTCACTCCTCTCGCTGTCTTCTCCAGCAACTTCCCATCAACCTCTCACCCTCACGAGCACCGCCCAGAGGGTCTCGCTGGGGTCTCCATCGGCCTCGTCGACTACGTCGCCGACTGCGAGGACAATGGCAGCCCAACCATCCTCGCTGTGAGCATCGGCACGACCTTCAGAAATGCTGCCGCTGGATCAAATGTCTCCCTTGCCTTCCAGTGGACTCCTCTTTACCCACCATCCAAGCGCATGGGCAGTGTGTCTTCCCACCCAGTGGCTCTCCCATACTCTGCTGCGAACCTCCCACGCTTCTCTCTCATCGGTCACCTCGAGACTATCCCAGAAGACGTGGTCGAGTCACAGGACATCGTCAAGTGCTACACCGCCGTTCACCCAGACGCGAAGTACTGGCTGCCAGGTGGCGGCGTCCATCATGCAGAGTGGGCTCGTCTTGTCGTCGATGAGATCTATTTTGTCGGAGGCTTCGGCGACAGGGCTTACATTGGCTGGATCGATGTTGAGGACTGGAAGAAGGTGACTCCAGAGGAGTGGCAGAGCGTTGAGTTGCCTGGTGAGAAGAAGGGATGGAAGGAGTGGTAGACACCACGTGGAGATGTAACGGTCCCTTTGTTCCTGTCACAATAATGAAAGTCTTGGTATATCAAGACTTGATGAAGTACATGATAGTTTGAACAACGAGCTACATCAAAGACTCCTGAGGAAGCACTGGACTGGTCTCAATTGAGAAGATAAGGAGAATGATTTAAGGAGGATGATGGAAGAAACGGAGTAAGCACGGCAGTTTACATCGACGGCGATTACTGTATTTAATAACATCTCTACTCAAATATCATAAACGTTTTCAATCGTTATACTGGGCAATTGTTATGAGAGACGTTGTTGGTAGGTTAATCTAATCTGATCATCAGATTAGATGACTGTCACGCAATCAACCGCAGTGGATCTGATTAGATTAAAAGTTGGCAACATGACAAGCCTCAACTGTGATCTTGAAGCTTATTCTGTACTCTGTTGGAAGTTGAACAACGGCTTCCATTGCCGCAGACATGACGATTGAAAATTTGTAGTAGAACTAGGGGTTTATTGAATCCAGTCACAGTCATGATAAATCCACTCGCTGAGTACAGTACTCTGGTACCTCGAGATGCTACATAGCCACTCAGACACCTACTGGGCGGTAAGATGCTCTGGCAATGAGCCAGACACCTCCTTGCCGGCCATCCTGCCTTAGATACTGTATATATGTACCTCTAGGGGCGCTCAGGAATCAGAGCCCAGTGGTGCCGGAGCTCTGATAGCCATGTTAGCGACGACTGCGATGAAGTCGCTCATCCTCAAAGTGGCTAGGTCACTAGGTGCGTGGCTGAGGCTGACAGCTTTGAGTCCTGAGTACCGTGCTTAGTGACAACTGGCTGGATTCTCAAAACGGTGACTGTGCTGAAACCACCTAGTAGTCTCTAAAACCATCGGAATAGTCGTAAGCTATAGCAAGAAGAGAAGAAAAAGCGAAGGCTTGCAAAATTCCGAGGTTTGTAAGAGGATTGTATGGAGTAGATTAGGCCAACTCCTCTTCAGAAGGTTGAGCCGAGCGATGCTCAACTCAAATATATATTCCGTACTTGATTTCATCTCATATGCGTCGATATGAACCTTGCAAAGTCCTGTAAGTACTTTTTACCTGTAAGATATTATTGACAGGGTGACCGAGCTGTCACCTCGCAACGTAGGTATTTCAAAGACGGGTATACTGCTCAAGATTATACGACTTCCACAAGAGCCATATCCTTTTCGCAGTGGTAATTACAGTATTACTCTATACTGTTGCCCGAGAAAGGTCCAGAAGACAGAAGACAAAGACAGAAGACAAAGACAGTCTGACAGAAGACAGAAGACAGAATGCTCAGCAAGTCCAGACAGAGCAAAGCCTGTGCTCGCTAAGACAAGACACTCGCAGATTACAGTACGGATACTTGATTGAGCCTTGCATCCGGTTATTTTTCGCAACCAGGCCCTCGAAAGCGGCCACCCTAGCTCGATGTTGCCGCAGCAAAACAAGCAGCCATTTCACAGCGCCACAGCTGCAGCGGCAGCGGCAGCAGCAGCGCTAAATGCGCTCTTGAGAAGCTACGGACGTACCGTTTGCAAACCTGCAACGCGCCGTCCGATCATCGTACCTCGGTAAGTCACGTGGATCGAAAGCCAAGATACGTACTGCGAATGCGCAGTACTGGTACTGTATGCGGAGTACTGTTACTGCGTATCGGCCGGAGTCGCTCTCCACACATAGCCACCTAAGAAAACGGGCTTGGGGTGTCCGTCTGCCGAGGTATGCATCCCTGCCGATAACGAGAACGCATTCCTATCGCCGGCCTCATCCAAGAGATCACCCATGTCTATCGAGAAACCCGGAGACGCACGTACATACATACACTGCGAGGCAATCTAGTCGAGGCCAGACGGAGGCAGCTCGCTGGCTGAAACTTTTGACAATTGTGTGCTATTCCAGCGCTGCTCGAAAGACGATTGCTTCAATGAACGCTGCGTCGATTTTACGTGGCATGGAGGGGCAATAAATGTAGGGAGTCATATCCAGCATGACGTAAAGTGGCATTTTGTTTTTCCTGTATTTTTCTTTGGTGACGTTCTCGGAAACGGCAATCGTGATCTACATGTACACAGGTAGTAGAGCTTCCCCACACAATCACAAGCGAATCCCATGCTCTGCTCGAGAAGTTCTGGCCCTCTTCTCGTCTCCCGTCCCGGAGAAATGGATGCTTGTAGATCGAATGCCGAATATGTAGTATGTAATAATCGCTGCTTGCCATAGGTACCTACCTACGGAGTACATACATGCCCTTAGCCGTCAGCTAAAATCGTCACCACCCTGAAAGCACACGGTCATATGGACCTCGTCCGTCCGGACTTCTTCACCCGCTGCTCTTGGTGAACTTCCCCATATATGCATTCGCCTTCCCCTCCCCTCATATACCTCCGTCCCTCCGCATCCCGAAATTTATATTTCACCATACTGAGATCACTTACCATTCTTGAAAGAAAATCTAGAGTAGAACATCCTTCAAAATGGCTAGCATCGATTCCATCATCCAAGGAGTGAACATCCTGGGCTCCGTCAACGAGTCCAACAAGAAGATCCTCACGAAGGATGCCGTCGCCTTCCTCGCCCTCCTCCACAGATCCTTCAACGCAACAAGAAAGACGCTGCTCCAGCGCCGCGTGATCAGACAGGCGGAGCTTGACAAGGGTGCTCTTCCAGATTTCCTCCCAGAGACCAGGCACATCAGAGAAGATGCAACATGGAGGGGAGCTCGTCCGGCTCCAGGTCTCATCGACCGCCGTGTGGAGATTACTGGCCCAACCGACCGCAAGATGGTTGTCAATGCCTTGAACTCCGACGTCTGGACATATATGGCTGATTTCGAGGGTAAGTGACTTGTCGTCATACCACCGTCACATGTCAATTGTGAGACTAACACGTTCGCTCTCAGATTCCAGCGCTCCAACATGGGCCAACATGATCAATGGCCAGGTCAACCTTTACGATGCCATCCGCAGACAGGTGGATTTCAAGCTTGGTGGCAAGGACTACAAGCTCCGCACTGACAAGAGACTCCCAACCTTGATCGTACGCCCAAGAGGATGGCATTTGGAGGAGAAGCACTTCACAGTTGACGGAGAGCCAATCTCTGGATCCCTCTTCGACTTCGGTCTCTACTTCTTCCACAACGCCAAGGAGCTCATCGCGCGTGGAGCTGGCCCATACTTCTACCTGCCAAAGATGGAGTCTCACCTGGAGGCCCGTCTCTGGAATGACGTCTTCAACCTTGCACAAGATTTCATCGCCATCCCAAGAGGCACCATCAGAGGCACAGTCTTGATCGAGACTATCCTGGCCGCCTTCGAGATGGACGAGATCATCTTCGAGTTGAGGGATCACAGCTCCGGCCTTAACTGCGGACGCTGGGATTACATCTTCAGCGTCATCAAGAAGTTCCGCCAGAACCCCAACTTCGTCCTCCCAGACCGCTCTGCTATCACCATGACCGTCCCATTCATGGACGCCTACGTGAAGCTCCTCATCCAGACCTGCCACAAGAGACAGGTTGCCGCCATGGGCGGAATGGCCGCACAGATCCCAATCAAGGATGACAAGGCTGCCAACGACAAGGCCATGGAGGGCGTCTACGCCGACAAGCTCCGCGAGGTCAAGGCCGGCCACGACGGAACCTGGGTTGCCCACCCGGCCCTCGCCTCCATTGCGTCAGAGGTCTTCAACAAGCACATGCCAACCCCGAACCAGTACTTCGTGCGCCGCGAGGACGTCAAGATCACGGCCAACGACCTGCTCAACATGAACGTCCCTGGCCAAGTGACCGAGGAGGGCATCCGCAAGAACCTGAACATCGGTCTCGGATACATGGAGGGCTGGCTCCGTGGCGTCGGCTGCGTGCCGATCAACTACCTGATGGAGGATGCTGCCACCGCCGAGGTGTCGCGCTCCCAGCTGTGGCAGTGGGTCCGCCATGGCGTCTCCACCGCCGAGGGCAAGAGAGTCGACAAGGCATACGCTCTTACGCTGCTCAAGGAGCAGGCCAACGAGCTTGCGTCCAAGGCGGCGAAGGGCAACAAGTATCACCTTGCTGCGCAGTATTTCGCTGGACAGGTCACCGGAGAGGACTATGCCGATTTCCTGACCTCGTAAGTTCTTTATTGGTTCTCTTTCTTGTGAGCATCTACTAATCGTGTCATCAGGCTCCTTTACAACGAGATCACCAGTGTCGGAACCGGCTCGCCCGCCTCCAAGTTGTAGTTTGATATCTTCATGGCCCATTGGGAGGGAGGCAGGAAGGAAGGGGAATTGGCGCTCCAGTGATATTTTTTTGACTTGTTTTTCCAGCGATTATATCTGTAGAAACAGACTTGATGATGGCTTATGGCCTTGGACCGTATTCTCAAAAGTAGTTGGAAAATGAAGCTATTCTCGAGCTCTTCGTCGGTTGCGCCGCGTGAATCTTGAAGCGAGTAGAGTTTGGACTGGGCTTGATGAGTTCGTGATGCGGATCTTCTTCAAACAAGAAGAATGGGTGCTTCATACCTCGTACATCACAGTGCGTGCTATGATCCTGACTTGGTCAGGAGAAGGATACTTCTCTCCCCTGCCACTAGAATCAGAAGCCTCATATGTCCTCTTTAAAGGCCCTCCGTCCCGTGCCCCAGAAGCCCAGAAGCCGGACCGGCGTGGAGTTAAGCTTTCTTTCCCCACGTGCTCTCCTCTCCTCTCCTCTCCTCTCCAGGCTCTCCCTCTCCAAGCATATTAGTCATCCTCGTCTTCCCCCGTTCCTGTTCCTTGTTCCTCTCACGCCAAGCTGCCAAGGAGTCGCACCGCGTACCAGCCTCAGGCCCGCATCACAACCCACTACCCCTGCGCCGCGCCGTCATTATTGGCCACTAAGTGAGCACATTTGCGTCGATATCCACAAGGCCTCAGTGCATTAACCTCTCGCCGGCGACGGCAATAATGGCATTAATGGCAATAATGGCAATAATGGCAATAATGGCATTAATGGCATCAGGCGGCAGCGTCGCAGCTCCGTCGCCGTGTGCTCATCGTTCCACCCCACCTCATCCCTTCTCTCCTTCTCTCCTGCCTCGACTACTGACTGCTGACTGCTGCTCAAACTCTATTATCTGCTCCTCAAACTCTCTCTTGCTCGATCGCTACTCGAACTCGCTCAGCGTCCTGGAACTGAGCGCCGATTATACTTTTACGCCTGTTACTTATAGCCCGACGGAGCCCTCTTCAATCTCATTTCTAGCTGCTGATTCAGACGCATCTCCGTGAGAAAGAGAGAGAAAGAAACGAAACGCCAGCACCACAAGACTACCAAACCGATCTACAAACTCCGTCCACCAGACATCACCCTTTGGCTCGCAGCACCTCTGCCCAACCCCTCAACAATGGACCACAGCTCGTCCAGCTCCGCCTCCACCACCTCCTCCTCGGCCATGGCCATGACCTTCTACACCTCGACCAGCACGCCGCTCTTCTCGACGCTCTGGACGCCCGCGTCGACCGGCTCCTACGCCGGGACGTGCATCTTCCTGATCGTGCTCGCGGTGCTCTTCCGCGGCCTGCTGGCCGTCAAGGCGTGGCGCGAGGCGGCGTGGCTGGACGCCGAGTTCAAGCGCCGGTATGTGGCCGTGCAGGGCAAGGGCACGCTGGCGGAGCGCATGCGGGGCAGCGAGGACACCGAGAAGACGATGGTGCTGAGCGAGAACGGCGTCGAGGAGGAGGTCGTCGTGGTCAAGCGGAGGGGCGACGAGACGAGGGCCTGGAGGTGGGCCGTTGATCCCGTGAGGGCGGGCATGGATACCGTGATTGCGGGCGTGGGATACTTGCTGTCGGTCTTCCCTGTTGCTTGCTTGCGTATTTTATGAGGCGTGGTGCTGACAGCTTATAGCATGCTGGCCGTCATGACGATGAACGTCGGATACTTCATGTCCGTCCTCGGCGGCGTCTTCCTCGGCGGCCTGGCGCTGGGACGCTACACGCCGAACTTCGAGGGCCACTGAGCGCGGCGCTGCGATCGCGCAATTGGATTTTTTCGCTGCTGCGTGTTGCATCTGGCATTGGGACGGACATCGGATCAGGGTACCGGCGCATAGGGGGGTTGTCTTGGGATGGGAGTACGGGGGATGTCATTACTCAGACCTTAGCTTTGGCGTTTGGAGAGTGGCGGCGCAGATTGGGCGGCGCAGATTGGGCGACGGCGTGGCTAGAACAGAGACATACATGCATACGTAATGTAACTACTGTTCCTGTCAATGTTTCTGTGTCAATATCAGAGACCTTTCTTCTCGATGTCTTGCTTTTCTTCTCTTTTTTCTGTTTTGGCTGAGATATACTGTGACAACGGGGGGAAGACGTGTGAAGCGCACTTCTTCGTGGGAGGGATCTGTAGAAGGGGATGAAGTCGGTGGTGAAAGAGGAAGGAATAGGGATGTTGACGGGAGATGACGGACACCGCAAGAGCGAGAGGAGATTCTAGAGACTGCGGAAGAGAAGATGAGAAACAGAAAGAGAGAGAGAGAGCAATCCGAGAATAGAATTTCGATGGGTCTAAAAGATGACGGCTTGACGGCTCTCGTGGAAGTCATCACATCACATCACATCCACATCAGATAAATCACTGCAATAGAATGAAGGGATGCAGTGGAGATCCCAATCCCATTGTCAGATCTCACCATGAACCCGAGCGAGACTCGCGTCGCGTCTCCGTAGAGCACGACACAGCCAGCATCACCCCCCTCCCCCCACAAATCCATCATTCGACAGCACATCCCCAAACGCCTCTCGATACCCGAAGAATACCCACCCACCACACACCCACACCTCGCAGCCAAGCCCTACGCCCTCCCCAGCCGCCCCTGCGTCTCAACGCCGCCTCCCTCTCCGCCTCCACCGCCACGACCCACACACGTGCCCCCGCCCGCCGATCCTCGGCAGCCGCTCGCTCGGTCGTGGCTTCTGTACATCGCGCGCGCGCGCCGCCCCTTCGCAGGCAGCAGCAGCCTATGTATGTAGGTACATATCTAGATACCTATCCCATGCAGGCGCTCGCGAGACGGGGACGAGGGAGGGGTTGTCTTTTCCCTCCTTTCTTTTCTCTCCTCCGATAGCAGCGTGCATGTGTTGGTCGGTGCGGTGCGGTGCTGTGCTGTGCTGATGGAAGGGTTTGAGATGCGGCTGGCTGTAAGGGGGACGGGGGGGTCGAAGAGGGAGGGAGGGAGGGGTCCGTCCAGCAGAGGCGGAGAGGAGAGGAGGCTGCAGTTTCGCACTGCAATGCAATGCGGGAAGGAGAGTCCCCCGATGTGGTTGTATGTACAATGTATGTATGTATGTATGTATGTATGTATGTGTATTCGGGATACGCCATAAGATAATCGCGTCACATCGCACACGGTAATCTCACTCACTCACTCACTCACAGCAAGCCCATCCATCCATCCCTCCGCCGGCGCCCGAGCCCGCCATGGCTGAAATCTTATCTCGATCAAGGTTTAGGCTCGCTGCGCTGCGCTGCGATCAGGATTCCAGCCATCAGCCATCGGCCCAGCCATCGGCCGGATCTCCGCGCGTCGCATGGTGTGCATGGATTTCGGGCGATGAGATTTTTTTTTTTTTTTTGGGCCTGCTGGCTGGTTGGCCGTGTCTGGCTTTTGGGGGCTGGTGGGCGGTGTGGTCTGGTGGAGGGTAGGGTAGGGTGGTGCCTTGGTATGTACATAGCGTGTACTGCATAGCGCGGCATAGCATAGCACAGCATAGCAGAGGTTTGTTCGCTGTGATGTGAGAGATGGGTGATATGTAGATATGCAGAGAACTCATCAAACGGTCGTAATCTAAAGCACTTGGTGGGCAGAAGTTGCTTTTGCGCCGTAGATTATGAGTGCGGTGATAGTGAATATTATATTGAATATTGAATATCGGATATCGAATATTGGACATTGTAAGAGTCCATCCCCCATCCCGCCCGCCCCTTGAACGCACCCATCCCATCCATCCCATCCCATCCCATCACGACATCTCCCAAGTCCGGCCGTGCATGCAGATTTCCCATTCCCAGGAGGGTCGCGGCAGCACGCACGCACGCACCCACGCACACACGCGTACATACAGGCAACAGCAGCATGGCCTGGACCACATCAGTTGCATCCATCGGTGACATTCCATCCCATCATCTCACCTCATCTGAATCTTACCGCGCCAGCCCCCAGCCCCAGCCCCAGCCTGCAGCCCCAACCGCACTCCTTGTCTCCTGTCTCCTGTCTGCCCGCTCTCTCAGTCTCTTCTGATACAGCACGTACGTATCTACATACATACATAGCAGACGTGTGTTGTGCACAGGATAGCCGATAGCTAGCCACCCTTGGAGGCACGGAAGACAGGATAGTGGAATCACATCGCATCGCATCGCATCGCATCAGCCCGGTGCATGACTGACGCAGCCGCCCAGCGAGACGGCACAGCGATCACTAACTATGTCACGTCGAGCAGATAGCCAGCCAGCCCGTCCCTGCCCTCGGCGTGTCTGTGCGGACGTCGAGAGGATCGTCGCGGGCGGGTGCGAGGGGCTGGCTGGCTGCGGTAGGAGAGGATGAGAGGAGCCGGGCCGCTTGTTGCTCCCTGGGAGTGGTACTCAGCTGGGGCTGGATGGGGCTGGATGGGCCACCATGTGCGCGTACATATGTAATCTTTGGATGCGGCCCTACAGGAAGGACCCTTCTCGGCCGTGGTAGATGTCAGTCAGTCGGAGGCCTCGGTCTTGCATGCAGGCTGCTGGGTCGCGAATGGCGTCGCGAGTGTAGGCGCTTTGGAGTGCATGTGCATGCATGTAGGTATATCAGGGAGGGAGGACTCAGAAGGGAGGGAGATCCGAGATGTGCCGAGTGTGCAGGCTCAACAGAGTAAATATGTACAATATATACACAGCAAGACCCGAGCGATAAATTAGATGAACGAGCGGATATTATGTACATAGAGTATCTGCTCTACGGGATTCAGAGGCGCTGGGAATCGGATGGAGAGGACGCAGTGAGTACGACGGAGTACATCCATCTATCCAGAGTGTCGGATAATGGCACCGCATGGATGGCATGGGAATCAAGCTTTGTGTCGTGCCTACTGTACTCGATGGAGACTGAGTGCCGACGCTGGACTGGATTGATGTCGGCATTATTCTTGAGAGGATTCTGGTTCACCATGAGTCTTGGAGGTTTAGTCAGTTTGATGTTTAATCAGTTAATTGTTTAATCAGTTTAATCAGCACGACCATTCCACGATCTCTATACCATGCACATACTCTATCCCTAATGTACATACATACTCCATCACTCTCCATGCGTTGTCGCTCCCAACTTCTCAGCCATGACTCAAGCCGAGAAAGAAAGGTCCTCACTCGCTCACTCATGATCCCCCTCCAAACCCAAAGCGCCTGCCAAGCAACCCAAGACATGTCACTTGCGAGTGGACATGGCCATTTTCGTCTATTTTGGCCTATTGAGGCATATGCGGGAAATGGTGGAGGGGTTCTACATCCACATCCACATCCACATCCTAGGCTAGGGTCTTGGGGGGCTGCTCAATATGCTCAAGACCTCTTAATGATCACCAATGATCACCAGCGCCTACAGGGTCTTGTGTATGTACATATGTCAGCTAGTCTCATCGGAGTTTCCAAGCCAGCACGCACGCCAGCACGCCAGCACAACAGCGCACTCGACTCGTCCCGCGCTAGCCCTGCGCCTCGAGGCTCGAGCTTAAGCTCCTAGTCCTTAGTCCTTAGTCCTTAGTCCTTAGTCCTTAGTCCTCATCGGGATGGCGACAGGTCAGGTCAGGTCAGGTCAGGCCTGATCCCAGCACCTCACCTCGCGCACCGCACATTCATTCACAATCCCAGCCCTCTGTGTGTATGTACATATGTGTATGTATTACATATGTATGCATGTTGTACGAAGTATTGCATAGAGTCGCATTCTCGGCACGAGCAGGCTCAGATCCTGGCACCTGAGATTGAGAGACGATCATGCGCGTCTTTGCGTCTTTGCGTCTTTGCGTCTTTGCGTCTTTGGGCCTCTAGACGCGACGTGTTCCTCGTTCTCTCCAGTCTGGGTACATGGAGTAAAGTACAGACAGCACAGCAACAGATGTGTCAATATTCCCACTGATTGCGGCTGTGAAGATTAATTTGATGGACGGGGCAACGGTGATGTTCTCGCCACAGCGTGGAGGGAAGTTGGCGCGTGATAGACAGACGACAAGTGATGAAGAAGAGAGAAGAGAGAAGAGAGCAGTTTGACGGGATAGGTATAGTGCAGTACAATCTAGACATATATATGTATATGTGTACTCCACATTACTGTATGTACGCATATGTGTCAGGCTCTCTCTCACTCCAGCAATTCCTATCGGAGACGGGATTCCTCAGCACCGAGCAAGTCCAGAAGCCAGAAGAGGCGCTGATGGATCAGTCATTACTCGGGCTGCTTACATATGTATATACATATATACATATGTATATACATATGTATATATGTACATATGTACAGATTACATACAGTACAGACATCAAATATCAAATATCAAATATTGCACGCACACTCCATATTTCCACAGTCCAGCCCAAGCCACTAGTGTCTCCCACTCTAATCCCAAAGCGTGCACAGTAGTCGAGTGAAGACGCTCTTCTCTGGCACGCTCATCTCAACATGTCAAAGCAGCGGCGGGCCACTCAGAGGACAGACCGAGGTCAGACAGTCCACGTCGACGTCCAACACATTTTCCGCCTCTGCCTTCCTCGCGCGGAGTCTCCCGGGACACGAGACTACGAGGCTGAGGCCGCGAGGCTGCGAGGCTCGCTATTCTCCGTCTCCCTTCCCCCTTCTCCCGTCTCCTAGGCTGGAATCCGGCTGGAATCCCAATCTCCCAGTCTCGTCTCCCAGTCTCGTCTCCCAGTCTCTCCCGCTCCCCCTCCCCCTCTCCCCCCCCCCCCCCTCTCCCCATACCAAAACCATCTAGACGGTCCAAGCCTAGACCTCTCAACCCTTCTCAACCCCAGCTCCAGCTCCAGCTCCAGCCAGCCCCAGCTACTCCCCCCCCGTCCACCCTACTGCACCCTACTGCACTCTACGGATAGCCTGCCTGTCGCACCCCACACACATAGACTGTATGGCACGGCACATACCTAATGAGACCCAATCATCAGCTCTTGCGCCTACTCCCCCTCCGTCTCTAGACCCCAGTCCCTCGCCTCTCCTAGCCCCTCATGGACGGACTACCCTGACTCTCCTGGCTCTGTGTCCGCATGGCTGGCTGATGGCTGGCGAGCTTAACACTCTGTTGGGGCGGGCTGGCCTGGTGCTGCGGCCTGATTCAACCTGAAGAGGTAAGAATGTCTTCGACCTACCAACCACCAACTCAAAGCGGGCAGAGTGAGAGCAGCGCCTACCCCGAAGGAGCCTTTACCCCCTTGTTCCTTTATTTTTATTTTATTTTATTTTATTTTAATTTTTTGTTCTATTTTTTATTCTATTTTTCATTCTTCTCACCTCTCTGGATCGTCACTACTCCATAAACAGACTAACAACCCTACCAGCCACTCCATTCTCCTCCGCCCTGTCTATTGTCTTCGAGTGTGCGTGCCATGGGCCATCCCTGTATGTACATGTCCCTGAAGCCTTCCTTTCTCTTTTCTCCTTTCTCCTTTCTCCCTTCTCCTTCTCCTTCTCCTTCTCCTTCTCATTCCTCGTTCCTCCTCTTCACTCCTCACTCCTCTCCTCACTCCTCCCTAGAGTACCTGACTACCATTCACCTCATTCTCCTCAGCCTTAATCGAGTAGTCTCTATCTCGGACCCGCTCACAGCCTCCATCGATCCCTTCTTTTCTCTTTTCTCTTTTCCTCCCATCCATCCCGCTCCCCCCTTCCCCTGCCCCGTCCCCCCTCCCCCTCCCCCTCCCCTCCCCCGTCACGAGATGGGCTTGCATGCGTCGGTTCCTGCACAAGAAGAGACGACAGCCACCACTGAACCATACGCCCAACGCCTCCGACCTAGTACATACCCTATACATACCCTATACATATAGCCCGCACCCATCTAGCATCACAATTCCTGCCACTTTCTCACCATCGCGGCCAACCTCCCACTCCCAACAGCCACTCCAGACACGTTGTAGGACTGCAGGATTGCAGGATTGTAGCATCTCAGTGGCTCAGTGGCTCAGTGGCTCGTCTGACACCTACATTTGGCATTCCTGCATCTGGAATAGGCGCTCACCTGTCCAGTAGCGCCCATTGTCTGTCGTCCTTGGTGTGTCTGGGAGGAGAGGAGAGGAGCGGAGAGGAGGTCTGCCAGAGCCCAGACAGGTGCAAGGAGAGCATCCTGACATCTCGCCTCTGCTCTGCTCTAACCCTCGGCCAGCCATCCGTTGATCGACGCTCCACAATCCTCCTCCACCTCCACCTCCACCTCCACCTCCACCTCCACCTCCACCTCCACCTCCGCCTCCGCCTCCGCCTCCGCCTCCGACTCCACCACCTAATATCAACACCACCGACCCACGGGACACGACGTATATGCATGCCGTCTTACGCCTGTACTTGATCACGGAACTCGGATTATATAATTCAGATCTAATATTAATTTCTATATACCTTCAGAGAAACACACACACGCACACGCATACATTTCGAAGATCTCACATACGATAGTCTTGGTCCTTCGCCAAGTGGGACCCCGCCATGGACAATCCCCAGAGCTTCACTTCTCGGAGATCAGCCGCCTCGAATCTTCCAACATTTCAGCTACCCCCGCCGGACCTGGGGAATGTCAATAAGTATCCAGCATATGCGCCGCAGAATCACCTCTCTCACTCCGCTCCGCAAGGCGTCAACAGTGTCTTGACGCCCCCAGTTGGTCTAGCAAGTGAAAGTTCTTTGTCGTCGAGTCTGAATAGTGGGAGCTCACAAAGTTCCACAAATGGAGTGCCGTCATATAATCCCATGGGCTACTGGCCGCCGCAGCAGCCAAATAGCCAGCAATATTCCTTCACTTCAGGTCCTCCGATGCCGTCGTCCTTTGCGCAAAGTCAAAATTCGATGTACATGGCCCGGCCGCTGTACTCACCTCCCATGAACTATCCGCAGCAGAGAAGCGCAAATGCTCCTGCAACAGATGAGAACCTCCCTCAGCCGCCTTGCCAACTCAACCTCCCGCCGTTTCCAACGAACGTCTCTATGAGTGGATCTTCAGGTGCTCAAGGTCAAGCCAGCCTACCGAATCTTTCCCAACAGCAGCAACAATCACATCATCAAAATCCGCAGAGCCAGCAGACTCAACAACAGCAAATCGCCCACGCCATGGCAAATTCACAGCACTCAAGCTCTCAGCCGCCGCAACCGTCATCCGTCCATGCGCCAGAAAACTACGGTCCAAGGCCGCCGCCCACTCCAACATACTCCTACGGCCCCTCTCCGACCCCGCAGCAGCCCGGCTTCCCAGCGTACACGCAGCCGTCACCCGCCCAGCAATCCCCCATCACGTCGGGCGCGCCACAGCACCGCATTTCCCCGGTCTCGGCGAACCATCCATCCTCGATGCACCCGCCTCCGAGCTCCTACGCACGCCCCTATAACGGCGGCTACTCCCTCCCCCAGCTCTCCGGTCCCATCATGTCGAACCTGCACACGCCGGGCAACCAGATGGCTCTCGTCGGCGGGATGCCCATGCAGGGCTATCCGCACCAGGCGATGTCGCATCAGATGTACGGCCATCCGGGCGCCCAGCCTCCCCACAATGACCGCCCGTTCAAGTGCGACCAGTGCACGCAGAGCTTCAACCGGAATCATGATCTGAAGCGGCACAAGAGGATCCATCTGGCGGTGAAGCCGTTTCCATGCAAGGACTGCGAGAAGAGCTTCTCGAGGAAGGATGCGCTGAAGGTGAGTTTTCTCCCGTCGTATCTACTGGGTGATGCGGGGACGAAGTGCTGAGCTGATGATCTGGCAGAGACATCATCTTGTGAAGGGCTGCGGGAAGCCGACGGCCACGGCCAGTGCAGCGACGCGCGGCAGCCAGAGTCCGCTGGACAAGTCGGAGATCATGAGCGACAGCACCGACGGCAGCCCGGCCTTGCTGAAGAAGGAACTGAAGCGGGAGATCTGAGGGGGGGAAGTTCCAGGGTTGGCGATGTCGGATGTCGGATGTGGGATTCGGATGTTGGGTGTCAAACGTCGATGTCAAATGTCGGTTCGGATGCTTTTGCGAAGGTCGCACGGGGAGTTTGCAGTTGCAGCGAGCGAAATACGGGTCTTCGCTGAGCGTGTTTTACCATCGGAAGTGCTCCATAGGTGGTTGGGCGGTCTGGTGGTCGAGGCGTGGGCGTGGGCGTGACGTCAGCATGGCGTGGGCATGGCATGGCATGGCATGGCATGGCATGGAATGGGTGTTACAACGCAGTGTGTGCTGCCGTCGTTGTGACGACTCCTCGCAAGGTGTTCGGTGGTGTTTTTCTCTCCCCCTGGACAGGAGGGAGTCATATCTCATTACTGCACATTTTCGGCGGCGGCGCGATGCATGACGAGGAGGATACCCCTCTACTCTACCTTGTGTGTGATTCTTTTTTTTTTGGCTTGCTTTGGGAAGCGGACTTGGGGGGGGTTTCTTTTCTTTTTTGATGATATCCCGGATCTGCACGGTCGAGGTGCGGGTCCTGTGCTCTTTTGGCAGTTGTACGATAGGAGGGTTTGACGAATGATGGGGGGGATTGGGAAATGGCGGGAAACGGGATGGATGGCGGGATGTAGCATGGGGCAGGGCAGCTCATCGGCAGCTCATCGGCAGCTCATCGGCGCCCTTTCGGAGCAGGCAGCAGCAGCAGCAGCATAGAATAGAAATTCATTGTCTAGTCCGACGTCTTTGGGGCTTCCCGGGGGAGGTGGTAACGTCAGGACGTGAATCGTGATGGAGCCGGGGACTCGGGCCGCGGCGAGACCACGCCGGCGACGGGCGGGTGGGTGCCCACTGCGTGAGATGGATGGGGAGTGCAGAGTGGAAAGTGGAAGCACATACATGGCGAGGTGTGGTATGTACAACGGCACAGCGACGGCGACGCCGTAATCAACCCCCCTCAACTCATGAGCTAAGCCCTACCCCGCCGCCCCGCCGTCCATGCACTGAGTGGCGCCTCTCTGCAGCGTCGATCGCGTGCGTCTCAGCGCGTGAGCACGCTGTCATGATCCTGATCCTGATTCTGCACTGAAGTGACTGACTGACTGATGTAGATACGGATACGGATGTACGTAGGTAGCTGTGAGTGAGTGAGCGCCTGTCTCTGTGGGTGGGGCGCGGGGGAGGAGGGGGAGGAGAGGGGGGGGATGCTCATTGCATGGGGTTTGGCTTTCTCTTCCACTTCGATTTCGAAACGGTTCTAATTCTGGATGCGTGAGGAAGTGAGGGAGTGAGGGTATGGAGCGCGAAGAACGCGAGGAAAGAGAGGGCTCCAAGGAGAGAGGGAGACTGCACTTGCGACCGGTCTGGGGAGCACGGTCTGTTGGCCCTTGCGATGCGATGCGGTGCGGTGCGATGCGGTGCAGTGCGTTTGCGTTTGTGTTGGTGTAGTACATCATCGCCGCCACGGCGCGCCAGGACACCGCGGCCGAGGAGCACGTCCGGAGCGGAAGGTAGAGGTAGACCGTATAATCGACCATGTAACCTCTCGTCGACGCCTCCTCTCCGCATGTCTCCAAAATATCCTTCACGTCCACATCTCAGTCCGGAACGCAGTCGGCTGTGCGTCTCCCTTGACGCCCATGGCAAACCTCGCTTTCAAGCTCGCACTTCAATCCCCTGTTGTTCTAGACGTACAAATCCTTCATTTTCAATCTGGACTACGGCTACAGTGCAGCAGACTGACTACAAGGCAGCACAATCCCCCTTGCTATATCCCATAGCATGCTAGCAATAGCTCTCCCCCCCCCCAATTTCCTTTTCCTTCCTTTCCCCCTCCCTGTATAGCCATCTATTTCTTCGGCACATACTCCTCCGGACCCACCATCAGCTCCGGCCTCACCAACTTGTCAAAGTCCTCCTCGCTCAGCGCCTTCAGCTCCATCGCCGACTCCTTCAGCGTCAGCCCCTTCTTGTGCGCGTTCTTGGCCACCTTGCTCGCCATGTCGTACCCGATCTTCGGGTTCAGGCACGTCACCAGCATCAGCGACTCCTTCATGATGCTCGCGATCCGCGCCTCGTTGGCCTGCAGCCCCACCACCAGGTTCTTCTCGAACGACCGCATCCCGTCCGACAGGATCCGCACGCTGTGCAGCAGGTTGCGGATCAGCAGCGGCTTGAACACGTTCAGCTCGAACTGCCCGTTCATCCCGCCGATCGTCGACGCCACGTGGTTGCCGATGACCTGCGCGCACACCATCGTCAGCGCCTCGCACTGCGTCGGGTTGACCTTGCCGGGCATGATCGACGATCCCGGCTCGTTCTCGGGGAGGTTGAGCTCGCCGAGCCCGCAGCGCGGCCCGGAGCCCAGGTAGCGGATGTCCTGGGCGATCTTGAAGAGCGAGGAGGCGAGGGTGTTGAGGGAGCCCGAGGCCTGCACGATGGCGTCGTGCGCGGCGAGCGCCTCGAACTTGTTGGGCGCGGTCACGAAGCTCGTGCCGGTCATCTTGGAGACCTCGGCCGCGATGGCCTCGGCGAAGCCCTTGTAGGTGTTGAGGCCGGTCCCGACGGCGGTTCCGCCCTGTGCGAGGAGCCTGAGGTCGGGGAGGGAGGACTGCACGCGCGCGATGCCGTAGTCGAGCTGCGCGACGTAGCCAGAGAACTCCTGGGCGAGGGTGAGAGGGGTGGCGTCTTGGAGGTGGGTGCGGCCGATCTTGATGATGTTCTTGGCCTCGAACTCGTCGACCTTCTTCTGCAGGGCGTCGCGCAGGGACTTGATGGAGGGCAGGAGCTGCTCCTCGATCTCGAGGACGGCGGCGATGTGCATGACGGTCGGGAAGGTGTCGTTGGACGACGCGGACATGTTGACGTGGTCGTTCGGGTGGACGGGCTTCTTGCTGCCCATCTTGCCGCCCAGGATCTCGATTGCGCGGTTCGAGATGACCTCATTGGCGTTCATGTTCGACTGGGTGCCGGAGCCGGTCTGCCAGACGACGAGCGGGAAGTGGTCGAGCAGCTTGAGCGATGCCACCTCGGCGGCGGCCTCCTGGATGGCCTTGCCAATCTTGGGATCTGCGTAAATGATATTCATGAGTAAAGATGTCCTAGGTAGTAGATCTGTGAGGCCTTCGTACCGAGTCCAAATTGCATGTTAACCGTCGCAGCGGCACCCTTGAGGATTCCAAAAGCCCTGACAATTGGCGGCGGCATGCGATCCTGCGGCTGATTGATCTTGAAGTTCTCGAGTGATCTCTCCGTCTGCGCGCCCCAGTACTTGTCCGCAGGGACGAGGACCTCTCCAAAGGCATCGGTCTCCGCTCTCGTCTCGGCCATTCTGTAGGATGATGCGTGGAAGTTTCTCTGGGAGATGAAGCTTGCAGAGACGGCAGCTCGTGGGGATACTGAGGAGCAGGTATACTGGGATGCCTTCGCGCTGCTCAATTTGGAGATCGAGCGTGAGGGGTATGAGACTCTCGCGCATGTCCTCGGCACCGCAGCCGTCAGCAGACCTGCAGTTCCGGAGGTTGCTCTCGCCGACCGAAGAGCAATCATCTTTGCTGGGCGTTCGAGTGATTCGTAGAGAAGAGAAGTAGGGATATGAGCTGTCAATGGTCTCAAAAACGACCAATTGAGTCGGCGGAGATGGAGAGATATATCGAAATATTCCCCGGATTAGAAATTAGGAGTTGATGAGCCTGTGGGCGATGACAGTGAAAGTTCCGTTGCTCCAGAATTTATTATTTGGGAGTACGGACACTTCCCGCCCAAAATTATGACGGCACGACGCTCGCGCCGACTCCGGCCAATTGCGCAGCGTCATACCTCATTGCCGTTCCCCCGTTCCGCCAACTGGCGGCCTCGGAACGAACCGGATCTCGTTTCTGTGTGAGAGTGGGAATGATAATTTCGGATCCTCAACAAAGAATGTGCCAATGCTCAATCACCGCATTTCACTCCGGTCATTCGCATCTTGAGAATTCTTTCATTTTCGTTTCCTTTAATCCTCTGAGTTATCCACAAGCCAGCTTTGTATTGTATTGTACTTGTACAGAAATCTAAATCCTCCAGATATCGACAAGTCAATCGTAATTACCCACCAAGTTTCAACACCCTTCCAGAATGATATCGTAGTAGAGGAGCACCCGCTATGCAGAACAGCAAGCCAAACAGAAATTATAACAGAAATTATACAAATGGAAACAAGCATCCATCTCAATACGCTGGCCACACCCGTCCGACATTATGTAGTAGATCTTCAAATGATCCGCAATTATTGACAAAACGCCTCCAAACGCCGATTAGAATAAATCCAAACAGTGAGAGCCGGGATTTCGGATGCTAAGGTGAGAATGTGCTGTGTCGTGATTCAGGCACTGGTGAGGGTTTTGACCATCATTCTGCTCTTTCGTTCGTCAGAAACAAGTAGTCCTCGGGCTTTGAAGACCGTCTGCATCGTCTCGACAACTTTGTGGAAGCTGCTGGCAGCACCAGTTTCCTGAGTGAATCGAGCGATGCTGAGATGCCCTCTCTTGCCATGTTCAATCACTGTCATGATCTCGCAAGCAAATGCAACCTCCTTCAGGTGAAGAACTAGTGAGGGAAATCAGCTTTGGTCTTCGTAATAGGCAATATTCCCTTTAACTTACAGTTTTGGGCCGCCACTTTTCCAAACACGATATTTCGTTGCTTGTCTACAACGATGTCTTTAATGCCATACTGTCTCCAGTCTTTGAGCAAGAAGACAACTTCTTGGCGTGCTCTTCTCCTGGAAAGAGTGAAGCACATGTACTTTTTTGCCGGCTTCACACGGAACATTCGCGCCAGCCAGTTCTGCTGTGGCTCAATCTGTCTGATCGCAGAAGTATCACCAATCGCTCTTTGCCTTGTTTGATGAGAGCTCTGATAGCTCTGATACTCCTGAATAGAAGCGTCATCATCTTGTAATTCAAATGCTAATGCAGTTAGCGGATGTCATAATGAGTGAATGGCCACACTTACAACCAAAGGCAAAATCATCTTCCTCCTTGCTACTACGCTTCTTAAATAGGCTGGCCAATCCAAAGCCTTTCCTCTTGGACTCAGGCGCCCTAATTGTTGGGATATTTGCTGGCCGATCTTCGAGTGCTCCAGTTTGCGTCTTCTCCTCACTAGACTTTGAGTTGCGTTTAAACCAATTTGATGTCTTCTTCCTCAAGGTTCCTCCTGTAGCATCATATTTATAAGGATCTTCAGCATAGCCGCTATCTGGTCGATAAGCATCCTTGGAGACATTTGATGTGTGATGGCGAAGAGCTAATGCTGGAGGCAAATCACTGTTTTCGTTTAACGCACCTGACATCACAACATTCTCCGATGACCGCTGGGCTTGCGAGCTAGCCTTACGAATATTAAGAGGTGCTGGAACTTTTATCGGGCTTGGAGATGATGGCGGCACAAGCCATGCAGTGAATGTCTCGCGACGGTTGTCGTCCTTCACGGTAAGGTCTGTGACGACAGGATCTCTTCTCAATATACGGGACTCAGGAGCGGATGCCACACGATCCTTTGCTCGTTGTTGTCGAACGAATTGATCGTAATCCTCGCTATGATCTGATACGTTGGATTCAGAGTATTCGTTGATTGCTGGCAGACCTTTGCCAGTCTCTGTGATCTTCGATGACATGGGTGCCGAGACTGCTCTCTTCTCCCTATCATCTTGAGAACTTTGGCCAGGCTGCATGAGGCGGTCAATGTGAGATACCATACGATCCAGATACCTAGGTGAGTGGACTCCATCACCTGCAACCTTTTGGCCTTCGGCCTTCTTACGAGCGTTTGCAAGCTCCACATTGACAGACTCAGAGCGAGCAGGTGGTGGTGGTAGAGGCCTATCTTCATAAGATGAGCGGGAGGGTACAGTGGTTGATTTAAGAGCCTCCAACTTCGGTTTTTGCACGATGGATGGTTCCATGCTGCTGTCTCCCTGCTCGAATGAAGAAAAAGGGGTTGAATATCGATGATCTGAGCGATTGTCAAGAGAACTAGGAACAGTTGACAGAGCGGAAAATCTATTGAATGCTTCATCACAATCCTTAGCCAAACTACTGCTCAACTGGCGCACATCTTCTTGGAAAAGGCGAGTAGCACCATCTGGCTTTTGGGCAGGAAGTAGCCGCTTAGATGTTCTGACAGGGGATTTTCGAGACCGAATATGTGGAGAAGCAATCGGAGAATCACTTGCAGCACGCGTGGGTGTTTTTTCTCCTTCCGTGTTCATTGAAGGCTGTCGAATTTGATCAATGGCCTCACCATCAGATGCCATGTGCTTCGGCTGTCGTTGAGTGTGGGGAAAGCTCACACCACGTTTGTGTACAAAACCAGTGCGAGCCTTTGGATTGCTGCTGCGACTTCGAGTGGAGCTGGCGAGAGAGCTGCGGGATGCGTACACCCGACGAGGAATAAGAGACGACTGCTGACCGCTTCTTTTCGAACTTGCGATTGAGCCGCCATTCCTTGATAAGAATCTCTCTTCCTGAAGACGAGCTACCGCATTCCGATATACAGTGATATTTGCCGGGCCGCCCGATCCATTTGAAGCAAGATTCTGTTGCCTTGAAGCTTTGAATGGATCATAGCTCTGCACTGTCTCAGCAGCCTCACTGTCTGCACCACTGCTCTTCCTCACATGGCGGCTTTGACCGCTGTTGCTGACGACTGTAAATCTTGAAACCTGTCGTCTATGTCCATTGGAACTTGGTTGAGAAAATTGGCGGGTGGAAAGCTTTTTGACTTCCGCAAGTGGCCTCACATGATGATAGTCGCTGTTGGAATATCCGATATCAGGTGTATAGTTCTCCAGTTGGCTTTCTTGATGCTTAACCAAGAGGCTATAGAACAACTTCTGATCATTGGCCTCGTCATTCAACAGTAATTGAATGAGTTGCGCCTCCTCAAAATGATGCCACAAGGACTTGAGGTGGCGTAGCAACTCTCTATCAATATCGCTTCTCCGAAGAACAGGGCGCCCGTTGTAGTCGCGAAGGTTCGGCGACCTGGGATCCATTCCTCCGCTATAGTTGTCGAGATACTCGTATTTTTTCACCAAAGGGTGCCTCCAAATCTGGTTGATAGTGATCCTATCTCTGGGATCAAGTTGTAGCATTCGCCGAATTAGATCAGATGCATCTGACCCAATAATTGATGGCATCCGATAACGTCCTTTCTGAATTGTGGCGAGGAGCCGCGGTAAGGATGGGTTATCAAACGGCAAACTACCAGACAGGGTAGCGTAAAGAATGACACCCATGCTCCAGATGTCAACCTTATCGCCCTTGTATGGAACAGCCTTGATGACCTCAGGAGCAGCATAATGTGGGCTCCCGCATGAAGTTACAAGGCGATGCTCCGGAGTCTGCTGCAGAGCGGCCATACCAAAGTCTGCAATCTTGATGTCTCCATCGCGGGTCAGAAGAATATTCTCCGGCTTGAGATCTCGATGACAAATATTAAACTGGTGACAGTATCCAACCGCGCTCAGAAGTTGTCGGAAATACTTCAACGCCTCTTCCTCAGGCAAGAACCTAGAGCGGCTGATGTGATCAAAAAGCTCGCCATTATCAACAAATTCTAGAACGAGATAACTAAGTGGCGTCAGTGAGGAGTTCCGATAACGTAACTAACTGAGAACTCACATCTCGGTACGGTTCTCCCAGATATCATACAACTTCATAATATGAGGATGCTCGATAAGCTTCATGATAGCAACCTCTCTTTCAATACCGTATGGCATTCTGCGAACTCCTTCTCCTTCTTTGAACTCTGCATCTTTACGATCAAGAGAGGCAAGGCTGCCGGCCTGTGAGATTTGTGCGTTCTTCTTCTGCACTATCTTGATTGCTGCTGGCTGTCCTGTAATGGCATGCCTAGCCATTCTGACTCTTGCTGTCGCACCCTTTCCCAAAGTCTTTCCGAGATGCCATGGTCCAATGTGTGTCTTACGTCTTCCCTTGCCATCTGACGCGTTGGTAGAAGTAGTAGAGATTTGTGAGTTGCGATTTGATTTACTGACATGGTCTTCCTTTGAGATGGCGGATAAACGCGGGTTAGGAGCACTTGTCCCAGGAGAATCTAAAGGATGGTGGTCCTGTGTGATATGTGCTTGAGCCTTGATGTAAGGGGAGGCGACACTACCATCACTCATAGGAAGTTGTCCGCCGTGGTCGAGATTCTCCTGGTAAACCATTGGGCGCGGCGATTTATCCATTGTTGAAGGATAGTTTGTCCGCGTATTGTTGACTTGTGTTGTTGCATCGCCAAGAGGTGGCCGTCTCGACGGTGGGCGAGGCTGATTCAAGACATTCATGTTTATACTCCGATTGTTCTGGCTTAAGTGCACGAAATCATGCTGGCAAGCCTCCAATTGCAGTGTTGGCGATTTGATAGAGCGCGTGTTGTCGGATTTCAAAGATTATATAAGATGAAGATATTTGGGCAGATGATGATGGACGCGGTTCTGCGAGGGTATAATCGAGGGGAAGCACTTTAGATACTGTAATCGTGTTAATCTGACTATCCCATCCATGAGGTTAGCAGCGAGATGCTTTGTTTACTCACTGTCACTCCCAAGGCGTGGAAAGTACGGTAAACAGAGAATACCGAGTTTAGCTTTTGCTTTGAGTCTGAGTCTCTGAGATGCGAGGCGATGAGGGCGAGGACAGTGAATAGTAACAAAAGAGAATAGAGAAGGACAGGAAAGAGCACCTAGATTACCTGCGATTATCACGAATGTGTAATTTGGAGGATTAAGATTGTGGAATGTGAATATCGTTGTAGCGTGCGATCATCAAAAAGTTGTTTGTTTTGTTGTTGAGTTTGAAAGATGGGAGGAGCCGAAGAATGACAGCGGGACCAAAGTTTAGCAAGGGAGGGAGGGACTTGGAAAATGAGAATCGTAACAGCAATTATCAATCAGTTGAACTACACATATTTTTCTATTCTTCAAAATTCATTATCAAGTCTATCTTGATGAAGTATGAACTGGGAAATATTAGAATAGGAGGTCAAACTTGGTCTCGCTGTGATTGTGAAGATGTCATGTCATGACACTGTTCAACCGAATGGATGAATGGTCTACAGCGTTATCATTCATTCCTCAGACTCCTTTGGAATGTAAGTAGCCCATCGCAAGACTTCAACTTTGAAGTTGACCAGTATGTCAGTACGATTGGCATTTAAGCTTACTTAAATGCTCATTCTTGGCTTTTGAACGGCATCGTGGTGTGGCATATGCATAATGAAGGGCCGTCCAGTACAAAAAAGTCTTGATGGCGTGGCGTGAACCCTCTTTGGAAGGTGGACCTTCTCTTGTGGACCTTCTCTTGGTCACTGAGAATGGCACATGAGGGAGAAGATGTTCTCTGCAGACAGCCTTGCCTTTTGTCTTACCATCGCCATCAGGGAGCTGGGAGGAGTCATAGAAGCAACATTGGCTGGCAGATCAATAAAGGGGCGCTTCGTTGGGTCGAGGACTCGAGTGCGTCTGGCTCCAGCACATATATGGAGAGAGTCTGAGAGATATATGTCGAAGGCTGAAAGGACTGGGCAAAATAAAACACAGCTGATCTGTCTATAATCCGCAAAAGCTTTCAATAGTTGTTGTCGTTGTTGTCGTTGGTGTCGTCGTGTCGTCGTCGTCGGCACCGGCGTCATCACATATGTATGTATGCCGTAAACATGCCACGGCCAATCATTATCACTCCCGCCTGCTTACCTATTCACACAAAGTAACAAAGTATCAACGAGTAACAGGACCCCTGTCACTACCCAACGCAGCTTAGCTTAACTCAATTTACGCGTTCACAATCGCGTCTCTTGCGTGTGTATACGCCTGGAGCGCGATCGCTGGATCGTCTTGAATTTCACATGAGCATATAACTCCATTAGCCCACCGTCTTCAGCCTGCGATGCCGTCGCTGAAGGCACCCCAGCAGCACAAGCATCGCAAGAGGGAATCTGACTCCGATGACAGCGAAGATGCTGACGAACTTCCCGTATCACCGAGCTCTCGACGACCTGGCGCATCGAAGCGTGCGAGGACCGCAGGACATGGCCTTTCGTCACCTTCTTCACCTTTTGATGAGGACGACAATACTTCAACTGCAAATGGCGCAAGCCAGCGGATAAATGGCAATGACCGTGGCGAAGACGAATATCAGGCCGGCGCTATAACTAGAGTGCAACTCACCAACTTCATTACTTACGAGGATGTTGTCTTTTATCCAGGACCGTATCTCAACATGGTTATTGGACCAAACGGCACGGGCAAGAGTTCTCTGGTCTGTGCAATCTGCATAGGCCTTGGATATGCTGCGGTAAACCTCGGACGGGCCGCCAAATTTGGAGAATTCGTCAAGCACGGCACGGATGAGGCAACGATTGAGATCGAACTGCAAAGGCGACCTGAGGATAGAGAAAACTACATAATCAAAGTGCGAGTTACCAGAGATGGCGATAAACGAAAGTGGTGGCTCAACGGCTCCGAGACATCTCTTAAAAATATTCAGCAGCTAGTCAGAAGCCTTGGGATCCAGGTGGACAATCTATGCCAATTCCTACCACAAGACAGAGTCTCAGAGTTTGCCGCACTGAGTCCCATAGAGCTCTTGCACGAAACCCAAAGAGCTGCTGCAGCTCCGGAGATGCTCGCGTGGCACGATGAACTCAAGAGTCTGCGTAAGGGCCAGAAAGAACTTCAGCTGAGCGTCGAAACAGACCAAGAAACCTTGAACATACAGGAGGAACGTCAAGAAGGGCTACGAGGCGACGTTGAACGGCTCCGAGAGAGAGCAGAGATACAAGAGAAAATAGCCATGCTGGAGAAGAGCGTTCCCTTTGTCGAATACAGAGTAGCTCGAAATCAGTTTCACGATTCGAAAAATCGGGCAAAGGAGGCACAAAATCGAGTCAGGGCCCTCGAGGCGGAAGTCTCCCCTACATTAGAAGCGGTCAACGATAAGCAGGAGTACCATGCACTAATCGATGCCGTCGTGAAGGAACGCAAGAAGGATCTCCACAATGCGGAACGCGCTGCAGATTCATTTTTCACACGGATAGAGGAAGTGGACGATAGCGTCAAAAAGCTTGAGCAGACAAACACTTCCGAAAAAGATGGAGAGAAGGCTAGGAAGCAGCAACTCATTACCATACAGCGCAAAATCGGCGATTTGGAAGCGCAGCTAAAGAATGAGCCTCCGCAGTTTGATGCTGCTGACTGGAACGGGAAGATTGTAAGTTGTTCGAAAACCTGGTAGATTGGGCCTTCTAACATCCCGTCAGAGAGCCCAGGAGCATAGATTTCGAGAAATCGATGCCGAAACAAGACAATTAGACGAGCAAATGGCAGACCTTAGCCGGCAGGGCAATGCAGTTCGAAGAGAGATTGGAGACAAAGAACGAGAACTCGGAGTACTTGATTCTCAGCAAGGCAAAAACATTACCAAACTGAAACGAATCTCCCCTGAGACTGCAAAAGCGTGGGAGTGGATCGAGGCGAATCGGAATCAGTTTGAGAAGGACGTCTATGGTCCTCCGCTGATTGAATGCAGTGTCAAGGATCCCCGTTATGTTGACGCAGTGGAGTCTCTTCTGCAGCGAAATGACTTCCTGACAATTACGGCGCAGACTAGTGCAGACTTCAAAAAGCTCAGTGATCAACTCTACTCGAACATGAGGCTGGCCGATATCACGCTTAAGACTATGACCAAAGATCTCGCTCAAGTCAGACATTCACCACTCCCAAGCCAGCAATTGCAGGGCATGGGCTTGGATGGTTGGGCCATAGATTATCTCGATGGGCCTCAGCCAGTTCTGGCCATGCTTTGCGGCTCGGTAAGGCTTGATAGAACTGCAGTTGGCCTAAGGGATATGAGTGAGGATCAGTATAATGCTCTTCTTGCAAGTCCGGTGGCGACATTTGTCGCCGGACGACACCACTACAATGTTCAGCGTCGTCGCGAATATGGTGATGCTGCCACATCTACAACCACGAAGACCGTCCGCCAGGCTCGCAACTGGACCGACCAGCCATTAGATACGGGCGCTAGGCGAGATGTCGAGGAGAAGATCCAGAGTTTGAGGCAACAATTTCAGACTATGAAAGATGAAGTCGCACCACTAAAGGACAAAATGGCAGAGCTGCGCATAGAAAAATCTACCCTGGATGAAAAGATAGTGTGTACTTTCATCCATCTATTTCTGTATTAGTACTAACTTCTATTAGAAATCCCTCAAAGAAGGGAAGAGCGAAGCCCAGATGATTGCTGGAAAATTTAAGGCAATCCCCGCCAAACTAGGTACGTTGTATCATGAGGCATTACCTGGTGCTTGCTGACGTATATAGACCGCGAGCGCGAGAACCTTCAAGCGAAGAAGCTAGCTGGCGAGCAATACCGATCCCGCATGCGCCAGCTCAAGATCCAAAAAGACGAGCTCGCCCTCAACAAAACCGCACTCTCTCTCACCTACAAAGCGCGCATCGAAGCCATCCGCACCGCACATCATTCTCTCCTTGAAGCTAAGCTGCGTCTTCTTGAGGCAGCCTCTGACGTCGAAGCCCTCAAAGAACGTAACAGCGGCATAGTGCGACAACTCGAAGAAGTGCGACAGCTGAAGAGGGTCGCGGACATCGAAAGAGACACCGCGAAAAAAGCCGCTGCGGCTGCTCTGGCAGTGTGCCAGACACTGCTTGAGGAAGGAGAGAATTCCGGATATTTCGAAACCCTGGACCAGAATTTGACCATCGATCAGTTGAAAACGGAGATTGAAGCTGAGAAGTCCAAGCTAGAATACATCCATGATGGCAATCCAGGTGCGCTGAAGGAATTCGAGCTCAGGAATGTCAACATCGAGCGTCTGCAGGCCAAGATTTCAGATAGCCAAGCCCAACTCGATGATCTGAATACTCGCATCGACAGTATACGCACGAAATGGGAGCCGGAACTCGACAAACTGATCTCTGAAATTTCCGGCGCCTTCGCACACAACTTCGAGCAGATCGGTTGTGCAGGCGAAGTCGGGGTGCACAAGGATGACGACTTTGATCTCTGGGCCATCGAGATCAAAGTAAAATTCCGAGAGAACGAGACACTGCAATTACTGGACCAGCACCGCCAGTCGGGCGGAGAACGGAGTGTTAGTACGATTTTCTACCTGATGGCGCTACAGAGTCTGGCGCGGAGTCCGTTTAGAGTTGTGGATGAGATCAATCAGGGTATGGATCCGAGGAATGAGCGTATGGTACATGGGCGCATGGTGGAGATTGCTTGTCAGGTGCATACGAGCCAGTATTTTCTTATTACGCCGAAGCTTCTGCCGGGGCTGAAGTATGATAGGAGGATGAAGGTGCTCTGTATTGCCAGCGGGGAGCATATGCCGACGGATCACAGGCAGCTGGATATTAGGAAGTTGATTGCGAATAAGCGTGCGCTTTCTTTGGCTGTGAAATAGCCAAGAGAGGAGCAAAGTGTATAATAGGGGGAGTTTCGCGGGGGGAAGATGGCAAGGCAGGGCGTTCGGAGTTAAAACTGTGACGATAGATACCAGGCTTGTTTCGGCTCAGTCACGTACATATCTGATGAGAGCATGCAGGATGTCTGCTACATGGTAATGTAGCTTACCATGTAGCTCATGACAGCAGATAATTCAAAAGCGTATCTTAGGACCAATACAACGACCTTTCCTCGCGCTCGATCACTAGACCACTTCGTTCACCGTGTCATGGTAAGGAGCAATAAGGTAGTTACAAGTCGAAATTGGTAGGATTGCCATCTTTTTAACCCTTTTCTACAGTGCCCTTTGGCCTCTAGTCACGATATCATTCTTACATTTCAATCCATCTCAGACTATAAATAGCAGTGGGGCAATGGGGCAGCGGAGTTACCCCGCGACGAGCGGTGAAGGAGGGCACAATCGCCCATATAGGCTTAGGTGCGATCTTCCATCGAAGCTACAGGTCAATGAAGTCGTGTCGACGTAAATGCATACTGTCGCCCATAGACAACTCCACATTCAGCGCACCAACGGCATCATTATATCTTCTCCGATCAACAACGACTGTGCCCTGCAATAGTAAAGCCTGTCTACGCACGGCTTGAAGGAACACAAACGATTCCAAGCGCAAGCCTACATTCAAGCAAGATGCCAAAGGAAAAGTCCATCAACCCAGCGCAAGCGCAGAGGAAGGCAGAGAAGGCAAAAGCCGTGAAGAAAGGTATCTATCTCCCATCCCTTCCACCAATTTCCTGCACCTATCTTCCCACTCCTATGCAAAGACACTATGGCCATCCACAGTCCCACTATCTCTCCACGGCAATCCTCCCCAATCAACTTGACAATCGGCTAACCAGCCAACCCTCCAGGCAAAGCCGAAGCCGCAGCGCGCCGCACCGAGAAGCTCGCCCGCCGCAACCCCGAGCGCCTGCAGAAACAGCTCGACGACCTCAAAGCCATCAGCGCGGGCGGCGGCAAGCTGACGACGCACGAGCAGCGCGTGCTGGAGGAGCTAGAGAAGGACGTCAAGGCCGTGCGCAAGGCGCGGGAGGCGCTGGGGGATAAAGCGCCGGTGCTTGGCGGGAGGAGGGAGGGAGGGGAGAGGGAGGGCAGGGGCGCGGTGTTGGGGAAGAGGAGGAGGGAGGGACGGGAGTGGAAGGAGGAGGAGGGGAGTGGCGAGAGTGATGTCCCGGAGGAGGTGAGGAGGGTTCCGATGCCGAGGGATACGCCGCCGCCGATCCCGAAGGAGGTGCTCGATCGGTGGTATCAGGCGCGCAGGGATCGGTATGCCGTGTCGCAAGTGGAGAGAAGGGAACGAGAGGGCGCAGAGGGTGCTGGGGCTGGGAGAGGCGCGAATATGATACCGCTTGGCGATAACGCGAGAGTCCTGCCGCCGCGGCCAGTGAGCGCTGCAGGTGGCGTGCCAAGTCCGACGCCGCCGGTGGAAGTCAAGACTGTGTACGAGGCGGCGCCTGTGCTTAGAGATCTCAGAAAAGAGGCAGTTAGCTTTGTGCCGGCGGCGGTGAGGATGAAGATGGACAAGTCGAAAGGCAAAGGCGGGTTAATGGAGGCAGAGGAGGCGGATGAGCTTGAGAGAGCGGGATATCTGAAGACGCGTGCGCATCCGCCGCAAGCACCGGAGGAGCCGAAACGAGATCGCAGAGCTGTCACGATGGAGGAGGCGGAGGATGAGGAATATTAGAGATCCGCTGTCGCTTCGATGATGATACACGGAGAGCCATAGACGATGATGGATACGATACCAGCATAGCTATATGCAAAACTTCCTAAAGAATGGCAGGTTTCCAACCCAAGATTTGTGCGTCATTGTGCTCCTCCTCCCCCCCTATTTCCAGCCCTCCCACTCTCCGTCCCCTTTCATCCCTAACAACAACGCAACAGCTCACAGCATCCCCACAACCGCAACCCCCACGGCCAACAACCCCGCCATCACCAACACCCTCTCATCTACCTTTCCCCCCTCTGTCCCACCCGTCGACGCCTGCCCCACAACCGCCGTCTCCGCCGCCAACACCGCCGCCGCAACCACCGTGCCCGTCCTCGTCTCCGTCCACGTCTGCGTCACCTTCGCCCCCAACGTCGACCCGGCCCCCGCCCCGGCCCCCCTCGTCGTCGTCGTCGTAATCGTCTCCGTGCGCGTCGTCCAGCCACCCGTGCACGTCCCGCTCCCAGTGACCGTGTACCAGCCTCCAGGGTCGCGGGTGCCCCAGCCGGCCCAGGGCCCCGTGCCTCCGCCGCCTCCGCCGCCGCCGCCCCAGAAGCCGAGGCCGGAGGAGCCGAACCAGGAGCATTCGGTGGGCAGCGGGGAGGCGCTGGTGCAGGAGGTGTAGGAGGAGCAGAGGGAGGTGGCCCACGCGTCGTCGTAGGTGCGTGTGCCGGTGCAGGAGGCGGAGAGGCAGGAGGAGAGGAAGGGGGTGGGTGTGGCGCAGAGGGAGGAGAGGGAGGAGGAGTAGGGCCAGGAGCCGGCGGTGGTGGAGGTTGGGGAGGGGAAGGCGGATGAAAAGCAGGAGTCCTGTTGTGAGGTGTTAGGAGGGGGCTTTTGTCTTATGGTGGTTGGATGGGCAGGGAGGGAGCGATGAATTTGCCGACGGGAGAATTGAGACGTGCCGAATGGCACGAGGAGGGGAAGGAAAAGGAAAAGTGCGCATACCCAGCACTCATCGCCCCACCCAGAGCCAAACCAAAAGCCACCCTCTCCCCCACCGCCGCCGCCGCCGCCGCCCCAGTTCGGCGATGCAAGCGCGCTCGAAAGCGCCGATGCCAACAGGCCCATCGTAGACAGCTTCATCTCGGGATCTCCTTTCGTATCGCTGTGATCGCGTGTGTGACAAAGTATTGCCCAACGAGGGCATGAGTGAGTGGATGAGTGAGTGAGAGTGGCAACCACTGCCATCATCGCGGAAGGAAAGCTATTTTAACCATCTCCCTCGTCCACGACGCGCGGCGCGTTGCGCATTCGTGATCACAGGTGACGATGCGGCGTCGTAGTGGCGATGGCGGTTGTGGTGGTGATGGTTTGCGCGGCTTGGGGAAGTCCGGATGGGATGGGGGGGTGGCACAGCGAGGCCGCGGAATGGGAGGGGACGGCGCTGAGGCTGATGTGATGGATGAGTGCCTGGCTGGGTGGTGTCTTGTGCGAGGATTTGTTTGGGAGAGAATGGGATTGACGTGGACGGAGTTTTGGTTGGTGGTTGATGGATGGCCGTTGCACACGATCCTCGTGTTCTGGGAGGATGGAGAGGAGACGGGGCGCTCCTGTGTGAGGGATGACCAATAATATGATCAGGAGAAGAGTGTGAAGTTGGAGAAATACAAATATCTTCATCTATTTTAAGACTTCTCGTCGGAGATGTTAAATTGTTGTATACAGTATGATGAATAATCGTCCGAAGACCCAACGAACAACAGCATCACCAAGCTGCGGGTTCCTGGGAGACTATCCTCTGAAATAGATTCCAAAATCTAAGTATGTTATATTACTAAACCACACAAGTCCCCGAATCCATAGGAAAACGTAGTCGTGGTTTTCGAGAAAATATACATGTCTCCTTGAGTCCTTCTCTTGCACCACTTCGTCACCGTCACACCCACCCATCGGTGATCACTCATCTCCCAACCGCGAAGGCCCTGACAACTCCTCTCCCCCAAAATCTCCCCTTTACATCCTATCCCCTCCATCCCCTTCAAATTATCCCAAACCTCCTCCCGTCCCCTTTTCTCCCATTATCACGTGACCTCAAGCCCTCCCCACGGCCAAATCCCTCTCTTCTCCTCCTCCTCCCACAGCCATGAACAACAGCCTAACAAGACTCACCACCTCTCCGCATATACGACGTCGTTCCCCGCAAGACGACTCTACGAATCCCCTGCACAGCTCGCCGCACAGGAGCCCCAGTCCAACGGCACGTGCCCCCCCCCCCCAACCAAAAACCGGAGAGGCATTCCGCCCGTCCCTTCTTTCTGTGGCAGGAGGTGATTGCACCATCGCCCTCCCAGACAACACGGTCTGGCTCGGTACCTTCCCCCCCATCCCTCTCCCATCTACCACCCCCAGTAACCGGCCCATCCAGCGTCATCACACGCCCTCCCCACCCCCGTCCATGCGTCCTTGCCGCCGTCCACGCCGCCCCCGCCGCCTTCTCGCGCATCGCGAGTCCGGGACAGGCGCACGGCCGGTCGAGCAAGTGGGTGCAGGAGCTGGAGCTGGCGCTGGCGCGGGGCATGCGCGCGGCCGTCGTCGAGCCGGGAGGTGGGGAGGAGGTGGAGGGATGTGGGGAGGGAGGGAGGGGGTTGTTGATGTTGTCGATTGGGGCGGACAGTTGGACGTTGATTAAGGGAGACGGGGACGGTGGGGGAGGGTCTGGGGAAGTGGAAGGAGGGGAGTATGGGTACGAGTAGCGGGGAGACGTTGCAGACGTTGAAGGATGTTGGGTTGATTGAGAGTAGGTGAGTTTAGAGTTATGAAGGACGAAGGACGGAAAAGCGAGGAGATGAGTGAGTATCGACTATCAGCTATTGGATTCTTATTTCTGTTTCAACATAATGATGAGGGACAACAACTTGACGTCCTGTTCAGAAAATCACGCTTGTCACGAAGCCAACATATTGAGCAGTGATAGCTGAGGGGCTCGAAGGATAAGATATGAACGCGACGAAACAACGCTCGAAGAGATTATAAAGGAGACACCAGCACTTATTCTACCAAACAGGGCCTCGAAGTATCCTGACGCCAAAAATGGCTTCTGAAGACTTTGCTCAGCTGAGGCATTGCCATAACAATAGGTTCATTTCCATTCCAGTCCAGAAAACCTATACAACGACAAAAGGAGAACAAGGCTATCACCTCGCAGTTGCGCTTGAAAGCAGGGCCAAGCATGAGACTTCTGTCTGACAATACGAAGCAAAATATGACAAATCTCGACTTCTCGAGCCCTGAGGCCATCAGAACTCAGATTAAGCCGACTCTTCCTCGCCGAGCTATTCTTACAGCTTGTAGCTTACATCTGATGCAATAGGAAGGACCGCGCCCCATCAGCGATGCTAGCATACAAGAGTCAACACCGGTATGCTTGCAACCAGGACAGTTCTTTGGGAGGCAACGTGAAACCTGACCTAGCAGAGATCCGCAGGCTACTAAAGGATATGATATGATATGATAGCTTGCCAACTGGCACAGGCTGCACAGCACGACTTCAGGAAATGGCACGGGGAAGACTGATTGATGGGGAAAAAGGAAACAAAGACCAGGCTGAATGTGATCGCAATTTGTTTTTTTTTAAAAAAAAACGAATAAACAAACAATATGCGACGCATCAAGAGCAGCAAGACTGGTTGGCTGACATTCCTCCTGACATCGGAGGCTCGCTGGGGCTGTTGCCTGCCTGCCTGCTGCCTACGCCCACAGTCCGTCTGACATCCATCCATCCATCCATCCATCCACATCTTCGCCGCAAACGCCAAAATCGCGATCTCCAGCCACCCGCCTCGCGCCTCAATCCCAATCCCCAGCCCCAGCCCTCGAAATCCCTTCTCGACGCATCTGATACAGTCCGACGCAGGCAACTGCCCGGCTCGTGCTCTCTCTGACGCCTACAGTATGTATGTGTACATACTCCAAGGATGTCGTACATACTCCGACTCCCAGATTTGCACCACGGATGGGCTGGCGGGCCAAGCTCCGATGACAAAGACAGGTCTGAGGTCATCGAACATCGAATCTGAGAGCACGCATTGAGATTGCCAACATGACAAATGCCGAGTAATACGACCGAAGAGCGAACAGGAGAGCGAGCATGAGCCGATGGCCGTTGCTCTGTCAGACGCCGACTTCCTACTCACCTGTCAGGGAGTCACGTTATGCCTGAGCCGGCCATCCGGTCAATTGTCGCCGCCACAGTACGAACGAAGCCACTCGGGCAGCGATGGGCGATCTGGCTTCGGTCGTCCAAGCCTATCCAAGCGCGTCCGTGCCGTCTTCCGTACAACAACCGTCACAGTCACAGTCACAGTCACAGTCACAGTCACAGCCACAGCCACAGTTGGTAGTCACGTGGTCACGGGAAAGACTTTTTTACGGTCATTCTCAGAGTTCGACTTTGCGGCTGTTTCGCACTGGTTGGTGTGTCTCAAGTCAGCAGAGGCCGGAGATCGCAGGTTTCATATGTCCCATGGTTCAACGAAGGCGCGTAAATACCCACGTCCAGGTTCCAACGAGGCAGACATCTCAGAGGACCGAGCCCATCGCGTACCGTGCAGTACAACCCCTCAACCCTCTTGACTCATGTCGACATCATCGTTGCCCTGCCCCGCCTCATTGCTCAGCCTGATGCGGCGAGGATATTCTTAGATCCCTCCCTCGGAGACGAGGAGCTTCTAGCGGAGCTTCTAGGCGCAGCTCTAGAATAGCAATCTCAGTGCTCGGAGCTCAAACGTGAACCTGTCGTTCGTGCAACAGCGCAGACTGGGTCAAATCTCAGTTCCTAGAAGCTGTCATCCGAGAGTCGTAAGAGTATACAGTACATACTTCCTTCGGGGTTCTCTTCAACAACCAATGATCGATGTCGTCGTAGGGCGGGGAAGGCGTACAGTACAGTACAGTACAGTACATTCATTGTCGACATGATTGGTCGTGTGGCTCAAGGATACACAGGCAAAGGAGGCAGTAATGGCATGCTTGAGGAGGAATCTGCAAGAGGAACTGCTCCCACATGTTTTCCACACTTTTCCACACACCCTCCCTGGATAATGAATGCTACCTATGGGTAATGGAATAATGGTAGTCAGATCGCCGTCCAGTGGCAAACGACTCCACGATGTCTGCCTTGTGTCTACTTCAACCTTCGTGGATGATTGATTGTATGAGGTCTTTGAGGAAAGCTGCTACAGCCTTGCGAAAGGCATGTCAGAGGGGCATCCAGACGATGCAATGAAGAGATGTCGCTGCCTGGGCATTAAATCATTGCACAGGAGAGGAGAGTGGACAAAGAAGCTCCCAGGTGAGGACAGAAGGGCCTCGTGTTCTCTCTCAAGATATACAATACAATTACAACACAATGTACAATAATACAGAATCTCAACGTCGCCGGAGCGATGGAAGCAATGATATGCCGTGTACTTAGTCAGAGGGGCGAAATATCTCTTGGGATCTAGGAGGGGGAGGCTGTGATATCAGCCAGCCAGCTCCAGGTCATACAGTATTACAGGAATAGCAACAGCAGCCTCAGCCGCGTGTTTGCTGCAGCTCTGCCTCTCCCGCTGTGCACAACTCATCTGGTTGGGGAGTGCGAGGCTTGCAAATCCAAATTCCCGCACAGTGAGGATCCAGGAGGAGCAATCGGTATTGATGGCACAGGGAACAAAGGGCGAGCTTGAGAAGACTGTTGCTTCCATCCAACGACGGAGAGTGGCTGATCAGGGGATGGTGCTGGTGATGATGGCGAGACTGGTGTGTGCAGATTATTGCTGCAGATGGGAAGATGAAGCAGGTGGGAGTAGTACTTCGTAGTAGTCAGCGTGTGATAATAACTGATAATAACGGGAGACGGATGAGACGGGGATGACCTTGCTCTTCCTCTACGGAGTATAAGCACGGCCTGCCATTGGCTCCAGGCTCCAGGCTGCGGGCTGCAGGCTGCAGTGACGGCGAATGATGATGGGCATGGCCGATGGCCGATGGCGAATGCCAGAAGGAGCGAGTGGGCCGCCGTAGCAATGAGGATGGGATGAGGAGGAGGATGGATTCCTGCCTTGTGTGCCACTTTCATTTGCCACTGTGCCACTTGCCACTGTGCCACTGTGCACTCTCCACTGTCCACTGTTCACTCCACTGTGCACTCTTCACTCCACTCTTCACTGTCCACTCTCCATCCACTCCACTGTACACTCTCCACTCTCCACTCTCCACTCTCCACTCTCCACTCTCCACTCTCCACTCTCCACTCTCAAACTGGTGATGGGCGGTGATGGGCGGCAGAGATCTGCTGTGAGGTGAGGTTAGGTAAGGTGAGATTAGGTAAGGTGAGGTGGTGAGTGATGGTGGTGGTGGTGGTAGTGGTGGCTCCAGTCTGACGTGGTGAGGTCGCTAAGGTGAGGAAGGAAGAAGCAAGTCTGTGCCCTTCGCCCTTGAATGAGTGAGTCAACCCATCCACCCCAAATCGATGATGGCCAAGCAACTAAGCAACCAGCCTGTTGCCCGTACAATCATGTATACAATAATGTATGTACTGTACATATGTACATACTCTAGCCACATAACGCACTCACACTTTAGCCACTCCCCCTCTCTTCCACCCCCTCGCCGTAGCTCACTGGCCACGTTCTGTAGTGGTACCTAGAGGAAGTACTTTATGTATGCACCTACCTATGTATGGTACCTCCTATGTACGGTACCTCCTATGCAAGTGCTGTCTGTGCTGGTAGAGTAGCAGTAGTGATGGCCCACGAACAAAACTCACGGTCTACCCGCCATACTCTCCTCTTCTGCATCCCCAAACCACAGAAATGGATGGCTTCAAGATCTAGACGTCGCGGCTCTTTGAAGTCTGCCCTGTGATAGACCCCAGAAACATCATCTCATCTCATCTCTACTCTTCTCTTGCATACATCAAACTCCCCTCTACTCTATCGACTCGGATTGCTGCCTCCAAGGACAAGCAAGCAACCTTTGCAAAGGAAGCAGCAGTGTCCCGATCCTCTTCGCCGTTCACAATCATAATCACCTCACACATCTCCTCTCCAAAAACGACGGATTCATAACGCTTGAGGTGGAATTCCACAGGCTTAACTGTTTCTATCCTCCGCCATACATTACCGCGCCTCCAAAAGTTCTTTGATCTCTTTCAAAAAAGTACCGTAGGCTCCAGACTCCTCGCCATTGTCCGTCCCGCCATCTCCATCCGCCCTGACGAGTGTTATCGGCTAACCATGATTGCCACCCTCAGAGTCACACTCCTCGACACCTCGCCCAGGCAGTACCTACCTACCTGGCCTCAACCACTGTTACTCAAAGAAGATACTTAATCCCACAAGACTCTCCACTCACTCCCCTAATACCTCATATGTATATCAGTTTCCTATTATTTCAAAAGGCGTCCCTCATCTTGTCATCCCACTTCGACTTTCACTTCGACTTCGACTTCCACTGCGACTTCCACCATCCCATGGTTGCTGGATACTCCAACTAGCGACCGCCTCGATCAGTCACAGCTTTCTCCTCGAAAGGCATCATGCTCCTCGATATCCTATTCTCTTCTCCAGTCGCCGCTCTTACATTGTCCACCGGTATTATCGTCTCTGAAAAGGTCCTCGTTCCGTTGACCTCTTCTTGCTAGCCTACTCCCTTCGAACTCGATCACTCTCCTCTTGCGCGACACTCCGTCGTCATAGGGGCTTGCATCTGGTCGGAAATCTCACGGAATAGTCTTCAAACGGTATTATCGATTGGCATTGTATAGACGGCGACTGGAGTTGCATTCATAACTGGGAGTCATTCTCGGTCACCGGATGCGAATCTCATAACCCGACACACCTCAAGATGAACGGTAGCGACGACGACTTGTCGCCGCCTTACATCACTTCGTACGACGATGCGCCTTACAGCTCGTCTCTAGCATCATCCGCCTCCTCCTCATCCTCTGCATCGGTCTGGTCAGACGCCGCTTCTCAGTCCTCTGACGATTCGTCAGTCCACTCCGGTGCTTCAGATTCAGAAATATCCGATTCCTACTGCTACGCAACCCAGCAGTCAGCATATCAAACAGAAACTTGCGATGTCATTACACCAACGACCTGCTGGCCGAAGAGTATCTTGGCCAGTATTGTTCCGGAACAACGACCGCATCCCAGACGGACGTCCGGTGCCGCCTCGCGTACCGGGGGCCCCCCGTCGCTTATTCGACAGTGCGATCGAAAGGTCAGCTTTGTCGATAGCCTTGTCGGTAAGATTATAGACCTCCTCGAAAAAGTAAATATGCTCAATAAGTACCCCAGATTCCTCTGCGCAAATCGTGGAAGCGATATGGCCCCTTTCGTCCGTCGTTTGCCGAAGCGTCCTACCCCTGAGAACATTTATTCAGGAGACTCTGCGCCGGTCACGGACAAGTTACTCGACTCTGCAAGTTGCACTGTATTACTTGATCCTGATTAAGCCACATGTCCCTAAACATGATTTCACTATGGAGCAGCCCGAAGATGGTAATTCCGTCCGAGCACTGCAATGCGGCCGTCGCATGTTCTTGTCGGCCCTTATCCTAGCTTCTAAGTATCTGCAAGACCGAAACTACTCGGCTCGCGCCTGGAGTAAGATCTGTGGACTGAACACGAACGAGATCAACCAAAACGAGATGGCTTTCCTTATTGCTGTCAATTGGCGTCTCCACATTACCGACACCATTTTCCAACGATGGTCTGACATCGTTCTAAAGTTCACACCAAATCAATCACCATCGTCGGGTCCCTGCTCTGCGCGTGCTGGCTCAGATTTGCCCTCTACCTGGAAGGCAATCATTCTTCAGCTCAATCCTGAACTCGACAACGTTGATACCGTGCTATCTCCATCGTCGACTCGAGCACGTGTTCGCGACGCCAGTGCGTGTCTTGCGACACCTGTTTTCGGGCGAGCGTATGAATGCGAGTCCAGATCCAAGGAGTCTACCCTTACTCCTGGGAATTATACGCCACAGGTCCTCGAGCCGAGCTTGCCAACCCCTTATTCGGCAAACAAGCTGGCGCCAGCGCTTGGTCTCCTGCCAACACCGAAGCTTACGCCGCAGAGCACCGGATACAACACTCCTGCTGTGAGTGCTGCATCCTGCATGCTCAGCCGCCCGTCAATGGGCTTTGCTATGTCGCAAATCTCGTCTGTTTCTGCGGCACAGTCAACCGAAAGGTGGCACGCGAATGTGTCTCCTCAGGGCTTCCCCCTCGCGCGTCGCTCTTCGCTGGCGAACTCGGTATCATCCATGTCATCGCCCGAGTCGATGGTCTCGGATAACTCGAGCCGGTCTTCCCGTTCATCCTCGATCTCATCTGCTTCGTCGGTCATTAGCGCGCCGTTCTCGTCCAAGCTGGACGTCCAGGCGCGCTGTCGATACGCGAAGCAATGCTCTGACAGGAATCTGCGGATGACCATTGCGGCAGCCAACGAGAACGACACTGATTGCGCTACGACATCGCCGCCGGAATCATATTCTGCACCTGTTGGCAAGGATCTTCTCGACGTGTCGCTCTCGACGCCTCTCGGACGCCAAGGACGCGAGGTCGACTACTTCTCCCGCGACTCGGCCAACGACGCCGCTCGCGCTCTGCAGGAGCTGCACAACCACCCCCGATCGGAGGACTCCGCAGCCGTCAGCCGCGCAGGCTCGAAGCGCAGCCGGCCCGTCTCGGCCGACCAGTCTCTGCAGGACAACGTGCGCGACATGCTCAAGAGCCAGTTCGGCTCGCAGGGCGGCGAGGGTGGGTGGTCTGACATGCTGGTGCGGCCGCGCGTGAGCACGAGGTCTGTTGCCCTCGAGACGGCCACGGGCACCGTGTGCTCGGTGTCCCGTGGTGTGGATGGGCGCAAGCGCGTCTGCTGCTCGGCGGAGGCGGCGACGGAGTTCCAGGCGCCGAGTCTGCTTGCGAGGCCGGGAATGTGGGAGGGGATCCTCAATTAGACGCGATGGCTCCGTGATAGTGGCTTTGCATCTGTCATACTACACCACTACATACCAATTACCATCACAACCAACACCAACAAACGATTTCTTTTGTCACCGGATCCGGATGCGTTGCGTTGTCTGTGCAGCATTTTCGGGGCGGGTTGGAACCACGTCTTTCGTTCTTTTTCGCCGAGGCAGCTAGATGGATAGACGGGTTCTGTATAATCTGCATTGGAAGGCATGGGCATCCTGCATCGGATCGGATCACAACCACATCAAGCAAACTTATATTACACTACCTACCTACCTGCCTACCTCTATTGTACGATGTACAGTACGATTTTTGTCGCTTGAAGCTTTTATTTTTTTTCTTGGTTCTTTTACGGGCGCGAATTGGAAGGGAAGGGAAGGGACGGGACGGGATGGGAACGCATGGGTGGGAATACCTTGATGGCATTTTATCGGGAGTTGAAGTTTTGACTTGAAGGGGGAGAGGAGGGGAGGTGGATAGTATTGGGGATGTTAGGGGAGAGGGAGGAGGGAGGCGGGATGGAGAGGGTGGGAAGTGTAGAATACGAGTTGGGTTGTAGCTGTGTTGTGTTGTGCTGCTGCTGCTGCTGTTGCGCTTTTATGCAAAGAGCAGGAAGGGAGAGGTGTGGAGAGTGAGAGGGAGGAGGAGAAGGAAGAGGGGAGAGGGAGATGAGATAGGAGAGATAGTAGCAACTAATCCAAGATGCCTGTGCAGGGCATTTGCAGTATCCCATCCGTCTTTCCTGTTGCTCTGTATGCAGACTTGCTGCCCCGGTCCTCGCCCTCGCAACCGCAATTCCGCGACGCCGGCCGATCCGCCGAGCTCGATCGAGCGATCCAGGACCGCCCCCGCACGCCCAGCCCAGCCCAGCCCAGCCCAGCGGCCCAGACAGGCGGACGTCCTGCCCCCCTCTCTCTCTCTCTCTCTCTCTCCTTGCTGTGTATACATACGTCTTCGCATATTCCGGCATCCTATTCCTCGTCGTACGCATGCTCGCGAATCCCCCTCCCCCCCCGCTGTCGAGTCGACTACCTCCTCCCGTTCGAGGTCGGGGCCGGCGCGGGGGGAGGATATGCGACGGCCCGGTGAGGAGATGGGGCGTGGCTGCATATATACATACCTTTGTGCCGTGGAGGCAGCGGGCGGAGGGGCGTGCGTGACGGTCCTGCGTCGTGTGCTCTCGGGAGCGCGGGCGGGACGGAACGGCGAGTGCGGGTGCGAGTGCGAGAGTGATGTCTTGGATCCGGATCTGTCCAGGCAGATATGTTGAACCTGCCTAGGAGGTCAGACCGGCGTGGGAAGATAGGACGAGCATGAGGTGGGTTGAGGCCGTGGTCGGAAGCCCGAGGCGGTCGGGGTCGGGGTCTGGAAGATGCAGTGGGATGTAGAAGATGAGTAAGTAGTCTGAGATGGAAAGGCAAGTGCTTTAGGAGGAGGGGGAGGGGGTATGTAGGTATGTATGTATCACTTGTCCTATCTCCAAAGTAACTCACAAGCTACGCGCTGTGTGGTTATGAGATGCCGTTGGGTATGTGTTGCTTTTGTGACTTGGTCCCAAAATGGAGACTACTGATAGGTATCTGAGGCAGGAGGATCAGCGTATCCTAGATTACAAAAAATTAACCACATGAACTACTGAACAACTTTGTATCACGTCTGCATTTGAGAGGTGTAATCAGAAGCTTTTCATTCTCATCAGCCTCTGGATGTTGATAAGCTAATCATGCAACATATCCGCCAATGTCCTATGAACTGTCACGCCTCATCAAGTCAATTCATCTCTGTCTAATGCATACATCATTGTTGAAAAGATGAGCTGTGTCAATCAATGTAGCAATGTTGTATGAAAAGTCTGAGGAACAATTGACGAGTTGTGAGCCGCTTAAGCGGTGGTAGCCTCCTTGGTATCGGTGCCGGCAACAGCGTTGGCTAGGATATATTAGCAAACAGACAGTCTGAATCGGAGGTGATTGCTTACCAGCAGCCTGGACTTTCTCGACGGCAGCGTTGACAAGGTTGGACACAGTCTCCTTGGCAGACTCAACGGCAGTCTTGACCTCAGCCTGGGTGTCGTCGGCAACCTTCTGCGTGATCGACTTCTCAGACTCTGAAGATGTAGATGTTAGATGTGCTAGAGGGGGGTTGTGAGTTGATTGTGATGGATGAGGCTTACCTGGCTGAACGTCGGCCACGACTTTGTCAGAGACGATGGTGACGCTCTCAGAGGCCTCCTTCTCGGTCACAGTCTTAAATACGTCGGGAGTGACCTTCTCTTCGATCTTCTTCGCAACACTCTCGTGTCTTGTGTGAGGTTAGTAATGTGTGGTGATGGGAGGATACACGATGAGATGGTCCAGCTGCTACAGCTGGGTATAGAATGGCACAGAGATGTTAAGCAAGGGGGATGGAAAGCTTACGTGAGATCAGACATGTTTACTGATTGACTGTTTGTAGTTGTTTGAAGGTGTTGTATTGTGTTGGATTGACAGTTGATATGAAGTGGATTGTGGAGAATGTAGATTGCACTGTGTGATTGTTGTTGATGGAGAAGAGGAAGAAAGGGAAAACCGTGTTTGGGGAAATGTGGAAGTAATTTATAGGTGTTGGAGTTTCCCAGATCACGTCTGTACCTGGCCGGCCGAATGAGGAAAGAAAATGAAGTAAGCTGTCTGCTCCTGCCCGATATGATGATGCGATGCTAGAGGTACGCCTTCGCTTGTTCGCTCGCTACTTGCACTTCAGCAGCTACAGAGGAAGGCACCATCATGGGCAAGCAGATCTTTATAACATAGGATCTAACATAGGATCTAACACAGAAACTGACACAGAAAATGGGGCGGCTTGAATTGCCAGGAGCTCTTGATATAAGGATGCCCCTCCCCTTCTATTACCTTAATGATGATGCACTCAACAAAAGAGATACCTTTGAAACATGCAACTACGGCTTGGAAATGGACGCCGAGATTCGGACCAACTTGGTGATTGGGAATCAAGAAGGAATTAATGTCATAGCTGTTTAACTGGAGATAGTGGCCGATGTGATCTTGAAATTGCCTACATACTACATATGAGAAGACATGGCTTCAAACCGATTCCCCTATGGCGGTTGCTTGCACCGTATCGGTTTGAATACTCTGCCAGGAGAGGATGATTCTGCTTAAGTAAAGGCATACAGACATACCAACAATATAATCTGTACGAAAATTTACAGAGATAGAATGGATAGACGCCAATGCGGCTGTTTATTCAAAGGCCAGCAAAAGAAACACCTCTTAAGGTATTGTGGCGTAGGGAACCTTCCTACTCTTATGAGGAAATGGTGTATTAAGAAGACAAGGTGCTTAATGCTTCTAATTCTCTCATTAAGTATCGGAAGATATGAAAGCAACAACCTATAGCCTATAGAGCAGTCGAAAACCCGTTGGAGACCCGTGGGCCGTAAGACCTGCAGTCTGGTATATAGGACATACTGCAGCCGCCTCCACTCTCGATGAATAGATACGAATTAGAGCTATGCAAGTACGACATGCTCTTGATCATAACGGTAATCATAAAGGCTGATATTGAGCACTTTGCACTTCATGTATCAGAGATCTCTTCTTCAAGTGTAGAGATGTCGTTGAAAAATGATGGGCCATGGACTATTAATAGATAGATTTTAAGCTCAGTAGATGCATCCAATAATGTTAGCTAGCGCGTTCCTGTGCCTGTGCCTGTGCCTGTGCCTGTGCCTGTCTTCGGTTGCTGGCGCGACAACAACGATCTTCGATCTGTTGATGTACATACCTACAGGTACTTGTACGTACATCCATACCTCTTCCTCACTCTGGCCCTGCCCCTCGGCCCTCGCCCCGCTAAATCTCTGTGATAATCCAACTCCATTTCCTGGCACTTGGGACCTTTCCAACGTCTCACAATCTCGAGGTCTCCGTCAAGCTGCGGAACCTACTCCATCAATACCCGTATTTGGGTCTTCAACTTTGTTTACCCCCTCAAGGGTGCTCGTACATCAACTGAGCAACCATTGCACGTCCTCTGCCTCGCCCTTTCAGCACTTCTACAATACGTTCTCGACAATTCCATCACTGTCCCGTCGCCCAAAGGCATCCATACCGCCATGTCGAGCTTCATGGCAAATCTGTTCACCAGCTCCCAGGCCGGGAAGCACGACGGCATTCTGCCAGTTCCACCTCCACCACTCCACACCCGCTCGAGCCAGAACGATGCACATACCGATCGTCCGGGCACGCCAAACAGAAACAGCTTCATAACTCCTGTTTCCACCCCACAAGGCAGTCCCAGCAAGAACCGAAACCCTCCAGGTGCCATTGACCTGCCAGCTGCCTTCGAGAATGCCATGAAGCTTACCCCGACTACAAACTTTGGAAGCCCGACCAAAGCAGGACGCCAGCAAGTGGGCGTAACACCATTATCACCAGGAAAGGGCAATGCATTGGCCGCGGATGAGACTTATTTCGGCCAAGCATCAACAATGGGGGACGAATCTATCCTATACAAGTCTGCCGTGACTCCTGGTAGTCCTTTGAGGAAACAAGGCAAAGAGAACACACCACCAGGATCGCGCTCTGGTCTTGATTTAGGAATCTCTCAGAACTTGGCTGCACTTTCGCGTCAAGAGGCTTATCAGTTGAGGGATCACTCGGCACCTACCATCAGAAAATACAACACACAGAGAGGATTGACTGCGGAAGAGTTGGAGATACTGCAGAAGCCAAATGTCAAGCGATTGGCAAATGTGACGCAGCTCTGTAGGTTCTGTTGCCCGAGTTCCACCTGCATTACTAACGATATATAGATTTTCTCGACTACTACTTTGATCTCTTGACATACGTTGGTGCTCGTCAGAATCGTCTCAGCCATTTCAAGGCAGAATATCCTGCTCCGCCGGTTACGCCAGCAGAGACTTATGATCCTCTTTGGCACAAATACACTGGGCGAGAGCGTGCGAACTTGCGAAAGCGTCGTGTTCGTCTTCGCCAGGGAGACTTCCAGATTCTCACACAGGTCGGACAGGGTGGTTATGGTCAGGTTTTCCTCGCTCAAAAGAAGGATACCAGAGAGGTCTGCGCTCTCAAGGTGATGAGCAAGAAACTTCTCTTCAAGCTTGACGAGATCAGACATGTCTTGACTGAGAGAGACATTCTGACCAATGCAAAGAGCGAGTGGCTGGTCAGGCTTCTGTATTCCTTCCAGGACGAGAAGAGCATTTATTTGGCAATGGTATGTTGCTAGATTGGATTCGAAGAGATTCTTGCTGACACTGCATCTAGGAATACGTCCCTGGCGGAGATTTCAGAACCCTTCTGAACAACACCGGTGTTCTTGCCAATCGTCATGCCCGATTCTACATCGCCGAAATGTTCTGCTCAGTTGACGCTCTCCATCAACTCGGCTACATCCACAGAGATCTCAAGCCAGAAAATTTCCTGATTGACTCTACTGGCCATGTGAAGCTCACCGACTTTGGACTTGCGGCAGGCATGCTCGCTCCGGGCAAGATAGAATCTATGCGTGTCAAGCTCGAGCAGGTTGGAGAGACCTCCGTTCCCTTCGGTAAGCCAATGGAGCAGCGAACTGTCGCCGAGCGTCGTGAAGGATACAGATCCATGAGAGATAGAGACGTCAATTATGCCAAGTCCATCGTCGGCTCTCCTGACTACATGGCTCCTGAAGTCCTTAAGGGTGACGAATACGACTTCTCTGTTGACTATTGGAGTTTGGGATGCATGCTGTTTGAGGCGCTCACGGGGTTCCCTCCATTTGCAGGAGCTACTGTTGATGAAACGTGGAAGAACCTCAAGCATTGGCGAGAGGTCTTGAAGCGTCCCACATGGGAAGATCCGAACTACTTCATCAGCAACCGCACATGGCACTTCATCACCAGGTCTGTCCCATTCATCTCCTCCGCATTCGAATTTTTAAACTGACAATCCATAGTCTCATCGCCTCGAAGAGCAAGCGCTTCAACTCCATCCAGGCGGTCTACACGCACCATTACTTCGCAGAGGTGGACTGGAAGTCTCTACGCTCACAGCGGGCGCCCTTCGTCCCCGAGCTCGACTCGGAGACGGACGCCGGGTACTTCGATGACTTCAGCAGCGAGGCGGACATGGCGAAGTACAAGGAGGTGCATGATAAGCAGGCGGCGCTGGAGACGATGGCGGATCGCGAGGAGGCGATGAGTAAGAGCCTTTTTGTCGGGTTTACGTTCAGGCATCGGAAGACGGGGGAGGAGGGGAAGACGGGAGGTAGCCCGAGGAAGGGGATTGCGACGGATGGGACGTTTGGGACTATGCTGTAGGTCGGGGGGAGTGAATGCGAGCGAGCCATTTTTTGCGCGTTGTATCTGGGGAAGGGAGGGTTTAATGGGGAGGACAAGCAAGGGAAGGCGTGATTGGAGGGGGGGTTATGGAGTATGGAATGGGATGGGAAGGGAAACATGGCATTGAGCCTCGTGCTGGCCGGCCCTTCATGGGGATATTGAGCTTTGTGCTGTATTATTGTGTTGTTCGGGGTACCTTGCGTTGCTGATTTGACCGGCGTTGTTAAGCACGCGAGTGTGCGCCGCGATGGAATGATGGTTCTGCGAGCATTTCATAGAGGCAATGATAGGGATGTCGGACTCATAGAACGAGAGAGAAGTGGGTTGTTAGGTCTATTAGGTCTATTAGACGAACGAGATATGCTCTTTGTGCAACCGTTCATGTTTTCTCTCAGCTTGAACAGTGCATCACTAACAACCATTGCCTTTCTATACCACCGAAGATCACAACTCTCACAATGGGCATGAAAGTACGAAGTCACAAACAGAAGCAGCCATCACATCACAGCATCAGCAGATAAATCAGTCGGATGCGTTTCAATCAAGCAATTCCATCGCGCTATATATGGAAGAAGTAGATGGCGTCGTGATGAGTACTACGAAAGGGAATTCGGCCGTGAGAAGTTCGTCACTGCGAATATGGTTGAAGTGAAGCCGCCGTTGAACATCGGGAGACTTCGACATTGAGATGTTGAATATCGCCAAAAGAATGCATAGCCGTATATAATGAAGCTGCGAAACTTGAAAAGCATTGCAGAAATGGAGCAAGCCAAGAAGCTGCTGTGGAGGAAAGATCGGAGCAGCGGTGTAGGCACCACTTATCGAGAAGTGAATCCACGGACCGAATGCCTCTCAAGGCTTTCTTCTCTTCACCACGTCATCCCTGTCTTCAAGTTTCACATTCTCATCGCTCTCCACGAGATTAATCCTCTTCCTCGGCTGCACACTGGGCGTGAACAACCGACTCCGCTCCGTCATGATCGCTTGGCCGCTCGCCAGCGACGCTGTGAGGTCGCTCGTGCTGACGCGGCCGGAGCCTCTGCCACTCTCGCCGTCGGCAAAGGAGACGTGTCTGTCGTCTGCCCCGTCGAAGCCGGCCATGTGAACGTGGGCCGGTCGAGATGCCTGTGCTCCGGCATTCGGCCACGAAGATCGGGTGGCCATGGATGAAGGTCCATTGACAGTGCTTCGGACTGTACGTCTGCTCGCTGGATCATGATTGGCCTGCTGTGCTGGCTGTGCCGTCATTGATAGCGCAGATGTCCGGCCTTGGCGGCTGGCTTCTACGATGGCAGTATCCTCACCAATCACTTCCGGCGCACCCGAGTGGTCCAGCCGTCTTTCCGCGGCAGCCTCTCTTCGTCTCGTGGCTCCTTCGCCGCCACGTCTAAGGATGAGATCCTCATCGATGTATTTGTAGGCTGTTGCCCAGCAGGCGCCGTTAAGACGCAAGTCTCGGTGGACCTGACGAAGATATACTCGCATATCCATGATATCGTCCATGAGCATCCTGTTGTTTCTCCTGTCCATATGCATAAGAAGCAGTATGGCGGTGACAACAACCTCGAGGGGTGAGAATGTTTTGACGTGGAAAACGCCGTGGCTCTTGAGAGAAGCTGGCGCAGGGTCAAAACAAGTATCCTTTCGAATCTTAAATCCAGTTGCGGAATCCTCACTCGGATCAGAGCAAAGATCCAGAAGCTCCTGATATTTGTCGAAGACCTTCTTGAATACCTTCTTTACTGCTTCATTCAAGATCTTGGTGTTCATGAGCAATTTCATGAGGACATTCGGCGCCGACTGAAGGGTTGGCGTCGAGCCAGCACCGTCTTTATTCTTTCTCTTATCACCGCTTGGAGACTGAACTTCCATGATCTGGGAGAATATCGTGACGATTAAACGGAAGCCCGAGGCTCTTTTCTGGGTGCATAGTGCGATCACCATTGGATAGTCGACTTCGTACTGCTTGGCGAAGTTTGCCCATGGTGTTGAAAGTGCACGCATCTTCTCGGCTGGCGTCAATGGCATACCACGCTGGACTAGCTGGAACATCGTCTCTTCGACAGACGGAGGGAGAGCATGATATTCGTAGCAGCAAAATGTGCGGTTCTTGAAGAACTCCTTGGTCGAGTCCGGGAGGATGCTGTGGGCAGATGATGTTTCGACACCATCGACTATCGGGTGACAGAAGAACCACTTCTTCGGAGGCCGAGACGAATCCATCACCCCAATTTTGCCCTCCATGAATTTACCTAGAGATGTCAACCTCTGCTTGCCATCAACACAAATGCGATAATGACGCTCCGTTCGGCTCATGCCATGTGCACCGATGTCTATTTCGGTATTAACGTTGAAGATGATGGGTGGAATGAAGTAGCCTTGCAGGACTGAGGCTATGAGACCCGAGGACCTTGCCTCGTCCCAGACGACATCACGTTGGTATTCCGGATCAAGCTTTAGATAGGGGGTTTTGCTGAGTTCTGCCAGACATCAGTATATATATATCATGTATAGGGGTTCTATCTAACGTACCATACAGATCGCCAAGGGTGCGTTGCACAATGGATGGCAGGGTTACTTGGCGGATTTTGAAGCCTCCATCCGAGTAGATCGGAACGCCTTCTGCATCAGCAAGAAGACCTTCCGCCTCCCCATCGATATCCACAAAGTCGTCATCGTCGTCTCTCAAAGGTGAAGGACTGTTAGCTGCTGGCTCTTGCTTTACTGTCTCAGTTTGTGTTGGAGGCACGTAGCCTTCTTGGGAGACCATCAAGGATGACTTCGAGGTTCGACTGCGAGTTGAGATCGAAGCTGAGTTTGTAGGTGGCATGTTAAACCTTTATCGATGATAAAGCCCTTTAACTTAGCAGGCAACTGTCTTAGATGGTTAGCCATGATTGCTACAAGGATTAAAAAGAAGGTCAAAGAAGTTTAAAAGAAAGAAAGATAAGTTCAAGGGATAGCAGACAAAGCCTCATAAAGAAAGGTTGCATAAGCTAAACTTAGCTGTGAACATGGGATAGAAGAAGGCAAAACATCAGAAAGACGAGAGTAGAGCATGTCCTTTAAGTTGGCACATTTGCCCCTTTGTAATGCACAATCGTGACAGGGTCTTTAAAACTAAGAATTGCTTTAAGTTCGAGATGGATGGCTGGCCTAGACTCAATAGTGCACAGCAACTGTACTGCGACCTCACTAGGCACCTTAAAGATGGGCACAAGTTAACGTCAACTATAGGTGAGTAACATTGTTCATTAATTGATTTAGCAACAATCTGACTGTTGGGTGAATTGTAGGTGGCGATGTTAAACTTTAGTGTAATTGAGGTGTTTAGCCATAGGCCATAGTTACCTAAGTATTGTAGGTAGGATGCTAAAAGGTAGACATCTTCATTATACTTAAGTACTTAAAGGGCGACATTTTTGTAAACTTAAAGAGATTATGTTGCTTACCTAGTGAGTTCTAATATAGACAAAGTTTCTTTATGTATTGTTGTTATAGTAGTTGTATAAACTAGTAGCTATAGACAAAAAAGGCTGTTATAAAAGGTATAAGGTAGTGAGTGGTAAGTAAGAAGGAGAGAAAGGAAAGAGGGATGAGGAAGGGGGAGTAGCTTATTATATTGTAAATTAGTAAGGCTATTACCTTATCTTACTAAGCTTGCATCCCTACCTAACCCTAATTTTGTAAATGTAGCATTACACTATGTATTATTTTACATTATATATTTATTATTTTATATTGATATTTTAATTTATTTAATTGTTAATTTATTTAAATAATATTACATAGTCTCCATCTATGTGAAATTAGTTATTAACAACTCTATCCTTAACATAAAAACATTTAGGACTTTATTCATTTATATTTTCCAGCCTATATCTACCTACCCATGATGGTATCTGATATAACGCCAAACCTATTGTAACTCCAAACACTATTATGCCTAAACTCTTCCTCATAAATCATGTATTGGATTGTCCACCTCATCATAATCGCCCATGGTTTCCAGCAAGACCTTTTCTAGTATTGCCGCCGCCCTTCCCATTTCGCCAGCCTCCTTCTTTGCACTTTCAATTCCCTTTTCAACAGCAGACTGGAATCGGTTTCGGAAAATGCGCTGCCGACTCTCGCGCTCAGTATACATTTCACTCTCCTCGTCTCTTCCAGGCCCAAACAGATTGAGATGAGCGAAGGGACTCGACTGCGCAGGTATGACATGAATGTCGGCATCCCACAACGGAAAGTATTTTCCCCGCTGGAAATAGTCGTCGGTGATAGACTTGCCTAGTCCGGCCTTCAGGAATTGTGCTAAAACCGTGATCTGTCGCGGAAAAGACTTCCCGCCCTTTCCAAATGTCGCTTTCGCTGCTGCCGACCATTTCGTCGAGCCGATGCTTGAAGCCCAGCCCATCATCGACATGAACGCCTTTAGTGTCTTCACCCATCCGCCAGGACAGGCGACAACGTCTTCTGGCGCCGTTTCCACGAGCCATTCGAGGGTCGAGAGAGCATCGTTGCGGATCTCCACGGCAAGATGGGTCATGCCGGCTCGGATGTAAAGAAGAGCAAACTCAGCACGGTCGCCAACATCTTTTGCAGGAAGAAGTCGCAGGAACTTTAGAAGTTGTGTTCGTACGGCTTGTGAACCGTCGAGTATGAGTGGGAGAAGTTTCGGAAGTATTATCGCAGCTGACACGGGAATCGGGGCGTTGACTGGTTGAGAGGAGACCTGGGTGATGAGGTAGGAGAGAGCATCTCGGCGTTGAGTATCGGATTTCGAGGATGAGGCAAGGGAGATGTAATGTGCGAACTGAACGGCGGAAGAGAGTGCAGAAGTGGTGAGAGATTGTTGATTGATTACAATTGCTGTTCCCCAAGTCAGCTCTTAGAATTGCAGTGATGTTACATCAAAATATAAGGCACAACCGCATATCACGGATAAAATCGCACAATCTTTCTGATATACAAGCATATAAGAACGAATACTGACATCTGGACTTGAAGCTGGTATCCGTGAAGTTGTCTGGCTTCGCTTTGGTTTTGCCAACCTTTAACTTCGGTTTCTGCAGAACTTGGTCAGATAAAGAGCTCCGATAGCCACAATGCATATCATTGTTGCAAGAGATAGGCTCACCTTAAAGTCCTTTTTCTTCTCTGCCTTTTTTCTCGCACTTGAACCCATTTTGTTGCGTGTAGAAGGTTGAATGGCTTGTCGGACTTTTGCGATGGTGTATTTTCACAGCCTTGTCATTGCTGCCTTACGCCTTGTGTTGATGCCTTATCACATCCCTTAAGGTGTGAAGCTCCAGAGCCTCGTTGGACTCCACGAATCTCTATCCAGAAGGATCAATGGCACAATCACCGGATACATTGAGCAATGTAAGTCTCTCGGAATACGATGTAAACATATACACTGACATATTTAAGGGACTGAATGCTTCAGATCAGTTCGTGGAGTCGTTGGATCGTCTCTCGAAGAAGAACGGAGTTCTTGCGACTATCGTCCTCGACCGATCAAGCGGCGCAATACTGAATACATCTGGCACACTGTCTTCGATTCGGTCTTCTACAGGGCCAAGCTCCTCAGTTTCAGCGACTGCCTCGGAGGACTCCTCCTCAGAACAGAAGGACCAGAATGGGATGCAGGAGATGGCAATGATGGTGTGGAACTACATGAAATCAACGAAAGACCTGGTGCAAGGCCTCGATGTACAAGTAAGAAGCTTTGGGTCTTACTCCAGGAACGGGTCTAATCTTGGCTACAGGATGAAGTCAAACTACTGCGTTTACGAACCAAGAAATATGAACTGGTTATAGTCCCAGACACAAAATATCTGCTTGTTGTTGTCCACGAGACGCCTTCGGCGTGAAGAAGGACATCCGCAATTCGGCGTACGATACCCAGGCATACAGGCATACTCAGGCGTTGGGTTTAAATTTTATGAGATTGCAGTTGTGCGATCACTGGCCGCTGAAACAGGTTCTATAGCTCTATGACAATAGGCTTACGCTGCATGAAGAGCATCATACTCTCAAGGAACGTACACATAGCATCTAAAGCGCATAAGATAATCCGATGCCAAATAGCTGGTGATTTAGCTCCATGCCGTGGTATGTATGCACTGTATATACTGCAGTACTTCACACGTACAGTCGGTATCAGACAGGACCCTGAACAGGAATTTTGGCTGAATTCGTCCAAGGAGCCCCTGTGTCCGTACATGTATTTACACCTCCCAATTCTGATGTCAGCGTTGCTTCATATGGCTCATCTGCCTGTCTAAGGAATGGGTGAGAGTGTATTCAATACTACCTCATTCTAAGCTACAATGTATAGGTCAAATGAAAGAGGATCTTCCCTCCGCACAAGATTACTTACATATCTATATATGAGAATGGTAATGTTATAGAGTACTGTATGTACCTACCTACTCTACCTTACCAATGCGTGCAGTCAGTACGTCAGACGGCTCAGTTCGCATGGCATCATGGCGCACGGATTATAATACTGAGTGGTGAATGACCTGAAGAATCTTACTGTACTGGACTTACATACGGAGTATGTACTTCGTACTGTAATTGCCAGTTGTCAGAAACGGGCTTCGCTTCAAGCCCACAGCATCCATTCACTGCCAAGAGCTATGTACATATGTATCAGCAACTATCGCCAATCACCATTCAGAAATCCAGCGGACTTGCTCACTACTGACACGGATTAGTGCCATTCTCGAGCGCTGTCCAAGACTCCAAGTATGCCTGTGGCTGAAATTCGTCATACTGTATGTATGTATGTACCTTAGGTATTCTAGCGCCATTCCTAGGTACGGAGTACATTAGATTAGATACCTGCCTATATAGGTTATACTATACTCCGTACGTTATACGGAGTACATACGTATGCATATATGTATGTACATACCATCCTTCCATGCATCCTGACCCTGTGGCGGGAACGTCAAGGTGCAAGCACACAGCTAATTACAATATAAGCATTGTCATAGACGTCACTTAAGGGTCTCGAATTAAATCTTGGCGACCCCAGCTTCTCATTCAACTCACCCACTTCACTCTTCTCTTCTTCTGTCCCTTCTTGTCCCTTCTTGTTCCTGTTCCACTGCTGTCTCTTCATATGGTGTCGTAAGAAGAGGTCCATTGCAACGACAATGCACTCTCTCTCTGCGCTGCTCAAGCGCTCTAAGAAGCAGCCTCAGGCTGAAAATGCATCTCCGCGTCCAGAGGTACAAGATAGTGGCATCAAAATTGATAATGACAGAGAAGAGAAGCTCAATCGACGACAGTCAAGGCGCGGTGACTTCTTCCGAAACTTCTTGAGCAAGGCTCGACCAGGAGATTTGCGGCCTAAAGGGCAGAGTACGGACAAAACGGAGGTATGCCGAACTGCGTTGTTCGGATGCGCTTGGCTCTATGGAAATTCCAATTACTGACTTTCGCAGCAAACAAATCTCAAAGTCCTAGAACAAGCTAAACCCGTCAATCCAGCGAGTCCTACATCCGATCCGAACAAACCTTTACCTCCGCCGCCTCCACCAGGCGCCCCAGAACCAGAAAAGTCGAAAGGTGCCGTCCAGCTTAAGAGAATCATATCTCCGCTCACCCTCCCTGATATACACAAGCTCTTCTCGGGTGCGCCACAATTCTTCGTTCGTTCAGAAGGGCACCATGCAGGAGCACCACATCCTTCCGTTGCTTTCCCTTGGAATATTGAGTTGGAGATCAGAGATCTTAGCGATCATGGCCAAATAGAAGATCCAGCGTGGGGATGTGTTACCACCACTCCTCATATTGTACGAAATCAGCGAAGTGATAGAATTAAAGAAGAAGGTGAAGAAGAGAACCCAAAGAAGAAGCCGCGCTTCGTGCCTCGCTGCAAAGAGAGACCAAATATGTTGAGCATGCAAGGCCTAGAAAGGGGAACTGTTGGCTTCCAAGCGGCACTGGAGGTCGCTGTTGCGGACGCATTGCACGAGCCGAAATCATACTTGGATGCGAAACATCTTGGATCAATGCGAACAAAATTCTTAAAGGACAAGAAGCATGGGCTACGACCGTTGGACGAAACTGCAGTCATCTCGAGATTGATCGAAATAGGAAATACATATCATCAGAAGTCTTCGAGTCCCAGGAACACAGTGGAAATATATACAGAACTTTTTACTCGAGTCCTATTCCCTCCGACGCGAGTTTTGGATCCAGAAGACCCGTACAGCCTTCATGTGCAAATTGAGGCGCTTGTGAACGTCCTTACCACGCCGCATATCTGGATTGATTTTAGCAATGTTGAATGGCGAATAAGACTTGGGCAAATCTTGTGGGGACCTCCCTTCCGGCCAGGTCAGGAAGAAGATGCAACCAGCAAAGACGAAGCAGCACAAAAGCCAGAGAGTCAGCAATTTTGGCTCTTATTGCAAATACTGTTATCTTGCGAGCTCATGGTCAGACTTGACGCAGTCGCAGAGAATGCCCAGAAAGATCCCAAGCTCGTAAGTGTAGAAGAAATACACAGATTCGAGAGAGATGTTACAAGACTGGTAAAATGGTCTCTATTGCTGGCAAGGTTATGGCTAGAAAATATAGGCATCAGTCTTCCGGTTCTGGAAACTTCAGAGACAGAGAAGCGAACTTCCGGATGGCTGGCTTCATTTAAACATGCTGTTCCTGGAGATCACGAAGAGTCTCACGATGCTCATTTCGGCGAAATTGAATTCCATAGCAGGCATCAAAAGAGACAAATGGACGGGCTCATTCATTTTGCCAGGAAATTGGCATGGCCGGAAGCTGACCTCATTGCTGAGAAATTTGCGACAGCATCTGATAAGTCTGACAAGGGTTCGGAAATCTCAACAACTACTCCAGTTAAAGAGGCACCGGCCGTAGGAACGCCGCTATCAATGATTATCCAACACTCATCCTACTTTGCCGGCGTTGGGCGACCAGGTATTCGACGAGGCCTCTGTCAGAATAAAATGTCGAGCATGTTCCAGCCTTCTGGATGGCTCTCAAAGTCATATCTCACGGGTCTTATTCTGCCTGGAGAGGGACTGAGTCACTTCTTGATGTCTACATTACTCGAGAATGACGAGATTGCCATTGCACGACTTGGCGAAGATGCAAATCTCTATGGCGGGTTCGTATTTTCTGATAAAAGCTTCTGGAGTACCGCCTGCATTATCGGAAGAGTACTTGCCGCAGGAAAGGGCGCAAGTGAATGCATGGGCTGGCTTTCTTCTACCGTGAAGCCCAAAGGAGTTGGTGAAGGTTGGGTGAATGTGGAGGTTGAGTTGGAGCCGCGTAGTGGTAAGTTCTAGCCCTGCAATTTCGGCAGCACAGCCACTAACTATCGCTGTTCAGATGGAGAGGAAGGTCCTCACGCAGCCCGCATATGGAAGAAACACATCGTTGAACGCGATTCTTACGTCCTTGGCGACGGTGACGCAAGCACAGTTCTCCCGCAAGATTTCACACTCCCACCACCGGACGTCCCAGATCCAGTCAATATGGAGGTGAAACTGCAATCTCTTGACCTCTTCGCTGGCGCCGATCCAGTCGAGTCCACGTCGAACACTAAAGGCACGGCTGAGACCGAAACAAGAGATGCGCACCACAAGATGCGCACGTACTCGGCGATGATGCAATTTTCCGTCAAAGTCGAGAGTAAGGAGAGCAAAGAAATGAATTTCGCCCTTTCCTACGATGTCCAATTTGTCACTGCTCACCCGTGCGTTCCATCGCTGCACAGCAGACTCGTCCAGCCGGCCCCAATCCCGGAACCTCCCACACAGAATGAGATGGGTCAGCCGAATCGGCGGCCTTCCGGGCCTCATACACTCTTCACTGGTCCGTCCTCCCCTCTCTCCCATCTCTCCATCTCCGCACCTTACTAACTTCCGCAGGCCATGCGCTCCACAAATCCTACAACTTCTCACGCCACACCTTCTCCTCCGTCGTCTTCGCCTCTCCCAATTCCCCTCCGCCGCTGCTCTCCCTGCATACGAGCAGCACAGAGATCTTCGTGATCGACTGCACGGAGCCGTCGCCGCCCGAGGCCGCGATGATGGAGGCGCACCCGTTGCGCAGCGCGTTCGTGAGCCGCAAGCGACGCTTCGGCAGCGACCTGGAGATGCTGGCGCGCGCGTGGTGCGCCGAGAAGGGATATAATGCGTTGATCTCAAGAAGGGGAAGGAATTGCATCGCTTGCTCGATTAGGGAGGCTAGGGCATTGAGCTGGAAGATCGTGTTGAGGTTTGGCTGATGCGCGGCGCGGGGCGTGTAGCGGAGTATAGGGGTTTGTGATGGGAAAATGGGATAGGTTTGCAGGATTATGATTGTGCAAGCGCGGTTGCGAAGTATACTTTTGAGAACTTTAGCGTTGTGATTAGTTACTTTGCTGAAAGGCTGTGGTCCTGGCGCTGATGCATTGCAGAATCAGATACCCCGTTGTCTTCAGTCTGTGGTCCTATGTAATAGACGTATTCTCGTCATAAATAACCTATGAGCGCATGCTATTTATATGTGTCATGACGCCGTGATATATCCTAAGTCCGTACAACCCATTCCGATCGTACATCAATCATGTCTCATGCCCCATGTCGTCCATGTCCATAGCTCAGTAGGTCCATCCAAGTGCCATACCCCATGCCCTCCCATTTCCACTCCAGAGTGCGCCGGAACCAATGTATATACCCATATCATATCATCTCATTTCAGAGAACATCATACACACCCATTATCCTCCCTTGCTCCCCCAAACCTGCTGCTGACTCGTAACCCCCTGCCAAATGGAGAACGCCAACTGCAGCAGTCCCAGCAATATCGTGCCGCCCCCGATAAACAGCACGGCCCAGAACGTCCACCAATACGCCACATTGCGGCGATCATTCCACAGCGCGCGCCAGTTGTGCGGATGGCGGCCCTTGATGAACGTCTGCAGATCGAGAATGCGACGGCCCAAGAACGGGAACGAATCGGGGTAGTAGTACGGACTCAGCTCCTCAGCCTCGATCTCGGCGTACAGCGCGGCGGCGGCCGGCGAGGAGGCCGACGCCCCACACAGCGTCTGCAGCAGGGGATCGGCATCACCGAGCCCCGGCGAGGAGCAATCCCAGCCCGGCGTCCAAAGGGCCGATTTCTCCACAAACGCCTTCCAGCTCTTCTTGTCCTGCCCGAAGAGCAGCCGGTAGCTCAGCAGCACCTCGCGGAAGTAATCCTGGGGCAGCACGGGCGAGTTAAGGTCGAGGAGGTGCTCGCGCGCGAACGCGCCCGCGTGGTCCGCGCACAGTCGGCTGATCACCCGGCTGTCCTGGCACATCAGTCGGCAGAAGGAGGGGAAGCGGAAGACCTTGAGCCGGCGCCGCACGTGATCGAATTCCAGGTGTAGGCTGAGCGCGTTTACCCATTCGATTTGCACCGCGGCGAGGCTGTCTAGCATCGCGAAGCACACGTTGGAGACGGTGATGAGCTCCGTCTCACGCGCCGCCTCGACACGCAGCTCCGGCACCAGCGAGCCAAAGTGCGACAGCAGGAGGTATAGTTGTTGGTCGACGCGCGAGAAGTCCTGCGTGTAGAGGCACAGTGTGCGCGTGCGGCTGCGCCGCCCCGCCGCGTCCTCATCCAGTCTCTGGATCGCGAGACGCTGCCGCGGTGGGTGAAGATCTGCCTCGAAAAGCATGGTCAGCCAGCCTAGCATCGCGAATACCATCTGGTTCGGCACCGCGCGCTCCTCGCCCATCTGGTCACGCAGCATGTTATGCGGCGGGTGCATGAGCTCGTCCAAGATGTCCGAGAGCGCACAGCTCTCCTCGTCCATCAGCAACTTGGCGGCGATGCCGAGGGCTTTGTAGACGACGGCGAATTCGCCGGGGAGCGGGTCGGGGGCGTATTCATTGAGGTCGCGGAGCGAACCGCGCAGGATCTCCCAGCCGCGGGCGAAGCGGCACTCGAGGAACTTGTAGTACCACTCGTAGTGCTCCCACTTGAGAAAGCTGTCGTCTGGTCGATCGAGGACGAGGCGGAAGAACTCCACCCGGGCGGCCACGACGTCTTTATCGACCGCGGGGGGTATCGCAATATTAGCGGCTCCTGTTAAGCGCCTGATGCGCCCTATTATCCCGCCGTTGCCGTCATGCCCGGATATTATCGTTAGATGAGAGAGATCAGTACGACTTCGGATTTTGTCTAAGAAGCTCGGAGTGTGGGATTGGACACTCGGCGGCCGAAGGAGTTGTGGAGTGACTCCATTGGTATGCCCATTTGAACCGTTCCGTCCGTTCGTGGTGTTAACTGCAAGATGCTGGGGCTGCTGAGGATGCTGAGGTGATGTTGGTGATGCTGGTGGTGCTGGTGCTCCAGGTGGCACAGGTGATCCATTCGTTCCATTCGACCTCGTCCCGTTGACGTTTAAGTGATCCAAAGAAATCCCAGTATTGCTCTCCTCGTCGTTTGCCATCCGCTTGGGTAACTTCTTTTCCAAATTTCACACAACTCCTTCACAATTCGAGTCTTTCTGTGCAGACCATACACGTGATGGCTATTCTGCCAACACACAGCTCGTCGATAAGGCTGCGCTTTCGAAGAGCGTGTATACGCTCTGCTCGCCCATGCAAAGTAACACTCAGCGTACAAATCGTATAAACACAATGCACAAAACGACCACTTTTGACGACGATATAAACAGCTCCAGACGTTGTTTCCACCTCGAATGGACTCTTGTGTTGCGCAAAGGATCACGGCCTGCCCCTCTTTAAGTACTCTACATACTGGGCCACGATCCCCCACATCCAAGGCTGTCGTGATGGTTGCTCAGCCCCTCGGCGTGATATGCACTCGGGAAGAACAGGACAAGAACAGGACGAGGCTGCATACCGTCTCAATTGCCCGCTTCACACAAGATGCATGAACGGAAGTGTACGCACAGCACAGCCAATAATGCCGTGCTGTCATCCTCAGTCCGGGTCAGCATCGTGGTCGGCGACCAAGTGCGCAATCCGATCGAAGGCGCATTTGATATCCATGTCCGATGGAAGCAACATTAACTCCCCATCATTGCAGCAGCTGAAGATATTGCATTGGCAACTAAAGATGCGAAATAGAGTAGGTACTCTATTTCGCAAGTGCTTATTCTCGGTGAGCTACTTGGGCTCTTCTGGTTCCTGCGACGATGATAGGGCTGCAGCAATCTGGTGCATACAGACAGCTGTCGTCAGGCTCGCGGGATTGCATTGCATGCAGTAGCTCAGTGGGTTGCCCTCCCCGCATTTGTTCCCGAAGAAGTGACCCCTTCGAATAAGACTTTACGATACATAAGACACATAAGACGCTCCTTCCTCAATGAGACACAAAGCGAGACACAAGTTATAATAATCGGCTTTGGCGAGATGCTATACATTTATATATATGTTGAAAGGAGTCGCTTGTTGTGATCATCATCAAGATATAAACAAGTCCTTGACACGAATCCAAGAGCTGCGCCAGGCCATTCTAGCACTTTGCGGCCCGAAGCGATGGGAGCCGTCGACCGTCGACCGTCGACCGTCAACCATCAATCCACGACTGATCCTCATTCTCTCGGTGTCTCTCCATCAAGCCAATAATAGCATCCATCATATACCACCAGGACAAAATATCATCAATGGGAGCCTGAGCCTGAGCCTGATTAGCAGCATGAAGAACTGGAAAAGGAACAAAAAGGGAGAAAAATCTTCATTGCGGCTGATAGTTGTCGCAGCGTGGGGGGTGTGGTTGCCTAAGATGCTTGCGTATCTCACTCGACGGCTGAAATGTTGAAAAATTGCAGAGTCTGAATAGCTGAACTATATTCTCCATGTGTCAAGATCATTGCCGTGGTAGCAAAAACTCGAGAGCCTCTTCTAGCCCATAATCAAGCCCTCAGCACACCTTTCAAGAACCCCAACATGTCCACATCCGCCTGCAAGGATTCCTCCAGCTCCGGCGCCTTCAACCAGAACGTATGTGGAAAGCCCTCCCATCTTGAAATCTGCACATCATTCCCCGCCATCTTCAGCGCCTCGTAATAGCACAACCCATCGCTATAATAAATATCATTTGTGCAGACCTGAATCCAGGTCCGCGGCAAGGCCTTAAAGCTTTCCGCGGCCAACGGAAGACTGCTCGCTTTGGGTAGAGCAACGGCGTCGATGCCCAGCAGGCTGCTCTCGAACGAAGGCCCGAAACTGGTATGGCTCCTCTGGAAGCGCGAGGGGATGTAGATCCCGCCTTCACTCGCATCGACGGTGACGGGACAGCGGAGAACGACACCGGTGATGTGATATTCTGTCCCTCGTGCGAGCTGCGAGACTTGTGCCGCGAGCTGGCCGCCGGATGAGCTGCCTACGAGGATGGTTTTGCCTGGAGGCAACTCAAGATCCTGCTTTCGGGCATCGTGGATCGCAACAAATGCATCCCATGCGTCGTTGACAGCGGTATCAGGATGGTAATCAGGCAAGAGACGGTAGTCCACAGACATGACTTTAACACGGGCTTCTTTGCATATCCGACGACATGTGAGATCTTCGCTGTTGAGGTCTCCCACACGTAAGGCACCCCCGTGGTAGTAAATAATGAGATGTCTCTCACCCTCCAGGTCTGGAGGGGAGTAGAGACGGATGGGGATTATATGGCCGTCGCGGGCCGTGGCGTCCTCTCGACTGATTTGGATCCCTTCGAGTAGATGGTGGTCTCGCTCGCCGGACGAGAGCATGCGGGAATTGCGAGAAATGCAATCCCTTGAATAATTCTGTTGGCGGGCTTTGAGCGCATCATAGCCTGATTGAGATAATCTAGGTGGTTGGGCATCCGCAAGTCCATTCTTGTTCTCATATTCAGTCCAGGCTGGGCTAAGAGGTGGAGCTTCGGGAAGGAAGAGATCCTTGGATTCGATTTGATCGCCTTGCACTGAATGGTCGGATGGCTCGAAAGACATGACGACGAGGGGAGGGGATGGAAGACGTGACTGAGAGTGCGATAGAGAAAAATCAAGAAGAGAGATGAGATGAAAGGATCATATAAGTATAAATATAGTTGAATCGCGGGGCTGTCGTTTACTCACTACTAACTATTGGGTCATGAGAGGGAGGCACAAGTTATAACAACTGCTTTCGGAGTAACTGCAATGGCAGGAAAGACGAAGAAAATTGAATGCCCGCATTTCAATCGATGAACCATGCGTAAAGAAAACACCAAAGATAATTTTCCGTCTCATCTCATCTCAAGATCCAAGAGCATGTACGAACATGAAGATGTTGAGAACGGGGAAGGAGAAGCGCAACACCGCCAAGCTGTAGACGTAAAGAGGAAATATTGAATATATTGAGAAACAGGCAATAGCCTTCAACAAATAAGAAGGTCTTGTGGTCTAGTGGTATGATTCTCGCTTAGGGCTCACCCTGAACACGATTTGCGAGAGGTCCCCGATTCGATCTCGGGCAAGACCCTTCATAATGTTTTGCTTCTCTTTTGCTCCTCTTCTGTTTGTTTTTATAGCTTCCTTCCCTCCTTCCCCCTTCCCCCTTCCTCTCTCCCTCTCCCTCTCCCTCTCCCTCTTGCTACATGTCAGCTCACATCAAAGCCATTTGTAGTCGTGTCGTGTTCTGGTCTTGCTCTTTTCTCAATTGATGCACCTACACATAGCCTGTCACTCAACTCACACTCACCCTCAGAGACACAGACACAGACACAGACACAGTCGGAGTAAAGCCTTTTGTAATTGTCATATCAGCACCTGCAGTCTTCACAAAGCTACCCCTCGTTTCTCTTGGCGTGCATCCACAGCACCCCTCATTCCTCCATCTCAGCCTGCGCTTCAATGCAGTTACGTCTTCCTCTGTCTCTCCCTCTGTCTCTCTCTCTACCTCCACATCTTTGTTTAAACATCCAACGACCGCATCTCTCCCATCCCAGCATCTTCAAATCCCTTTCCATTCCCCCACACTCGCACTCCCACTTTCACTCCCACTTCCACTCCCACCCGCGCCTATCCAGACCACACACGCAAAGCCCAAGACGACAATCCCTCACCATGGCGCACTCCAAAGCCTGCTGCACCATCCCGCCCATCATTGCCTCCAAGGGGTACACGACCAAAGGTGTCTACGAGACTATCGACGGCACCAAGACCTGTTTGTCCCCCATCCCTTCTCTCTCACTCACGTTTCCCGCCCGCTAATTGCACCTGCCCAGACATCACCGGCCCGTCCGATGCCACAACCGGCATCCTCCTCATCATGGACATCTTCGGCTTCTTCCCCCAGACCCTCCAAGGCGCCGATATCCTCGCCCTCTCTGGCCCCCAGCGCTATCGCGTCTTCATGCCCGACTTCTTCGATGGCGAGCCCGCGCCCATCGAATGGTGCCTTCCCCCTCTCCTCCTCACTTCCTCCCCCTCATTACCTCATCTCTAACATCCCACCAGGTACCCTCCCACCGACGCCACTCGCGACAAGCTCGCCGACTGGTTCAACCGCAAAGGCAATTTCATTACCGGCAAGGACAAGACTCTCCAGTACCTCGAGACCTTTAAGCAGCACAACCCCCAAATCACCACCTGGATCGCCGTCGGCTACTGCTGGGGCGGCAAGGTCGTCACCCTGACCTCCGGCGCTTCCACCCCCTGGGCCGCATCTGTTCAGTGCCACCCTGCCTTCATCTCTGCTGGCGACGCGAAGGAGATCAGTATCCCGCACGTGCTGCTGGCGAGCAAGGACGAGGATGCGGCGGAGGTGAAGAGCTTTGAGGAGAACCTGAGGGGTGAGAAGTTGGTGGAGACGTTTGGGACGCAGATTCATGGATGGATGGCGGCGAGGGCGGATTTGGAGGATCCGGCTGTGCTGAAGGAGTACGAGAGAGGGTATAGGGTGGTGTTGGATTTCTTGGGGAGGAATCTGTGAGTGACTTCTTTTTTGCTTTTGGTTCGTTCTTTCGCGGAGAGAGGGGCGAGATGTGAGTTGCGAATGGGGAGCAAGGATGGGATGAAGCAGGAAAGGGGAAAGGCGAGTAGAGATCTGGCAATCGCTTACACAAGCTGTGCAATATCTAGAAGCCCCTCGTCCACGCCATCGAAGATCTGAGCACGCATGGGGTCCTTTATGACGATTTGCCCCGCGCACCAGAGCGTGCGTAATGCTGATATTGCTATCACGTATCCTTTCTTCGAAAGATATCCAAACTACGCAGCCAAACTATCCAGAAACAAGCTCGAGGACACCACCTAGATATGATAGATGACGGAACTACCGCGCTGCCGCTCATCCAGCGCCGTTGTGAGAAGTCTAGCAGTAGATTAGATGTTCGCGGTGTAGTGTAGTGTAGTGTAGTGTAGTGTAGTGTAGTGTAGCTAGCAATGGCATTCATGATACTTCTACTTGTAAGAATGGACGAACCTATTCTCTATCGCTATGTAGCATGCATGTCGCCCATGAATCAATCCAGGACAGGACTACACTCCTCTCACACCACGTCTTGAATCTTCAATCTTCTCCTCTCCAGCGCACTCGCCCTATTCAAACTCCCATTCATTTACCATGCACATCCACCATCGCACAAAGCGTGCACGTATATACCCCCATCCCTCCCTCCTCCACTTCCCCTCTCAAACACCACCACTCCCATACCCCAACTCGCACACCCAACCACCAAACCAGCAACCCACCTCAACCATCGTCCCCCCAATGCCCCCCTCCCCAACCG
>Ga0123337_10000098_pt1 | contig 177984 bp, 186 predicted proteins | sample frozenSSSSmetaG_FD_89792 | JGI IMG/M metagenome (GOLD analysis project Ga0123337, IMG submission 89792) | Glacier valley bacterial and archeal communities from Borup Fiord, Nunavut, Canada, to study Microbial Dark Matter (Phase II) -... | ecosystem: Environmental > Aquatic > Freshwater > Ice...
AGGCTCAAGATGCGATGTGACATGTTATTAAATAAATATAGTAGACTGAGGCTATTAGGACAGAAAACCCTATTTCCCATCGTAATAGCCTTGTTTCCTCTCAATCTTTAGAGTATTAATTAAATCTTAGGATGAATCCTCTGAATACTCAATTAGATAGATACTGATCCCCTTACGTAAAGTGGCCGATAAATCTTGGCAGTGGCAGAAAAGTCGTGGCATTTTCATAATTTTGATAATTTTTAGGGGGTTGTGGCATTTTCATCATTAAAATATGTTCTTGTGGCATTCCAGTCATTTTTGATAATTTGGGTGGCATTTCAGACATTTGCCGTTTTTTTGATGTATCATGCCTATATTAACATGTTTAACGAGCCTGCCATGCCTAGGAGGTTTTTGGAATATTCGATATAAAGGCTGCAGCAGGTGGATTCTCAGCTTCTAGAATAAGTAGTTAGGGCTTTTTTGAAACCGTCCTCATAAAAGGTTCAGGCTATTTCCCAAAAGTGCTTTCGAGCCTTAAGCCTAAATTTAGACTGAATATTGTCTGCAATATCTTAATTGCAATGGACTTGTAAGCCTTGTGAGAACTCTTTTGAAATTCCCTCAAAAATGCCCTTTTTCCCTATCGCTAATAAAGACGTGATCATTAGCTCTAAGTCTAGGAGACTAGGCATTTGGGCAATTGCAGAATTAAATCCACCACCACTCTTTGTTCTTAGTTGGAACAATAGCCCATGATAAGGGCAATATTTGGTTGTTTGCGTCAAGGCCAGTTGTGATGAGTAAGTTTAACATCATCCGGAATCTTGATTTTGTATGGCAGGCACCTAGGCAAACTAGCTATTTGATATGTTCCTGAGCATGATGGGTCGCTGCTAGTGCAACAGCAAAAGCTTTAAATGCACTTGTTTCTTCGTCTCTTATGAGCAAAACCCTATTTTTAGGGTCGGCATCTAAAATATGGGTCTGATAGTCAGGGAATAGGGCGAAACAGTCGATTTCTGAGCCATTGATTCGTCTATTATTGCCTCTCGTAGCCGGTGTGCTTGTCGGTAGTTAACCCACATTACCACCAAATTGTAAACGTTCATTTGATTGTAATTGACCTAAATATATAGAAATTAGCCTCTATTTATAAAATAGCTAAGGAAATTAAGACTAAATACCTAGTGTAATACTATTATTATCAGTTATCAGGTCGCGGTGGGCTTTAAGATATTGAATGCTACCTGCACCTAGATTGTTGAGCCGGGCTACACTCTGCTCTTGATATTGTGTTAGAGTAGCTAGGTCCGTTTTCATTTCTGTCATTTTTAAATGCGATAAGGGAAACAGTGGCATTTTTGTCATTTTGAAATTGATCAGTGGCAGTTTTGTCATTTCCAAAACAAACAGTGGCATTCCAGTCATTTGCCGATATTTTAATGTTTCAATGCCACAACATCGGAAAAAAATGACCTAACTAGCTTTTCCTGCCACTATCTAAAATTTCTGCCATTTTTAGATAAAGGGATCAATATCTAACTCTATCACCCTGAGACTCAATAATACTTATTGTAGGTAGGTAAGTCTGAGAGGAAAGGAACTATTGCAATGGGAATTTCCTGTCCTAGTAGCTCCAATTCCATTTCAAATTTAGCCTCCTCTAGCTCATCTTTAAGCTCTTCTTATGGTCTTCATGCCTGTTTCTCTTGTAATCGTGAATGAAATAGCTTAAAGTAAGGTTATTTTGACATTTTCGCCTTATATCGCATGGCTGTTTGTAGTCTAAACTCATGCGGGGAAGAAAGTATCGAGTTAAATCACCTTTATAGACGCTAAATGACGAGGCATTGTCGAGTATTGCCACTTAACTTTGCTAATGTTTAAATTAGCCACCAACTTTGAACATTGTAGAATAAATTGCCAGATTGAAGTAATGAACTAATATTTAACAAAGATGCGACGTTTTAGGTCTCATATGCTAAGCCATTAAGGCTCCAAAGATGGTGAACAAAAATAAAGATTTTCATATTTTTGCCATAAAAGAAATGAAGATCTGCAACTCATTTTAACATTTTTAAGGATTTATGGTACTTGAGTCACTGTGAGAATTGTGTAGTATTTCAGACATTTACCATTATTTATTACTGATTTGATAAAAAATGACAAGTACAATATTTCGAAAGAAAAATGTCCAAATCTCACCATCGACATGGCCATCACCGCCGTCACCGTCGCCATAGCCATCGCCGTATTGCAGTCTTCGCTCTTCATTGTAGTGCCATCGCTGACTGTATTGGCTTTAGATATGGCGATGGTGAAGATGAGATGGCGAATGGCGATGATGATGGGAATCGACGTTGCAAAAGTTGAAGATGTAATGCATCGTAACGACCATTCTCCACATCTGCAAAAACGTCCCCACATCCCCGCAGCAAGGGCCAACATCCACTGCACGGGAAAACCACTATGGGCCAAACTCCATCGCATCACGCATTAAAACTCAAGTGGAACGACATACACATATAGCATTGCGAACGACGAGATAGCCAACGAGAGCATATCGATCACAAAACCATATTCATAGTTATCTTCATTATAGCGACATAATGAAGCCCGAAACCCTGTGAAGAGCTAACGACGACTAATCGTAAAGACAGGCCGGCCGACCGACGAAGACTCGTGATGCCGACGACGGATGAGCACATATGAGAGCAGATGACCACTGCAGAGCGCCGAAAATGACGCAGGAAATGCGTGGAAAACAATCTGACATCAAACAACATCATGTCTACTATTCCATACTTGCTGTTAAACACAGCGTCACCACCTTTAATCATGTATCATTACCGGCTATCCGTAGACCAAAAATGCCATTATTTATGTTTCGGTGTGAATTGTGTCGTCGCATTTTGTACGTTACTAACTATATTCACTTCATTTTATTTATCATTTTCCAGGTGCGAGACTTGCAGAATAAGGCATCCGTGACTTCTATGACTAGTCGCAGGCCTTCCAGCGCCCTTAACCAAGGAAACCATATTTATCAGATCAATACTCACTTCCTCTTTGCCGCTCGCTTCAAACCACGAATATCCTTTTTCATTCTGGCATCCACCATCTTATATCGGCCTTTAACACCTCTCGGTCGGCCAGCAACACCCCTATTGGTACCACCAGCTACCACAACCTTCACCTGAGCCTTTGGCTTTTTCTTCGCCGCATTGCTCATCAGTTTGGTGATGCTTGCAGCTTTCTCCTTCTCAGTCAAGCCCTCTTCATCATTAAGCAGAGCGGATTTCTTGCGTAGCTTCTCTAATCGCTGCGCAGCGTGGAACTTCTTTCGATCCTTTGCTTCTCGGACCTTCTTGATAGGCCGAGCATTCAACGCTCTCAACTTCTCCTTAATAGCAGCAGCACCTGCGGCAGAGATGGGGCGATGTGGCTTATCATGCCTGCCTTCATCATCAAGGAACCACTCTGGCAGACCATCTCTATCCTTGAAAGCATACTTATTATAACCTTCATCGATAAGGTCGTAGCTGGACTTCTCGCCAGAAGCGATCTGTTGTGCGAGCGTCATAGCTTCCGCAGTTATAATATCGATATCTGGAACTGTTAGCTAAGACAAGGTGGGCTTTCATCGAACCATTACCTAGTCGTCCATTTTTACGCGGCTCTCCTTGATCCTTCCATTGCTTGTCCTTTGCACTGTGTTTAACGACCTCAAATGAATCCGAGTCTTCTGAGTCGTCTGAATCTCCCATGTGATTCGACACCGTAGAATTTGGCGTGGGTTTTGGTGATTTGTCTACCACTGCTTGCTGCTTGCTGCTTGCAATCTTCTCAAGTTTATCCAAATCGGTCTCAAATTCGCCCAAATCCTCTTCTGCATCAGCGTCTGATTCCTCTTCCAGAACGCCGCCAATATCCTTGAAGATATCCTGGTCAAAAAACTGAGCGGCACGTTTTGACAAACCAGAAGAGTCCTTCTCGTGGGGCTCTAGGTCTGTAAGAAGAGACTTTGCCACAGGCGCTTGGTCATCATCTGAGGACTCATCGCTGCTGTCATCCTCCAACTTGTCATCGTCGCTATCATGATTGTCTGCGGAGAAGCCTTCCCAATCCCCGTCTTCATATTCCTTCCTGGCTTTCTTCACCCTGAATTTAGCATCTGTCTCCGACTTCCGCTCCTGATATTGGTCATACATCGAGTCAAGATATCGGTCTAACTGATCCTGCTCAACGTCGCTCTCTTCTTCCCCATCAAAAAGCATAACACCATTCTCAGTTTCCTTCCGTGACTCTGATTCCGTGAAAATAGCCATTTTTCCTTTGGCTATCTTGTTCACAGCACCTGACTTATCGACGGTCTTTAAAGCAAACATTGAGCCCTCTCCATTCGGACCAGATTGCTCAAGTCCGATCTCCGTCGGGGCTGTCATGTGTAATTGCATTCTAACGACCTCTCTTTGTTTCTTTTCGTTCTCGCGGCGACGTTCTCTCTTTTTCCTTGATGATTCCTTCTCGCTCATTGCCAGAAGCTCTTCCTGTATCCGTAACTCCTCGTCCATGGGCTCTACCTCCGCAACTTCTTCTCCAGCAGCATCTGCGGCGGCGCTCTTCTTTGTTGCGAAGCCGAATTTTTCCCGAACTTTGAGGCGCCACTTGAGCAGATTCCGAAATTCTTTACGGCCCAAAACTCGAAGGTCATTGCAGCAATCCCGGATCTCCTTTGTCGTCTCTGGCAGTTTTTCAAGAGCTGCAAGAGCAACATCGCCGTTCGATGGCTGTTCAAAACTGAACCGATTAAGGCTACCCAGCATAGCAATCGGATCTGTTGTTTGGATGAATTCACTGGCCGGCACCTCTTTGAATTGGGTATAATTGCCTTCCTCGTAACCGTCTCTCTTCCTTTTCTTGATTTCTGGATTGAAAACTTTGGCCTCATTATTTGGTGTAGGATCTGACAACTCAGCAAACACGGATCGAGGATCTAAGAATTTTGGATCTATGCGCTTTGGTGCCTTGAAGCCCTGGCAGACGACGAAGATTTCGGCGGAAACGTTTCGGGACGATGGAGGCTTCGTTGCCTCAACTTTTGTGAATAATTGGTTGAAAACCCATAGCAAGCTGTTGTAGTCTTTGGATCTAAAAACCTTTGTGACGAAGGTCCCTCCTTCAATAAGGAACTCTGTCGCAAGCTTCATGGCTTGAAGAGCCAACTCTGCCTGGTTGAAGGAATCCTGAACCCATGCGGTACCGACGTTTGGCGCACCGTCGTGCAAAACGGTATCTGCCTTCCACGTCTTGAAGTGCGATCGGATAGTGGCACGACATTTATCTGTTGTAATGTCGCCCTGGAAGGTGATGACTCGAGGAATGGCCTTGATAGGTGATAAATCAACCCCGACGATGAGGCTGTTTACGGGCATAGTCTCGGCTGCAACTTGACACCAAGACTGTAGACGTTAGTGGCAGCCAAATGAAATGCTGTATGCAATAACTCACACCTGGCGCGGCACAGAGATCCAGCAGGACCTTACTCTTCTCAAGGAAACCATACTTCTTATTGAGTTGGATTAGCTTGAAAGCGGCACGAGCACGATATCCTAGACAATGAAACATTAGCAGAGCCCATATTTCGTCCATTGATCTGCAGATATTAAGTTCATTCGTATGCAATAGGAAAATTCATAGAAGGCAGGCAGGCGTTACCTTTCTCCTGTGAGAGAGTTAGCAAGAAAGAATTGGAAATTTCCATGGGAAGATATTACCTTAGCTAGCTTGTACCATTTATCAAGACGGCCTTTGCCATGCTTTTTCTGAATACCCATGATGGCGACTTCGACTCCTTACTCGACAGCCGGGTTTGATGCGAAAGTCTTCGAGAATGTTTGCGCCGACGAGGACGGAGCACCCTGTTGTAGTGGTCGTCAAAAAATATGGAAATTATGAACATTTTCGGAACGGATAAATATGCACCCGCGCAACATCCATGCCAAAAATCATAATTTGCAACTAGTTTATCGAAGATAAGATAACGGGATAGACCGCGGTTCGCAGCACTGGGACGCGTCGCGTTTTCAATTTGAACGCGTTATTGTACAGGGTACCTGGCTTTCACGAAGCTCAAGTGGCTTAACATTTTCAAAAGCTCAACACCATCTTGTTGTAACTCACACGCTCAGCATTAGTTGATCAGGAATCAGCATATGAAAGACTCCTCTCAGAAGACCTCCATCCACAGTATATGATCTCTTCTTTTCCAAGCATAACCTTGATCAACGACTTTCACACCTCCAAACGAAGCAATGGAAGATATGCCACAGCACATGTCGACGGAAACAGATCAGTATACAGATAATGGAAGTTCTAAAGAGAAGAGACCGCCTTCGATCACGCCTAGAAAGTTTACTCGATTTTTCACGCCAAGATCGCATGGCTCCAGTGCTACCAGGTCATCGAGAAGGGCGCTTTTTGACGTCACCACGCCAGCAAATAATCGAAATGGCATACAATCCAGTCCTATCCGGGCATTTAGTTCCATTGGTGGCCAAGAAAACAGTCCAACATCTTTTACTCGGGAAATGAAAAGGCGGAAGCTTCTTCATACTCCAAGCTCCTCTTCAGACTCTTCAAATTCCGAAAAGAGCTCCCTCTCCACTGATACACACACCATCCATCATGAACAGGCCCAGGAAATGTTGAAGACATTGCACAGTGAGAATTCTGAGGAAAGCATATGCAAGTTATCAACATATCCGGACTATTGCAACGATGCGCAGAACAGTACAACTACCGAGGAGCTTGGTGCGAGAGGCCCAATTCGGAGTATTGTGTCTCGAGGGCTAGCGGGTACCTTGCTGCGCATGAGGCTTGGTTCGAATATACCACACCGGCGGTATGAGAGCTATCCAGCGTCTGGTAAGCAGCTTAATACACCATCGAAGCTCCAGGCGACTAACGTTGATGTCCAGATTGGCAAGATCAAACTGCATCTTTCTATAGTCGGCCCGAGGACACCCATTTTTGCACTAGCATTGACAGGTCTGCTCGGTGTATACCTTTCTGTGTTGCAAGCTGCAATAGTAGGTCATATCCCGTATTCTGGTTGCTATCAGTTCTAACTTTTTTGTGCTTTAGCCAATAGTCTTGTCGCCGTTGGGGATGAAGAAGGTCGAATACGGATACTGGAATCCGCAAAACAGGGCAAGCCCGCCTTCAAGGATCCCTATATTACTTTTCGACCACATTCAAATGCTATTATCGATATGTGTTTCTCACAGGACGACTCCCTGCTTGCAACAGCCTCTGGCGATCAGACTTCCAGAGTAATTGATATGGCTACTCAGACAACCATATCAGTGCTTGCCCAGCATACTGCTTCACTCAAACAAGTCCGATTTCAGCCAGGTGCCGCTAATAATAGCGTCATTGCGACATCCAGTAGGGATGGCAGCGTTCATATCTGGGATTTACGATGCAAAGGTGTTGGAGGCCCTATCCAAACTATTCACATGCCATTAGATGGCACCGACAATCCACCAAATCGAGTGGCCCCAGCCAGATTCAGTTATGGTTGTGCCGTGAATAGTATTTATCAAACACATCACTCCGCACCTTTGTCTCGGACTGCTGCACAATCAATTTCATCCAATGATGGTGTTAGTCGAGGAGAGGCACCAGGAAGAGCAGGAGATGTATCAGTGACGGCAATACATTTCCTTCCCGCTGGGCAGGAACACCTTCTCCTCACTGCATCGGAAGCAAACGCTACAGTGAAACTATGGGATATAAGGTCACTCCAGAGCACTCGTAGGAATGCTGCAACTGCAACTGCGTTATCGGGTACAGCACAACCTCAGAGCCATAGTCAATGGCGGCACTTTGGTGTTAGCTCCTTGAACATTAGTGGGGATGGAAGCAGGCTCTATGCTTTGTGCAAGGACAACACAGTTTACGCATATTCAATGGCTCACTTGATCGTCGGCCGAGCTCCTGAATTATCCACAAGCAATCCACCACGAAGGCGTCAAATGGCTGAGATGCAAGAAGGCCTTGGTCCAATCTATGGCTTCCGTCATCCCAAGCTCCATGTAACATCTTTCTACGTTAAGTCAGCGATCCGACCAGCCAAGAACGGAAAGGCGGAAATGCTCGCGGTTGGGAGCAGCGGTGGATCTACAATATTGTTTCCCACAGATGAGCGATACAGAAAACACTTGGAGAATATGTCAAGTGCTACAGTTCCGAGCGATCAATTCGGCGAAAAGGATCAAGTACAACCACCAATTCGACGGACCCAAAGCGAAGTCAGTAATGGGCCACGAGTCGACGATGATGTCCCGATATTTCAGAATGGGACACCACTCGTGAGGGGCCATGACAGGGAAGTAGGAGCTCTGACATGGACATCAGAAGGAGAGCTTATTACTGTTGGTGATGATTTTCTGGTTAGATGCTGGCGAGAGGGCGATGATGCACGCGATTTGAGGACAGGAGGTGAAGAAGGCGGACGACGATGGGGATCAGGCTGGGCAGAAGTGTCTGAGATGTATGACGAGGATTATGAGTAGTGTTTGGCTCAGTAGTAACGATGGGTCATAATTAATTGTATACTATCTCTTATTGTTTGGACGGGTCCCTCTGAGAAGTTTGACAGTAAATATGTACAATAATTGTTGATCGGCTGACGTCGACGCCTTTGATTATAGGGACCAGAATGACGATTGGCAATCACCGATTGGAATTCCACTACACCATCTGCACATCTCCACCCCAATGACATGATGTGTATGTATATCATTTCAGTCAGATATGAGCAGTGGACTTGAACTGTCTCTAAAAACTTCCCAGTAGTCGCCAGTGACACCCTCCCCCTTTTTGTCGGGGCTCGTTCAAAGATGATTCAATACTTGATTGCCGACGAAAATAGTAACAAGACAATCAAACTTATCGAGACAGGCAATCCCTTGGGTATAATCTGCACTGCTTGGCTATCTTGATAAACAGTCTGATTATTGGTCATGTTAAATTGCTTGCTGAAAAAGAAGGGTACTGGGTCGTTGTGCCCGGTTTGTCCACCATCATCTAGAGTAGAGACTTGGTCGGGAATCGGACAGACGGCCTTCGGCAAACTGGGATTCGAACAATGTGTAGAGAAATCCTGTTGTCGAGCGCTTAAAGAGGAATTAAAATATGCCCTGACGTAACTGACAGCCATAGTAGCATCAGCTACTGGGGGTCCACCGGACCATTGCCCATTCCCGTTGCTCCAATGCGTCAATATCAGATGGCCTGGCGCTGTTGGAGCTGCTGATGATTTCATGGTAGCGATAATCTTGCTGTCGGCATAGAAAGCGATTCTGTCTGGGACAAAATCGATACGATATTCGTGGAAACCCAGCGTGGGATTGAAGGGGAGGTTTGCAACAATATGGTTGCCAGTACTCGTGTCAACAAATCCCTGCTTCGCAGACTGGGCAGAGTGAAGGACCAGATGCACTGGGAATGAGTTGGTTTCCACGACGAATTGAGAAGAAAGAAACTCCATGTCGATTTCCTGAGTATCGTTGAAATACTGAGGGAGCAGACGGTTAGCTTCGTAGAGAGATCATGCTATAATCGACGCCAACGAGGGGATAAAGTCCATAGCACATGCAGAACTGGTGATATGAACGAGAGACCTACCCAGAAGAATGCGGCGCATGTGCCAGGGAGGCCAGTCAGTTTAAGTGAAGCACGATAGCTTCCCCAGAGCATATCCGTCCGAGACGAATCTATCTCGGCAACAGAAACCATACCATCAACCGGTATACCTCCTCTAACAACCAGCTGTAGCCCGATATCACCATCCAAGACTCCTGGTCCGGTATATGCAGTGCTGTTCAGGAGGGGGTTCAAGATGATGTTGCGCAGCTCGGCTGACTCTCCATAATCACCACGAGCAGCAGCACTCGAGACATTAAAACCCTGTCTTTGCCAGTCCGTATCCTTTGAAATATTGGAGAGATGCAGAAAGTCGGACTCGAGCAGGTCTGTAAAGTGGTATGTGGCGGGGCTGACAGTAGAGGAATAGCCGCATTCGCAATCAGCGGCAGCACCGTCGAGAAGCAAGGATAAACAGAGAATGGCAAGAAGCCCCGACGGCCTGAAGGTCATCAACATTTCGTCGACCGACCTGATATCTAGATGACTCGACGAGATGTGAAATATACACCTTTTTGCTGAGTTGAATGGTGGAAGCAAATCCGATTCGACGTCAACAGAAGTATTATGTGAGTTGGTGCATTGGATCCGTGTCTCACAGTATGGCCATCCTACAAGACTATCTTAGACTGTCACTGCCAATAAAGGACGTGGAAGGGATGAGACAGATAGGCACAAGATAGGAGGGGGGAGGGGGAGCGAACGAGAAAAGCACGGGAACAGTGCAGGAGGAAGTGCAAGGACGAGAGTGGACTGTACCTCAACCAGGAGACTTTTCACTTCCACGACCACAGCTTAATGAATCGTTAGGAATTGATGACGGCTGGACACTCAAAACTCCGACGTACTTCCATAACTGAGGAGAAGTGTTCATCAGACGTGAAAATAAACAGCAGTCCAAAAAGACGTCGTCGTCTAGGAGCGCCACGGAATTCCATTTACTTAAATCTGCAACCAGCATAACTTGTGGAATTAGCGAATGAGAGGGCAATTTAGAGAGCTGGAAGGAGTCGTCATTTATTTTCGCTGCAGGACTTCTGCATCTTTCCTTCGGCCGCGTCACACGAGATGCAGAAGACCGTAATTGAGCAACACAAGCTTTGGGTGAAGACATCGGTCAGAAATGGAAATTATGCACAGGAGTTCATGGTAGTACCAACGTTCATCTGGACGGCGAGTTGCATGGTGTTCATACCGCTGGTCTCACATAGAATTTTCAGAGCAACAGGACATGAACAGCCGTCATTCGAGTCTCTCTACAGTCCATTAATAATTAGCTGTTGCAAAAGATCGCAAAGGAAATTGATAACTAAAATTTAGCTATTCAATGCTAGCACCCACTATCTGTACACTTATATCCTCAAACAGAACACCGAGATTGATTGCAAGCTGCCCAAGCCTGCCATCCGCCAGTGCTGCTCTTGACGACTACATGCTGAATACAAAAGGACGAGCTAGACGCAGAGAGCTACCAGACATGCGCATAATAAAGAAAATTATGTATATCGAACAAGGTATCTGAAAACAAATATGACGAGAGGAGAGGCCATTAGAAACAATATTCAGACCTGATTGAAGAATGGGGCAGAAACAACACAGCTGGGCCAGCCAATAGATGTGTGCGGTATTAGTAGTCGGACAGCGACGGTGTACGAGATGAAAACCCCCCCAACAATGTCCGCCCAAGCCTGTCTTGTTGCCCAAAACCCGGAAAGAAATGCCAAGACGACCGCTGTATGCATGCAAAACAAATGAGATGAATGATCTCTAACCAGGCACACCAGGCACACCAGGATGTCCGGAAATCCAAAATCCAAAATCCGAAAGAAAAACTTCTAATTCCAGCAGATAGCAAAAGGGAAAACAGCAAAAACAAAAACAAAAATATCATCAATAGATGCTGTCATCGTTATCTTCGGCACCTTGAGAGATCATCGAAGGGGTTGAAGCATTCGACGAGGCTTCCACGTCATCTTCGTATCCAACAAGGGCCTGAGAGTGTAGTTGGAAGGACTCTCCCATTAACCGGGTGATTCTGCAAGAGAGTTAGCCATCATTGCTTTTAAAAGAAACGGCGTGCAAAACTTACCCCCATACAACAACCTCATCAAGCATGCCGCCCCAGATGCGAGCAACAGTCGAGCTTAGCTTCGAGTCATATATGTCCACAGAGTCATCATCAAAGAGATTACGGACTTTGTTGTACATCGCCAGTTCTTCCTCAGTCGCAGGTTCCTCGTCATGTTCCAGACGGTAGAGCCAGAGGCTGAGGATAACCATCAAGTCGAAGCCACACAATGGATGCTCGACACTCCAGTTCGTGGCGGAAGTTCGTGCCACCCAGCGAATCCCCTGAAGTGCAGCAATTTCAAGGCAGTTAAAGCATTCTTGAATCACCTTGATCATCTCGCTCGATCGTTTAACCTTATTTCTAGCGTTTGACATTGCGGCCGCAACTTCATACGAGTCATGGTATCTCAGAGCTTCCTGTATGGACTTGAGATCGACCTCAAGACGAGCACGTGCGTTGCGAAACATCGCCAAAGCGTTAAAAATCAGAGGATGTCCCTTGTGGGGTGCACTCAGCGGAACAGTAACAAGCTCCGAGTCGCAAAGAGCCAAGGATTTCTCCCATGTCTCCAGGGCCAGGCGGAGCTTGTATTCGGTAACCACATCTTGTAGCGCCTCTGGACTACGTTTGTGATACCACACTTCCAGAAAGAGCGCGTTGATCATAACTCTCGTAGCGAAAGCACTATATCGCAAAGATTCCCCTTGGAAAAGGTTATCATGTGCCTCCATGAACGAGGGAACAGGGGACAACATCAAATCCTCATGCCAGGAGGCATCATCGTCAACATTAAGATTCCACAAAGCTTCCGTTGATGGTAACTGAAGGTCTTCGAACTCGTTGAATCCGATTGCTGGTGTATGATTATATGACAGCGTAAGTAGGCCGAAGAAGATGTACACGGCATAGTAAGTACGCCTGCAGCCTTCATCCTCGACCCATTCGGCTCGAGAGGGTTGAGCATCTCCACGTGCTTCGGTACGGAGTTTCAATTCGTATCTATTACCCGCCACCATATTTGCAAGCAAGCTTTTGATAGAGCAAGTCCATTCCAGTCCCTTCGCATCGCCACTCCAACTGGCGAATATCATGTTCAGCAAAGTGCTTTGCATTGTCCAGAGAGGGCACTTTCGAGAGCTGAAGTTCTCCTTGTTCTGCAGAAATTGATTGACCAAAACCTTTGAGCCAATGTGCAGCATGTATGCCTGCTCTTGGTCAAAAGCATAGAGCGCGCCAATGGACAGAACAGCTAAGAGCAGCGGAGGTGAGACTTTGGTTGGCCTAAATGAAGCCGGATGCAGGAACGGCAAGTGGTGATGGAAAAGGCTGAAGTACGTTGACAGATACCGATTCAATGAAGCCAAGTTCGGTAAGCGAAATGTCTCCAAGAGAGCACGTTCGCTGTCTGCACTGCGGATATTGTCAAGGATTGCAATGCGTTGTTCATCGCCGTTCACTTGAGGGGTTCTTGGAGCCTGCATTTGACTGATTGGTTTCGGAACAGACTCCGAAGGTGAGGACTGTCGTGGGGTCGCGGCAGCTGTAGGCGGAAGTGAATCGATCATGGCTTGCAGAGCAGGTACAAGCCCATTACATGCGGCAGCCGAGTGGTTGAGAATCGGTGCTAGCAGACTTGGGTGCGGCTGTACGGTGCTAACACTTGTGAAGGATCGTTGGGATTCTTGGGAGCCGGAAGCACTCGATGAAATAGAATGTGCCTTAGGCTCCGTGACCGACTGTGGCATAAAAGCATCCCATTGCACTTGAGGAAGCGAGATGGCGCCGGAGGGATAGGTGACCGACGGCTCCATGAGAGATGAACCGGTTCCAGAAAAGGCCATTCCAGGTCCTTGATCAAAAGGTCCAAGTCCCGCGTTGCGCATGGCCACCGTAGCTTTGTGGTGCAAGTCGGTCATCAACATCGCAGCCGTCTCGAGGTCAACCATACCATCACTGCTGGCTTCGATTTGCTCGAGAGCCGAAGTATCGATGGCGATGCTTGACTTCGATGGAGCTTTTCTGCGCTTCACGTCGCTGTGTAGAGGAATACCACCGTCCTTGGCATGCACCGTCCGATCGTGCCGGAGAAGCAGATCTCTGCGAACAAACGTACTCCTGCATTTCAGACACTTGAAGGGACGTTCCTTGGTGTCTTGAAGGACGAGTTAGCCTAAAGAGCAAAGCTTGTTGATGAAAAAGGTTGTCGCTAAAGAGGAAGGGGTGAAACTCACGGGATCTCTCGTGTCGACTACGATGCTCACTCCGGCTGAAAGCTCTATTGCAGAACTGGCATTTGTACTTCTTCTCTGGTACCAGAGAAGACTTCCGTCCCGTAGTCGTCGAGGCAGCGATGGTATCTAACGAGGTGACAGGCATGGCGGCGATGAATCCTACCCTTCAAGACGATGGTTGAATATCGTCTCGGATCGCGAGCGGAGGCGTTTAGTTTAAAGTGCGACGGATTTCTCTTGGTGTATGCTTGTCATTCCTTTTTCGTTTCTAATCATCGATTTCTGTGGTGGAAGTGGTTGAGTCCAGATGGATGAGGGGCTACTGTCTCGCAGTACTGTGATCGTGTTGCGTGAGGGCGAAGACGAGAGACGAGGTGAGAGTTGCAGTCGCGTGAGGCAGGAGGTGCACAGGATTATTATTCCCGTGAGGGCGGTTGATGGTTGACGATGTATTCTTGACGAAGAGAGATAGATAGATGATGATGCCGATATAAATCAAGGCAAAACAGATCACAGAGAGAATGACGAGGGGATGGTGGGAATGAAGGAGTATCCGAGTGAGGTCTGAGTCTGAGGTGTGAGGTGTGAGGTGTGAGGTCTGAGGAGAGGAGGAGAGGATGAGAGGGAGAGCGAAATGGAGTAGGTGGTGTTTTAATTTTTGGGTCGGTTGGCTGGCTGTGTTGGCAGGGTTGGCTGGCTGGTTTAGCTTTAGACTCAAAGGGGACAGGGAGGGGATATTGGGACAGGGGGGACGAGAAGAAGAGAAGGAGGGGGGGTGGGGGGATGAATGGTGGTTTAGTGTGTGTGGGTGGAGTGCTTTGTGTGGGTGTGGGTGTTGGTGTGCAAAGAGAGGGAGGGGAAGCCGAAGAGGAGGGGGAGCCCGGAGGAGGGAGGAGGGAGGGGCGAGGAGGGAGGGGGAAGGGGCGAGGAGGGAGGGGGAAGGGGCGAGGAGGGAGGGGGGAAGGGGAGCGGGGTGTGGAGGGAGTAATTGAGGGTGCAGATGGGAAGAAAAGGTACGTACCAGTTAATCACAAGATACAGAAGATTAGGTCAGGCAGGTCCGTCAGCACAAAGAACAGCAAGAAGGAAGACGCGTCGAACGGATGGGCGGGCAGGGATGGATGTTTGGACGGATAGCGGATATTTTTGCTAGGTTGTTGTTATGTATAGGTACAAAGGTACAAGACGGAAGTATCAGTATCTTATACGTATGTACTCCTCCTCCTCATACACCGATATGAGCAGTTCCACATCCAGCAAAGCGGTGCGGTACGACTAGAGTACTTAGACAGTTCTAGTCCTGCGACGCGGCAGAGTACTAGGACAAATCAAAGCTAGCATGCATTTAGACGAAGTGGGGAGGGGAAAGGGAAAGGGAGAGGAGGGGAGAGGAGGGGAGCGGAGGGGTGGGAGGGGAAGGGGGGAGGGGGCAAGGAGAAGCCGAAATACCCAATCCAAGGTGCGGATGCGCCTCAAAGCGAAAGATAGGTACTACTAGGTACTATTCAATATACATACATATACACAGATACCTAGTATGTACATACCACTTGTTATTCACACTGAGTAGGGAAACACGGCGTACAGAGGACTCGTATCTGCGTAGTCAGCCACGTAGCGTCATACATAATCCGATATCATCTACATCTACACATCTACATACTCTTTCTTAATGAACGCTGTCAGTGTCGACATGTCAACACGTCAACATGTGCAGCGTGCTCTTCACCTTAAACGAGTGCCTGTATCAGCGTTTATTTTCGTCCTCTACTCTACTCTGCTTTGATCCGATCCGATCTGCTCTGATCTGCTCTGGTCTGGTCGGGCCTGCTCTACGAGGACTAACGCGGTGGATGTTGTGGCCGTGGTAGGTACTCCACTCCGTAAAGCACATGGTGGGGCGGGCGGATGACGGAAGAAGGAATGAGGTGAAAATGAAAAGGTTGCGAGAGGGAGATGAGTACCTAAGTTTTTTTGCATAATTTATCTGCCGTTTTGACCGCGCCCACCAGGGGTCGCTAAGGCGGGGGCTCTATGCCTCTACGAAGTATAGCTCCCTGTCTCCCTGTCTCCCTGTCTCCCTGTCTCCCTGTCTCTCCCTGTCTTCCTGTCTCCCTCTCCCTGTCCCCCTGTCTCCTCCCTACAAGGTCCGGCTGATCCTCCGTCCACTTTCCTGCTTCCCCAGCCACTGGTGTGGCCCAGCTCTGACATACTCCGTATGGAGTACATACAAGTACATTGTACACCGCACACAAGGGTGTTTGCGGAGTTTCTACCCATTCTCGCAGAGTATACTTTGTACAAGTTACATTTAGGGGTACCTACCTCCTGTGTACATGGATACATACAACGAGCGGCGCTGTGGATACACAAGGCGGGTTAGCGCAGTCTGCATACCGGCTTACCCGCAACACTCCCGTAGGGTATATATAACCATAGGTCTATAAAGTACAATTACTTCGTACAAGCCTATAAGTAGAGTTTGAATACGCATTAAATCAAAGCGGTCATTTAAGCGGCGATATCATATTACAACTCTTTAGGATAATGGGCTTTTATCATCATAAATGGCATCTTAGACTTCGACAGTGCCAGTCTAGACTGTACTGTACTGTACTGTACTGTACTGTACTCTATGTTCAGGCAACGGCAACAACCTAACAACAACAACAATAATAACAACAATAATAATACGGATACAAACCCATCTAATTGAACTAATCTCTGTATTCTATGTAACGGATGACTGATCTTATCGATGAAGTTCAGCTTTTGATGCGGTGTGTCGGTGAGAGAAGTACGAGGTGCAAAGTATAATCGAGACGGTGTGACAAGATAGAGAGAGAGAGAGAGAGTGTACAGAGGAGTCGCCTTAATATGTAATGTGATGCGCTGTACTCTGCACGGCTACACTAGTTCTGTCCGCTGAACATTTCTTCTTTCTTCTGTTTGATGCGTCCATCCTTGGCTCGTATGGCGGTCAATGAAGCTTCAAAGGTAAAGCGTTTCTTAACGACTACAGTACTATCTACGAACCTCGGCCTCCTGCTGTCTTTTCTAATGGATGTTGTTTAGGACCTGCACAGCACAGAGAATACCTAGATAAGTACACAATAAGGAAGACATATACACATACATACATACATGCATATATACATACTGAGTATGAGTAGAGTACATGCATGAGGCTTGAGGTTGGGATAATCTCTCAGTCCTTCGAATAGTGGGGTGGCCATGGTATATATACATATATTATGTATGTATGTATGTATTCTACGTACACACAGTACACAGTACCCGCAAAGGTGGCAGGTATGTCTATCTGATAATTTCTTTCTTCCAGCTCCATGGGACAGGATTCTCACCAGATGACGTTTCATCGACTACACATGTACATGTCTATGTACATACAGTATATGGAGTACGGAGTAAGTCGGATTTTCGGACTGTATCTACCTCTCCGTGTATTGATTGATACTGCTCGTCTGGCCAAAAATAACATGGATACAAGCGGGACCATGGACAAGGTCGTCTGCTAACGCTTTCACTTCTATGTACGGAGTAAGGAGAAAATTATGAGATCTCTGTCTAATTCAGGCTCTTTTGAGTATAATCTCTGTGGTCCTGCCCTGCCCTTCATTCCTTCATTGATATTATTAGGTATTAATATTCCTGCGCAAACTTTGTACATATATCCAGGTTATTTTGGACAGACACTGTACCTATGTATGTACCTATGTATGTATGTACGTATGTACGGACAATCGGAAGACCTACATTCAAAATTACTGTGCACGTATTGTCCCCTCCCTATATATGCACATGTATGGCCCCTCCGAGAAGCATTGCTCCACTCCATAATCGACACACGATATCCTATGGAGTAGTAAAGCGTATCAACCATTATTTCGCAAGAGAGACCAAATGTGAGAAATCCACCTAGCGCTGTCCCGGATGTATGGATATGGATACCTATGATGTAGGCTGCATGTACTACGAGGCGCCACCACTTCTGGGGTAGGGTACAAGACCTCACGATGAAGGTTGGTAAGAAACGCTTGTAAAAAATAAAAATAAAACTTACAAATTATTTAAGATCAAGATTCATCTTGCACATCGATACACGTGATCAGAGCGTAGGTAAGGACGAGCCGTGAGCGATTGAGCCGGAGTTCTCATATGTCAGAGAGATGCAACCGTAACATCAGGGCAACCTTGGAAATATCTGGAGAGACATATTGTGCCTCTCCTGGCGGGCTTACGCTTGGGTTAAAAGGGGGGATGTCATATATATAATGGAATGCTACTCTACCCATTCTTCCATAATAATTATGCAGTGGATTTACGATTTACGTCTGAAAGAGAGGACCTCATCCTCTCCTCGCATAGTTAATGGAGCGCTATTAAAAGACGCGCTGGAAGAAAAGGCTCGATGCACACCGAACTCGTCATATATGTGCATGCATATATACTTCTAAGGGCACTCAGACGCAACCAAGCAAGCAAGAGAGAACCCTATGGACCGTGGATGAGTGAGTAAGTGAGTGAGTGAGTGAGTGAGTAAAGTGTGAGAGTGAGGTGAGCAGTGAGTAGAGTAGGTACTGTATGTATCTAGTACTGAGACCCTGTCGCCTGCGACGATGACCACAACAGCACCACAGATGCCATTCTTGCTGTATGTACAACCGAATCCAGCTTGTTGAATTCAAGTCATGCAACCAAAGAACAACAAGAACAAAAACAACCAACAATAACCATCATCATCCTCATCCTCATCCTCATCCTCATCCTAATTCATATTATCATATGAATTATTTCACCGTCTCCCCTCTCCCCTCTCCCTGAAGATAGCCAGGCAGTGGGGTAGCGAGTACCCTCACAGCACATGCTCGAGAGAGCTTCCTTCGGCCTGACCCTCCCTGACCCTCTCTCTCTCTCACTCTCTCTCACTCTCTCTCTCTCTCTCGCGCGCGCGCTCTCGCTGCCTCTACAGCACCCAGCGTCGGTCGCACTCCACAGCAGTGCATCGCATCGCATCGCATCACACTCCCTCCCTCCACACTCCGCACGGCATCGCACCGCGATACAACACCATACGCCTCCCCTTGGCCTCACTTCTCCCCGTTGCCTCACTTCTCTTCCCTTGCACATAGACTACCCCCCCTCCCCCTCCTCCTCTCCTCCCTCTCCTCCCCTCACCTCTCGTCAACTCAGCACGAGAGACCAGAGATAGCATTTACCGTGCCTACTACTCGTACAATACGAAATACACAAGGCCGAAGGAAAGAGTCCTAACCATCAACAAGCCTTGTCCCTGACCTGACAGGTATCATCCAGAGCTGCGCCGCTGTCCGTCGGATCAATCGTGAGCGCGCTCCAGCCAGGATTACCCGCCCGCCCATGCCCTCCAGATTCCTCCAGAACACCTCGAACCAGTCACATCGAATTGTCCAACGATCAAGTCATCCCTTGGGATAATCAAAGACGATTGAGATGCACTTCTGCAAAGACCTTTGCGACCAACGATAGCCAGCCTTTAGCCGTACGCGCTCGCTCGCGACCGACTCGCAAACTCCAGCCTCATAGTGGGCGACGTGGAATTGGCGAGGCTTCGCATTGTCCAAGACGAAGGAAGTCCTCCCAGGATCACGATGCTCATGACACAGTCGGCACTGCCAGCACCATTTACTAGCCAACGACAGATTCATACCGTCGAAGGTTCAGCGCCGATTAACAACAGAGCGACCCCTATCTCGTCATCCACAACCCCACATACCAGCTACGCGGGACCTGCCGGTGCCATGTATCGAACCTCGCCGACACTCATGAACGGCTTTTCGAACAACGCGCCACAACCTGTCATGTATGTGCGTGCTCTATATGACTACGAGGCTGATGACCGAACAAGTCTCAGCTTCCATGAGGGAGATATCATTCAAGTCATAACTCAGCTTGAAAGTGGTTGGTGGGATGGGGTTATCAACGGCGTGAGAGGATGGTTTCCAAGCAATTACTGCCAGGTCGTATCCAATCCCGAAGACGTGCTAGAGGACAAGAATCAAGATGATCCGGAAGACGAGGAGGACCTCGAAGACGAGGAATACGACGATCACTACGAAGATGACGACGATGGTGACTCTGAGAGAGACGACTTGGCGCAACTGCCGATAGAAGGCTTCAGCAAGGCCGACAAAGCGAGAGCCGATTTTTGGATCCCGCAAGCAACCCCTGATGGCCGGCTTTTCTACTATAATACCATGACGGGGGAGAGCAGCATGGAGCTACCACTGGAGTCCCCATCTTCTGCGACTGAGAATGGACCTCGGGACCGTATGAACGTCAATGTCCCTGATAAGACAAGACCCCCACTAGAAATTATGGCTCAAGGATACGTTCAGGATGAGGAATATGATTCTGAGACCAATTCGGCACCCGAGCTAGACGGAGAGTCTATCATGATGGCTTCGAGGACTTCTGTGGTAAGTTGGTTCATTTATATCTTATATAATGCTAACGGAGATTCAGCCCCATCAATCATTTGGATCTGAAGGTATATCGCGGGCCATTTCAATGGAATCGATTGACGACGCCTCGCCAACCAATCATTCCCGGAATGATCAGCTCTACAGCGCAAGCCTATCTGGGACAGCAGCAAGTGCAAGTATGATGCCAGTAGCAGGGGTCTCCACAACTTCCTTTACCACCCCTTCATCGGGTGCGATACAAGCATCGAGCGTTCCTCGTTCCTTCTTTGACGATGGTCTGGCGGCCCCTTTGACGTGGAACAGACTTGTTGTTAATATGAAACTGGCTGTCAACCAGTATAAAGATGCCGTCAATAACGGCGACCGGTTTGAATATGTCCGTAGGGCTGAAGATATCTCGGATCATCTAAGACTCCTTCTTGCAGCCGGCTCTGGCACAACCGACAACCACTCTGGACAGCCTTCAATTATCTCCACGAACAAGGCTCTATATCCCCATTTCCGAGACATGATGTCCAAGTTCTCGAAACTCGTCATCTCTTCTCATATAGCCGCAGCTGATTGGCCTACTCCCGAGTCGTATCAGAAATGCCTGCAAGAAGCGGATGGCGTCCTGCAGGGGGTTTTCAGCTATGTAGAGGTTGCCAGACAGCAACGTGGGGAAGATATTCCCAGACTCCTTCCTGGCTTTGTCATTGGCAGCACCGCAGGTGGAAGTTGGCAAAACAATGGCCTAGGCTCTCGTGATCCAATGACTTCAAACTTTTTGGATGAGGACGAAGGCGGTCTAGAGCCAACCGCGACCCTCGATGCCAAACTCATGGAGAGACTGGACGATCTGAAACGCATGCTTATTTCTAGCATAAGGAAACTTGAAGAGCATCTAGCGGTGACCGAGAAAATCGTTACACCATATAGGCATGAGCTCATCGGCAATAACGTCTGTTCTGCGGCTACCAAGGTACTCGAAATGTTCAAACCCTGGGTTTCGACAATTGAATCCATCAACCTATCACCTCTAGGGACAGGTTTTCAAAACCCACAATTGGTGGACTTCAGTACATACAAACAAAACCTCTATGATAATATGTCGGACCTGCTACTTGGCTGTCAAGCTGTTGCTGGTCCTCTTGGCGATGAATGGGCGGAAGTACGCGGCGAATCCCTCGAATCAAGACTCACTTATGTCCGAAATTGCGCAAGACAACTCGAGACCAACTCCTCTCATGTCGGCTTCTCCCTTCAGCTTCTGGGAGAGCAAGTACAGTCTATCTCACAGCAAGAGCTCAGGCCCGGAGCTCGTGAAGACAGTCGCATTCAAAATCAACGTCGTGGCGATGGTCAATCGTACGATCGACCTCATCAGCGTAGTGAATCTCGGCATATCCCAGGCGTTAGAAACGGCTCGATCGCTCCTCAGATACTTGACCCAATGGACCCAGCATCCACAAACTATCGGATGGGAGACAATTCCAAGGTCAAAAAGTTCTTTGGAGAGGAACCTACTCCTGTCGCTGCCATCTCCCGCAACATAGATCCTGATGAAACTCCGGATTTCTTGGCTTTGGATTACGAGCAAGACTTGCTTTACGACACGAAGGTTCAACCTCCAGCTTTAAAAGGCGGGACTCTGCTTGCGTTGGTAGAGCAGCTGACGCGTCATGACAAGTTGGACTCAAGCTTCAACGGCACATTCCTTCTCACTTATCGTTCTTTCACTACAGCCCGAGAATTGTTCGAGCTGCTTGTGAAACGGTTTCAAATCCAACCGCCGGAAGGGTTGGCCCAAGCGGATTATGATACGTGGCGGGATCGCAAACAAAAGCCCATTCGTTTCAGGGTCGTCAATATTTTGAAGAGTTGGTTCGACAACTTCTGGATGGAAGACCAAAGCGAAGGAACCATGAAGCTGATCTCCGAAGTCTATACGTTCGCGAGAGACACTGTCAAGACCACGGAGACTCTTGGTTCTGGACCTTTAATGATTGTGCTTGAACAGAGACTTCGTGGCCAAGACTCTACGGCGAAACGTCTTGTACTGACGATGAATCAGTCCACACCGCAACCTATCATGCCGAAGAATATGAAAAAGCTGAAATTTTTGGATATAAACGTTGTGGAGTTTGCTAGACAGTTGACGATCATCGAATCGAGGCTCTATGGTAGGATCAAACCAACCGAATGCCTCAATAAAACTTGGCAGAAGAAGGTTGGCGAGGGCGAACCTGAGCCTGCACCTAACGTGAAGCTGCTCATCTTGCACTCCAATCAGTTAACCAACTGGGTTGCGGAAATGATTTTAACACAGCAAGACGTCAAGAAACGAGTAGTTGTTATCAAACATTTCGTATCTGTGGCAGACGTAAGTACATGTGGCCCGCTTTGTTTTCCCGGAAATTGACTATATTTCTATAGAAATGTCGAGGCTTGAATAATTACTCGACTTTAACTTCCATTATATCGGCGCTTGGTACTGCTCCAATCCATCGCCTTAAGCGGACCTGGGACCAAGTGCCAGCACGTACGATAACTGTACTCGAACAAATGCGCAGGCTCATGGGAAGCACCAAGAACTTTGGCGAGTATCGTGAAAGCCTGCATCTAGCAAATCCTCCATGTATTCCCTTCTTCGGTCAGTTTCTGTACCCCCCTGTTTCGTGGCCTTTACTGACCTCGTCAGGTGTTTATCTTACCGATCTTACCTTCATCGAGGATGGTATACCCTCAGTTATTAAGAAATCAGCTCTTATCAACTTCGCCAAACGTGCAAAGACGGCCGAAGTCATCCGCGACATCCAACAATATCAGAACATGCCGTATCCGCTGCAGCCCGTACCGGAACTACAGGAGTATATCTTGAACAATATGCAAGCAGCTGGAGATGTGCATGAGATGTATGAACGAAGTCTGCTGGTAGAGCCTCGCGAGAGAGAGGATGAGAAGATTGTTCGTGTATTGGCTGAATCAGGATTCCTGTGATCGCCCACGGTGAGATGTCTGATCCAGGTGGTCTTCGGGGGACAGCAACGATTTAAATGGCGTGGAAGCTCTTGTCGAGGAAGGCGATACTCCGGTGGAGCGTACGATCAAAATGTTCGATCCAAGAAACCCGGGCAGGCCTTCGCTTAAATTACGATATAATGTATGCGTCTGTGGCCAACTGTGTAGTGGGAAAAGGACTGGACACGCCAACACGACCCCGGTGCGTTCTATGCTATATAAGAAAGAAATCTGTCAATATCTGGGAGAGTAGCGACATGGATATGAATATTGCGAGATCAAACTGCATCGGCCGACAAGCAATATAGTTGCTACACGATAGATCGGGCGACTGCCGGAGCGGACTCGATTGATGTTTTAGAAAGGATTCGAAGTCTCCTTGACGCCTCGCATGATATAAGATATAACGGCGTTGTTTGAAGCTTTGTGCACGAGGATATCCATGCTGCAAGTTATGAGGGACAGATATTGCCATTTATTCAATACAAAAATTCCTTTTTCAATAAGTTCCATACCACTTCTTTTGCGATTTTGCGTCCTCACGAGACATCTACAGTAGTCTTGCATGGAAGAGCGTGGATTTTAATAACTAACGCGTGCTGAAGTAGTCAACCGACTGCATTCAACAAAGGAGATCCACCATTACAATAGTAGTCACGAGATACTCCTCTCTAGCCTCCCTCTTTCGTCAAGCAATATACGTACGCGCGCAGTGGTATCACCAACGCAGCTTTAGATGTACATCAACTGGCACGAACGACGAAAATTGGTGAAAGCCCTCGATGCAGAACCCCGGCGAAGCCCAGCGCCCTTGCTTATACGAAGTCTGCAATAGCGGACAATGCGATCCAACGGGACTATAGATTCTGGCACAGCTTGCAGCCCTGCGAGTTGCCCTTCAATGAGGACCTTGATCTCGGGGTCCTTGAGTTTCCTGTGTTATGACAGCCACTCTGGCCTCTTAATGGCCAGTTGGAGCACTACCACTCAGGACTTGGTTAGTTTGGCCGAGCAGGGTGGCGTTTTGGTCCTGTTGGCTCTTGCTAAAAACTTGGTCCATCTAATTGCTGAAGGCCGATGCATTAATTGTTGCCGCTGGGACGACCATTGGAAGCGTGGGCATTTTCATTAACGCCGGTGCCGTGCTGAGTCGGAGCTGTACGGCCAATATTCTGAGGACCACGGACGCCTCCTGAAGTGACGTTGTGATGCTTACGCCTGACTTCGCCAACGGCTGGGATATTGCTAGTCTTGCTGGCGGACCCAATGCTGAAGATTGGCGACTCCCACTTATCACCCTTGCCAGCAAGCTCCTTGTACTCGGTAGCCTTGCTCGAAATCCCTCCAGGAAGCTTGATGTTTGGGAAGATAGAATCCTGCTGCGTCATGGCAACATTCACCTTCTTATCCGCAGAAATAGCCTCGGACTTTCTTTTGCCCTGCATAATCATCTTCTGCGCCGCAGAAGCATAGCGGCCGTAGATGTTTTGTGCCTGGCTGGGATCTTTCTTAATCTCGGCCTTGGTACGATCAGCCTCTTGCTTGATGCTGTAGGCCAATTGATCGAGTTCGTAGAACTTGTCGTGGATGAGCTTCTCAGTAACCTTCTGAAGCGCTGGACGCATAACCTTCAGCATTACTGGCTTAAAGAGTGCGAACAATATCTTGTGCTTGGATCGCTTTAACTTGATGTTGAAATTTTTAACATCCACATCTACTTTATCTACCTTGAAGAAGTTTTGACGATCCTTAGCATCGGCAGTGGAGACTTTAAGTTTGAAGCTCAAGCCTGATCCATATAGCAGGATATCAGCAACACCAATATCACTGAGGGTCGGAAATCCTGTCTTCCTCTTCACATAGTAAGAGACATCACGGAGATCCATCTGGACGCCAGTGACAGAAATCATCACGGAGTTCTTATTGCGATTGGCAATGCTCTTGCGGCCCCAGCGGAAGTAGTTGTCGCTGGCGAATTCAACAACGTTTGGCATGAGATTGTCGCTCTCAACCACCAAGTTCTCGACTACGGCATCCATCATATGGTTGGAATACTCCAGACGCGGGATTGGGATATAGCGAATATTCTCGAAGATCGCTGGAAGAATCACCTCGCTCAAATCCTTGGCAAGATGAGGTTTGAAAGTTGGCTTCCCATTCTCGTCGCTGCCTAGGTCATCGAACAGCTTCTGGCATGAATCGGCGAATTGTCTATTCATTCGGTCCTGCTCGAACTGGTCTCCGAGGAATGTAAACTCATCCACCACACGGTCGATGTGATTTCTGTAGCGGTCACGAAGGAGGAAGTTGCCCTGGTCGTACAACTGATTCCATTCATCGGTAGCTCTATCCTCCAAAATATAGCCCTGCTGCTCGAGGCATTTGCGGATGTATGTATTAGTTCCTTTGAACCAATGCTTAAGCTCTGGGTCGCGATCGGCATCTCTGTAAATATCATTGATCGCGTCGAAGAGATCGTCGGTAGAGGTATAGTTGGCAGAGCGCTCGATGAGCTCCTTCAAATCAGATTCGGCAGCCCTGAGAGAGGCGTCGGCATGGGCACCCTGAGCCGAACCAGCTGCCTGTTTGGCGACATTGTTTGCGTGACCAGCATAAGTCTCAGCCAGGTCAAGCAAAGTGCTGATTGCAGAGTTGTAGTCGGGATGTCCTTGAATCTCCACAATCATCTTCTTTAATCTCGAGATGGTCTTCTCACGGCGTTCCGCTGGCATTTTAGATGATAGATAGCCCCTTGTTGTATCCTTTACAGCTTGCCTAGTTTCGCGGGCTCTACCCTTGGTCTGATCATCAACATTCTCTGAGACACGGTTATGCAGAATATCAATTCCTTGTTGGGCCCCTGACGTCGCATCAACACCGGAAGCGCCTCCAGATGTTTGGTCGTGAGCAGCGAGTCTGGCAGCATCTTTGGAATCACTAGAGTCACCTGGGTGGGCTGCTTGTGTTGCATTACGTGCAGCATCGCCCATATCTTGCCTGGAGAGAGGCGCGTTCTTGTCTACGGCCGACCTGGACTGGCTCTTGATATTGCCGGTGGACATATCAGGGGTATCGTGCCAGGTGTCCTCGGCGGCAGGTCTGTCAATCTGAGAGCGCTGCTCGTCTGATGGAGCCACCTTAGTGGCAGCTTTTCCAGCCACATCCCCAGCGATATCACGGAGAAGAATGGTTGCATCGCTCACTAGAAAGTAATTAGGACAGCCTCATGTGAAGTTGAGATAGGTATCTTACAGAGCTTTCGGAACTGCCCATTGGAGATGATGAGTGTGCCCAAGGTCCTCAGACCCTCCAATGCCTGATTGTCATGCTGCCTTGCGGCTTCTTTGTCGACGGGTGCTCGTGGAACGGCAGCCTTGCCGCCGTCGAGGCTCTGGGCCTGCCAGGCGAAGTCCTGGAGCAAGTTGCCCGAGTTTTTTGTAAGGACAAGGTATTTGGCCTGCTCAACGACGTCGCGGAAGTCAAGAACCAAGGCCTGACCTTCTGGGGAGAGCTTCTTCGAGGGGTTCCTCATGAATGACTTATCTACAAAGCTGTTGATGGCAACATCAATCTGCTCGTTCTGCAATACTATCAGTGGCATATTCCCGAGTAGTTTGGGGATGCTATTTACAGATGGGACTTTGCCATTTTGGAAGGCTGTGATGTCGATTGTCAGTGACGTCAGGCTCAAATACGACGGGGATGTGTCCGAATTCCAAGAACCAACCCAGCCACAGGGAGAGAGAGGTCTTAGAGGAAGGACAAGAACAAGCACCTACCGGTGAGAATGCCATAGAGCTGCAGTTTCTGGTTGATGTCCTCCTCCTTCACGGCATTGATAGTTGGCCGATTGACCTGCTGAGACGCCATTGCGTCGTGCGTCTGAGAAGTTCTCAGGCAGTAAAAACGAGTTGAGAGTTTCTTCTTCCTCTTCCTCTTCTCCTTCTCCTTCTTCTTCTTCTTCTGCTGCGACAGTGCGAGATTGAGACTTCGCTGCTGCAATTGGCAAATGAAGAGTTGTCTTGTGTAGTCTGGAGGTCTGGAGGTCTGGAGGTCTGGAGATGTGGAGTATCAATAGAAGATTAAGGCTGTTGTGTTGTTGTGGTAAGAGAGAAAGCGAGGGGAGAGGGTGGAGTGGAATGGGTGAAGAGGAGAATAAAAGGAAGGGCAGTAAATAGGTAGTTGGGACAGGAGCAAGGAGGCAAGTCTTCTCTCTTCTGTATTGTGTATTGTGTAGTGTGTACCTACCTACCTTGCCTACATCGGTATGATAATATGATAATATGATAATATGCTACGATATTGCTATGCCATGCTATGCCATGCGACCTGGGTATGATGCATATTCTGACATGCATGCTCTTTGACGTAAGAAAGTGGAAAATGAATGAGGATTAATACAATGGGGTGAGACATGTTGCTAAATGGAAGGAGAATCTGCTATCTACTACAGTCAACAGTCAACAGAACAGCGGATATGATGAAGACGGTGACGACGAGATGACGATGGTGATGAGGATGACGATGATGATGGTGGTGATGATTATGATGATGATGATGATGATGCCAACGATGACGACCACGACTATGACGTATATTGCTTGGTCGATCAATGATCAATTGCTCTCTTTCCGTCATAAATGAATGGACAGTCTACTTCCTTTGGATATTAAGCCTCAGTCTCCTTCTCCTGGGGTTCTGTCTGTTGCTTTGTTTTTATATTTTTATATTTTTATATTCTTATTGTTGATCTCCAGACATAACAGAGGATACTTTTCCCTATAGCTGCTTTCCAAGGCAGGTATAATGTTTGATGTCGGCATGCCATTTCACATGCACTTTCATTTTGCCTCAAACTCATCGACCAAGTAAATACACGCATATAATACACTTCCTGAGCAATAACAGGAATCAGGATCGCTGCAGGATGGAGAGAGTAGTACTCTACACTCTACCTTCATTCCACTGCAGCTCAAAATAAAGATTGGAGAGTGGAAAGTGTAAAGTAATATTGTGACTGTGTATGTACTCGATGTATGTTGTATGATTAAAATGATAAAAATTTATAAAGTCCCAAAATACTCAATACTCCGTATCATACATATATCACGTGCTGACAGGAGGCTCTCGGTTCTCCTGACTAAGGTACATAGGTACATATCATATCTATCTATCTATCCATCCGATAATCTATGCGCAGACCGACAATGTTTACGCACGCAGCTACCTCTCTCCTCTATTCCCTCGGCTCTTCTCTACGCTACTCTACTCTACTCTACTCTACTCTTTTCTACTCTTTTCTACTCTACTCTTTTCTACTCGACTCTACTCTACTCTCTCTAGATTGGTCTCCCTCTCTCTGCTCTGTTGCGGGCTGAGCTCTCTTCGGACCTCTCAACCTGCTCTTTTGCCATCGCTTTTCGAATAGAATATATTCCACTCCACCACAACCTCATGCCAATATCTCTTGAGCGTTCGTAACATCTCCATCTTCGTCCTCAACCTCATTCTTGCCTCAGCTCGATCCTCCTCGGTTCCCATCCCTCGCAATGTCCTCAAACAACGGTTTCAGACGCTCCCAACGCAAGGTTCAGACACGACTCGTATTTGAGCCAGCCTCATCGGCTCCCACTTCCAGTGCCATGTCTCCTGCAAGAGTACTATACGAGCACCCTCGACTTTCAAGGCAGAAGCACGTCAGCTCTAGTGCTCCGTCTCAACCTCGCGTCTCACACGACAACTACGACTACGACGAGGACATCTTTGCGCCAGGCAAGAATTTGGCCGTTGTCATCCATTCACCGTCCAGCTCTCAAAGGAGTAGTCAGCCGCAGCCTAGATCCTTCATGGGTACTGCAACATCCTCAGTCACCAAGAAGAACAGGTCGAAGAAGGAGGTCTATCGTGTCGCTGATTCCTCATCCTCAGAGGAGCCAAGAAGACCAAAAACTCCAGAACCGAGGAAAAAGCCGAGGTTTCTCGAAGAAAACGATTCGCCCTTAGAAAGTCCCCCACGGGCCATCGTCAAGAATGGAGTTGCATATACGCCAAAGAAATATCCCACGGAAGCTCTTCCCAACAGGAAGAACGTAGCAGTCAGAAATTTTATTGCAGGTGGATATCTTGCTCCTGTTTCCAAGGCTGCAAATGGGTCTTCAAGATCGAGGCCGTCTCGAGCTACTGCTAGGATGTCTCACTCACCTAACGAGAAGGAAATAATTACACTATCTTCTGGTAAGGAATCAGACTCGAGGTCAGATGAGGACTCCGACGATGTGCTTGTTGGACATAAGAAACCAGCGCATCTAGCTTTCAGAACAGAAACCGACGAGGAAAGCGATGAAGTTGTCGAATTGCATAGTTCTGCCCGGAGAAAAAGGCTGGCAACTAGGCAGGAGAAGGAAGACTGGAGTGCTGACGAAGAGCCCCACAAAGCACAGAATCACATGAAAAGGAGGCGATCTAGTTCTTCGGATGATGATGACGAGCCAATTCGCTCATCTCCCGTGAAAAGAAGGAAACATATTCGGATTCCTGAGTCTACACCTATGCAGGATAAGCGTTTAACACGCCAAGCCGATACACCAAGGAGGCGTAGAACGGAGAAAGAGAAGAAGCTAGAACTTCTGCGGCGTAGACGAGCAGGCGAAAAGATTAACGAGCTGACAGAATCATCATCGCAAGAAGAGAATGGGAAGGGTGTCTACGACACCGACTCTGACCTCGAAGTACTCGAAGTTTTCGAAGATGAAGAGTCCGAAGAAGGCATTGAGGAGGTCCGCCGGTCACTTCGTCCGAATAACAGAGATGGTAACGATGATTCATTTGTTGTGGAGGATGATGACGAGTTCCTAGGTGTTCCTAGCGATCTTCACGACATCCCCCTCGAATTCACACACCAAGCCCACAAGCCACTCAAAGATCACTTTAAAGATGCGGTAGAGTGGATGGTTCAGCGAAAGATAAACCCATCTTTTAATCGCCGCGATCCCATCTATATGCAAGCCTTTCGAAAGCTGGAACCAGAAGCTCGCGGTCTAGCTCAGTCCAAGTTTTCGTCGGCTGTCTGGTCTGAGACGTTCACCCGAGCTCTCTGGGCACGTCCTGAATTTCACGAGGAGGAGATTGGTGTGGGAGGTGAAGCTGAAGGCCGTAAATGTGATGCTTGTGGCCGCAGAAAGTACCCCGTGAGGTTCAAGGTGCAGTTACGAGGGAAAGCATACAGCCAAGATACTCTTGAAGAAATCGACAATGAGCAAGACGATTCCGATCCAGATGCAAGCAATGATTCCAAGAGCGTGAACAGCAAGGGCCAAGACATCCCATCTGAAGACAAAGACTACTACCTCGGCCGCTTCTGCAGGGCTAATGCCGAGCGTGCACATTCATTGATTCATTGGAAGCACGCCCTAAACGAGTGGGTCGTGCAGACACTCGAACACCAGGGTTTCCTGGAGCCCGAGAAGCTGGCAGAGAGAATTAAATGGAATCAAAGAAAGCTGAGTGCCTTGGCCAATGAGATCGTGGATGAGTGGGTGGATAACGGGGAGATCAAAAGTCTGTACAAAGACTTCAAGAATAACATCGAGACGGCGAGGAATGCCAAGCAGGGCCGGTGGAATCCTTAGGCGTGGAATGGTGCTGATGCTAATCGGGGACGGAGGAGTCGTGGGAATTATTACTATGCGCTGAAGGATTGTGCGTTGCATATGGAAGAAGAAGCTCTGAATGGTGGCGAATGATACCCTTTGTTCTAGCTCTAGTGCCAGCAGTAGCTCCCAACAGCGCAGCTGTAATGAAATATATCCTGGTATGGTTTCTTACCTCTTAAGTATATGATCTTACTGCCTCGCGCCTAAGTGCACCCTCGCAGTATCTTATATCCAAAATCCCACTGTGGCATCTCACTCTAAATAAGATCAAGGTCATATCAAAACACATCACACGTTCAAGGGCCATAGCAAACATGGTTGGATCATGCTCGTTTCTTCGTGCAACCAAGCCAACTCCTACAAAATTTTATCATATGCATGCACTCTCCATCGATCGTTATCCACACTTCAGAATGCTCTTCCCATTCGACACAAAAACCATTTTGTAGCGCCGTGTAATGGGACATGGCATAGCAAATGAGTAAACCCTCGCGCATCATGACCTTGAAGCTCATCATAAACCCCCAAACCTTTCATTCATAACATTCCAAGATCTCATAACCTCCGTCTGTCTCTGAGACTTACGCCTTGCTGAAGGGCCTTTGCCAACCTTTCCGAAAGGCAAAAAGATCGAACCAAAACAATGCTCCGAAAGCTGGTGTGTAAACGAGTGTGAAATGGCGAGGAAAGCCGTATCATGTTTATTTACTCGATGCTGCTTCTCCCGGCGCAGCCTTCGAAAAGAAGCTTCTACTGCGTGGACTCCGTGAAGGCGCACTCTCCACCACTGCCTTGGAGACACCTTCAGTCAAAATCGGCTCCTCTTCGACAACCTTCTCCATGTTTATGGGCTTGAAGACCTCTTCGTCGTACTTTTTGGGGTCATGACCCTTTCCACTGTTGCTACCAGAGACGCCAACTCCAGGAATGCCCTCCTCTTCTACCTTGCGCTTCGCGTCCGCAACGATCTTGTCAGCCTCGCTGAGCCGACCTGGACCACCATTTGGATCACCTTCGACGCCAATTGCCGATGCTAAATGGTTATTGAAGGTCTCCATGAGTGCAGCTCTGTTGAGACGGACAATCATGCAGGAGAGATTGTCTGTGGAGAAGCGAGCGAGAGCATGATCCACAAGCTGTTTCGAGGCTATCATAGGGTCTTGCACGTTGCGAACAAGATCAACAGCTTCTTGATCCGAACATACGTCCCATAACTAGTAAATAAATTGTCAGCGCATACTTTTAGATTTGATCGAACAAACTTACGCCATCACAAGCCAGAATAATAAACTCGTCGAGATCAGGTTGGATGACAGTTTCTGTAGTGTATGGATGACCAGTCACAAGTTCCTTCATGTATGCATCTCCTAATGCACGAGTGACAGCGAGAACGCCATTAACACGATTATTGAGAATCAGTCCGCCAGCATTTACGACGCGCCTGCCTTCGTTCTCATCGCTTCCCTTGTGGTCATATGACAAACGCAATGCCTTTCCGTTGCGGCATAGAACGATACGCGCATCGCCGACATTTGCTGTATATAGGACTCGCTGGCGCGTAGATTGAGTTTTCAGCTTGGCATGTGCAGCCTCGCCAGCAGATAAACCAGAATGGGTAGATTCTGCAACATCTGCTGTGGGATTAGATGGATCAGATGAATCTTTAGTGTCGCTATTCTTCTTCCGGGCCTTCTCCTCCGTTTTTGATGCTTCTTCTGCCGCTTTGACAGCAGCTGCGGTAGCTGGCGCAATAGCTGTAGATCCTGTTGCGGATTGAGGGTTTGGTATCCGATCTTCCCATCTCAAAATTGCGGTCACTGCTGTACATCCACTGTTCTTCAATGGCAGCTTTTCTAACTGAGAATCAACGGCCATAAATGTCTGATCTAGCAGTTCGGGAATAGATGTATTCGGGTTGTTTCGTATTATTTCCTCGAGGATAATGTGAAGCTTTTTTCCACACCAGTCTGCTGCAAACGTCCCAGCATGTCCATCAAAAATAGCGAAATATCCATTATCAGTCTCCGTCATATCAGACGTCGAGGGTCCGGCGAGCTCGAGACTAGAGCCGGAAACAGTCGTAACCTCGTCGGACGATTTCTTCGTCTCATCGCTCTTGGGAATCGGACTGTCAGACTTGACTGCAGGCGCCGGCGTACGTAAGAAATTGTACAGAAACGCATGGGTATCTTCCATCGTCCTGCGGCATTTCTTATTCTTGTCCTCCCACACTCCGACTCGAAACGTCGATCGTGGGCCAGGAAGAGATTCGCCGGCCGAATTGTTATGTTGACCTTGAGGGACGCTCAGGGCAGGGTCCTCCCTACCAAGCTTCTGCAATGGAGTCTGCATATTCTGTTCGCTGATCTTGTTAAAGCCCGCGGAATGCGGACTGGGGCTGAAGTGGAGAGAGCTCTTTGCGCTGGCGAGAAATGCGCCAACACCACTACTCCGACGCTTCTTCTCGCCCACGGGAGTCGCAGTCGCAGTCGCAGTCGCAGTGACGTCTGGCGATGGTCGACCGCTTCCGGAAGAACTCCCACTACTCCCACTATGTCGATTACGCTCGTCTTTGGTGGGCGTTGGCTTCTCGGACGTTGGTGGTGAAGGTGATGCCGAGCTTGGTGACGATAGACTCGCTTGGGTGGACTGTGGCGGTGCTGATGAGCTCACGATCCCAGCATCCATCTCTTGCAGGGTCTCCTTTGCTGGTAGAGGCAAGTTGGAGCCACTGCCGAACATTCTGCCCAGCAATCCTCCCTGCTGGGAGAAGCTCCTCCTCTGTTTTCCTGCCAGCGTGTTGACTTTGGTCGAAAGTGCCTGTGGGCGGGGAATTGGGAATTGTAGATTGGATTTGGATTTGGATTTGAATTTGAATTGACGAAGGGCTGCCGCAGAGCTGTACTGTAGAGGATGATGGCAAGATCATTCAAGTCGTGTGCAGGATCAGGGAGGGCGGTTTGTGTGTTGGGATGCGACGTAATGTGTAATGCGATGCGACAGTGCAGGGCAGGCAGCTCTTTGTAGGGGCGAGTATTGTACAATATGTATGGATTGTATTGTATGTTAAGTGTATGTATGAATGGATGGATGAATGTATGAATGGATGTATATATATATGTATAGGCCTAGCAAACGCCCAAGTGAACGTGATAGAAGGTGAGATTGAAGGAGTAGAATCACGATGATGTGCGAGGACAATGGATGATGTTGTCTAATGTCGTCTGATGGTGATTGCGATGGCGATGGTGATGGTGATGGTGATGGTGATGGTATTGTGTATGTATGTAGGTACATATGTATGTATGTATTTGGATCTGAGTGTTGTTGAGCTAAGAGGAGTGAACTACTACTAGTAATACGACATACTACACTACCACTCGACGGAGTCTCTACAATAATAATGTATGTATGTACATATACATGCACATATATATGTATATGTACATATGCTTCTCAGCTGACCAAAGATGGCAAGACGGACAGAAAAGAAGGGCAGCCGGCCGGATTATTCTATCCTAATCCAAGTTATTCTTATTGTTACAATAAGAATATAAATAAGAATATAAATTATAATGCACAATAGCTACCTACTTCCTAATATACGTAGTGCTACTATATACTATCTACTACCTAGGTACACGGTCATTATACACGGCACATTACGACGGTACACGGCATGGTATAAAGCTGAAAAGCACAAAAGAACGAGGAGGAGAGAGACGCTGGAGAGACGCTGGAGAGCTGAGCTATTACGGCAATATGCACGTTGGAAGAGAAGAGAAGAGACATTCCGAGAGTCCGAGGATCCGAGAGTCCGAGAGTCCGGGACAGACAGACAGACAGACCGACGGACAGAGACGGGCAGTATACAGAGTCAGTCAGTCAGTCAGTCAGTATGTATGTATGTATCCATATATATATATATATATATATCTATCTCAACTACTCTATCTACAGCACCATACGGAGCAAAGGAGGATGTTGGTTGGTATGGTCCTCTCCTCTCCTCTAACCTAACCCGAACATCCAGCAACAATAATGTCTCAATCATATATATACCATACCATACTGCCCCGATTACAGGATGCTGGACTCACCATCAATAGCACTCTATATTCAAGTATCTGCCACTGATGCATCTATTAAAAGAGACAGAGACTTCATGAACCTCCTGTCTACATATACCCAGTCCCACATACATTGCGACTGGTGAGGGGCAGGCGCGACGACGGCGGGTTGACCCCGCAGGAGGCTGACATTCGGGACATGCTTGCATTCGGAACATCCAAAGTTCTATGTCTCCATCCATTCCTGAATCCACAAGGATTTCTCCTTCTCCCTCTCCCTCTCCTTCTCCTTCTCCTGGCTGTGAACTGCTCACTGCGTGAATGATTAATTGTTCCGAACGGTCTTTGGCAGTCTTCATGTGAGGGCGAATTCCTCGACCATCTGCACCATCTGCATCCATGCTTGAACATTCTCTCCTAATTAAAACCTCATTGTCGCTAAGCATAACTCCCGGCCATTGTGAGCCTTCCCAAACACCACGACGCCAAGACAATAGATATCCCATGCTGCCAGTTGCGCCCAAGGACTACAGAAACCTTTTGAGTGTCTACCGTCTACCGTCTAAGGCTGTCCAGTCGAGCTTGAAGATCATCATCTCCAGGATCTCCGCCACCACTGCCACCTCCTCCGATGGCCTGTGCGACTCTGCCTTCAGGAACGACAGCACTTTGCAGGCCTTGGGGTGTTTCTCCCATCTTGAAAGGATTAGCAATGTCAGCGGGAATAGACTGAATGCTTACAGCTTGACGGAGATCGACTCCGATTTCTTCGAGCACCTGCTCGACAACCTCATCCCCTTCGGCTTCGTCATCCACGCCCATAGCATCATCCACGGCATCATCCATCATTTCTTGTCTTTGATCCATTATCTCGTTCTCCCTTTCGAATTCCATGGCTATGCGTTGGAGTGCGGGCAAGTTCATGCTTCGATTCATACTCCCCAGAATCCGAGTTGCGCCTTTCATTGACTGCATCATCTGCTCGTTTGTCCTGACGGTCTGGAGAATGATTAGCTCGTATGCAGCCAGGCACCTGCCCATCGCGCTTCCACCACTACTGACCTGAATGCGCAGCGAAATAGCTTGCAGTTGTGTTCGCATGGAGTAGAACTTCTCGATGTATCTATTTATTATCCATGATATCAGTACTCGGACTCACCGAGATCTGATTCCCTCGGCAAACTCACCGTCTTGTTCGCACCAGGTCCTTGGCCTGAATCTTGCACGCACCCATCTGTCCATTCTTGGCGCTCTTTTTGATTTCGATGATCAGTTTCTTCTCTTGGTTCTCCAGCTTAACCCTCTCGCGATCAAGCTCTCTCTGGGTCTTCTCGAGAGCACGTTGGTGTTTGCGCAGACGCTCTGCGGGCGTCATCCGCTTGCCAAAGGCCCATTCAACAATCTGGCGGAGTATATTAGTGATTTATTTGGAGTATATTGTGGGACGAGAGAGGCCGCGAAAGCTCACATTCATATCGGGCAGATGGATTGTTTGGGGGGGGGAGGAGAGAGGAGAGAGCTTTGTTTGTGTGAAAAAGCGTAAAAGAGCAAAAGATAGAGACTTTGAGTGAACAAGCAGGCCAAATACAAGTTGAAGTAGTAGTCAGAGGGTTTTTAGATAGATGTCTTGCTTGCACGGCTGCTGTGTCTCATAGATAGGTACCAGATAGGTATGTACATACATACTACTGCACATTGGCGTTGTGAACGGGACATGCCGGGTCAGACCGTCAGTGGTTCGCATGCTTGGCACTCTGAACATGAGGCGTAAAGGTGAACCTGAACCTGAACGTGATGAACTTGAACATGAACATGAACGTCCAACTACTCAGCTACTCTCAGATACTTCACACCACAAATCAAACATCTACAAACTACATACTCTACTCCTATTCTCCCACCCTCGTCCTTTGATGGACTACCACACGTCGACATGAGCCAGGAGTATTTCAAAGGGAAGGGGAAATCCTCTGACGGTGATGGGCATGGGCATGGGCATGGGCGCAGGCACAGGCACGACCAAGGACAAGAACAAGGACAACACGATCAACCGCCAATGTCTTCGGGCCCCCCGAAATATGTTACTGTAGGCGCAGGCACTTCCGAAAATGCGGCACGGCTACAAGCGCTTCTGGATCAACAGGACCATGATTCGGGATATGGCGGAAGTGTAATGGGCGACAATATCAGTGGCCCAGCACCCTGGAATCCGATCATGACGGAAGACAGGCCGACTCCTGCGCATACGCCGACGATGCGCGGTCAATCGAACGAAGCATCCGAAATTGAAAGAAGGACACAAGCCGGTGCCATCCACCAGCTCTGGTATAACTCCCACCGCGGGGCTCTGGCGAGATACATCAACAATGTGGTCGAGACCCTGAAGGAGCTTCAGCAATTCAATACGCAATGGCCTGCACATTACCCATCAGTCCAGAGAGCAGAGTCATTCAGTCCGTTCAACCAACCCCCGCGACCTGGTTTGACCCACAGCCAGTCAACGGCTGCGGATGCCACTGTGATACCGGAACCACCACGGCCGGGATTGCAGCGACGGGCGATGACCTCTCTAGGAGAAGGCAGCTCTGAAGCAGAATCAAGCAAAGCAGCTGAGCAAAGAGCTGCACCGGAACCTCGATTGATTACACCACAAATAGCACAGGACTTCTCGATATTGAAGCTTGATCTTAAACTAGGCGCTCTTCATCAAACCGAACTGGTTCACTCGCTTGAGAAGGGCTCAATCGCATCATTACTGGATGGGAAGATTAGCTCGAGCATCAAGCATCTTTTGTCGTTACGGGAGCGCATTGAGGACACATCAAGCAAGGTTCTTGTGACAGGAGATCTGAATGCTGGAAAGTCAACCTTTTGCAATGCTCTTCTGAGGAGGAAGATCCTACCAGAGGATCAACAGCCATGTACAAGTATATTCTGTGAAGTTCTGGATGCACGTGAGAATGGAGGGGTTGAGGAGGTCCATGCCATTCACAAGGACACGGAGTACAATCGTCACGACGAGAGCACATTTGACGTCTTCTCATTAATTGATCTTGAGCGTATCGTGGTCGACCATGAAACTTACACACAGTGTAAGGTCTATGTCAAGGATGTAAGAACGATCGACGAGTCTTTGCTCAACAACGGCGTTGTCGACATTTCTCTGATCGATGCACCTGGTCTCAACCTCGATACTACAAAAACTACTGCCGTGTTTGCTCGCCAAGAGGAGATCGATGTCGTTGTTTTTGTTGTTAACGCGGCCAATCACTTCACCTTAACCGCCAGGGAGTTTATCTGGGCAGCAGCGGCAGAAAAGGCTTATATTTTCATCGTCGTGAATGGCTATGACAATATCAAAGACAAGCAAAGATGTCGAAAGATGATATTGGAGCAAGTGGCGGGTCTCAGTCCTCGGACTTTCAAGGAATCCTCGGAGCTGGTTCATTTCGTCTCTAGCAATGCTGTGCCAACTGCTCCCCTTGCTCCCGGTGGCGGCGGTGGCGGCGGAGATGGTCCTGATTACGATGATGATGCTGATTCCAAAAAGGATAAGGGCAAAGAGAAGGAGAAGGTTCAAGATTTTGAGGCCCTCGAGCAATCTCTCCGCAGATTTGTGTTGGAGAAGCGGGCGCGCTCAAAGCTTGCCCCTGCCAAGACATATCTCCTCAATGTTCTTGGAGATGTCAATGTTCTGGCGACCGTTAACCTTGACGTAGCTCAAGCAGAATTGGATCGTGTCACAAAGGAGCTTCAAGAACTGGAGCCTGTTCTCGAAGCATCGCAGAAAGCCAAGGCCGAAGTCAGTGATGATATCGATCAGACGATCGAGGAGACATGTAAGGAGATTTACGACTACACACGCTCATCGCTCACATCAACAATACGTCAAGCAGCCGAAGAAGACCTCGGCATCGAATATAGAGGCATCCTCAGCGCCTTTGATTATGCGGAAGAGCTCAAGGAAGCAATGCTGTCTCAGATCTCGGCATCCGTTACTCTATGTGAAGAGCATGCTCGTCAACACACTGTCGAGGGTGTCAACGCCATCAGACAACTTGGTATCCTCCACCTTGGCGATGAGTACACCGATTTGAGCTTCCGCAGTGATGTGATGTTCCGCCGCAAGAGAGATGTTCTTGCAAGACAGATTGATATCGAGACCGAGATCTGGGACTTCTTCGACTGGTCCACCATTCTGCAACGGCAAGAGAAGGTCGCTGGTACTGGTGTGGCAATGACTGTCGTTACAGTTGTTGGAACTCGCATGGTTGGTGGTTTCGGCTGGGTTGACGGCGTGCTCACTGGTGCTAAGCTGGTCGGAAATAACAACCTCCGCAAGCTGATTGTGCCTGGTATCCTGGCAGCAGGTAAGCTTCTCACCTTTCTACAATTTAATCCACATGCATCTGCTAATGTCTTCCAGCCATCGCAGCAACTGCCTATATCCTCTCGCAGATCCCACGATCTCTTCCACACCGACTCTCCTCCAAAATTTCCTCCCAGCTTTTCGAGATCGACTACGTGCACGCTAACTCAACTCGCATCACATCTTCCGTTCGCAAGGTCCTGCGTTTCCCTGCTGATAATCTACGTGTTGGCTTGCAGCGCAGTGTTGAGCACCTCGGCATTAAGAGAGAAGAGACACTCAAGACTCGCGGCGAAAGCGAAGTCGCAAGAAAGTACTTCGGCAACCTAGTCAACCAAAGCGCAAAGCTGAGGAGGAGTGTCGCAGCCGTTGACCTCGAAGGTCCGGCCCCAGGCGTGGCGGCAGCTTATGAGAGCCTGTGAGCTCCGACTTGAACGAGAAATAGAATCAGGTATGCGGGTTTTGACGTTTGACTTCAAAATAATGGGCATGGAGGCGTAAAGGACGTATACCACGATTTAGAACAGACCGGAGTCGTTCTCTAAAGTTTCAGCGATCCATTTGGCGGACGACGGGGCAGAATGAATGCATCCGGGGCGGCTTTTTGTTTGTTTGTGTTTTGAGTCCTTCGATGGAACCACACCACACACTTATCTTCATTGTGTATAATGCCCGATAGGCGTAGTTATCACGTATATAGCTTTTGCAGATACGAGTTCGGATCATTATTCAGAGCAGCACATTGCACGGGAGCATCTTGAGTGATTGATACAAAAAATGATTTCATTCCCATAATTCATCAAGTGTCATTCGTCTGCATGATGTCCAATCGTGGATATGCATACGCTATGCCGTCATCCTATTCACCCAAATATGTTCCCTCCTTTCCCCCCTTTGCCCTGCGCCAAAAAAAAGAAATCGGACCATTGAAAAGACAGAACGCCATGCTTGAACGCCTGCACATCCTGTGCCTGTGGTGATATCTAAGATGATGGATGCCATGCCGATCTTGGTTCGCCGTAGAAAAATATTGAACCGACTTTTCTGTAGACGCCTGATCGATGATGATAATTATAGTTAAATAAATGACAATAATTGTTGCTCAGTAGACCAAGAGATATATTAAGAAGATGAGAGTATGACTAGGAGATGGATTGTTGTTGTTCCCTGGCTGCCTGCAACCTAGGATTGAAACTCTCGGGTCGAAACATGAAGTCTCGATTAATATCCATACTTCGACTGGCTGTGCGCTGGCCTGGTGTCCTGGGATTTGGGACATTGACACGCCCGCTCCTGCTGATAGTGTAGTCCAGATCGAGTTCGTCTTCGCTGTGGTCATCGTCTGAATAGGCATCTGCCAGTCTTGCGAAGTAGTCGGCCAACCCGTCGACACTTGGAGTGCCGATTACCTGGTCGTACAAGGGCGGGGGTGTTTCAATAGGTGGCGGAGGCTCTTCTGCCTCAAAAGCCGGAGGATTAAAGCTTGGAGTGCGAAGCATATGTATAGGTCTTTGGACAGGTCCTCCATTCATCGCCAGATGAGCCTGTGCAGGGAGGGAGAGACTCGGCAGAGCATTGCCATCTGCACCAAGGGTCATCGTACGTGCTGAAGTAACTGCGGTGGATGGGATGCTCCCGGTCGAGGAAGCCGGAGAGGCATTGAAAATTGCTGCTGCATTCGGACAGCCGCATTCGAAAGTTTGACATGGGGCTCCGGGGTTTGAGCCACAATATTCTGGTAGAGAAGTATGTGCTTGTGTTGCCAAACACGAGAGAATATGGAATGGAGAATCAATGGATATCTCAAAATGCCGGCGCTTGGTGCCAGTTGGGTCCTCGGTATCAAGCCGCGAAAGGCGCATGACAATCTTCTTTACGTCAACATGGCTTGAGCATTAACAGCTGGAGGGGGGAATGAATACCTTAATCCAATGATGCACTTGTATATTTTTATATGTCGTATCGGGATGAAGAATCTTTGTTTTGTCCTTCTGCATTTGTTCGCAGGTCGGAAGTTGAACATCCATCTCGATCTCGGTCTGGGTTATCAGATGATCAAGTCCAAGTTCGAGGTCTCCAAGAAGATTGTCTGTAGGTGCTGGCAGTGGCTCAAAAGTAGTTCCTGAAAGTTTAGCAAACCGTCGTCTCCAATTTTCCGCTTGCGACCTTGCATGTTCTCTTCCTTCGCCTGTGAGTTCACCTCCAGCTAATATTCTGATATCCGAGGCAGTATATTCTGGCGCAAGCGGCTTTCCAGCGTTCCTCTCTAGCAATAAGATCTTCCTCTGAGCATCCTTCCTCGTGACCCTCTTACCTTTGCAGTAGTAATCGACGTTTTCTGTGACGTAGACTTTGATTCGATGACATTGCACCTTTGCGAGAGGTGTAAGTTTGAAAGCAATTGGAATTTTGGATCCAATTGGGAAGGATTTTCCGGAGATCACGATATCGTAGTGTAGTTGGTCCTCCCATTTTCTGCTGATAGCTATTGGTTCCACCTGCTCCAGAGAACCCTGATCCGGAGCTCTCACAACTATGACTTCCTGCGCTCCGTGAAGGTTCGGCTTAAAAGTCCCTGCTCGCTCTATTATTGCTTCTAGCATCCAACGCACGCTTCCCATCGGCAAATCCATTGTTTCTGGGCAACTGTGGTCCAACGTGATCTCGAATGAATATTCGTAGATCCCTGGATGGAATGTCTTGTATCCTTTTTGCTGCGTTGTCGTGGCGGGCGACTCGCGTTTTTGGAAACTTCGAGACTGAACCGTTTGCAACGACAGTCGCTTTTGGTCGCGAGCCGATAAAATGATACCTGATCGATTCCTCATAGCCGGAGCTTTGGATCTTAATAATTCTACGGCTTGCAGATTGGTCGTTGACGACGCCGCATCTTGGTTCCGGAGCACATAATTGCACTGGGCGCCATATCCAACGTCCGCACTCGAATATAGGGCGTTGTAAAATGGCAGAACTTGATATCTGAATTTCTCTTCTTCGTGGAATTGGGTCTTGTCTGGCGGCATGCCTTTGATAAGATTAGCAGACGTAACTACTTCCATGTTTCAATCTTTACCTACCTTCAGGCCACTCAGTTCGCGCCTTGCCATAAAACCTCAAAGTTACCGCTTTGATTTTGACACTCTTATGTACATTTAATATCAATTTTCCGCGAATAAGTGCAGCCGCGTTTTGAGCGACATTTCCACGGCCATCGTGATCGAACCCAGTCAAATAGACATGTGGTTCAGCAAGTTGTATTGAACAAGTGATGCCGTTGCCGGAGATCAGAGGCTTTTCAGATGACAGTGGTCGGCTCTGCACGGTGATTGGGGCCTTCGCATGTGCTGGACTAATCGGTATGCGAGGTAGAGGTGTTGCAACAATTTGGGCGATATTCCTCGTGTTAGGCAGCCCTTGAAGACTTGCCGCAACTAATGATGAAGCCATCATGTTCCCTTCGACCCGCCCAGTCGCTCTGTTCGAATTCATGGGTAATAGTCCATGCGAAGAGGATACTGGAAGGACAGCAGCAGCCGCGCCTTTGCTTAGAGAACTTGGATCTGATGCTTCTCGAGTATCTGCTGGTTGGTTGAGAGGTGCGACAGGCGCAAAAAAGAGCAATTCTGAGAACACGTTGGATCGAGTCTTTCCGCAGGAGCTTCACAAGCTCGACTCCAAGCTAAGATCTTTTATTGTCCAGAAGATCCGATCCCTCGACAATGAATATGTCCGTAAGCCGGATACTGCGGATACAGCTCGGACGGCGTCGGCGTGGACAGAAAGTCGAAGACGGTAATCTCGTCGAGCCACGATTCTGGCCTTCAGGTGCTGTCGGATTGTTGGATATGTTGCCTCGATGGGTGAGTATAGACGGGCTGTCGACGGCTGCCACATTTCACATCAACGGTTAGCAAACAATGCATGCAGGTAAATGTCGACTGCTGGGTCGAAGGGGGGACGGAGGAATAATCAACTAGCATTGTACGTAGGGACGGATGCGCGGGGTGCTCACTGAGCTTTGGGGATTCAAAAGTGGCTCGACTGAAGAAAAGAATGGATATGAATGCTACTCACAATGTCTTGGATGCAAGCCGGAGTATATGGGGGGAAGGGAACCGACGACAGCGAGATTGAGACAGGATCGGACAAGAGAATGGGAAAACGGAGAGAGGAGACGGGGGAGAAAGGAGAGCGAGGATGAAGGAGAGGGGAGAGAGGAGAGGAGGAGTAGAGGGAGAGGGTGGGGGGGGGTCGGGGGAGGGGAACAGCGGGTAGTGATGTACTCTCAGACTAAGGGTATTTCGAACTTTTTTTTACAACGGTAATACCTAACAGCTAATATGTATGCCTAGTACGTACGGAATACTTAATACTTGGTACTTAATCCCTAATACCTAATATTAAGACACTATACCTAGTACTTAACACATAATAGCTAGTACTTAAGACATAATGGCTAGTACTTAACACATAATACCTACCTAATCATGATTTCAGCAGCAAGATGGAACCCTTGATGACATGCCCGCATGCGTGCGCCACTATCCGTTAGTCTACGACAATTCGGGCTAGAGGTGGCCAGGGTGGGCCAGGGTGGGCCAGGGTGGCCAGCTAAGCATCGTCGAGGCCGGTAAGTGGGCATGCGTATAGGGTATAGCGTCGAATTGAGACGAGTCGAATCGAGTACCTCAAGCATGTACCATCCCATTCGTTAATTCGTTTTAATTCGTTACTACTGGGGCAAATCCAATTAAGAATCAAGTATTAACTATGGCTTATACATTAGACATTAGACATTAGATATTAGACATTACCTCTCACATATCTCATCTTACATCCATAGACTGACTTATATCCTTCTATCTTGCTTCTTCCTCGCTTTAAGAATCCATCAGATATAGACTAAGATACATAATAATGTCTTAGAGATAGTTTCCGAATTCCGAATTCCTTCATTGTCCACCTTGGCTGCTTGGTATCCCTTTGCTCGACGCCGTCTGGAAATCAGATGAAATGGCAGATGCACCTGCAATCATTCATTACTGAGAAGGCCGCGGGCTGTTGGCGTAAAAGACCACTTTCTCTACTATGAGTCCATTCATGCATGAATCGGTCGCCGATATTCTTGAAGTAGCTGCTGGCTGGTGCATATCTTGACGGATGCAACGGAAGAAGGGCAACATACGTCCTCGCTCACATGCATCTCTGTGATGCCGAGATGTGCCGAAGTCTGGTAACAAGGGTATTAAAGTAGAAAATCCGGATCAGTGAGCAAGTGATAAGACAGAGAGAGAGAGAGAGAGAGTCCGTCCCATTTCAAACCTTTGCCTGATACTATGTATGGAGGCTGAAGCTGTTAAGTGTTAAGGTGTTAAAGTGTTAAGGTTAAAGTGTTAAGGTGTTAAAGCTGAAATGGCCAGCCTGCTAAAAAGTGTGCATGATCAGCGTCGTCATCGTTTTTTACTATCATCGTCATCATCGTCATGACATCATGTCTAGTACTAGTACTAGTGTACTAGTGCATTTCCAATCCTCTAGTTTTTTTATTTATTTATGGGTTTATCCGATTTGTTATCTCCACGTGATCACGCGCTGAACACCAACCGACGCGACGACCCTGAGAAGTCGACAGTCCACACAAAGTCCACAGTCCACAGTCCACAGTCCACAGTCTACATCGACAAAATAGCAACGCTGAACAGATCCGATAACCTGAACCACCCTCCTCCCATATCTATGTGTACGTACAGACCTGTGCCATAGAAACTCATCCATTTTAGGCACTTCATTCACGATGGCCATGGCCATGGGCATGGACATGGACCTGAACAATGGCTCAGACGCTGCCCAACCCCCCAATCCAAGACCGATCGACTTCTCTGCTCCACTTCGAGGGGTGGTCTTGTGCTGCACATCCATACCGCCAGATACACGCGTAAGCATCATACATCCATCTCATCTCGAACTACAGTTTGCAGTCCATCTCGATGTACGAATAGATCAAGTCTTGCTGATTCTGGCAATTCAATGCGTAGACTGCCTTGGCCAAACATGCTGAGCAGATGGGAGCGTCGCACAAATATGATTTAACATCTGAAGTTACGCATCTCATCGTCGGAGAATACGATACGCCGAAATATCGATACGTTGCAAAGGAACGCCCTGATGTCAAAGTCCTGACTACAGAGTGGGTGGAGGCTATTCGTCAATTGTGGATGGCGGATCAAGCCATCGACCTGGAAGGCCTGGAATTGAAGCATACCCTCCCCACTCTAACATCCCTAAAGATTTGCATGACGGGATTTGAAGACCGTAAGTATGCAGAGCTATGTTGTCGAAGAACCGCACTAAAGCAGATGTATGAACAGCCGAGCGATCACAGATCATAGATCTCGTCCATTCAAATGGAGGAGACTATCACGGAGACCTCACCAAGTCGATCACACATCTGATAGCACGAGAACCAAAAGGAAACAAATACACATTCGCCAAGCAGTGGAAGCTCCGCCTAGTCTCGGCAGAATGGCTATATGATAGCATAAAACGAGGAATGATTCTCGATGAAAAGCTATATGATCCTGAAATCGCCCAAGAAGAGAGAGGGAAAGGAGCTTGGGTTCGTCGAAATGCAGTTGCGTCGCCACTCGGAAAGCGAGCTCGAGACAATAATGTCGTCGAGGACGGCACTCGAAAGTTGCGGAGGACGCTGAGCACGAAGTTGACCAGCCAGAACGAGGTCATTTGGGGCGATATTGTTGGGGGGAGCAGAACAATGCCAGGAAATGTCGAGAAACCAGGCCAGGCAATGCTCAATCTCTCGGGTGAAAATGCGCCATCTCAATTGACTCTTCCAAATCGTTCTGATCCTGTTGATGTTTCACAAAGGAATCTGGCAACCCGCACGAAACGCGGCACGTTCAGCAACTGTCGATTCTACATCTACGGCTTCGAAAGCAGAAAAGCCAAGACCATGTGCCAACATCTCATTTCCCACGATGCGGTTGTTTGCGACAGCGCTGACGACCTTGATACCGAGCCTCCCGCCAGAGGCTACATGGTGGTACCGCACGAAATCGCAACATCAGAACTACTAGCATTACCACAAGGTATTCCAACTGTCACCGAATGGTGGGTAGAGCGATGTCTCGAGACAAAAGAATGTTTAGAACATTCAAGTAGCACTTTTGATCTTCCATTTCCGCATCGCTCCATTGAGCGTTTTGACAAGTTGACGATCTCAACAACTGGTTTTACCGGATATCAACTCCTTCATCTTTCGAAAGTGGTCAAGCTCATGGGTGGAAAGTATGACGAATTTTTTACAGAGAAGACGTCTGTTTTGATATGCAATATCGCACAGCAGCTGAGGATAGAGAAGCTGCAACGAGCCAAGGAATGGAAGATTCCGGTAGTATCAATAGATTGGCTGCTGGAATCTATTAGAACAGGCTCAAGACAGTCGTATAAGCCTTACATCCTTCGATCCAAGGTAAATAAGGCGGTCACTCCAGTGGAAAGGATCTCTTTGCAAGCGACAATGAAGAAGGAATCAGAATATGATGGATTTGAAGGCGTGGAAACGATATCAAAAAGTGCCGCCCCCCAAGAAGCCCTTCGGCCAGCCAAACCTGCACAATGCGACAGCACCGCTTTCGAAGACGACGATGAACCCACTGAAGCTATCGGCGGTTTTCTCATTCCCAAGAAAGCCGCAGCTGTCCCAGACACTACCATTCCCACCGAGCCTGTCATCGACCTTCCAATCAAACCACTCGCAGAAATATCTCCAAACTCTCCGCGAAAATCACCTATATCCCCAGTCAAGCAATCCGTAATCGCGGGTCCCATCCTTGATACCCAAGAAATTAGCAGCGCCATCACCTCCCTCCTGGCAAAATCCAAAAACCAAACCAACAATGGCGACTGCCGTCCTGGTGGGTCAGATCCCACCATGGCACGGACAACCCGTAAACCGTCTCGCATCCTCGGTCGCGCACAAAGCAATGCCTCAGCTGCATCTCGAGCCAGCTCAGTAGACAGCACAGCCTCTGGCGGCCAAGCTGTGCATTGGCCGACAAAGGGGAACTCGTTGACCAAAACTAATAGTGTCTGCAGCATTGTGGCTAGTTTAACAGAGGAAACGGAGAAAGTGGAGAGTCAGCCACCGCAGACACAGAGGCTGCAGTATGAGGACGAGGAGGGGGAGATGTGTAAGGCGCAGGTCATTGCGAGGATGACAGGGAAGAAGCCGAAGAGGAAGGAGAGGGAAAGGCTGGCGACGGTGGGAAGTCTGGATGACACACCGAGAAGAAGGAATTTAAGAACAAGAGATAAGAGTTTGGGGATGAAATAATTCAACAATATCAGTGGTTTACGGGAATTGGTATAATCGACACAGGATATTGTATCTGTGGCACTTAGGAGCGTGAGCACGTGGCAAATTTCAAGAGGGCTCGAACATAGATGGGATGGCAAAAAACTACTTGAAGATCAAAATCCATCAGTCGATATTAAAGAGCTGAGATATCTAGTAATACAACAATCATGTTTCACTAGATGCAGTCACAGTAAACCTGAACCATCCAGCTATTCTGCGCGAGACCTCTGAACCACTCACGACGTGTCCATCCACAACTTCTTGTACACATATGATTTACAAGCACTACCGGTCCATATACAATGCAATTTGCGTTTCAACCATTTCCCATCCGTCCAATGCCCGCTGATTAGTATTCCTACATCGTGATGTGGCGAAGCGAAACGATTTACAGAGCTGGGCGTCCTGGCTGGGCGCCTAGTTGTGCGTTCAATTGGGTAGCGGTCGCGCCTGGCTGTGCCAGGAGCTATATTGCGCGTCAGCACCAATCCATCAACATAAGCCTATTCTCGCCGTTCCCGTACCTCAGAACCCAACTCTCTCGCCCTCATCTCCTTCTCCATATCCACAACCTGCTGCTCCTCCGCAAACGCCAGCGCCCACGGCACACCCAAGAGAAGCACGCTCGTGCTCAGAACGAACAGCGCCTTGCCGCCGAAGCCGAGCGTCGACTTGACGTACGAGGTGGTGGTGGAGACGGCGGAGGAGATGGCGTTGCGGGTTGTTGGTGGAACGATGTCGCGCAGAGCGAGGAGACGGTCGGTCAGGGTCTCGTCAAGGGTAGGGAGGTCTTCGTCGTCGGAGCTGATCTCGGAGTCTGGCGCATATGTTAGGGGCTGGATGCAAGAAGAGGGAGAGAGTGGAGGGGCGGACCGGTGTCGGTGTAGTAGTCCTCGTCATCTTCTGGGCCAACTTGCTTGGTCTCGAAGGACTCGTCCTCGACTTCTATGAGTTCAACCATTGTGCTGGTTTTGCTTGTGGAGGAATATGAAAAGAATGGGAGTTGGTATTATGTATGGAGGTCCTTGCTGATAGGAGGCGAATGGGTGGTTGCGGCTGGAGCTTGATATTCTTGAGATCCTGGTGGACAAGGTCGAATAATTTTGGTTTCATTGTTGCGGTCAATGGTGTTGCGGATTGACGTAGGTCACGTGCCCTCTCCAATATTCCGTGGTGCTGATTGTTTGTTGCTGATGATGATTATGTAAGCAACCCACGAGGCTTCAACAACTCCAACTTCGCCTGCACCGAGATAGGAGTATCCAGGAGAAGAACATGTATATTTCCATATCTCCATCTTTCCGTATTTCTACCTTTCTTTGAATACGCTGCAGGGTATGATTGCGCTTAGGCTCAGGTCAATAATGGCAATCAGAATGGACGAATGGAAGAGCTCTATGGCCAGCCGCCAACATTATCTCTAGGTATTGTTCCTCCGAAGATGATGGCGATGGAGAAAACGAGTGCCAGCAGCAGTAAGATGCTTGTATGTGCTCGTATAGAAGTCACGTATGATGTATCCCAGTGAGTAAGTGAGCAATCCCTATTCCCTAGGCACCTAGGCAGGTAGAGTACACACACATGTCTCCATGTTCAGACAGAGTAGAAATAGGAGAGACACTATCGATGCGTGAATATAGAGAAGAGAGAATAGAGAAGAATACATTTCTTATGTTAAAACTGCTCTATTATGTATTATAATATATGCATATAGTATATATATACATATGTATGTCTCTATATTTATTAGGATCTTACGACCTTACGATCTAAAAAGCTTAGTAGAGCCTCCTGACGACCCCTTGCCCAATCTGATGGGTGCGCCCCTACCACTCTCCAAAAGGTCGACGTCGGCTTCTCCCCCGTCACAAGTACTTGGCAATATTCCGACCATTCCACGCTCCTTCGAAATTTAACAATTCTTTTTCTTGTTCATTTGTATCTGTTGATTTTGTTTAAAACGCCATTTAATATTAGCAAGTACTATCTTTACCGCATGTCTATACCTCAGCCGTGCCAATGTACATCTCCCAGCCTTACCCCTGAAACCGAACCGCGATATTCCTTCCTAAGCGACCTCGACTGTGCCCAGGGACCTACCTTCACTACTACCTCCTGAAGTTTATGGTCGCAGCTGCAGTTGCAGTTCTGGATACTCTGGCGTAGGAGATGTCGTTAAATGGCCTGGATGGTCTGAACGTCAAGGAGGCTCACGATGCAGCGATCGCAGAGCCGGGAGGATGGTGCGTTGCTCAGTCACCAGCCTGGAATATCTCCCCTGCCAGACCCTGACAGATGTATGATATAGGTTCCTCCTCAAATACGTGTCGCGAGACGAAGTAGATATCCTAGGGCGTGGTAATGGTGGGATACTGGAGATTCGAAAAGCGATTGCGAGTTACGAAGACCCTTCTCCCTTGTTTGGATTCCTCAGATACAGAAGAAGAAACGTGGTTATGAAATACGTCCCAGAAGGCTGCTCGAGGCTGGTTCAAGGTGCGCATGCATGGGGAGAGGAGTCGATTTACGGCCTTTGCAGCTCTGGTGACTGACAGGTTCGATCTATAGCGCGAGTTACTGTACACTTCAACGCGGTCACTGACCGGTTTTCCCCACACGATACGGTCTTTTCGATAGGTACAGCAAAGGAGCTCAAGGACAGCGCACTGTCAGCCGCATGCTCACTACACACTGCGTCTGGCTCTACTTCTTCATCGACGAGCTCGCTGCGTAGACGAAGGCTGATGGAGATTGCGGAAGATGAAGAGGAGGATCGCCGACAATCAACGGTTATGGAAGAACGAGCGTCCACAATAAAGGCGTCTTCTATCAATGGATCAGTTGAATCCCCATTCGGCGACTCTTCTAGCCCAGAAACTCCGGAGCTTCTCACGTCCTTGAGCTATCAGACTTTCAATACTGAACCGACCACGGAACCCGACTCTGAAGCTCTCAGTTTAACACCTAGCATCAGCTTTGATCCCAGCATACATTCTACGACAGATTACGATTCACCACGAAAATCTACAGACCAAGGAAGATCGTCTTTACACGACGCACGACCTGAGCTAAACAGTTATTATTCCTATCCATCGAACGGAAGACCGAAGGTGAAGCTTGGGCCTCGTCCTTCGCTTGACACGGCGGGTCGACCGCAGACTTCTGGATCTACGAATTACAGACCCGTATCAACGTTGCCTGCTGGGCTTAAACTGTTTTCTAGAAGTTCGAAGAGGCCAAACGAGAGACCCCAGTCACAATTCCCAACCACAACGCCCTCCATGACAATTTCACCTCCCGCAATGGATGAAGTAACAGAAACGTCAAAAGATGATCCGCTAGCAAGGCCGCATACAAGTGAGGGCCGGCCAACGACCAGTTCTGGGGCCTCGTTCAAGAGCACAATGTCTACAAGCACGCTGACATCGAAGATTCCCTCCATAACCCCGGAGAAGGCCCGCTTGATGAAAGCATTGGAATTGCGTAAAAAGAAGATGAACGCGCCACAACCCGATCTCTTGCTGCCTCTGCCGCCTTCGGATGGACCCGACAAGGAGACAACAGTAGACAATCCCGCTTCTGTCACCACACCCGATGATGTGGACAGCATGTCACCCTCACAAAATGGTGTTTCTAAGGAATATTCGGGAGTAATCATAGAGCCATCATTCATGCCTAACACGACTGAATTTGGTGCTACAGCCAATAGTTGGACGCCAGCATCACCATTTGCGCTTTCCGAACAAGCGGAATCAGCTCCGGCTTCGTCTATTTCGGATTCAACGGACGAGACAATTCAAGCTTCCAATGAAAATAGAAAGACTATAATACTGCACGATACCAGGGCAGAAACTGAACCCACTCCGCAACATGACGACCCAAATACAAGCCTGGTTGAAGAGACGAAGGCGGAAGAACTATCAGAGCCATTAGAGACTGTTCTCCAACCTGAAGAAATCGCCGAATCTGGACGCGCTGCTGACCAACCCGAAATGTCCAGCTCAGAAGTGCTGAAGTCCCAGGAATCCGCGTCAACAGATGTCGTCCTTCCGATCGATGAAATGAGGGTGGCGGTCACCACAGAATCTAAGCCAGAGTTTCAGATCAATCGTGTACCGCCGGCAGACGAAGTATCACAAGACTCGCCGTCTGCAATTGATGAAGGCTCTGCAGCACATCATCCCAATTCGCTTGAGCAACCTGCCGTCGTTGTCGAGGATGACAAGAAAACTGTGGAGTTAGAAGTGCTTGTGGAGATTCCTCCTCCAGCAGTGAAGACTCCTGTCCGAGAGATGAGGATTCCACGATCGAAGTTCTCTGTACAGAATCTGAAGGAAAACGACAGCCCGATATCCAGCAGTGATAAGGATGCAACTAAGCCGACAGAACGGAATGCTGACGCAGAGAATTCTTCACCAAAGAAACGTAAAGTGTTGATGGAGCCAATTCGTACAGATCTCCATCTTAATCAGAGGAGTCGGCCTACCTCGGAGATTGATATTTTTAATGATGATGACCTCATGGACGAACTGCAGTCAGCGACGATGCAAGAAGCAAAGCCAATATCAGTATCGAAATCCCCAATGAAGTCGCTGTTCCCACAGGATGTTAAGAAAGGTTCGAATGTGTCCGATCGTTTCTCTCGAGCATTTTCCAATCCATTGTTAAAGAATGAAGATCATCATTTATCGCCACAGAAATCTGAGTCATCTCGCTCAGTGTCAGCATCTGCTTATTTGAATCGTATCAACCAACAACAACAAGCAGCACCTTTGGCTAAAAAGGTTAACCTCGGTTCTGGCATCTCACAAAGGATCAAAGCCCTAGAGAAGTTATCTAGTACTAGCGCAGGGTCTGCATCGTCCCCAGGCGCTGGGGTTACTGCTGGTCCATCCCCGACATTCTTTGCTGTGCGAAAATCAAACACCGCAGGCTCCAAGTCACCGTCGATTGCAGAGAGAGCCAACTCTCTGACGAGACACACCCCATCGCCATCCATTTCTCGCGAATCCTCTCCTGAACAGCTCAAGAATCGTGATCGTTCTTTTTCGATTCAAAGCCGGAAGGACACCTTCAACCCTTCTCCCACGAATGCTCCAACTCGATCGCGTCCAGAATCAATATCAGTCACAGCACGCATCATTCGTGACCCTACACAACATTTTCCTCCCAAATCTGATGTTGGCAAAAATCTATTGGACTACGCTCCGCTAGATCTCAAACAGTCGCCCCTTGTAATTGATCACCAAAGGGCTATCCTGGCAGTTGCCCCTGAACCTACGAAAGAGACAATACAGGAGAGACGCTTATCAAACCCGCCGAAAGGGGCCAAGAAAGAGCGTAGATCATCAATAACGGTTGTTAAAGAACTAATCAGCGAGACACGAAATTCTTTTGCTGAACGACGCAAATCCATGACAATTGAGCCAAATCTTATCTCAAGTGCTATTTCATCACTCCGCTCCCCCTCAAGGCCTCCTTCTACTCACCAAAACTCTCCTTCAGTTACACGGCCTCTCTCGATCAGTAGTCGCCGCTCAAGCCGTGACTATGGCAGTATTCTTTCCTCATCTTCGACGAATGCTCATTCACCATCGACCAGCGAAGAGAACATTGAGAAGAAGGGAAGCCGCGCAAGCCGCATGCTACACAGGATGTCGTCCTCGCTATCCTCTGGACGCAAGACCCTCGCTCACGCTATGTCGCCCACGGTTCGAGAGGAGTCCGAGCCGCCTTCAACGGGAGTTTCTATGAGCCCTTCATACATCTCCATGATGTCCGGTCCCGCGACGACGGTAGTGGAGATGGGCGATGTTAATGTACAGTTTCCCGACAACTTACTCTGGAAAAGACGCGCGATGCGCTTGGATTCACAAGGCTTCTTAATTTTGACTCAGTCGCAGGCTGGTAAAGCAACGGAGAAGAGTGCAGGTGTCAAGAAGTATCATCTTAGTGACTTCCGTACTCCGGCTATCCCAGATATGGAGGTGGAGGAGCTTCCAAATAGTGTCGTGCTTGATTTCGTAGATGGAAGTGGGTTGCAGCTTGCGTGTGAAGATCGCGGAGGCCAGTTGTGGGTGTTGCAAAGTGAGTCGCTATCTAAGAAATGCGTTAATATCGAGACTAACGTGCCGCTACAGAGTTGCAAGAAGCACATAGCACGTGGGCCGCCTACGGGCAATAATATCCTCGAATGAGTTTTAGATGTACAATGCATTGCCGAGGCGCCATGTGTTTGAGTGAGGGCTTTGATCAAAACACGAGAGCTGTTTATATTCTTGAGAGATGCTGCATCTCTCGCAAACAGATAAAATGTATGATTGCATTTCTGAATATAAGGTGTTGTATACTGTTAGGATATGAGATACCATGTTCATAGAACCACTCGCCATAGATGCGAAGGTTCAAATATATTTTCTGTGGCGGTTTTTAGATATCTTACATGAGAGAGGCTCGTCTAGTACTGAGGACCTATGATACATATATAGCTGGTAGCAGAAAGTTGCAAACATGGAAATTCAAATTATGGCAACGCTTGGCTTCATGAGGCTATCGAGGTTTCAAACGGGAATACATTTGCCAGGAACACCGACGCTAAGAACTGACAAGGCACATAAAGGTTCTACATAACCTGGATTATAACGGAGTTTATGGTTTCATGCTGCAACTGCCTGTTTTCAGGCAGCACAGCACTTTGAGGATCCTGAGAGAGATTCTGAGAGACTCCAATGGGGTATTTATCCAAAGGATTCCTGATAGTTCAACTACTACTGAAGCTGCTTGTAGTCTTGATCTATTTACCAAAGAGGGAAGAGATAGCATTTGGTCGTTTGGTTCCTCAAGCCATTTCTGGCATGATCAGCGCAGAAGAAAGGCAAGAGCCATTCCATTCTCTATATATTCGTGGCTATCTTCTCGGCTTCGTTGTTTCTCATCGTCGGATTTACCTGCTTCCATTGCTTTCCAGCACCATGTGAACATGTCGAATTAGATACAAATTATATATTGATCACCATTCCCCTTTACATAGGGAGATTTCTCATCATGTGTTCCCTCAACAACGAATCAACTGGCAATGAGGTCGCACAAGCAGTCTCCGGAGACTCCACTAGTCTCCTCCAGAATCTACAACAAAGTCGTCCTCATCACAGGGGTCTCACCCAAAGACCTCGGTGCAGAATTCGTTAGCAAAGTCCCTGCACACTCTCCATCCTCCCTCGGACGTGATGCCTAACCTATAAAGACCAAAAGCTAAGTTAATGTTAATAATTCCAAGTAAAGCATTAAGAGTAAGAAATAAGAAATAAGAAATAAGAAATAAGGAATATTCATAGACTCAGAGTCTTACGAGTCAAGAGTCTTAAGGTCTTAGGCTTATGCTTAGAATTAAACCTAGACGTCGTGAGTCGTCCCTGACTAGAAAGAAGCCATGCCCAAATAATAATGATAAGGTCATCATCGTCCAATCGGCCATGGAGGTGAGGTCCCATTGCCGCCCATCGCCTCTTTTTTTTTCTATCGCTTTACGCTAACAAGCGACATGCGACAAAGGGCAAACGCAAACGACATGCGACAAGCGACAAGCGACAAGCGCGATGCCGATGCCCGCGCGTGAGCGAAGGCCAGTCAGTGGATGGAGGAGATGGAGCGAGCGTGGGAGCCGTGGGTGTGTGTGGGTGTGGATACGTGGACGTGGATGTGGATGCATCCGATACACCACTTTTGTCATAACCACCACCCCCCTCCAGAGACGACATATACTTACACCTCTACTCCCACGATATCTCACGCACGACTCTTCCTCATAACTTGCATCTATCATTGTCAGATAATAATACAATACAATAAAGACAATAAAGACAATAAATACAATACAGCACTCCTCGACTTGTCTCGCCTAATGGCGTAATCGATGGCACAGGAACGCACATCTTCGCAGCGCACGAGATCCGTTGCCCCTTCGACTTCTGACACTCTTGACGAGAACGAACGCTCTTCCTCTTCCAACGCCCTTCATCATTCACCTTCCACTCCAGCTCCTTCCGCCTCACTCAATAATCCGAGCCTCAGGTACCTCACCACACTGCCTTTGTCAATTCCTCGCTAGCTGCCTATACACACACACACACAGCCTTTTGTTTCCCACCAAACCTCTTCATTCATTCATTCTCTTGAACACCTTCCTCCAACTTCAGATCACACTTGGCTCATCCACAAACCTCGCGGCTATCACTTAGCCGTTGAAGTCGGGACCAGAGTCAAGTGGCAATAGGGGAATCACTCACTCATGTCTGCCAGGAACACTCGTGCGTCCGCTCGCCAAGCAGCGACGAGCTCCGATCCAGCCACGCCTGCTGCTCCTACGCCAGCCGCTCCTACTTCTACTTCTGCCACCCGCACATCGAGGAAGCGGAAGGCCACCGTCCGCGAGCCTACACCACCAGTTCCTGAACCCGAGCTGGCGAAATCCCCAAAGACCAGGCGTCAAAAGCGGCAAAAGACATCTGAGCAAGATCCTCCGCCAGCAGCAGCACCTTTACCTACTCGCCAAAGAAAGGGCAAGACTGCAGCGGTCATGTCGAGTCCCGGGTTTGTCATGCCATGCAGTTCTGAAGGGTGTTGAAATATACTGACTTGGCAGTAGACCATCTGCCAGCCCAGCAAATGAACAAGGAAACGCCAGTGGTTCAACGACACGCAAGTCGAGCAGGAACAAGAAGAATACTCAGGGTTAGTGACCTAGATTGCTATACTTATCTACGGAATTACTGACGAGAAGTTTGCAGATTCGACCACTCCTCAAACTACAGCCACGCCGGCTGCAACCCGGAAATCCAGGAAGCAACATAAACATGCCGAAACCGAGACAAACGCCAAAGATGAGAAAGCCGTAGGGGCTAGCGAGCAAGATCACGACGAAGATGACAGCGACGATAATGATGATGGAGACATGCCTCATGGATATCATGAAGATGGAGAAGACGATGATGAAGATCCCTTTGGAGGGTTTGGAGGCCCAGGTGGTCCACCACATGGCCTCTCAAACACATTGCGAGCACTAAGTGGAATGATGTCTGGTGTCTCGTCAAGACTGCGGGAGTTATTGGCCAACCTGAAACAAAAAGACGATCCTTCTGTGCAGTTAATTGCACTCCAAGAATTATCCGAGATTCTACTTGTGTCAACAGAGGACAATTTGTCCGGGCACTTCTCTCCCGACGCCTTCGTCAAGGAACTCGTGGTTTTAATGCAACCGTCAGACTTTGGGGAGGAGAATCCCGAGATGATGTTACTTGCATGCCGCTGTCTTGCTAACCTCATGGAGGCCCTGCCAGCAAGCACAGCGAACGTAGTATATGGTGGCGCCGTGCCAGTCCTCTGCCAGAAGCTACTCGAGATACACTACATAGACCTGGCGGAGCAAGCTTTGAGTGTGAGTCTTTTGGACAACATATGACATGAGCATGTACTAATTTGAACCTACAGACGTTGGAGAAGATCTCTGTCGAATATCCAGCATCAATCGTACGCGAAGGAGGGCTGACGGCCTGCCTAACGTACTTGGACTTTTTTGCAACAAGCACGCAAAGAACTGCTGTCACCACAGCTGCGAATTGCTGTCGAAATATCCCAGAGGACTCCTTTCCTGTTATCCGTGATGTGATGCCGATTCTGCTCAATGTTCTTAGCAGCAATGATCAGAAAGTTGTTGAGCAAGGCTCACTGTGCGTCTCACGGGTCGTTGAGAGTTTCAGATATCACTCCTCCAAGCTCGAGGAGCTCGTGAGCACCGATCTCCTGAAAGCTATTTTACGCCTCTTGTTGCCAGGTACAACCAATTTGATTGGAGCAAATATCCACACCCAATTCCTCAGGGTTTTAGCCTTCACTGCCAAAGCGAGCCCTAGATTATCTGCGGAATTATTCAAGATGAACGTCGTAGAGACGCTCTATCAGATCCTTACAGGTGTATCGCCTCCCAGTGGTACTGACGATGTTGCGTCTAAGCTTGACAGCGTTGTCATTATGCAGGCTCTGATCCACAGACCCCGAGAACAAGTTATAGAGACTTTGAACGTTATTTGCGAACTCTTGCCCGGGCTCCCACGCGGCTCGAATTCTTTTATGGACGAAGTATTCGACCTTGGCGTTGGTACAGAACCCTCGAGCACGTCGTCATCATCCCGAAAGAAGTCAGCAAATGAAAAGCGATTGGAGTTACTTGAAGGCTGCAAGGATGAGGTGAAGCGCTTTGCTATCATTCTTTTCCCTACACTCACGGATGCTTTCTCAAGCACAGTTAATCTCAGCGTTCGCCAGAAAGTTCTTACTGCTCAGTTGAAGATGCTATCAACATTGGACACAGAGATTATCATGGAAGCTCTTAGGACATTGCCGTACGCATCATTCTTAGCCGCAATCTTGTCGCAGCAAGATCATCCAAGTCTGGTGAACTCTGCTTTGCAGGCCGCAGAATTGCTCTTGACCCGCCTGGACAATATATATCGCTATCAATTCTACCGCGAAGGAGTGATAACTGAAATTGCAAAGCTTGCTCAATCCGCAGAGTCTACTGGCAAAGATGATAAGAACACTGGGCCAACTGCGGAAGCAAACAAGGGTGTAGGTGAAGCTGCTGCCGACAATGCAGATGGTGACACCAACGAACCCACAGCCACGAACGATGAAGACGAAGATGATGGCTCTTCTGATGGCGGCAACGATGATGAAAATGACATCGAAATGGACGAACCTCAAGATGACGGCACTGCGAGTCCAGAGAGTTCCCGTGGCTCCACCACTTCTTTGGACGGCCAGCAACCATCTCTACCTGGCGGTATGTCAACAATGCAGCAGCTTATTGCTCAACGGGCGAAGAAATTCCTTGAAGTTCATGAGAACGAGAACAGCAGCAAGACTATGAAGAAGAAGGCTATGAAGATCCTTACAAATCTAAAGGACCTGGCTACGAAGATTGAGGATCATTATCTCCGTCAACAACCCGGAAATGGCGTTGAGCTGTTCAATGAACTGGCCACATATTTTGATGGAGATGTTCTGGAGAGCGTTACTAGTGCAGAGCTATTGAATTCGGAAGTTGTTCGTGTGCTTCTGGATGTCTTCAATAGTCCAGATGAGGAACTCGCCAATGATGCTCGATCAGCATTTCTTGAAGTATTCATGGGTCGAACCGTTAGCAAGAAGCCAAAGACAGCCACTGCAGACTCGCCGGCGACCCCATTCAGTGTTCTTATTCATAAACTGCAGGATCTGCTCAGCCGCTCCGAGCACTTCGAAGTTGTTACTGTTCATCAAAATACATTTGATGGTAATCGGAGCAGCGCCGCATCAATGCTTGCGAAGCAGATTCGTTTGAAGCTTGTGGCCGATGACGATTCGGATATTCCGCGAGCATATAGAAATATTATGGTGTCTATCCACGCGATTGCCACTTTCAAGGCCCTAGACGACTATCTTCGCCCGCGCATCAGCATTTCTGAGCGTTCAAGAAGCTCTAGACATCGCGATGGATTGAGTGGTGCGCTAGCAGCTCTTGCTGCGGCTGGAATGGCAAATCCTTACGGGACAGCTAGTGCTGCGTCAAGAATGGCCGAACGCCAATTAGCTGCTGCTATGGCTGCTCATGGGGTTCCTCCACCACCTGCACCAGCTGCTCCTCGGAGCTCTCGCAGACCGAAGTCGAAGACCACACCAGCTGCAACCCCGGCATTGGCTTCTGAATCGACGTCAGCTACGCCGCAGGAAAAGCCTTCTCGTCGCTCTAGTCGACGTCAGGCCCAAACTGACCCGACTCCACCCCCTCCCCCACCTCCGCAGGACGACGATAATTTGCAAGGTGCTCTGGAGTGCGCGGACGAGAGAATGCTGTCGGATGAGGAGGACCCAGATGATAGTGCTGCTTTGGATGCGATTGTTGGTGAGCTCGACGAAGAAATGGAAGAGGATACTGGCGAGGATCCAGGAGCAGTCAGCCTTGAAGTTGCTGCGGGGGGTAAGATCACAGCCAGAAAAGAGGATGGAACCAGAGTAGCGACACCGTCCCAAGGACCTCCTGGCTCAAGTACAACACGCAATCCTTCCTCACTGCAATCAGCTGCATCCGCCCAACCAACCTCTGCTACACCAACACAATCGAACAGGCCGATGTCATATGCTGCAGCCATCCAAGCCGTTCCGCAGGACTGGCATATTGAGTTCAGTCTCGACGATAAGCCAATTTCCAACGAGACTACGATCTATCGAGCTGTTCATAGTAATACTACGCAGGTTGATGAGCATGCTAGCCGAAGTGTTTGGTCCGCCATCCACCCAATCAAATTTAAGCGTGTTCCAGGCCCTCCTCCAGCTGAACCAAGTTCTCTCGCTCAAGCCAACGAGGTCTCAGAGACAACAGCTTCTGGCATTCCCGCCTCGTTAGACAAGCATCCAGCTACTTCTTCCATTCTTCGACTTTTGAACATATTACATGCTCTTAATGCCAATCTCGACGACGTCTTGGCGGAGAATAAGGACACTTTGAAGCTCAACGCCGAACCTTTGTCTCAATTTGTTAATACTAAGCTTACCGCTAAGCTTAATCGTCAACTCGAAGAACCACTTATTGTTGCAAGCAATTGCTTGCCTAGCTGGAGCGAGGATCTGGCTCGCCTCTATCCGTTCCTCTTCCCCTTCGAGACCAGACATCTGTTCCTCCAATCGACATCATTTGGTTACGCAAGATCTATGACACGTTGGCAAAATGCTCAATCAGCGGACGAGTCACGCCGCGATCGCCATAGGGATGAGCGACCATTCCTTGGGAGACTTCAACGCCAAAAGGTTCGGATTTCACGTTCAAAGATTCTCGAATCCGCGTTGAAGGTCATGGAGCTATATGGCGCCTCTCAAAGCATCTTGGAGGTTGAATACTTTGAAGAAGTAGGAACCGGTCTTGGACCGACTTTGGAATTTTATTCCACCGTCTCCAAAGAGTTCTCGAAGAAGAAGCTGAAGTTGTGGCGTGAGACAGACAACAACAACGATAGCGACGAGTATGCTTTCGGTGTGCGTGGATTATTCCCAGCGCCTATGTCCGAAGAGCAGGCATCCAATGAGAACGGCAAGAGAATCTTGCATCTCTTCAAGATGCTTGGCAAGTTTGTGGCAAGATCCATGATTGATTCACGCATCATTGACGTTTCTTTCAACCCTACATTTTTCAGGATCGGCGATGAGTCGAAGACGGTCACTCCTAGTTTGGGAGCTGTCAAGACAGTTGATGCTCAGCTGGCAGCGTCCCTCAAGCTAATCAAAAGGTTCGCACTGGACAAAAAGGCGATTGATGAAAATGGTAGCCTTGGAGCAGCCAAGAAGGTGGCGGCCGCTGAAGCCATTGAGGTTGCTGGAGTGCATATTGATGATCTTGGCCTCGATTTCACGCTGCCTGGTTACTCATCCATCGACCTTATTCCTAACGGGTCTCAGATTCCCGTCACGATTGACAATGTGGAATTGTATCTAGAGAAGGTCCTCGATATGACCCTTGGAAGTGGAGTACAGAGACAGGTGGATGCTTTCCGCGCTGGCTTTACTCAAGTCTTCCCATATTCTGCACTTAGCGCATTCACACCTAACGAGTTGGTCATGTTGTTCGGCCGAGTGGAGGAGGATTGGTCCTTGGAGAGTATGTATTCCCCTATACCTGTCATCATTACATACTAATTAGGCCTACAGCATTGATGGATTCGATCAAGGCCGATCACGGATTCAATATGGATAGCAAGAGTGTGAAGAATCTGCTCCAGACCATGAGCGAGTTGACAGTCTCAGAACGTCGCGATTTCTTGCAGTTCACCACGGGCAGTCCAAAACTCCCAATTGGAGGTTTGTTTTCCACTCCTACCTTGTATTTCATAACTGACAAAGTTTTCAGGCTTCAAGAGTCTTACGCCAATGTTCACTGTGGTTTGCAAGCCTAGTGAACCACCTTATACTTCTGATGACTATCTTCCAAGCGTGATGACATGCGTCAATTATCTCAAATTGCCCGATTATACCGACTTGGAAGTCATGAAACGTCGTATGAATACTGCAATCAAGGAAGGGCAAGGTGCCTTCCATTTGTCTTGAGACATGCACGTTTTTGGGTTCTCAAGACAAGGAACTGTTGCAGGCATTCTATGACGCATTCCACTGCGTGTTATAATTACACATACGCCCAGGCCATTGCTTTTTCACGAATATGTATTTAACGAGTTTTCCGACCAGTTCCTTATATCATTGCCATGAAAAGGCGCGCCAGTTCTGACTTGAGCATTTTAAAGGTCGTTCAGGCGTTAGGTTGGAGGGATAATATGACTCCTTTACTTGTCAGACAACTCAGATAGACCAAATTGAAACGTCGTGATATTGATATTCGTCCACGTTAATTCATTCGTGTATTTTTTTTGGTTGGTGGTGTTGTCGCGACGAATTGGGCTAGCCTACAATACTTTAGCGTTCTTTTAGTTGATGGTGGGGGAAACGCCGATTAACCCACCATGTTACAATCCAAGTCTTATCTAACAGATGAATAATTCAGTGTCCGAAGACTGCACCTACACGTTTCGATCTCCGAGAACATTCCCGTTCGATTAGATATGCCGGCATTTTTGTTTCAATGTATATATCTCTACGCAGCCCAAGACACATAGCTTTTACCCACATTGGAGCACCACTGAACGACCGTCGCAATGGCTGAGAATGAGGAGCTCATAGTTCACCTAAAGGTATGCTGACTACATTTAATATCGAGCAAAAGCGTTAGTACTGAGTCATGTATAGGCATTTTATTGCCCTCCTGTAGACGAGGCGACGCTGCTGGCCATCGTGTTAGACTACGACCTTAGCAAGCCGAGTCAAGTGCAAAGCGCATGCGAGGTGTTAGATGGGATTTCCAAGAGCGTCGACATTGAAGAGGCGACTGGATTTGATCCCAGCGGGAGCAGTGGCGCCACGTTAATAGACGATGATACGAATCCCATGGCTCAAAACGAAGCACGGAGTGAAGGCCAAAGCACGTTCGGATGGAGCAGTGGCACGGAGGACACGTCTTTGAGCCATGGCATGTCAGCACTCGACCTTGAAGGATTAGAGTTCAAAACCTCGAAACAGCCTATTGAAGATGATACTGCTGGAGCTCTTGCAGATGCGAACATTGCCCAACTAGAAGGACTAGATTTGGCTGGAAAGGAAGCAGCTCTCATGGAGGCATTCTCTGGCCTTAAGCCTTTCGATATCAAGTGGACTCTCAAAAAGTACAAGGGCGATGCTGGCAAAGCGATCGAAGATTTATTGAATCAGACTTTCCTCGAGGAGAATGGCGGACAATATCGTGGTATTGAGGGATTCTCTGAGACCGGTATTCTAGCCAAGCCGAAGAAAAAGAATAGAAGAAACCGATCGACGCTGTCAGACGAAAGACCTGGATCTTCAGCTTCTGATCCGCTGATTGATATTTCAAGCAAATGGGATAATGCGAGGCAAGACATTGAGCTCGTTTCGACACTTACGGGCACACCAATGCAACAAGTCAGCTCGTTATATCACAAATATGGCGGCCAAGTATCATCTACAATTAATGCCATCGTCGATGTCCACCAAGCATTGGAACTCGATGAAGACGCGGCAAGTTACCTGCACGCCTCGCTTCTGATCAAAGACTTCCCTACCATTCCCATTACCAAATTAGTTACAATCGTCCAATTATGCGACACTACTGGTGCTTCGAGCCGCGAACTTTGCAAGGCTCTCACAATTCGGCCAAGCAACAACCGATCAGGTCCTTCAATCCAACTGGAATTTCGCTTGCCTCCGCCTGATCTCTCCGATGGCTTCGCTGAAAGCAAGCCGAGATCCAAGGGACATAATGCTGTCTATCTAAATGGCCAAGCTCCAGTGCAAGTTTCCAGCAACATCAACGATGGCAAAAACTATATAGCTCTTCGTAATGGCGCGTTCGACCAAGCTAGCGCCGCCTACCGCAGAGGAAAGTCCGATCCCTTAATGGGCGGTGCAGCTGCATATTACTCTTCACTTGGCCATGACTATGATGCCAAGGCCAAGACAGCTTCTGCAGCTGCTGCGGACGTCCTTGCGGCAAGACAGTCAACTTCTTCTGAGCTGGATTTGCATGGTATTGGCGTTGTCGACGCAGTGCGAATCGCCAGAGAGAAAGTTACACACTGGTGGGCGAGGCTGGATGATGGGATGAACGGACATGGGGGGTATAAGATCGTGACTGGGAAGGGCACCCATAGTGAAGGCGGCGTTGCGAGGATCAGAAATTCCGTGGGAAGGATGCTGATTAGAGAGGGATGGAAGATTGAAATTGGAAGTGGTTCTATCCTTGTCACAGGCGTTGTTTCGAAGAAGAAGGCGTTTTGATTGTCGGAATTTGTACTGCATAGCGACGGTTTACGGCGTTTGCAGCGGACTGTATCTGCAGAGCGAACAGAGCGTTTTATGTATCAGGATTGACGTTATCACCCCTGACATTTATCAGGAGTATATATTGTATAGATAGGATTGTGACACAGCCACTACTAGCGAGATACACATATATACCGCTGTTGCTGTAAGTACCACAGCGCAACATGGAAGGATAGTGTACTCTGAGAACTTATGTGAGAACAAAGGTATTGCCTCACAGCCATGTCATTGTTATATGACATGTCGAAGCTTAGTAGAACTCGTAATCAATTTAGGACTCTAATTCTTGCATTGCTCGCTTCTATAACGAATCTTTCCCACGAACGAATTCAGTCAAATCATACTCGCTTGGATATCTCTCCAAAATATCCTTTAATTCCATCTTCTGTGCCCGCAGATCCGGCGTCAACTCTTCATATATACCCTCAAACATACTTCCTAGCTCCGGCTTCTTCTCCTTCTCTGCCTGTGAGAAGGCCTTCATAACATCCTTTCTAATCCTCAGTCTCGCTTCGGTCTCTTTCTCCTCATTCCACAGGCCCTGATTCTCAAGATACTTCCGGAACCGCGTGATGGGGTTGTCGCGGCGCTTCCAGTCCTCGACTTCGACGCGTGCCCGGTAAGCGAAGGAGTCGTCGGAGGTGCTGTGGTGAGATACGCGATAGGACATCGCCTCGATCAGCACGGGTTTGGTCTCGCCGCCGTCGGCGGTGCCGAGACTGAGGGCTTTCGCTCGTTTGGTGACTTCGCGGACGGCGAGGATGTCATTGCCGTCAACGCGAATGCTGTTTATGCCGTAGCCTGCTGCACGGCTGGCGATCCCGTCGCCGCGGTACTGTTCGAGTGTTGGGGTTGAGATAGCGTAGCCGTTGTTGCGGCAGATGAACACCACTGGACAGCCACGGGTAGAAGCTATATTGAACGCTGCGTGGAAATCGCCCTCTGATGCTGCTCCTTCACCAAAAAGACACACAGCGATTCGACCGGGGGATTTTGGATTGGCTAGACGCTGCATCTTCAGGGCGTAGGCGGCGCCAGCGGCATGAGGGAGTTGGGTTGCCAAGGGAGAGGAGATCGTATGCAGATTCAGAGCAGCGCTCCCATAGTGGACTGGCATGTTTCTCCCCTGGCCCGGATCCTTTATGTTGGCGAACAGTTGAGACATCACATCTGTGAAAGTAAAGCCGCGTTGCAGGATGAAGCCGACTTCACGGTATTGGGCGAATGCTACGTCTTTAATAGTCAAAGCTGAAGATGAACCAACGCCGATGCCTTCCTATATATTCTGTCAGAAGCTATTGCATCGATGGTGGTGGTGGTGGTGGATGGCAAGCTTACTTCTCCACTGGACACCATGTAGAACGAAATCCGACCTAGACACAGCATTAGTTGACATGCTGTCCGGGCGTGCCAGTACCTCATACCTTGCCGTTGCGCATCAAGACATATAAGGTCCATTATGCTCACTCCGAGCATGTTCGTATACAGTTTGACGGCCTCGTCATCACTCAGATCCCGCTTGTAGGACTGGTCCACAACAACTCCTTCGCTGTCGATAACTCGGTAGCATGGTATAACTCCTTTATCCTTTGGATTCTCAAACTTCAAATCGGTCGTAAACTTCGCCTCCAGGGCGCCTGGGAATCGTAATCTGTTGTCATGATGTTCCGTCGCTCTGGTTGTGCTTGTCGAGAAGCATCGAGGCGCAACCCGGCAGACTCTCTTGGAAATGGACAATGGAAGGCCGTTTCGAGCCAAACAAGCTCTGGACATACGGACGCTCATTGTGTATGTTTATGAGATGCTTCATGCCATCGTGAGAAATTAGAGGGGGCTCTAGGACTCTACATACCTCACCTCCCCACAAAGTAATGGGGAGTCGTCAAAGAGCCGCCATCACCCTCTCTCTTACCCCAGACCCCAGACCGACCAGACCCGGCCTAAGCCGTTGATAGCCGATTCCCTCTCTGTCATCGAGGTCGCCAATCATCATCAAATCGATCGATGATGGTCAATGCTCTTCTTCTTGCTTACCTAAGCAGGAGGACGTCCATTCCCCGAATTTATTGATCTGTCTGCACTGGACTGGACGCGAACGTTTCCGCTCAGGTCAGGTCAGGCCAGGTTAATTATTCAGCCTTGTCATCTACAGCCTCACTGTACCTTCGACGTCGATTGAGGGAGCACAATGGCCACAAGATCATTATCTAGACCTTTTCTTAGGTCGGCCGCCTTCCGCGCCCAGCCGCAGCTCTCTTTCTCCTCGTCCTCCATAATCCGCCAGTCGCAGGCGCAGGCGCAGGCGCAGGCACAGGCGCAGGAGTCTTCGCAACCAAACCCAAGTCAAGAGAAGTATACGCACTTCGGCTTCGAGAATGTCAAGGAGGAAGAGAAGGAACACAAAGGTATGCCGTCAATCGCAGTCGCAGCTTTTTGAGATGGCCTCTGAACTTTATTTTAGTCGCCGGCGTCTTCTCCTCGGTAGCCTCCTCCTATGATCGCATGAACGACCTCATGTCTCTCGGTATCCACCGCCTCTGGAAAGATCACTTCGTACGCTCCATCAATCCCGGCTCCAACACCGCCTCTGTTACACCCACCACCGGCCCCTCCCCTTCTCAAGGCTGGAACATCCTCGACATCGCCGGCGGCACCGGCGACATCGCCTTCCGCATGCTCGACCACGCCCACAACGTAAACCACTCCCCAAACACCAAAGTGACCGTCTCAGACATCAACCCAGATATGCTGGCCGAGGGCCGCAAGCGCTCCCTCGAGACGCCTTATGCGAACTCGGCGAACTTAGACTGGCTGGTTGCGAATGCTGAGCAGCTTCCAATTGCCGATAACTCCATCGATCTCTACACTGTCGCCTTCGGCATTAGAAACTTCACAAATAAGGATAAGGCCTTGCGGGAAGCCTACCGTGTGCTGAAGCCAGGTGGCGTTTTTGCCTGTCTTGAGTTTAGTGGCGTCACAAATCCCTTATTTAATGAGGTATACAAGAGATGGAGCTTCGGAGCCATTCCACTAATAGGACAGCTTGTCGCTGGAGACAGGGCAAGCTACCAGTATCTGGTGGAGAGTATTGAGAAGTTCCCGAGGCAAGAGGAATGGAGGGACATGATTAAGGCAGCTGGATTTGTGGTCCCGGGAAAGGGATGGGAAGATCTGACAGGTGGAATTGCAGCGATCCACAAGGGTGTGAAGCCAGTCGAGAAGTTGTGAAATGCTACTCAAAATTTATGTAGATGTATGTATTACTAGATGTAGGTATTGTTACAGGCATGGCATTGCACGGCGTATTAAGAGGGAAACATGGAAGTAGGACATATAGAGCAAATAGCTCAGTGTATCTATCATATCTGGTTTTTCTATGCCACACCTTCATCTTCATTTCCACGTGCAGCCACTAAAGCGTGACCTGATAAAATACACGCAACGCTAGTGCTTGCAAGAGGTACGAGGAGTACTATGCTCAGAAATACAAGGAAGGAAAAGTGATAGCCATCATCGCCTCCACCATGATGTGTGAGGCGTAAGCTAAGATAACTCCAGCCCAGATCAGAGAAGCCTGAATACAAGTAATGCCTCGTCGCTGAAGGCAAGAGCAATGTGATATTAAGAAGGTATATCATAAACCGAAGCTTTTTGTTGAACAATGAGACAAGGCGAAGGGATATCGTGCGCGTTAGGATTACGAGTCGGCAGCAGCGGCTGGAGCAGCTGGCGTGGATGTCGTTGGCGAAGTTCCGCCTTCAGCCTTGTTGAAACCACCTCTTCCACCACGACCGCGTCCTCCTCTCTCAGCGCCACCACGTCCACCGCGAGCTCCACCCCGGCCACGACCACGTCCGCTCTCACTATCGCTGGCACCGCCTGCACTACGATATCCACCTTGTGGCACATTTGCGTTGCTGCCTCCACGGCTGCTGCCCCAATTGCCTGCACCGCCACGGCTGGATCCGTAAGTGCTGCTCCTATCCTTGGCCTGGAATACCTTCACAAGTGGTCTGCTTCTATCCTCTGTAGAACGAGTCTTGACATCATCTGACAGGCGAGCAAGTGCATCATCTCTCTCTTCGATTGTCTTGAATTGAACCACTTTGTTAGATTGGCCCCATTTATCAATCTTCACAATCTTGGACTTGTCCTCCTCGACGAAAAGATCTCTAACGGCGTCATCGGTTTGAACGTTCATGACAAACAAGCCGATAATATCCACAGATTTTGGTGCGGGTGATGGTGCAGCATCAACGGTGCCGTTGGCAGACGAACCATTCGTGGTAGCTGGTGCGGCCTTCTCGATCTCCTTAGCGGCTGGAAGATTGACAACATTGGTCTGGGTCGGCTGTGGAGTTGCTGGCTTCTGTCCTTGAAATGGAGCTGGGGAGCCTGCTGTACGTGGAGGGTTGCTTGCAGGTCCTCTTGGCTGCTGCTGGGTTGTGCCTCGCTGCGCAGGAATGAATGGTTGCGAAGCTGCTGGAGCACCAGGCGAACGACTCTGAGCAGGTCCAGAAGGTACTGATGCAAGAGCATGGCTTGCACCAGGTGCCCCAGAGCCAGTCGCAGGTGCCTGAGCAGCCTGCTGTTGCTGATTCAGTTGGGCTGGATGCTGCTTGGCACCGCGATGAGCAAAGTTGAAACCTTGTGCTCTCATCTCGGTTCCGATTCTGCCGTCTTGAATTTCCAGAACCAACCATCCAAATGCAGCATCTGCAAGGTTGAAGTTCCACATATTCTTGAAAGCACTCTCATCAACTTGACCAATAGCTGCAGCATTTGAACCGCCAACAGGTCCACCGAAGGGATTGCCGCCATGAGCTGTAGTGGGCATTTTCTCCACAATTCCGAGAGCATTGTTAAGAAGATTTTGCTGTGCCTCATTCTGCGCAATAGCTGGCTGAACTTCGCCCTTGACAGTCTCCCATACATCGTTGAAAGATGCCTTTGACGCAGCGAGCTTTCCCCGATAATGGTCCAGGGTAGGATTGACGCTGAACTCATTGTAAGAGCTACCGTAACGGAAATGCAGACCAGCAGAGATGGAGAAATCTGCCTTCAGGGTGACAGAGAGCTGGTTCAATATACCTTCCCTCGCTGGAGAAGCATGAGTGATGAAAACTCGGGTCTCTGTTGGATCATAGACACGATTTGCAGTGTCTACCAGCTCGCCCATCTGGAGAAGAGTTGTCCACATTGTTCCTTGGCCACCAGCGATTGTGGTCCTACCCTCACCATTGTCGAAAAGCTTGTGCATAACAACTGCGCCACCAAGACCTAACAGACGGAGCTTCACGCCACCAACTTCGAGAAGCATCGAACGCGCCTCATCGATGATATGCAGCTTGTCGACCTTGTACTCACCAGATCTAAACTTCTCAAGAACTCTGACATCCTCGCAAGCACCCCAAACGGTGTAGACGGGGACATCCAACTTGAAAGTGCCATTCAGAAATGATGGAAGCTCTGACAAAAGCAGATCATTTGCTGGGAATCGCGACTTCACTGGACCAGGCTGTCCTGATTGTTGAATTGCCTTTTTTATTGGTTCAGAGATAAGAGGAGAATATTGGGCCACATGCTTAAGAGTCCTGGACCGAGTCAGCTACCGCGCCACACAAAGATGATGGATGCTTACTTGTCTGCAATACGATCTAATGATGTCTCGTCGTAGAAACCGAAGTCGCCAGTATGTATAATATGGTCGGCGCGTGCTTGCTTCGCAAGCTCGTTCAAAGATCTAAGGTTGCCTTCAACGACGTTAGTAGAGCATGGGCGGGATGGGTAGATCGGACATACCGCGAACATCTGCCACACAAAGTACTCTAACACCGCCAGTCTGAATAACACGTCCGTTGTTTGGGAGGAGTGGTGCTGCTCCAGGTGGAAGGCCGGTATGACCTGCGGTGGCGCCGCCGTTTGGTAGATAGCCTTGGTTGTTATAGGAATGAGGACGCTGCTGTATTTTTGGAGTCAGCCCCAGTCCAGGAAGTTGAGGAAGGCCTTTTTGGCTGTTCTGGTGGAGATTGTGGCGAGCATTCCAACGAATGTTGCCCATCTTGAAGGATGGCAGCTGGATGTGGGATAGGTGGGGTTGATCGTGATGGTGATCTGGTCTCTGGTAGGGTGCTGGAAGGATTTATCTACTTACAGAAGCCATGATATGGAGACTAGACGTTGCGCAATAGAGGGAAGGAAGGTTCGATGAGATGAGACGAGAGATTTTATCCGACGGAATGAATAAAAGATAGCGGCGGTAGGAGGTCTGAGGTCCGGAGTTTGCAGGATCGCAGGTCTGCAGGTTCTGCACAAGAGTTTGGGAAGGAAGTAGGTGAGATGAAGAGCAAGAGGAAGTTGTGATATTGGCAGGAGCTTTAATGCAGCAGCAGCGACGATTGACCGAACTTTGGTCTGAGATCCGCCTGATCGAGCCTAGCGTAGCGCGCGTCCATTTCATTGGCCGACAAACGCGTTGAAGCTCGCCTCCTTAAAATGCGACCATGCGAGCGTCAAAGACCATCAATCAGACTCAAGCAAGAATGTGGGAAGGAAGGGGCAAAAAAAAAGACATCAGAAAATACTGTAATTGGTCTCTCATATTTCAATCAATTTTACATTACTATTAGAATTATAAATACTGCATATAGCTAGAGTGGGGTATCACTAATAGGACAAATTGCAACGTCATGGAGCCAAAGTTCCAGTATGACTAAACCAAATCGTTCCATCGATGAACACATATGTGCTGAAGCATAAAGTCCAATCCCGTCTTCATTAGCCAACGGCCGTTGTCCTCCTCCAGATCACGACTGCTGCCATGGCCGCGCATATCGTAGCTCCGAGTGCGACGTAGAGACTTGTTCTGTCCGGGGGTTCCTCCTCGCTCTTTGGAAAAGCAATGCTGGGATTTATGGCTGCCTCGGCCAGTGTAACAAATAGATCGCTGATGCTGTGCCAAGTAACGCTCACATGGAGTGGTGCATTCATCATCAAACCAACCGTGTACTGATCTGGTTGTTGCTCGCTCCTCTGAGTCGTTTTGTCGAGATCTGCCTTGAGGGCCACGTAGATGTTTGGAAGGTCGTCGAGATGCGGATACTTGTTGCGTAATGAGACGATGTGCGAGAAAGAGTCCGGGTCAGAAGAGTCATATGTATAGCATATCAGATCACAAGCCTCTAACTTCGACTGGTTTTCGAGAATAGCCGGCTCGAGTTCGCCAAGTTCTTCGAGAATAAGGTAGCATTGCTTGCCACCTTGAAGTTCAACGCTGTTAACAGCTGTACGAGGCTTGATAGTCGGATGATATAACGAATCGAACGGTCGGTTGAGAAATGCATCTAGAAGAGACGACTTTCCAGATGACGGAGCACCGAGAACGTAACAGAGCATCACATTACGTTCGACACGGCCAGGTCGACGACGTCTCTTGCGGGGCTTGGTTACTCGAAGAGCTGCCGTAGTCGATTCGCGAGGGTTAGCAGGTTCAAATCCAAGATAAGCAAGGTACGATAGGGTCGTTTTCGGCTCGACGAATGTTGTCATGCTCCATTGAGCTAGCCAGCCTTGAAGAGTGACATGGCCAGCATCATTACGGACTGTGGACGAAGGAAATGATGACTCAATCCACGATTGCGGCAACCCAGGAGTAGGAGCAAAAAGAGCAGAGAGTTCTTCGTTACTTAAGCCGCCATCATTGTCCTTATCAAAAACCAGAAATAGATCAACGAAGAAGCGATAGCCAGCCGGACTGAGTTCTGCTGAAGCATATTCGGGCACATCGAATTTTGGGTTCAGGAAGCTCTCTTTGAGACTTAAACTGTCCGTATATTGGAATGTTCGTAGTATGATCCAGATAGTTTCGTGACGGCCTTTCTCTGCAAAAATCTTATTCAGATGTATAAATCCGTCAATGTCGACTCCTCGATCCATGGTTGACTTTTCAGATCCTCGACTTATGGACTGCTTGATGTTATCCAAGTCATCGGCGGACAATGGTTTTTGAAAACATTTGGCTTGAAAATCATGCATCTCCTGATCGTTCAAATAGCCGTCTTGGTCTTTATCGCATAAATAAAAGATTCTGCGCAAAGCTGCGACTGCTGCAGGCTTCAAGATCCCTTCTTTTGAATCGAAAAGCGGAGCTATAGGATGCGTCACGGCCTTTTGGCATAGAAAGAAGACCTCGTTGACGTTATGATGTTCCCTCGCACTTGTTCTTACGCAAGAATCGATCTCCTTGAACTCTGCCATAACTGGAAGCATCTCATCCTCCACCACTTGAGCGGTCGTGCCATTGGCGGCGATGTCGGACTTGTTTGCGCAAAGTACGACAGGCACATTGACACCAAGGGACCGGAAATAGGGCATCCAGAACAGAGCCACACGCTCATAGCTGTAATGATCGGAATAAACCAATAGAATGACGTTCGACTTTCGGATTTCTTTGCGGAGTGTATTCCTTTCTTGCGGGAGAGCGGAAGTATCGACGATGGCTGTTGTAACATTCTCTGGAGTACCAATGCTTGGTGGGATCGTGATGTTGGGCAGAACGGATTGGATTTTGTTTGTGACGAAGATATCCTTCACCAGAGAGGTGATCAAGCTGGATTTGCCGGTCCCCTCATCGCCACAGACGCATATGCGCACTATACCAGTCAGTATCCCATTTCATCCAAATATGGTTCTCTCAGAGCAAGAGCTGTAGCATCAACAGTATTACGCACCTGTGGCCATCGTGTCTCGCTCACAAGGAAAGGAGTCTTGGTTATGTTACAGGTGCTCTTCGCAACTGAGCATGGCGATTAAAAGTTGTTTCAGCGCGAAGCTGGTGAGAAACTTCACTTTCCCGAAAATGGTAATGTTGTCTTCTTCGATGGACGTTACTTTTTTAGCAAAGGTGGTTGAATCTGAGCTCCCACGCCGTGCCGTACCTGATAGCCTGACTTCATGGCCCACAGCAAAGATACCTACTACCTAGGTAGGTAGGTAGGCACGTATGTACGGAAGACCGTGCCGAACTTTAGGCGCTGGAGCCATTCTCCACACTTCGAGGGCACTTCGAGGGTGCGTGTCTGTACGAAGTAGAATACTCCATACTGTGTATCTGTATCCCTACATGAATACACAGCATCGCTGGAACGCTTCACAGAACGGCGGACGCATAGGACGCATACATACTGTTGGATTCCTTCATAATTATGAAATAAAATATGTGATTATATGATTTATTTTCTTACCTAGAAGAAATAGTAGTGCGGTTCTACTCTTGCTTCAAGTCTCCAAACCTCGCGAAACACCGGCGCTTGTCCAAGACGCACGTTGAAAAGGCAAGCTCTCCCTCTCCACATTACCCCGCAATGTATCGTATCTGTATCGTATGTACTAAGAGCCCCAGTGTCTGTTCAGTGCCTGCCTACCTACCTACCTATATATGACCTATATGTAGATAGGTACATACCTCTCTTCAGGCTGCGCATGATGAGACTCCAACCCTCAATTGACCCGGAAGCATCGTACTCTACCATATGTACCTGCCTTACCTGTTATCCATCAGCCTCGATTTCTGTCAATGACCTCGTCGAACATTGATCATCGAATATCGAACATCGAACATCGAACATCGTCTCTCCTAACGCGAGACCGAAGACAATTGCTCAATAGGATCAATCATCCATCAAACCTTAGTGGCCATGTTGTAAGTCGCGACCACTTAGCATCCATCTATTTTGGTATCTCCACTGACAAAAGCCATATCCCAGTGTTCTCCCGCCCCCTCCTCGATACCAGACACAGGCTGCATACAGTGCTGCTGTGGCTGCTGGTCAGGCATTGCCTATGATCGAAACAAACAATACCCTGTCGAATCCAACCGGGCCCGAATACCAGCTGCTCGTTGGAGAAGGTCGGTCTTGAGAGCCTTGGTAGACGAGAAAGACAAAGACTCTGACAAGGTTTGGTAGGAACATACGTCCTGAAAGAGGATTTACACCTCGCGACGCCTCCGCCGCATCCTTCGGAGGCCCCCATTATCAACGCAAACCCGCTTGCGACAACACCCCAACCGGCTACGGCCGGAACAAAAATCTCATTATTGTCCCTCAGCACTTGTAGTACAGCACCTTTCTTCTATCGGCTGAAGGCGGACTCAAAGCTGCATGCGCCCATACATGAGCATCCAAATGAAGGAAGAATATCGACGGAACTGAGCAGTGAGGGCGGCACAGGTACTTCGACGAGCGGAAGCATCAAGTTTCCACAATCTCAATCATCTGCTCCAGCTTTTGGAGAGGGAAATTCATTACTTTCGCCTCCCACAGGCAAAGATGCAAGGCGGCGAAAACCTAAGAATAACATGGCGAAGAGCAATTCTTCATTTATATCCCGTGTAATCACGAATGAGGGACTGTCGAAGAGGTTACAAGATCACCCTGCGGATGGATTATTTGCCTTTGCCAACGTCAATCGTGCATTTCAATGGCTTGATCTGTCGTCGCCCAACAAGGTACGGTGAAAAGTGGCGTATCGAGAAGATGTCGATGTACTAACGTCTCCCAGCAAGATCATTTGACAAAGATATTGTTCACTAAAGGACATTGCTTGTGTCATGATATTAATATACTGACAAAAAGTTTGAATCACATAGATATTATAATGGGGTTCTCGACCGGTGAAATCATCTGGTATGAGCCAATCTCGCAAAAGTATACGAGATTGAATAAGAATGGAATCATTAATGCAACGCCCGTATCGGAGATCCGATGGGTACCAGGATCTGAGAACCTCTTTCTTGCAGCGCATATGGATGGTTCTCTGGTGGTATATGACAAGGAGAAAGATGATGCAGCATTTCTTCCCGAGGAGAAGAGCAATGAGACATTGCATACTAATAGTACTGCTGGCGCTGGAGAAAGCTTGCACATTGAAAAATCCGTTCACTCTAAGCACCAGAAGGTGAATCCAGTAGCATTCTGGAAGATCTCTAATCAGCGAATCAATGCATTTGCATTCTCTCCAGACAATAGGCATGTTGCCGTTGTGTCGGAAGATGGCTCGCTTCGGATCATTGACTATCTTAAAGAAGAGTATGTTGAATCCGTGTATTCCTTGGATATGCATTTTGACTATCTTCAGACTTCTTGACCTTTACACGAGCTATTACGGCGGCCTCATATGTGTATGTTGGTCTCCTGATGGAAAATACATCCTTACAGGAGGTCAAGATGATCTCGTTTCGATATGGTCCATGTCGGAATCGATGATTGTTGCGAGGTGCCAAGGGCATCAGTCCTGGGTGACAGCCGTCGAGTTCGATCCTTGGAGATGTGATGACCGAAATTATCGCTTTGGCAGCGTTGGAGAGGACTGTCGACTCTTGCTTTGGGATTTCAACGTCGGCATGTTGCATCGGCCAAAGGCTGTGAGTCCATCTGTCTACGTGATGATGCCCCAGAAGATTTTTCTCTCTAACTCTCATAGGCCTCTGTACGACAGCGACGTAGTATATCGTCCCGTTTCACAAGCGCACTTCACCGAGCGGAAACCCAGACGACAACAACAAGTCGGCTGAGATCTGATTCTAACCTCTCAACCGAGGCAGATGATGAAATGAAGATTAGACATCCAGTGGAGCCAAAAGCGCGGATTACTATACTCCCACCGGTACTGGTATGTGTGCCTGAAGCAACAGCGTCGTTGTATTGTACGATTGTTAACATGTTGACAGTCAAAAAGTATTGATCCCGATCCGCTTTATTGGCTAGCATTCACAGAAGATGCCATTATCACAAGCTGCAAAACAGGTCACATCCGAACATGGAATAGACCACATGATGCTCATGAGAAACGCTCAAGTTCTTGAGATCTACTCCTCGGTAGATATCTCATTGTGGGTATACATTGTGGGTACCTTACCTTGTGCACGCATTACGGAGTAGCTTAGAACCAAGGTTCATGTCTTGGGAATGACAATCATGAACGGCGAGACCAACGACCCAAGATGTCCACAAAAGTCGTCAGAGAAATCATGTTAGTAACGGGCACGTGTCGGTGTCGGTATCGGTGTCGGTATTTGTGTCCATGTCCCTGGTCAAAACACGGGAGTCGGCCGTAGCCTCGTTTCCGAAGTCGAGTCGGATGACGCATTATTTGGGCAAGTCTCGACGGAACGTCACGTGGAGGTCACAGCTTGCCGGCGGCATGAAAGATACCTACAGTACGTGCCAGATAGGTACCTGGTATGCTTTCGCTTCGATAATGATTACCTATTGCTGGTGTGGTGGCCCTTTCTTCGTTTGGCAACGTACACCGAAGCTACATCTGGAGCTCGACACTCGGAAATATATTAGCTGAAGAGATAGAATAGTGAAGATGGTGCTCATCAAAAGCTTCGTCTTTGCTGGCCTGGCCGCCGCCGTTGCTGCCAAGTCCGCCGTCCTCGACCTGATCCCCGACAACTTCGACAAGATCGCGCTCAGCGGCAAGCCTGCGCTTGTCGAGTTCTTCGCGCCATGGTGCGGACACTGCAAGAACCTCGCTCCGGTCTATGAGGAGCTCGCACAAGCCTTCGAGCACGCCGCCGACAAGGTGTCGATCGCCAAGGTGGACGCGGACGCGGAGAAGTCCCTAGGCAAGCGCTTTGGCATCCAGGGATTCCCGACGATCAAGTTCTTTGATGGGAAGAGTAAGGAGCCCCAGGAATACAAGGGCGGACGGGATCTGGAGAGTTTGACCAAGTTCGTTACGGAGAAGACGGGGGTTAAGCCGAAGAAGGCGAGGGGCGTGAAGAGTGATGTGGAGATGTTGACGGACTCGACGTTCAAGGAGGTCATTGGGAAGGATAAGGATGTTCTCGTTGCTTTCACTGCTCCGTGGTGTGGACGTAAGACTCCCCTCGACCCCTCACTATCTTATTATATCCCGAGCTAATTCCTTCTCAATAGACTGCAAGACCCTCGCACCAATTTGGGAAGAGGTCGCCGCCGACTTTGCCGCCGATAAGAACGTGGTGATCGCGAAGGTCGATGCTGAGGCCGAGAACTCGAAGGCTACCGCCAAATCCCAGGGCGTCAGCTCATACCCCACCATCAAGTTCTTCCCACGCGGTTCCACCGAGCCAGAGGATTACTCCGGCAGCCGCACCGAGAATGACATCCTCGCCTTCGTCAACTCCAAGGCCGGCACCCACCGCGTACCCGGCGGCGGATTGGACGACACGGCCGGTACTGTTGCGGCGTTTGATAAGGTCATCAAGAAGCTCACTGGTGGCGGGAATATTGCGGAGGTCGCGGCAGAGGCCGGACAGGTCGCGCTGTCGCTGAGGGATTTGGCGGAGAGGAAGTATGCAGAGTATTACGTCAAGGTCTTCTCGAAGATGGCTGCGAGTGAGGGATATGCCGCCAAGGAGCTGAAGAGACTTGAGGGGCTGCTGAGCAAGGGCAATTTGGCGAAGACGAAGGAGGATGAGATGAGGATGAAGAGCAATATTTTAAGGAAGTTCTTGGGGAAGACCGCTGCGCATGAGGAGTTGTAGATGGCTTCAAACATAGGGAAGGATGGGTAAAAGTTGATGGGGATTCTTAGTGCAATAGGAATTGTAAGATCATTTTGAAAGTCAACATTCGTCTTCGAGCACTGTCAAAATTGTGTCCATGCAATCACATGGTCGAGGTTGAGTTCAGGTCATTGATTTTATTGGAAGTGCATCCAGGTTGCCCAGTTACACGCAGAACCTCCCCCATGCATTTGATAACGCCTGACTCCATCGCTTCATTCTTCATCCCGCATGCAACGCTCATATCACATCACTGATCCATGCCTCACTTCTTCGGTGTACGATTAGCCTCATCCTGCGCGTCGCGGGCGAGGATTGAAGCCTCGAGATTGTCGATGCGCGTGGCCATCTCGTCCACTACAGAGGCCTGTCAGTGCGGATTCTCAGTTTACGGAGCGGGAAATGGGAAATAGGAAATGGCGAATGTGACGGACTCTTGGCCAGGATTTCAGCTGAGACTGAGGCGAAGCGGGTGGAGATATCGTCTAGGAGATCGTCCACCATTTGGACAAGATCGAGAGCATCTTGGTTGACGGAGAGCGACGATGGCTGCTTCTGTTGATGAGATTAGTGAATGTAAAACAAACAATAAAGGATGAGAAGCAAAAGCAAAGGTCAATAGAGCGATAGAGAGATAGATCGAGAGATATAGAATGGCACAGAACCATCATCGCATTCTCGCAAAGCCCCTAGCCCATCCACAAGCTCGATATAAGCCATACGGACCATAGGGACCATAAAGACCCCAGGGGCCAGAATTGAACCCCTAACTAGGTAGGTACATAAGTAAATATACATACCAGCGAAAGCGGGCGGCCCGTTGCGCCCTCTGCGCTGCCCTGCTGTTGACTGGCCGACATCTCTTTGTCGCACGTACACTTCCTCAGCTTCTGGTTCCAATACGCCGACTTGGAGTGTTCGAGCTTGGATGTTCCCTTGCTGCGCAACTTCTCGCAGTACTGACAAGCCATCGCGAGGCTGGACAGGAGTCCCGGATTATCGTTGTTGCGTGTCCGCGTTTAGATAGCCTTGCGCGGCTGTGCGCTTTTGACGGGGATGTGGTGTGGCTCGTGGCCTTGCGGCTTAGCCGCCTAGCGCCTACCCCATATATACCTAGGTAGGCATCATTTATCCCCTCGCGAAACGTCACTCCGAGTCTCCGATGCAATGATGTCCCAAGGCTGAGCTTCAGCCGTGCGAGTGATTATATGAACTAGCCATCGTTATAATGGTGCTACAATAAACCGTCGTGCTTCTGGCTGTGATTCCCAGCCAAAGCCATACCGTTATGGACAACACGCAGCAGCCCCCTCAGGGCGGCGTCCCCGTCGCGGGGCAGCCTCCGCCGCCGATCTTCATCATCCTGATGTTCATGATGATGTATTTCTACTCGTCACCCGCCGGCACGTCTTCTCCGGGCATGGCATCCCCGCGGCAGCTCTTCAATGCCAAATTGGCAAGGGACACGCAGGCTCTCGATGTCCTGAATCAGACCCGGTGGGGTGACTTTGCGCCCAGTCAGGTTGGGGAAGATAAGGTGCTAGGCGCAGACGCGAGATATCTCAACATCACGGGCTTTAGGCAGGAGGATGGGTATTCGTGGGGCAGGTTGGGCAAAGTGAAAGAGCGCTTTGGCATCCTCCAGAGGGAGGTGGGGATTAGGTTCGGAAAGGAGGGACTGCTGGAGGAAGGCGAGGATTGGGCGGTGTATGAGAATGTGACGGGCGTCGTGAGAGGGCCGTGGGTTAGGAGTCGAGGGGCCGGGTTCGATAACCAGGGAGAGGGGAGCTGGAATCTCAATATCAGTGCGATCGCCCCGGACACGGATTGGGCCTGGCAAGAGTGGAATAGGAATATCACAGGCAGGGATGGCAAGGCGATGATACGGATTGAGGATTTCAATGGGCCGAGAGGACAGGCTGAGAGGAGAGAGGGGAAGGTGGTTGTGCCGGGGGCGCCGAGGGAGGTGGCGGCTACGCTGACGGTGCAGGATGAGAGTAGTACGGGTGATGGGTGGGATATGCGACTTCATGGCATACAGTGGCCACATACGGGATCGTTGGTCTTGACGACTACGAGCAATAAGTTTGCCGGCATATATGGCCTGCCGCATTTGGCATTCAACAAAGACGAATTCAACGATACGCAGCGGATGTTGAACAAGACTTTGGGTGACATCATAAGGAGAAAGCAGAACTCGGTGTGGATCGACATGAGAGACCCGTGGTCTGATGACAGCAATATGCCAGTGCCACATTGCGAATATATTGTATATGTACAGATTCACCCTATCAAGAAGGACCAGCTCGGTATCAACGACAAACTCAACTCCAAATCTGATAAGCCTGACCTGCAAGCAGTGGTCAATGATATCGAGCAGGAACTCCGCTTTCCAACTGGTGCTCCATACGTAAAGGCACCTCCACTCGACATGTCATTGGTAATCTTCTCTCCGGACTGCGATTTCGTTCTGGAATCAAAGGGTCCTCCTTCATACGTCGCTGCCGAGGGACTTCATCTACAAGGCTACAAACAAGAGGTCTATGTATCGCGTGTGAAAAACTGGCTACTCGTATGGGGCGCGGCTATATTTGGGCAAGTCTTTCTGCTTCTCGGCCAGATGAAAGATGCGTCAACGCCCTCAACTGTCAGCAGAATTAGTATGTATACCATCGGCACAATGGTCGCTGTGGACTTCGTTCTATTCTTCAGCTGTGTAATGGTCGGCAGCTCAGTGCCCAGCGTCTTCCCGACAATGATGCTTACGGGCTTCGCATGCTCCATGGGCGTGATTATGGGAGGTAGGTTCATGACGGACATTAACAAGGTACAAGCCCCTGAGCGTCGAGAGCGTGAACGGGAACGCGAGAGAGAGGAAGCTCAGGCGGCTCAAGCTGCTCGGGCCGCTCGAACACCTGCTACTCAGCCAGCAACTGCCACACCAGTTGTTCCTATCATAGCCGCTCCTGAAGCAGAGGGCCTGCCTCTACCAGCAACAGCCACTCGGCCAACGACGATTAATGATGTCCCTATTATCATACCTTCTGACCAAGATATTGACGCGGAAATCGCTGAAAATATTGCCAATGGTGCAGCAGCTGTACCGCTGCCTGGTAACACTCAACGGCCCGCAGCACCTCAGCTGACAAGCCGACAAGAATTCGCGGCCTCATTTGGACCGATAATCATAAGCACCATGTTCTTCTTCCTCATATCCGTTAACTCGATGTCATGGCCTCTAGCAGCACGGACATTCTACGTCAATACGCTCGTCACGATCTATCTCTCATTCTGGGTGCCTCAGATCTACCGCAACATCATGCGGAACTGCCGAAAAGCCCTGCTGAGAAAGTTTGTGGTAGGCCAGAGCATCTTGCGAGCCGTGCCAATCGCGTACTTCTACTTGAAGAAAGATAATATCATCTTCTCACAGACGAGCGCGACGAGCATGGCTATTCTGGCAGGCTGGCTGTGGCTGCAAGTCTGGGTGCTCTTTGCACAGGAGGTCCTGGGCCCGAGATTCGGATGGCCGAAGGGATGGCTTCCAGAAGCGTGGGACTACCACCCGATACTCCGCGAAGACGACGTCGAGGGTGGTGAGATGCCCATTGGCTTAGTGCAGATTCCGAGTTCGCCGACCCTGGAGCGGACAGGCACGGGCGAGGAATCGAGGAAGAAGCACGACAACCATAGTAGGACCGTGGACTGCGCAATTTGCATGAATGCACTTGAGGTGCGAGTTCTCCCAGCAACAGGTGCAGACGATAGTAGCTCGACTGGAGCTGGAGGTGTACAGGGAATGCTAGCCAGGAGGGCATATATGGTCACGCCGTGCCGGCATGTTTTCCATAGCGTGTGTCTGGAAGGCTGGATGAAGTTCAGGTTGCAATGTCCCATATGTCGGGAGCCGCTGCCAGCGCTGTAGGTTGTATACAAGTGTATATAGTAATTCAATTTATCATAATCCCCATGAGAAAAAACACTCAGCCTTTACGATGTATAGTTTCGCACGTGCCATGTTCTTTATGATTTAAGATATGTATAGAATTAAAGTACTCGTACTTACTAGACTTTCTTTGTGTGGCCCTTCTTTCCTACATTTCGAATACAGTTTTCAAAAATCACAAGATTGTAATGCGTGGTCTTGCGGTCGTCCCAGCGCCGAGTTGAGGCATCTCAATTCGATTCAAAATCCCACACAATATAAAATACTTCCGCTGCAGTCCTCAATTGCTTCATCTTACCTCTTTCTTTTACCGCCGGCAGTAAGCTATGCGTTAAGTCTTCAAGCTTAACTCAAATGCTTTGGTTTCCGGTCCGCTTCCTCGCCATGACGATGATCAACTATCACTTCTCCTTCACGCTCTCCAATATGCTTGACCCCGCCGTCAAGATGATCATAAATGACTTCTTGAAGCTCTCTAACATGCTCGACCCCGTCATCAAGACGGTCACCGATCACTTCTTGAAGCTCTTCAACATGCTTGACCCCGCCATCAAAACGACCAACTATCATTTCTCCTTCACGCCCTCTAACATGCTTGACCCCACCATCAAGCTGATCGTCAATCACTTCTTGAAGCTCTCTAACATGCTCGACCCCGTCATCAAGACGGTCACCGATCACTTCTTGAAGCTCTCCAACATGCTTGACCTCGCCATCAAGATGATCATCAATCATTCCTTGAAGCTCCCCAGCACACTTGACCTCAAGCGTCAAACTCGCCGGCTTCACAATGGGCTTTCACGTTCGCTGCTTTCCTCCATCCAGAGAGCTGCGCCGCTGCTGACGATGATTATCAATCTCGGACGTCCACAGAATACGTCGCTTTTCACACGTCAAAATCAAGTTTACGCTGGAGTGCCGGTCCAACAGAACTTCATCACCATGCCGCCACCTGATAGCATGTTGAATATCGATTTCAATGCTCCCCTCGAGGAACTGTAAGTTGGTCCTTAATCCCACATAAATATAGCTCGTTGTGGCTGACGATCCATCACAGCATCGGAAGTTCCATCTTCTACGGAACGACGGTCATTTTGGCTACATTCACCGCAATGGCGACATTGACAGATGAATGCCTCATCCTCATTACCTGGGTCCCGCAGCTCGTCTACGTTGTCCTTTTCATCTCGATGTACCATGGACGCATGGTTTACCACCATCTCTACCACTCCATGATGGAGCGTGCCGCTGAGAAGGCTAGACGCTCACAGTTCCACTGCTTCAGCGCGTTGCCGTTTGAGCTGAGGAGCGGATCATAATGATGGCTCTGGAGGACAGTGCACCGCCGCGGATCATCAACGTCAACACAGGGTTTGCCGACGTCTACCAGAGACATGATGCTCACACGCAACTCCCAGCACTGCTCCACGCTTTTTTCGACGCAAGAATGGAGGTCTTGCGTCACTATCCGGGCTATTTCCCAACAGCGCTGCCACCGGCTTTCATCGGGCCAAACCAGATGAACTTCCCTCGCGCCTCGTGGGAGCCACGCCATTATTCTGGACTCTACGGCATCTCCACACTGGTCCCGCTTGGGCTCTGTGACGAAACTTCGGAATTGGCGCCCTCAGACCAGGTTCCAACGTACAACCCCGAACGCGACATCTTCCTGCTGGAGCATAACCCCATGACAATGCTGTTCAATACCCCGAAGAGACGGTTTCAAGAGTTGGATATAAGGGTGCTGGCGTTGCCGGATCACAGCTTGTGTTGCTGCAGGCGGCTCATCTGGCTGCTTCTTCGCACCAGACTTAACGTGAGAAAGTTCATTGTCGTCGTGGGAAATGCGGTTGAGGGAAAGGGGTGCACGAAGCTGGCGGTGAGAAGGGAGCTTGTGGCGCTTGAGGAGGACGTGCAGGTCGTGCAAGTTCGGTGTGAGAAGTGCGAGCCAAGAAGTCTTTTGACCCCTGGTCAAGGGAGGGGGAATGACGGCGGATTGGTCCATCGTGAGGAGCCGAGCACACATGGTCGGGAAGAGGAGGATCGGTTTGTGACGGCGACGGCTGCGAGGAAAATGATCCAGGAGTCGTTCAATGGACTGAAGAAGATGGAAGGGCTGGAGTGGAGGCAGTATAAGCGTTGGACTGAGAAGAAAGGATTCCTCAAGGGAGATTGGAAGGTCCCGACGGTGGAGATTATGAGATGGAAGGGACGCAACGAAGCTTGAGCTCAGTCTAGGCTGGTGAAAGAACGAGCGAAGGAGTGAATGGACGTGATATTGAGAGAATGCACGATTTGATGGTTCAGCGTGAGGAACTGACTATTGGCTTAACCTAGAAGAAGCACGCACCTTGAAGCTTCAGGACTGGACAGTTGAATAATGATAGTCATAATGGATAATGCTGATTATAACCGTCGATATATTCTTGCTTAATGCTTTGCTGACTTCCTGCGAATGATTATCGCTGATAATAGCTGATCTTGTTAGACGCAGTCTTAAGGATTAGATGGAACGTCGTTTTGGAACGTCGTTTTAAACCCCTTCAATTTCTTTCCCAACGAAGCCATAATCATAATCTGGAAACGAGAATTTAAAGGTCGTCAGAAGCCATCAACTTCCTTCTTCTTCTTCAACCTTGTGTTCGAAAAGTCCCTTTAACTGGAAATACTAAGGGTTTACGGTAACAGTTTCTCTGGACGCCGCAACGAAGCAACTCTGTCTATTGGGTAGTTCTGAGGATACAGAAGGTGCAGCATTTACATTTGTTTATTCCTTTGTTTGGTTTCCTGCTACGTTGATTTCTGCATCCGGACGTCTCATTCTTCCATGTCTTTGTTTTTTAATCTATATCTGATCTGTCAATACACTTTCCTTTCATTGCCTTTGAGCAATCCCGAGTGGGAGTGCCTCCTGTTAAGTTGCATCCGGCGTCCAGTCAACTTCCCAGCTGCGACTGCCGCTGCCATGGCAACAACAAGACATTTCGGCATCCTGCGCGGCAAAATGCAACAAAAAAGAAAGCCTTGATGCTATATTCAGCTCGTGTGCCTTTTCTGCTTCTTGCTGTTGGATAGGAAATGTTGTCTTAAGCGCTCGCAGTGCTTCTTCTGTGCAGGTTGCTTGGCCACAGTGACCAGTCAGCGAGGAGAGGAGGAGAGGCGGCGAATGGGATGCCGAATGGATATGCAGGATCCAGGATGCATCATTTCTACGGATAGCTACAGAGTAAGCTGGAAGTGAGGGGATGGGCAAGTTCTGCGTTCTACTCGTACATACAGCCTTCATGCGCTGTTTCTCAGTGTTTTGGTAATCTCTTAAGCTCTTGATGATGAAGTTCTTAGAACCTTATTTTTTTAAAGGGGTGCAAAAGGGGCTTAAGAGCATCCAGAGCACGTCTGCATGTGGAGAGCACGTGAGGAACTCATGGAATGGAGGAAGATTCTTATTTTTCTTGTTTTTCTCCTTTTTCGTGCCCTTGCACCATTTCCAGCGAAGATGTTCGTTCTCATTTGCCTCTCCTCTGACTCTCCTCTGACTCTCATTTGCCTCTCATTTGCCTCTCCGTTGCCTCTCCGTTGCCTCTCATCTTCCAGCGACTACTCAAGGTATGTACGGTACCTATGTATGTACAGTAGTACTGTACTACTGTACTAGCAGCCAAGCCGGACCAGACGGACGCCGAGAAACACCCTTCACCACCTCTATCTCGCCTCCACTGCATTTCGCCCATAAGAGTCGGCGGTACCTTGGAATGGCTCAAGAATACGACTGCTACGAAGTATGCTCATTAATAAGCCAACAGACCCAACAGACCCAACAGACGCCATTACGGATAGAAAAGCAGCCCACACCCACACCCACAGTGACCTGACCCTGCCCGAGCCACCCCAATGCGCCGCCGTACAGTACAGTAGTAGTACTCGCTCACACGCTAATTACTACTCGGTACATACTTGGACCTACTCCTACTACTACTCCCCGTCCTTCTCACGCTCCTCGCCTTGCCTGAACTGACTCCTCCGTACACTCACTCACTCACTCGCTCACTCACCTTCCTCTCCCGACATCCTCATCTTCGACATCACTCCTCCTCCTGATCCTCTTACTGCTCCTCATCCTGCTCCTCCTCCCTTTCTTCCTCCCCTCTCGTTCTCGTCCTCGTCCTTCTGCGAATCGAAAATTCTTGGGTTTCTCGCCATCAAATTTATCTTCTCCGTCTCCTTTTATTCGACAAGAGCATCCAGCGTTGATTTGATACGTTCCAGAAGCGCGCATTTCTAGAGAGCGCGCCTGCAAATCCACGCAATTTCCAGTACTACAAGCAAGCAATCAATCAATCAATCCATCCATCCATCCATCCATCAAGGCTCGGCCTTCTCCGTTTCGACACAGCTGCTTTCATCGTGGACCGACTCCCTTTCTTTGCCTTTGCCTTCCATCTCGACTGTGCATAGGCTATAGACTCGAGAAAACTCATCCACGACTTCGTATATACTCGACTTCGTCGTTGCGTTGTTGCATCGAGCTTTGGCCGCCCTTCTCTGACCAGGGAGAAGACACGGGCCTTGCTAGAGCCGTTTCAGGAATTCCGACGTGCTTCGCCAGCCACATCTCTTCGACACTGTCTCACTCCTGTCTTCGACTTCGACTTCGACTTCGTCGATCTTAGGATATCCGACTGTTGAGGCGTCTGTCTATCGATCAGTCATCCGGGTCACCGACTTATTCACTGCACATGTTATAAGACTCGGAGTCGTCGAGTCCACGATTGTCTCCATCACCCAAACATAATCAAGGACACACTCGGCATCAAACTCGACGCAGTCACCCTATATACATCTCGAGACCCGAGCAAGCACAGGCAGCTTGCTTATGCACCGGCAATCAGGGTTATATTTCCTTTTCAAACGGACTGGTTGAACCCACACGTCGATCTCCAGCAGTCTCGGTCTAGCGAACAGTCTAGCGAACAGTCGCCAACATGCGGGAAGTCAACTTCAGCATCCCAAATGTCAATAAAGCATCGGTGGGCATCACCACGGCTTTGTACGATCGCCGTGCGCTCGACTGCACCTCCACACTACCGATCATTAATTCTCTCAACCATCTTGCATATCTCACAACTTCCTCCGCCCGGATTCGTGATATTCTAACCGTTGATGGCGGCGTCGAGAGACTCGTATGCCTGCTCAAGGCAGGCCGGAACAAGGACATGATGGACATGTGGAAATGGAATCTCGCCTTCAATTGTGTGGTGAACATCGGCGTTCGTGGCTCCGAACGGGTTCGAACACGAGTCGTGGAAGCGGATATGGTGCCAGTCATCGCGACAATGCTCGATAACTATATAAAAGTTGTTGATAAATGCCGGGCAAAAGCAGAGGAAGCGAAGCAAAGGGCACTTACGGAGGACGGCGGCGGAAGCATAGGAAGGCACACCACTCGACCATCCCACAAGGGCGCATCTTTCGCAAATCGTTCTGGGCATGTCGATGCGGAGAATCGCACGTTTCGACGGCAAGGTCCTCCTCCATCGATTGAGATTCCAGGAACATTTGCCAATGCTCCTGCTGATTTCGCTACCACGGAAGCCACACCAACGAATGCCGCATTCTCACTCACGTCTCCTCCTGAGCAAACAACCTTCGCAGCTCATCATCACCACCATCGTCATCATCATCACAGAAACCAAGATCCTCGACATTTTGTCCCTCCTTCTCGACATCAAATACAGCCTCTAGCCACAGCCGTGCCGTCGATGGATACGACCGACGGATTCACTATTAGACCTGTTCGCGATGTGGATCGACTCCCGTCAATGATTCCCTATCATCATGGTGGCTTGACATCGCTGCCCGAATCACCAACCACACCACTTCCTCTTGCACAACTGCGGTCACCCACTGTGCGTCCAACATCTTTATCCAACCCAGTTACGCGAACGCGAAGGAGACCATCAATCCGACACCTAGCCTCCACCGCTGGCGAACAAGAAGATCCCAATGGTGAAGGTGACAGCATGGTGTCTGATGAGTCTGCTGAGCCGGATATTGCAGGTGCGAGCACGGATATCCAAGCGACTGTTGGGATTCAGGATATCACCATGGATGAAAATGATAGTATGATCACAGCTGTGGAAACGCCTCTGGGTCTGACTACTCCTACGGTATCCGAGGCGCAAGATGCAGGGACTTTCAACATCACTCATCGATCGGCAATTGATGGAAGCCTGATCGCAGATGCTACTACACCAACTGGTCCACCAATGGGTCTTTCCCCAGCCCAGACAAACATGGCCAACAACTCACCCGCCATCATGAATGCTACTATTCCAAGATACCTGCTGGATCGTCCTACCCCAGCAAACGTCCAAGTCCTTGCAGCCATGCCACGCGATGAAGAAGTTCTCATGTCTTTGCAGCTTCTGGCATACGTCTCCAAGTATTGCCATCTTCGCAAGTACTTCCAGCAGTCCCATTTGGTTCCAAAGCTCAAGATTGGCAAGGAGCTACATCTTCTAGACCAGGACGACCCTTCGGCATGCCACACTCCAACAGACGACGGCTGTGAGGAGGAGCTCGAAGAAGAATATATGTTACCTGACGATTTCAATATTTTCCCTCTTATCGAAAAATTCACCGTGCGCCATCACAGCCAGGATATGCAGTATTGGGCAGGTGTGGTCATGCGTAATCTGTGCCGGAAAGACGACACAAGAGGAGGCATCAGACAATGTGCATACTATCAATGCAGCAAGTGGGAGGAGTTCACCCGACAATTTGCGAAATGCCGAAGATGTCGCCGTACAAAATATTGCAGCAAGGAATGCCAGAAGAGCGCGTGGGTCTACCATCGCCACTGGTGTGTTGCAGCATCCCAATAATGAATCACATCCTCGACGACGAATATACTGGCCATAGTCCAGCTTTCAATAAATCCTAGTGCCGAACAGCGACTCATTTGCGTTTCATTGCATGGCGTCTGCATCATGATACCTCCGTAATTGAGTTTACAAATCCATATTGCTAAATCCAATGAGCGAAACCGGCGAGTTATACGGATACTTGCCGAACGAATTTCCTTTGTACATGTACCTACACCAGACTCTGACACGCCTACACGCCAATGAAATACGATTTCCGCGTGTCAGAGATGCCCATCATCGGGCATTAACTTTTTGGATATTCAGTCACCTTTATCTGTTGAAGTTTTGTGGCGACGGTGCGGAGAACCATCCTCTCTCTGTCGTTCACATGGCGATGTAGCAGCGAATCGGACTAGAGAATTTGCATCACATAGCGTTGAAGGCAGGAATGGAGCGTTTGGTCTGATTTGCTACTAGTTTACGCTGGACATAGGCACTTGATTGCGATGGTATTGCTGATCGTATGGAGGAAGGAGGACGAGGAGCGCAAGGGAGGTATAAGGCTCGAAACGAATTGTATCTACATATGCTTATTGGATAACATGGCTCCTCTGCAACCTATGTCGAGTATTATGCCGTGTGATCTTAACTTTTGTAATAGCTTGAATGGTGACCTTCGACATTTTCCCATGCATGTCCAAACCAGACTGGCTGTGCGCATAAAATAATATTGTGAAGCTCATCCATCAACATCACGCATGACCATGAGTTGCAAATCAATATGAGAGGGATGTCTCTCGAAGAGTCGAAAACATGTCACGTGGCGGAAGTCCCAAATCTGAAGGCGGTCAAGCGAACTAGCCCGAAAGCGGTCACTAGCCTCCAAAAAAGTTCCCAGCTCGAAAAGATATCGAAGAGGCTGTTTCGTCTCGTCCAAGCTGTAAATTTAAAATAATCACCCAATTCCCACCAGATCCAACCGTCAAAATGGTTACGAAAAGCAAATTGAAGATGGCGCTCATCGCCGAGAAGCAGGTTGACTTTAAGAAGGAGCACCAGAAGAAGATGGCGAAGAAGGCGCGCAAGGAACAGAAGGCTAAGAAGCCTGTTGCTGAGGAGCAGGAGGGTAGTGATGAGGAGGAGGACGAGGAGGGAATCCGTGAGCTCATGGAGCTTGATGCACAAGAGGATAGTGGCGATGAGCAGCGTCCTACAGAGGTAATTGCGCCGCGACCCATCATGAATGACAATTTCTAACATTCTCCAGATTGATTTCGCGGGCATTGACGACAGCGATAGTGCCAGCTCCAGCGGCGTGGAAGACCACAATGGTTTGGAGGACGAGGAAATGTCCGATGAAGAAGACATCCCGCTTTCCGACCTCGAAGACCTCGACGACGAAGACAAGGAAGACATGATCCCCCACCAGCGCCTCACGATCAACAACACCACCGCCCTCTCCACCGCGCTGCGCCGCATCGCCCTCCCCCTCAAGACCTTCCAATTCACCGACCACCAATCCCTCACGACCTCGGAGCCCGTGATCATCGCCGACGTCTCCGACGACCTCAACCGCGAGCTCGCGTTCTACAAACAGTCGCTGGAGGCGGTGACGGAGGCGCGGGCGCTGCTGAAGAAGGAGGGCGCGCCGTTCAGCCGGCCGACGGACTACTTCGCGGAGATGGTCAAGGCGGACGAGCACATGGCCAAGATCAAGGCGAAGCTGGTGGAGGCGGCGGCGGGCAAGAAGGCGTCGGCCGAGGCGAGGAAGCAGAGGGATCTGAAGAAGTTCGGCAAGCAGGTGCAGGTTGCGAAGTTGCAGGAGAGGCAGAAGGAGAAGACTGCTACGATGGAGAAGATCAAGGTGTTGAAGAGAAGTATGTCCCCTAGCGGACCTCTCCGAATTTCCCCCCTTTCTATCCTCACACAGTTTGCTAATCACGACTCCAGAGCGCCAAGACGGCGAAGCCCCAGCTGGCGCCACGGAAGCCGACCTCTTCGACGTCGAGCTCGACAACGCGGCATCGAAGCCCGAGCGCCGCGACCGCAGCGAGAAGCGCAACAAGCGCGCCAAGAAGGACGAGAAGTACGGCTTCGGCGGCAAGAAGCGCCACGCGAAGTCGAACGACGCGCACACGACGGGCGATCTGACGGGCTTCAGCTCGCGGAAGATGAAGGGGCAGAGCAAGCCCGGTGCGGCGAAGGCGAGGCCGGGGAAGGCGAGGCGGGCGGGGAAGAGGTAGGCGATGGACTGGAGTGGTGGAGAAAGGGAAGGGGGTTCGGCATTGCTAGTGGCGTTGGGTGGGTTGTTAGGTGTTGCACGATTACTACTGAAATAGCATGTCATTGAATCAAGCAAGTCAAATCTGCCGTCTTTGTCTGTATTATTGAACACATTCTTTTTTTTCCCCCGCAGGCTCATCCTAATCCTCATAGATTTTGTCGCGGATCTTTTCCTCCTAGCACAGAAGCCGCACCTCCGCAACCCAGTTTCTCTCAGCCGGAGTCGTGCCACTGCTGGAACAGACAGTATAAATTGATTGAGCAGCCGGCAACCCCCCCTAATTTGCGCCTTGTGTTGGCACCCTAGAGGTAATGTCGCCAATGTTAGAGGGTTTCTCTGATGGCGAGGACCTCCCCTCCTGGTGGACGAATTCGGGCGTGTTGTTCGTCAAGAACTTGGCTGCCCAACGATTTAATCCTGATCCAATACCCATTTCTGCTGATGATGACTGCTTGGGATAGTATGGCTTGACTGCAATGAAGAATGATGGGAGAGGTGGATTTGTCTGAGTTTGGTTGGTGATAACACGAAAATGCTGTGAACATGTATATGTTAAGATGAAAAAAAAGGGAAGATGGTGTGGATAAGATATACATATAGACGGACGTTTAGCAGAGTTCACTGCTGTGGACAATGCCAGTGAAGATGCGCCAGGCGACTGTATTATGAGGCCTCAGCAATATCTCTCAATATGTCTTCCGCACTAGCTTGCGTCCGAGCGAGCTATTCAGCACAGATACCATGATTGTGAGTGAATAAACACTGAAACGTGCCGTTGGCGTTTTAAGGGTCAAAGTTCAACAGTGCCAGAAAGAAGGTTCACGCCTCGAGCAACCACAACAATAACAGAATGGACTGGAGAAAAGTACATCAAGAAGGGCTAGTCAAACAAGGCTTACTCGTTATTAATCATTATTATGTATTCCTGCTCAGTCGCCGCTAATTTTCGCATGCCGGAAGTATTTCATACCAACCCAAGCCACCACAACCCAAACCCAAGCCATGACCGCCGTTAAGATGATAAGCGCCGGGTAATATCCGACAATAGGAAGAGTAGGGTCGTCTTCAAGCTCCGGGGGCGCATATGGCGTCTCTCCCACGTCCCAAGCCCAACTCCAGACTCCTAGGCACGAGCCCATACCGACGACAAAAACGACCCAAGTGACGATGAGGACAACCCAACCCCACCATTCAGTCTCCGCATAATCCCAGTCATCATCAGAAGCCGGTAGGCTTGTGGCTGCAAGGCCCCCAAGAGAAAGCGGCGAGTTTGGCTTTTTGGTTGAGCGTCGGCGGAACAATGCCCCAGCACCTTCTGTTGGCAAGTAATCCTCAAGAGGTATACCATTGACAGGCGGTAAAAGTTGATGCTTGGGAAATGATAACACATCATCCTCATCAGTCGTAGAGGTATAGGAGAGAGTTGGGCTGGTCTTAATATTGGGTGCTTCGGGGTCTAAGGGCATTGGAGCCAGGATAGGTACCGATATAAATGCGCTTCGCTCTCCACTGCTTGAATAACTGTCGACTGAAGAATAGCTTGAATTATCCAGGATTCCCAATGCGTATACCGTGTTGTGATTGGGGTCTTCCCGCGAGAGGGGACTCGGTGTGCCATCCGCGCCAGGACCAATAGTCGCATTGATGATCAAAGGCGACGTCTCCAGATCCTTCTTCTCCCGTTGTATACCTCTTCCAAGCAGGGCCGCTTTCCTCAAAGATCCTTTCCTCTGTCTTGTCTTCTGCTGGTGAACAGCTACAGCCATCGCTCGACTCGTCTTCTTCGGTGATGTTGGTTGATCGCCTGGAACAGGCTCCGGACTTGGAGGGCCATGATCGGCTTGGAGCTGGTTGTCTTCGGCACTTGCTCTTAGGAAAGAGAGCTTCGAAAGTCCACCGGATGGGGTCCTTTTATGTCCGTTTTGCGCAGAGTTATCGTTTGGCGTGCCAATTACTCCTGTTTGGCCCTCCTCATTTGTGCCGCTTGCCATTGTAGCATCATCTATGCTCCGGAGGCTTGCTTGAGAAGTCATTCATCCTCTGCAATCATATCTGCAGTCGATTTCGCGCTGTAACAGACCGCTTGTTGAAGTTGTCAGTTGTTGGACCAGCTGCCGCTTGATGTTTGGAGTGATGTCTAGAACGTGGTTGGTACCCTGCAGGAGCAGCCGCTCCCGCACTTGCATAGGTACCTAGGTATCTCAGTAGGTATGTACTGTGTACGTCGCCGTATCTAGCCACCATTGCTTTCGCATGTGGTAGGCACTTTGCGACTGTGTTTACACTTTACTATTCCTACATGTCGCAAGCAGATTGCACATCTTGAGGCCTCATCCTCTTAATGCTTGCAGCTCTTGCAGCTGCATATTACACAATCGCACCATCGCTCAGCATCGAGAAGAGAGCCAGCAACAACAATGGCTTCAAACCTCCCCATTCCCGCACCACCACGCACGCCAACCCCGCCGACTCCCATACGTGACGAGCCCACAGCGGGGTTAGGAATCTATGGCGGGCCTCGACTCGTCAATTCGACGGTATCCTTCGATCCCAACTCTCTGTCGCCGCTGACAGACACCTTTCCGAACCGGTTCGGCTCGATGACTTCGCCCATGCCATCTCCTGCGAATACCATCAGTCCAGAGACGAGCAATGGGACACCGAACAGCGACGGCAGCGCGGGCGCGCCGGCCAAAAATCCCTTCAATTTCCAGACTCAGACATATACCATGGCGCCTGTTGCCAAATCAGTGAGTCAATTGCTCGCGCAAGCGGCTTTGGAGTCTTCCTGCGAATGCCTGATGACTAGTTGACTAACAATTGCAGAATATCGGGCAACGGCGCGGCCACAGATACAAGCACAGTAGTGTCTCGACACAGCATCAAATATTCCTAGAACCGGCACCGAGAGCACCACTAGCACTGCCAGCTTCCCTCCCTATACCTACCTTCAAAGAAGCCTGGCAGAGCATGTCCCGCGAGCAAACAATCCGCCTAGTCTGGTGTCTCTGCCACGCCCTGGTCGCCGCATACGTTGTCTACAGCGCAGCCGGCTCCCTCGCCCTAACCGCCCTCTCCCACCTCATCTTCTTCGACGCCATCAGCGCCACCATCTGCGTCGGCGTCGACGTCTTCTGCAATTTCGAGGTCTGGAAACGGAGCTCGATCCGCCATCCCTTCGGCCTTGAGCGCGCCGAGGTCATCGCCGGCTTCGGCATGTCCGTCTTCCTCATCTTCATGGGCTTCGACCTCATCTCCCACAACCTGAAGCACCTTCTCGAATCCCTCGGCTCTCACGCTCCGCACCACCCCCACAGTCACGAGCGCGTCAGTCCCGGCTCCGTTGATTCCGCGGCGCTGGCTGCGATTCTCGCAACGCTAGTGTCGGCCATCGGGCTGAAGAACCACGCGCGCATCTCCCACGCCATGCGCTTCGCCTACATCTCCTCCCTGCCGTCCGTGCTCAGCAACCCTTCCCACTTCCTCACCCTCTCCTGCTCCGGCATCATGCTCGTCCTGCCTCTCCTCTCCGTCACGCTCTACGTCTGGCTCGACCGCCTGCTCTGCGCCGTCATCGCCTTGTCCATGTTCTTCCTCGGCTTCCGACTCGCCATCGTGCAGGGTCTCATGCTGCTGATGAGCTACTCGGGGAAGGGCGTGGAGGAGTGTCTGAGAGAGATCAGCAGCGAGCCCGAGGTGTGTGCGATCGAGGAGGTCAAGGTCTGGCAGGTGCATTATGGGCTTTGCATGGCGAACTTGAAGATCAGGGTTAGAGGGAGCAGGGCAGCGGTCGATGAGGGACGGCTGGGGAAGGTCAGGGATCGCATTGCCATGTTGGTTAAGAATCGGTTGGGGGGTGGATATGGGAGGGGAGGAGGGATCAAGTGGGAGGTCACGACGCAGTTGACGCTGGATGGGAATCCGTAATTTGGGAGAAGATTTACGTGTATATATAATGACCTGTTTTGGGACGGCGCGGAATGGGCATACCAGCCGGTGTGCTGGGGTATATTTCTTATCAGATAAAGCAACATTTTCTGTTTCTGAAGACGCAGCGTTGTGTCCTTGCTAATGGCAACAGTACCAAGATGAATGTGAATTTTTACTCCGTAATAAGTGTCCATAGTAATACATCCATGCTAAACTGAATATCTATCCCTTGATCCTTGCCCAAGTTGCACGAATACTCCGACGCCCTTGTTCGTTCCCGTTCCATTTTCAACCGCAAATAACACGCTAAGCGTCAATAATCAAGACAGAATCGCTGTTCACCACCAAATGGGGGGAACCACATCCAACAACCCTCTAATTTCTACCTCTTAAGAGAGCTCCGGGAAATATTGATTGATCTTCGCCGGACTTCCATAGCCCGTTCTCTCCGAGCCAGGGCTCGTGCTGGCGCTCGCACTCGTCGCCCGCGAGGGCCTCTGGGGCTGCAAACTGAGCGGCTGGAACTCCGAGTCGGACTCGTCCAGAACATGGGGATCGAGCGCAACCAGGCTGACGCGCTTCTTCTTGGTGTTCCCTTGCTCTTGCGGCTTCAGTGGATCCCGTGCGGATAAGGCGGTAATGCTTAAGATTTGCCTGTAGCCGTGCTCCGCTCGTTCGGGAGACTTGGAACGGATGGGAAGTGAGGAGGACATGCATTCGTTGAGTCTTGATGTCGGAAGAGGAATGTGCTTGCTTAATGTCTCTGATGAGGAGGAAGATTTGGAAGTGAGTGCGGGCGACGGAGTGGATGTGCGATGTGTTGTGCAAGTCTTCTCTGTCGGGTTTGTGGTGAGGCCTTTCTCGGCGGCGTACTGCGAGGAGCGCGTATAGGCGGGATTTTTGTTATAGTACTCGTCGATGATAGGATGGACCATGACGGTCTGCTTATGAATTGTGAGTGTCGAGTTGGTTGGGACCGTTACCCAGTTGTCTGGTCATTGTTAGCTATTCCTGCAAAACCGTGAAGACGGAAAGAGTGCATACCTCGCTCGAAAGTTAATGGTTCGCTAGCAACAAGTACAATATCTGCGCCCTTGTCACGTCTATCCATCTGGAAATTGCCTTTCTTCTTGTCATCCCACGTCGTACCCGATGAGTAGTATAAGCTTGCCGCCTCGTCTGTCCGACTACTCACATAGCGCGTGCAAACAACGCTGTGGCCGTCTGTAACCGCAAAGTTGAGCAGACTGCGAGTGTCCACGCTCTCCTCCTCGACCAGTTTCTTCGGGACGTCTGCAATGAACAGGTTGATTTGCTTGATGACCTTCAACATGGCCTGGCGCAGGACATTCGGTCCAAAGCCTTGGTCTGGAGGATTGCTTGGATCGTAGCCCATGCGCTCGAGGGTATCCAGGTACAGAGCAAACGCCCATTCACTGTCCGTGCCTCCGCAAACACCAAGGTACCATTTATCAGCCAAACGCTCTCCAAGCCGGCGCTTGATATGCTTCCAGGCTCCAAGTCCTCCATTGTGCATCCACATCAAGCTTCCATGGCGGAACGGATGGCAATTGTCGTCGCTGAGGGAGCCTTCTGTGGTGGCGCGGACATGGGCGAATATGAGTGGCGACGCGGTCTTGGACGCAATACGTTGAAGGTTAATGCAGTTCCACGCAGGAATCGTCGAAGTGAAGATGCATGGCTCTGGACCTAATTTCGGGTCTGTATAATATCCAATTCCAAAGCCATCACCGTTATGAGGGCGCCGTGTGTCCTAATCTGAGTCAGAATGCCATCTTGCCCATTGAACAAACAGAGGACATAAGACATACCAGTCGCAGCCTCGAGTCGAAAGACTGTGTGAGAATGGAGTGAGAAGGATCGAGAATCAATTTCGAAAGCAAGATCTCGTCGCTGCCCTTGTACACCTAGCCAGCCAAGGGGTCAGTGATCAGATACGGCTTGAGGTGGCATTTGGATGATGGGATAACTTACCAGAAAGCGGCACATCGTGGCGACGGAAGTGGGCGATAAGGAAAGAGTCGAAGTGGAAGTCCCAAATACAATGCAGGCAGCTGTGAGGAGGACGAGATGCGTAAGATGATGTCGAAAATTGTCTAGAGGTGAGGGCCTGGGGGAGTTCTATTCATTGAGCATTGAGCAATGTCGATGGCGCAATCGCAGCGACAATAATAATACGCGGCTTCTCGGGGGCAAAATGCAAATAAATGATCGAGAGTCGATGCGATGCGAGGGTATTCTGAACACGTCAAACAGACAAGAGATTCGTACAACGGCGATGGAATCTGCTATGGTGCAATGCAGAATGGTACAAAACGAGAGAGTAGTAGGAGGTGGTGATCGTAGAACAGAATCAACATATGTATGTACATATGTTCTTGGACCTTGTACCTGGGAACTATTGGGAAGGGAACTATTTCCCCAAGGCTGAACAGCCTGGCGTTGGCTCGGGCCCAGTTTCCCTTGAAGAGGTCTGAGCCTTCTATTGGCCACTCAGCGTTCCTTTTACTGGACGGGTACTTAGGTACTGTTTACACCGCACCGCCACAGTCCGCCACAGTCCGCCACAGTCCACGGCCAACAACTAATGCGCGTGAGGAGCACGTGAGCCGCAACGCTGTGGCACCGACAACTGTGGCACCGACAACTGTGGCACATACCCACCCGACCTATTCGAACATTCGATGTGAGAGAGAGTGATGACCAAGACCAAGAGGCGACATGAACATATCATGCCTGTGAATAATGCCCACATCTCACCAAGAAAACCATCCGGCACATCAACGACATTCTACCATCGCTACTCACGAGCTGATGAGGCGCCATTGATGGCTTAGACTGCCTCCCTCGGAAACACATACGTACATACCGACAACTCTCAGACTACTGGCACCGCCTTCGAAATGAGCGGGAGGCTCTTGTCCGCCAGGCTTCAGCCTTTGGCGCGACGCGCTGCAAGCCAGACCACTCGACACTTCTACCATCGCACGAGTTCCTCTGCTGGCGGCCTCCTCAGATCAGATGCAGCCGTGCGCGCTGCCAGACGCCGGATGTGGCCCCTGGGCTACAACTCGCTGCACAACGTCGTCGCCGTCCGAAACGCCTCCTTCGCTCGCATTCTGCCGAAGCTGTTCCTCAAGTTCGCGAGGATCCCGGCTATGTTTGGAGGAGCGATGATTGCTGGCGTCGCGTGGATTCAATATCAGGCCGCTCAGGCAGGGAATTACGCCATGGACGTATTCAAGTCGACAACTGATACCGTGGGAAGTTATGCTGGAAGCATCTTCGGTACCGCCCTCGATACTGCGGAGCAGATGAAGCGCGGATTCGACAATACGAAAGAGGATATGCCAGAGTGGCTACAGAAGATACTCCGGATACATGAGGAGATTGGCACAAAGACGAGAGGGACAGGCGGCTCTGGAGGAAAAGGGGAACCTCCGAAAGAAGCCCGCGTTGGGGGTGCTGCGGCTGCTGCATCTGTGGCTGCATATGGATATGATCAATCGCCAGAAGGAGACCATCGGACAGAACCAGAGATGGCAAAGGATGACCAAATGATGATCTTGACGAAGAAGATGATTGAAATCCGGTCCATCTTGCAGACTATTGGGCAATCCGATACTCTCATATTGCCATCTATCGTCGTCATCGGTTCCCAGTCATCTGGAAAGAGCTCTGTATTAGAAGCCATTGTCGGCCATGAGTTTTTGCCAAAAGGATCCAATATGGTTACAAGGCGGCCAATCGAGCTAACTCTTGTAAACAGCCCCGATTCTTCGGCCGAATATGGAGAATTCCCAGCACTTGGCTTGGGCAAAATTACAGACTTCTCGAGCATTCAAAGGACATTGACCGAGCTCAATTTGGCCGTCCCAGATTCCGAATGCGTATCAGATGACCCTATTCAACTTACTATATCCTCTCCACACGTTCCGGATCTATCCCTTATCGATTTACCGGGATATATTCAAGTCGTCGGTCAGGGTCAACCTCTGGAACTAAAGCAAAAAATTTCTGACCTATGCGACAAGTACATCCAGCCTCCAAATATTATCTTGGCCATATCTGCCGCTGATGTTGACTTGGCAAATTCGACCGCTTTAAGAGCCAGCAGAAGAGTAGATCCAAGAGGAGAACGGACGATTGGAGTCGTAACAAAGATGGATCTTGTTGATCCGCGAAGAGGCTACGATATCCTCAACGATCAAAAGTATCCTTTGCGTCTTGGATATGTGGGCGTTGTCTGCAAGGTACCGCAATCGACAGGCCTCTTCAAGAAAGGTAGTGGCAATATCACTTCCGCAATCGTCAAGAATGAGCACGCCTATTTCTCGGCTCACCCAGTGGAGTTCGGGCCTGAGAATGGATTAAACGTCGGGACGACAACACTGCGCAAAAAGTTGATGCAAGTACTCGAGAAGACCATGTCATCTAGTCTACAAAGTACAAGCGATGCCATCCATCAGGAACTGGAAGAAGCGACATACGAGTTCAAGGTCCAATATAACGACCGACCATTATCTGCCGAGTCTTACCTTGCCGAGAGCCTTGATGCTTTCAAGCATTCCTTCAAGGCCTTTGCGGAGGAGTTCGGTCGTCCTCACGTCAGGGAAATACTCAAAGAGGAGCTTGATCAGCGCGTTTTGGATATCCTGGCAGCACGATACTGGAATAAACCGATCACGAGTCTTGAACCTCCTCTTGCAGAGCCCGGAAACCTAGCAGACCTTCCGAAAGCTGAGCATGACTCCTTATTTTGGCACCGCAAGCTAGATGCCTCAACGTCGGCACTGACCAAGGTTGGCATCGGTCGATTGGCCACTACCGTCGTCGCAAATGCCATTCAGGCGAATATTGACCGCCTTGTCACTCAGTCGACTTTCTCACATCATCCTTTCGCACGCCAAACCATTACGGAAGCTTCATCTGGGATCTTGAATGAGAGATTCTACAGCACCAGCGATCAAGTTGAAAACTGTATCAAGCCCTACAAGTTCGAAATCGATGTTGAGGATAGTGAATGGAATCGAGGACGAGAGAATGCTGCAAATGTCTTGAAGAAGGAATTGCATGCCTGCGAGACGGCACAAAAGGGTGTCGAGGAGAGTGTTGGTGGTCGCAAGAAGCTCAGAGACGTCATGAACTTCGTCGATCGTGCCCGTAAGGGTGAGTTCCACGTGGATGGGAATGGGTCAGGCGGCGCTGGCGGCTTCAGTGCTGCCTTAATCAAGAAGGGTAAGCCTTCAATCTTTATCCTTGGATCATGAATGCCTCTAACCTATGTTTTGCAGGTCAAGAAGGAGTTTTCCTCCGCGATCGAGCCGATATCATCAAGTTGCGTCTACTTGCCATCAAATCCAAGCAGTGCGCTTCCCTCAAGAACAAGTACTACTGTCCCGAAGTCTTCCTGGACGTGGTGGCCTCGAAACTCACGCAAACTGCCGTGCTATTCCTGAACGTCGAGCTGCTGTCGGAGTTCTACTACAACTTCCCGCGCGAGCTCGATGCCCGCCTCGGCCGCCATTTGTCCGACGACGAGGTCCAGCGGTTCGCGAAGGAGGATCCGAAGGTGCGCGCGCATCTCGAGGTGATCAGGAGGAAGGAGCTGCTGGAGCTGGTGCTTGAGAAGATGGAGAGCCTCAGGGCTCTTGAGGGGCGCGACAAGAGGCGAGATACGGCGGGCAGTAAGAAGAAGGGGGCGGAGAAGGAGAGGAGTAAGGCATGGGGGTTGTTCTAAGACCTTTTGAATTTGTTCTGAGAAGCGGAAGCGAGATCGGTCGGTTGGCAGAATGCCTTGATGACGAGGCGTTTCGGGATTGCCTGTGTCTTTTTATTTACTATGTTGCTTGTATGTGATATCACTCTGTCCACTCCTGGGATTTGATAGTCCAGAGATTACAAATGGGAAGGCGCCGTTGATCATATGCACGATAGGCTTTGGCTCCTATAGGCTCTTCCGTGATTTGTGCCCACCTGAGGCCACTTACGATAATCAGATTGAACTGGCAACAAAGCATGACTATTATAGATTAAATTCCGATTAAGGATCTTCATTTACATCATACCGCCCGTGTAGATAGCCACTCGTTGAGTCCTGTCGTTGTCCTTGAAGCTTATATCCTATATATACTCTAACAAGCGCCCTCCATCCAATAATCTCCTTCCATCAAAAGATGGTGGGATGGTGTAATGGTAGCACGTGACGTTGTGGTATACCCTTCCCTCGTGATGTGGTGTGACATGCAAGCCCGTTTCAATCTGGGTTCGATTCCCAGTCCCGCCAGGAGATTGAAAGCTGAGGTGGTTTGATTCCACTGATATCTGGTTTATTCTTTTTTTTTTTCTTTTTAAGAAAATTTCTAGCTCTTGTGGTTTTGCGGGCTGAGCTGCTGAGGCAAGGATGGGTTTGTCTGTGTTTGCGGAGGGTGATAGAGGGGTAGGCGGGGTGAAATTCAAAGTTAAAATCAATATAGAGGCAGAATAATGAAGGTTAGTCCCCCTCACTACTAGATCGCCGCAACTACTGTTACTCGCTTTGGAGTTTAGTTGTCCATTAATATCGATATAGTATTTTTGCTATTCATTAGAAGATCTGGCCAATATAATCCTCAGTAGTCTCGGACATGCAAGTTTCTGATCTGAAGATTTCATTCAGCATGCATGCGGATAGCATCTGTCGAGTAGCCATAAATCCTGCCTCGTATTGCCTTATTATCTACCTCTTTAATACTCTAATTTAAGCATTTGTAAGGACCTTGTTTTGTCTACCATGAACTGTAGGTTTAGGTCTACTAGCCCGTCGGATAGCCTGTTTAACACTGTTTGGCTTAAGACTGAAGATCCTAGCTACTGTCCACGTCTTTTCTTTGGGATTTTCGAGTAGCTATTAGAGTGCTTCACGGACGGAGTCTTTCCTTATTGTCTGACATGACTACTGAATTGATTGAATTAAGCGTGTTTTACTCTATTCTACCATTGATTCACAAAGCACAAGCATCACGCCGAAAGAAGAGAAAACTTGGTGCCAGGCCCTCACAAATTTCAGTTTCTCGTTCTGTACTGTATATGGGGTCGCTGATGTTTCTTTCGGTGCTACAACCTCGACATGAATCTCTCTCGCCGTTTTGCCCAATTTGGAAGCGGGATGTCAAACTTCACATACGGGACCTTTGCGCCAAGATAGGAGGTAAGCTCTCTATCCAGATTAAAAAAGCCCAAAAAACTAACTAACAGGCAGTATGCTTGTAGAATCCTCGATTTGTGTCTTCAATCTCCACGTTTGAACTATCACAGAAAGCCAGAACGCACGCAGAGCTTCAAGATACGGAATATCGATTTAGACACGACAACGCAAGGTTCACTATGCCGTACTTGGCCGTTTGATGAATATCATTTCTTTGTTGTGGCATTTTTAAATTTTCTGACGTGTATAATCATCCATCCCTGACAACCTACTATTTCATGAACTCACGCGTATTGTATCTTACCTCACACTCATTCCATATCATATCATATCATAACAACATCGCAGCAGTGCTCGCCAAGGCCAATGATAAACATACACATCACCTCTCCAGAATCGTAAGCATACATGAAAATCATCACCTCAACATCCAGCCCCCAACCCAAACCAATCCTTCATCTCCTAGATCGAAATATCCGCCGCCGCATCAGTCAACACACTCAGCAAACTCGCCGCCGCACCCCCAATACTCGCCGCCGTCAAGCGATGCGACCACTTCCCTCCTTTCTGCGCACCTCGTTCACCACCGCCTCTCGGGACGGCGTCTCTCTCTTTGCCTTTCCTGTCGCGACCTCCGTTGCCTTCGGAGCTGATGGAGTAGTTAGGATTCGGATTCGGCACCCAGGTCTTTGGACCGGAGCCGTGCGCTGTCGGAGAATTGTAGTAGGTCCTATCTCTGTCCCTGTCTCTGTCTCGGTTGCGGTCATGACCTCGGTCGCGCCGTCGCCCGTTCGAGCTCCTGTCATCGGATGATTCGTCGGTAGATTCACTGCGGCCTTCCGTGTCGTCGTTGAAGCGTACCGCTTTCTTAGGCGGCGGCGGCGGCGGTGGTAGCGCTTGCTCGGTAGAACGGGATCCTGGACGAGCGCCTTGAGAACGAGCTCGCCGGGCTTCGCGAAGAGCGGCGGTGCGGATGGCGAGATCTTGGATTTGGTCGCGGGTAAAGACACCGAGGATGGCAACGTATTCGGGACGACTGATTGATGTTAGTTATGATGACAGTGATGATTGGGAGGAATGAAACGGAACAGACGCTTCATATCTGAGCCTGTCTTCCTCGAGAATTTCGGTACTAATCAGACTGCGGCGAATCTTGGTCCACTTTGCATCTCTTGGAATGTCCCGACCTTGAGGATCTGGTGCAAGAGCGGATGATAGCGACGTACTTATTTTTCGCGGACTGGTGCCATATCTATCTGATGGGGCATAACTGGCAGGTTTCGATGGAATAGCCAATCCCGAGGCTCGAGGCGAGGTGCCGTAAAGTGAACCTTCTGGTGACCGTGCAAGCTGTTGACTCCGAGGACGATACGCCATAGGACTTCCATCTGTAAATGAGACCGAACTTCTGGCACTGACGGGAGAAGTACGGGACGGTGAGTTTGGATAATCTCTCTCACTTTGATCGGATGGCCGACGAGGCCTCCTATCTCCCTTTGGTGCCTCGAGCAGTCTCATCTGGTTCTCATGGGCGTAATCGTCAGCGAGAATGGCGTCCGTAGTGCAGATGACTGGCTCTGGAATTGATGCTTTCAAAACCATTGCCATAGGAGGACCACCGTCGATTGCAGACTTGGAACCATTTCCGTTACTCGAAGACCTTGGACGCAGAGCGAGTTGACCAGATGGCCCTGGGACATCGCCGATGCCTTCTTTACGACGAATTGCTCCAGATTCTGGCCTTGAACGCTTGCCTTTTATCGACTGTGGAAACTTGACGTTTTCTTCTCGCGCTGTAAGTTCCTTTATCGACGAGTCTGCTGAAGATGAATTTAACGTATCGAAAGATGGTGGACCTCCAGCAGACGCAGGTGACTGGAGTCGCTCAAGCCATTCTTCAGTGTTGATGGAGAGCAATGGCTGTCTTGATCTTGGGCCTGGTGGCATCTCGTTGAGAAGCCCATTTTGATCGATTTGCCGAATATAGGCTCGTAATGCATCCTTTCAAATATGTCAGCTCATGCTAAGAAAATATGATACTAAAAATACTTACCTTATGCTGCGTCAATACATCACTAGAGAACCCTTCCGCAACCAACTCCTGCCTGAAGCTTTTCCAAACCTCCTTATCGTCATCATCATAAGCCGTCATCAAAGAACCTGCCCTCTGGCCCATCCTTGCCGCAATATTATCGACTTTGTCCAAAATCACATCCAGCTGTCCACCATGAGTATCCAACGTTGCAGCCATCCGACTCGATTCATGGAGTTGTATCGTGTCAAGTAGCATCGTTATGCTCGTCTTATGATTTATAAGCTTCATCCTGACGCTTCCCAACTGATCCATCTCCATGCTTCCAAACTTGATTTGGTTCCATAATGGTGCACTCGCACCCCTCTCTTCTTCCCGCATGCCCTCATACTTCCGCACCAACTCGTCCAACTCTTTCAGCGTAAACTGGCAGTTCGCGATCAACGGCGCTAGGTCTCGCGCATACAGCGCTCGGTCACGACTCAGCACGGATTCCGGCGCCTCGACTTCATACCTGAGCTGCTTCAGCACCGTGTGCAGTCCGCGGATCTCGCGGCTGATCTCGAAGTACTCGTCGCTGGCATTCTTGCACTGCCTATACAGCCGTCGCGTAAAACCGAGGACAACAAGGATGTCGGCGGGATTCGAGCCAAAGGTCATCGCACCAGCCGTTCGTTATCAATACAAGATTAAATAATGGTATTCAAAAGCGAGCGAGGCTCTGTCAATGAGAAGAAGAGAAGAGAAATGAATGGAATTAAGGAGTGAAGGATGAGAGGCTGTACATACACAAGGACCCAACGCCCAGGTTGAGCGCCTGCCCATGTAGGAAGGAAGGACACTGGACACGCCCATCAGATTTGTGACGTCGCGCGGGGCACATGGGTGTGGAGAACGAGTCTACAGATCAGAGCCGGAGGGTGGGGTGAAGGGATGGCAAATGGGGCAATGTGCATCGGGCTCAGTCAGACGGGAGACATGAATTACCTAACGTGAGATCCATGCCTATCGGCGTACACTGTGTATGTACGTATGCACAGCATATTAAGGCGAGGCTGTCGGCGGCCGCGATGGAGCCGTGGAGTATGTACGTATGTACCTATCCGTATGGGTGGAGGAAGAACATTCCAATATATACCCTGCAAGTAACGTGGGCCCGAGCGGTTGCCTTGCCCGGAAACCTTGTTGCGGCTTACAAGATGCAGCTTACAGATGCAGCCAGCGGCTGCAGGAAAGCTCAAGCTCACAGACCGGTTCCTCTGGTTGAACGTGGCTGAGCCTCCATCATTGACTGGAGGCTACGAAGGATATCATCGTTCATCGGTTAGTCTCGACTCAGCCCCCATTGTTGACCATGAAACAACGAATTGGCTGGTGGCTGTCATCTCGACCTGTGACTCGTCACAGATTCACAGAGGAAAAGGCGCGGCTCATCGCAATGTATGCACAATACGAAGTACAACACATCGAAGCTCGCATGGATCATCATGGCACACAGCGGTTGCACCCGTCAACTTCGTACAACGTGTCTGGTATTGGTATTGCAAAAGCTCATTATTGACTAGCTGAGCTGAGACGTCTAGATCACAATTCTTTCCTGCGAGTATTTTCCAACCTTCCTGCTCTTCAGTCTCCCAATATCCCGTGCACGTCTGCGTTGAAGTTCGCCACCGGCACCGACCCTAATCATCGAGATTTGCTGGTCTACTTTCAGACCGAATGGGAGGAGAGCAGCATCTTTTCCGACTTGGGCAAGGGTGATGGGGACCTGATTCACCCACATCTTTCCTCCTTCCTGAGAGCTGTCCACCTTCCTCTTCTTTGCGTTTGCAGGCAAAGCCTTCTGGACTGCTTCGCCATAACGAACCACTTCCGAAGTAAGTCCCTTCAAATAGGTGGCTTCTACAATGCCTTCCAATGCAGCACTGACCTCAAGCTTCAAGCTTGAAATTAATTCCTCGGACTGAAAATGGTCCCCGGCAATCAGTACTGCATCTCCAGAAAGCCAACCACCGGATCCAACGGCGTCGATGCAGCTGTTTATGAGGCTGGAAATCAGCACGATAGTACTATCTTGCGTGCCGGTCTCCTCGTCATTGCCGTCTAGTTGGTCTGTGTCCAGGTATTTAGATGTCCAGGCGCCCTTTGCCAGCTCAAATCGGAGCAAATAGATAAGAGACACAATTTCGCCCGAAGATAAGTTGGACTGGAGCGCATGCACAACAGATGATGTAGGACATGTATGGAGTTTGGCCAAGGCCAAGCTTAAAGCCTGATCACGCACGCTGGCACCATCTCCAAGACGATATTCAGCAAGCTGTAAGGCTGCATCTGCCTCTGCCTCTTCCATTTCAATTTCTGCCTCCACATCGCCATTCACAACCGGTAAAGCTTCTTCATTTGTTAACAGCAGTGGCTTATCAGCAATGACGTTCTCGCGAAAAACTCCCAAGCTCTCCATGATAATGCGAATAGCATGGACAAGCTCAGATGCGTCAAGGAAATTGTGTGTGATGAGAGAAAGAAGAGTCTTCATCTCAGCATCAACGTCGACAAGAGAAGATACAAGTTGTCCAGCTGGGATAGCCCTTGATTCGGCGTTACGTGTTTCATACTTCAATGCAGTCTCAATGCTGGCTTTGTTGAGATTTCCGGTCTCAAGGAGCCAGTTGATGACGTTGTGAGGATAGAATACCACAAGCAACTTTGGTTCATCATTTTTGCTAGACCAGCTGAAAATTCTGCTCAGCGCATACTGCACCCATCGTGGGTCGACCTCCGGATAGTCCTTACGGGTAGTAGGCCATATCCAACTTGGGACCGTTTTTCCAGTCGTAGTAGAAACCAGAGCCGAACCGACCTCATTCTCAGAAACGCCATTGATGGATGTTGTGGTATCCTCGCGACGGATACCGAGTGCTTCTGCCATGATTGCTTCGAATCCGTCAATGTCTTGCGCAGCGACGCAGTGGTCGAGGTTAGAGAATTTCTCTTGAATTATGCTGCCTGCGACAGATTTAGACCCCGGAATGTATGATGACAGAGAGCTCAATTGAATTTGGCGTAGCTTTCCCGCATTTTTATTTGCCATCTCACGTATGCCACATCCAAGTGAATCTACGAGAAGTCCAAGTGCTCGACGACGGCTAGGGACGTCCTTTCGCGCCTCGATTGGAAAGGCAATGAGTTGATTGCCAAGAATCGCATGAACGAGATTATGCTTTGGAGAGTAGGCCACAAGCTTGCATGATTTTGAGCTTCCGTCAGTTTCCTCATCATCAAGCTTGCGCTTCCGAGAAACCGTTTCTACCTGTATGCTCTCGAGATCCACCGACGCCTGGATTGAGTGGAATGTAGGATTGTAGATGTCAACAGCTTCATTCGTGGCTGCCATAAGAGAGGTATTGCTAAGTCGTAAGAATGACGATACATTATCGATATTGAGCTGTGACTTGATTTTTGGCGTGGCATCCGTCAAATCGTAGATTGTAAGTGTTCGGCCAGCGAGTTCGTATAGAAGTCCAGAAGAGACATGGATATCGTACTGTAGTTCGCCGAACTTCGCTGGTAGCTTTGAGTGTAGCCATGGAAGGGTCACAGAAAACAATGCCTGCGCAGAATGAATTTGATTCATGGCCAAATTGCCGCCAGCACGAGGGAGAGCTAGAACGTGAAGAGTACGATCATGAATGGTCGCATCGATCGGGCTTGAAATGACGACGAGAAGTGTTGGATTAAATCCATCAACATCAATTTCTTCCGAAAATATCGAGAATGCGTCTTGTTGACCCTTCAAGAGTCCTTTGCTCGCCGTGTGAGCATCAGTGAAACTGACAAGCTCAATCTTGTGGTTCTGAACATCTGGCACGGAGGAGTTCTTGCTGATTGCGGCAGCCGGGGATGTCCATTTCAATCCAAGGTCTTGTCCATCCAGGCACTGCATCTCTCCATCATCCTTCACAAGTATTAGATTGTCGGTGGTTGAGCCAATCTTCTCTGGTGCCACTCCGATAAATATAACTGGCTTAGTCGAGCCTTCGAGCGTGTGAACCACCGTCGCAGAATCAGTATGGCCATCTGTAGTCGTTGTCTCCCGAAAGAGAGTGATTCGAGAAGTATTTTCTGCTGTACAAACATATGTTCTACGCTCCACACATCCTTTGCCAAGTTTAAGTCTCAATGAGCATGGTGGACAGGTAATCGAGGCTTGTGGTGGAAGAGCGTAAGAAGTCAAGAGTTTCGAAGATTGAATCTTAACTGATTGTCAGCCAAGTCCAGACGAGCATAGCCAATACAGATATCACTTACATCGTACAGATTGATGCCTTCACCATCAATTCCTACCGCCAATTCTGCCCGCTTCCGTTTCCTCGAACCTGGGGTACCACCGTGAACATCAGAGACAACATAACGACCAGTAGAATGGTCAACAGGTCTAGGTAATGAAACTACCACAAGTGGCTTCTCGATCGTGAAAGCCGAGGTCATATTGGCGCTTTGAATGGAGGCGCACAATCAACAGAACAAATCTGTCGTTGGATATCTGTCTCTATTTACTCTCGGTCGAAACATTTTACCTAAACGTCCAAAACTTTTGGCGAAAGTTTGAGCGAGCCAAATTTATGGACGCCTCATATTCCAGGCGGAGACATTTAGTGGAGCTGGCCTGAAGCTCGGACATCTCTCTCGCGCGACAAGACGCGGTCCTCAGATCACCACTTTAGACAACCTTTTGCTGGCCTTTCGAATGTTTTCAGCCAAAGAATCATCTTATTCAATAAAATAATATTATCGAAGCTGGCCAAGACCAGTTAACCTTTATACACGATCTATTTAGCTATTTGGAATCGACAATCTGCCTTCATGGTACAATTGTGCCCATATCCATTTTTTTAGTGACGCGGATAGCTCGTGTTGAGAGAGGAGAGAGGTGAAGCGGATGGGCGACTTCATTACGGGCAATGGCAGCTGTGACTGCGACAACAATGATGGAAGTCCATGAGGGAAAGAAAGCTATTCATCCCTTCTTTGGAAAATCGAGTAGGCCGTTCTTATATATTGCGGTCATACTGAGCTTGAACAGTGCCTTTTGCTGACCGCAAAGCCTTAGAATCAACACCGACCTCGTCCAGCTCTTCAACACTTGCGTCTGCGCCAGTCAACACCGACTCGGATGTCCTAGCTCACAGACTGACTGAAATTAATGACGACGAATCTACGAATTTAAGACCTACGCCAACTCGTCTTTCCCCAAGGCAACCGGATGATCTTGTTAAGCCGATCGCAGGTAATTGCTCAGCACAACAACAGGCTGAGCATATGGAGGTGGATATGAATCAGTCTCGGCGGAAGCGGCGACGAACAGCGTCACCGAAAGTCAAGCTTGAGGCCACACCGGCTGCGGAACAATTGAGCCCCATTTCACCGACTCAGGACACATCGTCGGCGGAACCATCTGAAAATGATGGTACTTTGGGGGTTGGCGATGCGAAGCAGCCTGCACACGCGGCATCATTACTTTCAAAGCAACCAAAGGACACCCAGACCGAGTCTCAGTCTCCAACATCGATCGTTAGTCCTCGAAATCCGGCAAGCAGATGCGACACATTGGAGGCAGTCGAGTCTGCAAACTTGAATACCATTCCTCAACAAGGCCAAAACCGAGATGAAGTGCTAGACATGCGGAATACTCACCAGAAGCCAAAGAAAATACTTCACTTTAATAGCAAGACAGGTACCATTGGGTCTCCACCAGCAAAAAGCTCTGTGAATGCCATTGAGGGCACATCAACTGAGACACCGCCCCTGAAAAGCCGGAAACGAGCCAGGTCGCTGATAATTTGTGTCAAATACGGACAAAACGCAAAGAGACGGCTGAGCATAGGCAACAAGATCAACCAAATATTCGAACACAAGAAGCCCGTAGGCGTCCTTCAAAAGCAGAAAACGGAGGTTAAGCAGCCTCCAGGAAAAGCCGAAACATCAAAGTCCACTCATCCATTTTTCCTTGGGAAGGCCGCTTTAAAGCCGTCCATCAATGGAAGCAGTGACTCTTCTCCGCTCTCTGTTGTTATCAAATCTGATAATGATACGCCTCAAAAATCTGCCTTGCCTTCAACAAGAGCCAAAGCTCGCTCACCCACGAGATCCAGTTTTCAGCCTGTCAGATCCAATAATTTCCCCGCTTTTGGCAATTCCGGCAAACTTCTGAAGTTTCCTGGAGCAGTTGAGCCAATATGGCCACCCAGAGACATGACCCATGTCAGAGGGCCCATGGATTGTCCGCCACAGATCCCGCCAAAGGATATGTCGATTCCGATTTCATTTGATGAACGGAAGTCTAAATATACAGCAAGTGAAGCCACGGCTCAGGAAGATATCCTTCAAATCATCGCTGCACAGCTTGCAATAAAAGAAATCCAGGAAGAGCTGAAGGACGTTGATACCGACTCCTACAAACCTCCTGATAGGTGTCTCCGCTTGCCAGGAAGGCATTTCGAGTCTGGCATAAAACTACAGCACCGTATCAAATCACAAATAAAATCCAGTCTGAACTCGGACAACTTTGCGCATGATTCAAGCGAAGATGAGCTTGCTCAGGTTAATCCTCGCTCTATAGCACATCCAGCAGTCCGAAAAATATACGATCGTATACCGCACTCTTTAAGTGCATTCGATAAATCAGAGTATCAGACTCAATCATGGATACACAAGTGCGCACCCCGTTGCGCAGAGGAAGTACTCCTGAGTGGACGAGAAGCTTTCATTTTGAAGGAATGGCTGCAGACTCTGACGGTCTTGGCAGTTGATACTGGAGTGGGCGAAGGCAATTCCTCTCGACCTACATCAGGTCTGTCCAAGCAGTCCGGGCCTAAGTCAGAAAAAGGAGGCAAGAGAAAGCGCAAGTCGAAGAAGTTGGATGGTTTCATTGTATCTAGCGATGAGGAGGTCAATGATATGGATGAAATATCTGACCTCGAGGACGATTCCCCCCGTGGCAGTCAAGGCAACTTAAAGAAAACCCTCATTCGCCGTGGCGATGCAATTGCGAAAAGCTCGAAGGAGCCCAGCAAACTCTTGAATACCGTCGTCATCAGTGGACCAAATGGATGTGGCAAGACTGCCGCGGTTTATGCTGTTGCGAGAGAGCTCGATTTTGAGATATTTGAGATAAATTCCAGTACTCGTCGTAGTGGGAAGGACATCCTTGAAAGGGTTGGTGAGATGACGAAGAATCATCTCGTACAACGCAAACAACAACGTATAAACGAAGACGATGGTGATCTTCAGCGTGCGTCAGATGCGGCTGAGGCTGACCTAAAGAGTGGCCGACAAGGGACAATGAAGTCATTTTTCAAGGCAACTGCGCCAAAAGCCAAAGAATCGAATTTGAAAAAGCCACATCAAGGTGTTGATCAGAAGTCCAAGATAGCGGGACAGACGTCTTCGAAGAAGCCGATAAAACAAAAGCAATCTCTCATCCTCCTGGAAGAGGTTGATATTCTCTTTGAAGAAGACAAGCAGTTCTGGGTTACAGTCCTTGGCTTAATCATGCAATCCAAACGTCCAATTATCATGACTTGCAATGACGAGTCTGTGGTTCTAAACCAAGCCTTGCCGTTGCATGCCATCATTCGACTTACTCCACCTCCTCAGGATCTTGCAGTTGACTACATGCTTCTGGTGGCCGCAAATGAAGGCCATGTCCTGCAACGACAAGCTGTTACCGCTTTATATCAGGCCCAAAAATATGACCTTCGAGCATCTATGACGGAATTGGAATTTTGGTGCCAATTTGGCGTGGGCGATCGTCGAGGTGGTTTCGACTGGTTTTTTCCAAGGTTGCCACAAGGAGTTGACAAAGATTCTCATGGTAACACCATCAGAGTCGTGAGTCAAGATACTTACAGGACGGGTATGGGCTGGCTCGGAAGAGATTCTCTCTGTGATCCATTTGGAATCAATGATATTGAGGACGAGATCCTTCGCGAGACCTGGGATGGATGGCAACTTGACGCTGGTGACTGGTACGACACGCTTAAGCTTGGTTCTTGGACTGGCAAGATGCCAATGATCCCGGCTAAGCAGCGTCTGAGTGCTCTTGAATATTATGACGAGTTTACCGAGGCCTTAAGCGCGGCCGATATCTGTGCCTGTGGTGAATTTGGTGTGGACAATGCAGTAAGTTCTTTCTCTCTGCATTATGATGCTTGAATCCTAACGGCTTAGGTACTGCTTGACACAACCACACCACCCATTTCAGGGAAGGCACTGGAGGATCTCGTCATGGGCTACGAATTTATCCAAGCCGACATCCTTGAACGTCAGAATACACTTGCAAGAGACATATCCCTATCTTTGAAGTCCCTTGCTCGTGCCCAAGGCGAGAAGCAGACATCAGAATTCCACAAGTCGAAGCGATCCAAACTAGCCCCTATTACCGAGTCTCAGGTGATCTCTCAAATTACCACCTCCCGAACCAAGCCTCCCGACCATCTCACGCGCCACGACTACAGTCTGGCCTTCGACCCGATCGCCAGCGTCGAGAAGCCTAGTTTTCAGCCCACAAGCTCGCTCGAGCCTTCGTGTCTCGACCGCACCATGGGCATCATCGCCACGGACATCGCTCCATACGTCAGGGGTATTGTGGCCTACGACGCGCATCTCCAGCAGGAGCGTGCGAAGCTCAGCAATCTGCTGAGCGAGGGCGGACGGCCTGGGAAGCGGATGCGGACCACGAGAGCGGCGATGTCGGCGCTCGAAGGCGGGTCCAGGAAGTCGACGAGGAGGGAGCGGTGGTTCGGGGATAAGGTGAACGCGCAGTGGGTTGAGCAGACGGGGATGCCGTGTTGGAGGGATGCGGTTGCGAAGCAGATGTGCGAGGAGCGCGAGGGGTCGAGTGAGAGGTCGAGATCGGGGAGCGAGTGAATCACGTAGTCGACTTGCCATTTGCTGGTTTGGGCACTTTGCTGGACGTAACAAGAACTCGGGTCATGAGCTGGCACTATCGGCTTAGCATTTATATACTACATAGCATATAGGCCTATAACACATTGGCAGGGAGGGGCGTGTTGCAATCAAAGAGCGTTCATATAATATTCATCGTCGCACAGACTACTGGTAAAAAAAACAGCCCAGGAAGCAAATAGCAATAGTGTGAAAGTCTAAGGGCATATCTCGATTGCAGTAAGCTGAAGATCGTAACTATAAACTCATAGCCATCTCCTGTGTAGACAAAGTGTACAAGAGACTAAGAGTCGCGACTCGTATATAAAAAAGGTACAAGGTTTGTATATTATGAATTTCTAATGCCTTCCACATGTATGTATATAAACAAACAAGCCCTGGACACCAAGGAGACAACGGCGGTCGAGACTCACTGTCGACTCCTGTCCACGGCTCGAGTCCCGAGTGCTGCGCCTCCACGCATGCATGGGCGTAGGGTCGTGAGACGGGCGAAAAGGGTCGGCTACATGTGTACGTGGAGATGAGATGGCAGCGGAGAGCCGGGTCGTTGGCATTTTGGTACGTAGGCTGAAACGCAACGCATGCTGGCATGGCAGCGAGGAGCGCGTGGGATCAAGCTTTGTTAGGCTGTACCTGTGTGTGAAATGGAAGGCTTTTGGGCGAGACGTGTTGTATACCTAGGTACGTACATGTCCGTACAGTAGTTTATCTGAGATGTGGAGAGGAGGTAGAAGGAGCGCCACAACATTGTGGTACTCGGGCTATACTCCAGAAGTTCAGAGGGAGAATATTAGCCCGTGAAATGGCGTCTGGTCGGCGATTAGAGTAGATTGCAGACTGCAGAGTGTGACGAAGCACAGGGTATGCATCTCTGCTGTGACCTCCGAAGGCTGAAATTTCCGAATGCTCGGTGGATCGAGGCACAGCGTGGTGTATCGAGGTCGGGTCGAACGTGTACTGCCCAAAGCCATGGATGATGGATGTTTCCCATTCCAATGCTGGGTCAACGGTGAAGAATGCCATGCATGTGCGTGCGTGAGGACGTACTGAACTGTGCTATAGGGATGTACGTAGATAGGTACACAGGGTCTCATGGTCGTCGATTCGGATACTTGGTACTTCGTAAAGTACATGTTCCGTACCTGCTGGGTAAATAAATACGAATGCAACTTGATGATGGGGCCGTGGTCAAGCTACCCCGCAATCTGCTAAGTTGATGCTCTGTCTTGCTGCACAGCACAGCACAGCACTGCACTGCACTGCACTCTGCACTCTGCAATCTGCACTATGTATGCCTTGGCAGGTATTTCTGCGGTGCAATGCCAGATGCCAGATGCTTAATCACCGACCGAGTCACGAAGCATCCTGCCATCATGTTAACTCATGCGTATTATACCTCTAGCATGGCATAGGATAACATAGGATAGGATAGGAGAGCATGGCATAGCATAGCATAGCATGACATCGGTATGTATTGTGTATTGGGAATCGACAAGCAGGTATTGATCGTTGTTTGAGATCCTTTGGCTCAGTCTTCGAAGGAGTGAAGGAGAAGCACTGAAGACCTTCACCTTCCACCAGGCAAACGGACAGAGTGTATTTGGAAGTCGAAAGTCGAAGATGCATTAGTCGAAGATGCATTGTTCGTTTGTCGTGGCCATGAAGAAGAGAATGAATGATGAAGGATGAATGATGAATGAAGGATGAATGATGGATGATTAATGAAATGTGACGGAATAATCCAGACAAATCACACCTCGCGTAAGAAAAGGAAGGAAAAGACTAGGACTATTAATTGTATATCTGTATATCTGTATCTGTATATCTGTATATCTGTATGTCTGTATATCTGTATCTGTATATCTGTATCTGTATATCTGTATATCTGTATCTGTATATCTGTATGTACTTCGTATGCTGTATGTATGTATGCTGTATTGTAGTATGTCCTCTATATGTACTATAACTGTATGTGCGCTACTCTCGAGGTATTCTCTCAGGTACTCCTTTACTCCTCCCTAAGCCCTGCGCTATGCACATGTACCTCGTATAGTAAAATACCCAGATAGGTACACGGCACATCCAACGCGCCAATTCTCTCTCCTCTCTCCTCTCTCCTCTCTCGATATAAAATCTCAATCCCAAGCATTCCAAGCATCTAAAGGCGGTATCGTGCGTTAGTCTAGGTCCATAGTGCGCATACCGAAGTTTGCTAGGTGCATTGGAAGAAGCACTTGAAGAAGCACTTGAAGATAGAGTCCTAGTGAGGTATCTACTACCTATCTCTATCTCTCTACCTCTCTACCTCACTATTGCCTATTTCTACTTATCTCTACGTCTCTACTACCTATACTTGTCTACTCCCTACTCCCTACTACTTACTACTGTACTCTCTCCAAGACACCTACCGCCCGCCAGCCTTACTGCTCCAGCCTCCCCTCCAGCCTCCAGACTCCAGCCTCAGACTCTATAGAGGACATCGACATTACGATTCTCGTCTTCTGTATCGCTTTCCTCTTTGTCTTTCCTCTTCTCTTCCATCAGCATACCAGAGCGACAGAGCGACAGAGCGACAGAGCGACAGAGCGACATACGACACCTCCCTGTATACAAGTGGTATGACACATGCCAAGTTAGGCCCGCCAAAGATCCCAGAGTAAGCACAATAATAGCATCTCCATTCCATCCATATCCATCCATCACCTATCCCCATCATCCATCAGAAAAGAGGAAAAGAGGAAAAGAGGAACATGACAAAGCCCTAAGAGAAGAAAGAGCATTGTTTGTTTGCTTTGTTCCTCGCGTCGAGTCGAGGAAATCCCATCAATCGCATCAATCGCGTCTGTTCTCGCTGCATACAGCCGGAGGCGTTCGTTGACTGATTGTCTGGATTGTCAGGATTGTCAGATTGTCAGGATTCGGATTGTCACTCGAGTACACTCCGTACCCCGTACTCGGTACTTCTTTTTCTACGGTCTACCTGCGCAGACTAGAGTATGTATGTACCTCGCCCCCCATCTTTCCTTCCTTCATCTCCATCCATTATCCCATCCTTCCATCCATCCATCAACCGTCCATCGTCCATCCATCCATCCATCCATCCATCCATCCTCCAGCCACAGAATATTCCAATATTCAATATTCAGATATTAAAAAACATCCAGCATTCCGAATTGCAGAGCCGGGCATTGCTCTCTCGACTGGTACGACCCTCCATCCATCACCAGCCACCCATCCATCTCATCACCCTCCTTGTCACTACAAGAGTACTTACATACCTCTGTATACAGTACTTTCTTCGCTGACTACCCTTGATTGTCGCGTCCTTCTTCACATATAACCCATTCAGAGTACCTCGCTGTCTCGCATTACGCGTGCCTCCATATCAGTCACACTCCAGACTCGAGACTCAACCTCGTACCTCGTCGCCTCTTCTCATCTCATCTCGTCACTGCATCAGAGCAGCGACGATCTACCTCAGCTCTGGAACCTTCACACTTGGCTCTCGAACCGTCGAGTCGGACGAGTCGCTCCTCCTTCGACTATCCCTTTGTTCCTGAATGGGACAGCACGACGGACAAAGATATGAGCAAAGCCGGTTTGGCTCCGCCAAACTCAAACTCACAGTCGCCGTTGTCACCGTCGCAGTATCATCAACACGAAGTACGTACCTCTGTACCTCCTCTCGTACCTTTGTACCTCACCTTTACTCATCTCAATGCTACAGATTCAACCAAACCATACGCGACAGTCAACGACGCGTCCTCACCGCTCCTTGGGTGTGCCTCAACATACCCATCCGATACTCCCTCTGTATAGCATACCGGACGCCTACGGCCAGACCATGTCGAAGCGCATGGACTATGACCCGACCGGCCAGATGGGCTACTCGCAGCCTCAAGGGCTCGGCGGAAATCCATACCAGCAGCAGCAACAACAGCAGCAGCAGCAACAGCAGCAACAGCCTCCACAGGAGCACCTGTCGGCGTCGGCTGCCCGCAAACGTCGCCTACAGGCGCCGCTCATCCCTCCCCATCAGTCCTCGAATCTCTCGAACATGTCGATGCAGCCGGCGCCGACGGCCGTGATGGAGGAACAACAGCAGCCTATGGCCTCGATGGGTGCGGCGCCCTCGCCCCTGCAGCCGCCCGCCAAGAAGAGTCGGACGAACACCCCATGGACAGCTGCAGAGGAGCAGAGGCTCAAGAACATGCGAGAGGCAGGAAGCAGCTGGGCCGACATTGCCAAGGTAGGATGGATACTGGCGTCTGCATGCGCGCGCAAGCGGGAGATATGCTGACATCAGCCCTGTAGACATTCCCAAATAGGACCGAAGGAAGCGTCAAGAAACATTGGTATAAGGTGAGTCGAAGCGCACCATTCGGATGGTTGTGGCGCGCCAAGCTGACATTTCTCAGGACATGCATTATGCCGAATTTGCTGAGGACGAGGTAAGCAAGGCGAGCATCGCCTTTCTGGGCATGAGATTGACGTGTATTGACGTGGTTACAGAGCGCGGCACTTTTGAACGCCATCAAAGAATACGAGATGAACAAGTGGAAGAGCATCGGTGCAAAGCTGGGCAAACCTGCCAAGGTATATCCCGCGCATACATCCCCCTCCATCTGAGTGGAGAAGTCTGACAAGTGATATTGCAGGCCTGCGAGCAATACGCCAAGGAGCACTTCGCCAACCAAAAGGCATAAACACAATGTAGCACTGTATCCAAAGTTGTGTCGAGCCGAGCGAAAGCCACATACGAGCGCGTCATCGCTCAAGAAAAAGAGCCTCTATCGATATCGGCCGTCTCGCGCGTTTTTTCCCTCTTTTTCCCGCCAGCGTACTTCTTCGATGGACATCTGACGTTCTGACGTTCTTCTGATTCTTCTGGGAAACCGTTCTTAATCTGCTTTTTCACACTCACACACTCGAAACATTGCATTTCGGCATGGCGCAGGATTGATAAAATATTTGGGCTTTGAGGCTTGGAGGGATACCTACGCTCCAGAGGGACATGGGAGGGGTGTATCTACGTGCGCTCCGGAGGGGACATGGGAAGGAAGACGGGGGAGCTAGCGCGGCTATCAGGGCGGGCGGGCAGTCAGTCAGCAGGGGGGACCACTTTTGCGCGCGCGGGATTTGTTATGGATCATTCACGGGATTCGGCTTGCTTGCTTGCTTGCGTGCCTGCTTGCTTCTCCGGGAGGTTCGTTCTGGGATTTTCAACTATTCTGTTATTGCTTGTCCTTTTTTTTCCTTCTCTTTCTTCGTTCTTCGAGGCTGGCTGGCAAGCGTAGGGAGGGCGATTTTCTTCATTATGGACGTTAGGGAGGGGGGAGGGGTAGGAGATGGGCTGCGGGAGGAGAGGATGAAACGAGACGGGATGGAGGGATGGACGGGGGGAGTGTCAGATTAGATGCAAATTACATTGGCTTGCCGGGTGCGGAGAGAGGTGTATCTGGTAGTATAAAAAAGATTCCCGAGTCTGCGATATGGTATGGGTTCGTGGATGTATGGATGTGCGTTTGTCAGTGTTCTTTCAACTTTGCAGCCTTTCAACCGTCGTCGTCTCTGTCTGACATGGGTGTCGGCAACCGACCGTTATTTCGAGGGCGAGGGGTTCAGGGGTTCAGGGGTGAGGTTCCTGTTCCTGTTCCTGAGCCTGAGCCTGAGCGAGCCTGACCCTGAGCCTTCCACTCTTAAGCGAAATAGGTCATATCAGACAGATAAAAATATAAAAATATAAAAATACGGTTATCACGTCGTCGCGCGTCTCTATGTGTGGCAGAAGGGCGGAGGGCACACAGGCACCTAACCTGCACAATGGCAAGTGCGGAATTATGTACTGGGTACCTAGGTACATTAAGGTGTGTACATTAATAGAATGGGTCCTAGGTACCTACATACATAAGTACTGTACTATGTGTCTCCATGAAATTATTGACAAGGGGGGGCATGGCATGCCATGCCATGGCATGGTTCCCACTCGTCTTCTCTCTCGGCTCCCTCCTAACCCTCCCTCCAACCCTTCCATCGTCTCTCCACTCCGACGACATCTCATCCTCCTCCTCCTCCTCCTCATCCTCGAAGAGCACATAGAGGTATCCACGACAGCAGGACTTCTCTTCACACTCGCTTGTCCGCACGCTCGTTATCATACTCTGACTTGCTTCCTTCGACCTTCTTCTCTGTGTATTTATTTTTCGTCTCTCTCTTCTCTCTTAACCCTCCCTTACCAGCCTGCGACGAGGCCCTCATCGCTCATCGGTCAAGCTCGGCTTCAATCGATCGCGACCTCAAGGCAGCATAGCGGAGCGTTACAGGGCATCTGTCTGCCATACTCCGCCTGTATAAATCCCAAATCCTCGGCACGAAACCGACATCCATTCGCTGCGTTGCGTTCATTCCCGGCGGCAGTTCCGAATCGTTGTTGGCCCGTCTGCATCAGCATCAGCATCCAGAGCGCCTGGAGTACCTCAGTTCCTGCACATATTTATCTACTTCGGACCCTGAGACCCTGACGGCGACATCGCGTCGAATTAGTGTATAATGGTTCGCTCATCCCTTCTTCTGGCCGGCCTGGCCGCCGTCGCCTCGGTTTCCGCGACGACTTGTAGTCTCAGCAACAAATGTCCTCAGGACATTCCGTGCTGCTCCCGTAAGTTGCGCCGAGGCCATGTCTGGAGGAGGCGGCACTGACAGCATGCACAGAGTATGGAGAGTGTGGCGTGGGAGCATATTGCTTGGGAGGCTGCGATCCCCTGTCGTCCTTCGGCCTCGACTCGTGCGTGCCGGAGCCCGTCTGCAAGGATAAGACGTACACGTGGAAGGACCTGACGGGCGTCACGTCGAAGGCGAAGTACTTGGGCGATTCGTCGACGACGGACTGGGTCATGGACGGGCAGGCCGTCGCCTACCAGAACACGCTGCTGCTGACGATGGCGCCGGGCACGGTGGGGACGGTTCTGGCGACATCGACGTACATGTGGTACGGCAGCGTCAAGGCGCGCTTCAAGACCAGCAGAGGCCGCGGCGTCGTCACGGCCTTCATCCTGCTCTCCGACGTCAAGGACGAAATCGACTACGAGTACGTCGGTGTGGATCTGAAAACGGCACAGACCAACTACTACTTCCAGGGTCTCACCCGCTGTATGTCCTGCCCTTAAGGTATCCCGTGCTGATCATCTGCTAACCCGCCCCCTCCCCCAGACGACCAGGGCCGCAACATCACCCTCTCCGACACCTTCAACAACTACCACGACTACGAGATCCAATGGACGCCCGACACCATCAAGTGGCTCATCGACGGCCAAGTGGGCCGCGTCAAGGACCGCAAGGACACCTGGAACGCGACGTCGAACCAATGGGCGTTCCCGCAGACTCCGGCACGCGTGCAGATCTCGATCTGGCCGGGCGGCCTGGCGTCGAACGCGCAGGGCACGATCGACTGGGCGGGCGGCGAGATCGACTGGAACGGCGCGGACATCCAGACCAACGGCTACTACTACGCGCAGTTCGAGAGCGTGACGGTCAAGTGCTACAGCGCGGACAGCGCGCCGGGCACGAACAAGGGGAAGTCGTACACGTACAGCAGCGCGGCGGGCACGAACGACACGGTCGTCGACGGCAACAAGGCGACGGTGCTCAAGTCGCTGCTCGGCACGGGCACGAACATGAGCGCGGACTACGCGAACAGCGCGGCGGCCAGCTCGGCGATCGCCGTGATCCCGGGGCTGACGGGCGCGGGGCCGGGCACGGACGGGCGCCAGCCCGAGGACTCGAGCAGTGCGGCGGCGGCGGGGGCGACGGCGGCGGCGACGCAGGGCGTGAGTGGGAGTGGAGCGGGCGCGGGGTCGGTGGCGGCGACGCAGGAGGGGGCCGCGAGCACGGCGACGGGGTTTGATCAGGGGGTTGCGGCGGCGGCGGCGACGACGGCGAGAAGTGGTGGTGCGGCGGTGAGGGGGGTTGTGGGTGGGGAGGGGGTGTGGACTGCGATGAGTGTGGTGCTGGCGGGGTTGGGGATGGGGGTTGTGGGGTTGTAGTGTAGTGTAGAGGGGGGGAGGTTTTTGGCTTGAAAAGATGGGTGGGGTGGGGGGTTGCGTGTAGCTGCTAAGTGGGGAGGAGTAGGATAGGATAGGATAGGTTTAATTGATTCGTTGTGTACTGTTCTTCTATTCTGTTCTGGTGTTTGGGGGGGTGCTTGAGAGAGGTGAGGTCGATGAGGTGAGGTGGGTGAGGCGAGAGTGTGAGGTGAGAGCGTGAGGTGGGTGTGTGACGGATATGCTGTGCTATGCTGTGCTGTGCTACATCTACAATGGCACCATTGCTGCTGTGGTCGGCGCATCGATTCTGAGCACAGGGATTTGAGAAGGGGGGAGAGGAGGCTTCTCTCCTCTCCTCTCCTCTTCTCTCCTCTCCTCTCCTCTTCTCTTCTCTCTTGTCCATCTCTCTTGTCCATCTCGACGGCGGGGGAAACTCATTCCCAAAATCGCGCAGGCAGCTATCATAGAAGGGAGGGTCGTCCAAAAGCCACTATGCAGCGCATGGGATGGGATGGGAATGGGCGCGCGCCGCCGACGAGACGGCTGCCTCCGCTGTGCGCGCTGTTCGACGGGTGCAGCAGAGGCCGGAGCAGAGGCGCGAGGGCGTGGATGCTGCTGTGCTGTGCGGTGCATAACACAATACGTCGTCCCACGAGCCACGGAGCCGCGGACGCGAGAAGGCGGCGCGCGAACGCGACGGAGCCGCGCAGCAGGATGATGAGGCGGGCGGAGTGTTTGGGAGCAGATCAGAGAGCGCCTCTTTCTGGGCTCGGGGACGACGGCGTGTCGGTGGGCGGACTTCGATGCGTCTGCGTCTGCGTCTGCGGTTTTAGCAACGAGGAGGAAGAGGAGGAGGAGGAGGAGGAGCCGTCGATGGGGAGGAAGAGGCGTGGTTTGAGGGGAGCGGGCGCGGTGGCGGAAATGCGTGGTATAGGTGCTTAGACCTTCTCGCGGAAGGGGGTTGCTGCTGGTTTTGCGGGTGGGAGCGAGAGGCGCGTGGGAGGGGAGAGGTCGATGCACAGCTATAGAGGAGGCTATTCTTTGCATATCGGAATAGCCGGGGGGCGATTCCAGATCTCAGATGTCACGGCGGTAGCTTGTAGACTTCAGAAAATTGCTACGCCTCAACTCCTTTCATTGCACTGGACTGGACTCGTAAAGCTGCAGCTAAACCATCACACCAACGAACGCCCCTCCTTCGCCATATCGCCGGTCATCACGCATCATCAGCATAACGGTCATCAACAAGAACGGAACAGAACTTCTCTTCCTCATCCAGTCTTCTCATCACACACCAAACCTCCAAGCCTTTCATAACGTCAATCCTCACTTCCATCCATCATCAAATAACAGATCCCAACGCCGCCACCACGCCGAGTACAAAACTCCCCTCCCCCTAGTCAAAGAACAACAGAAGATAACGCCAAACCACAACCAATCAATCACCAAACCATCCATCCCCCTCAAGCCATCTCCATCCTCACCCCCTCCTCAAGTCTCCTAATCAACTCCCTCTCCCTCGGGCTCCTCGGCGACGCATCAATCCCCAGCAAATTGCTAATGCTCGCCTTCCTGCCATCCGCTCCCCCACTCTGCGGCATTCTCCTCGCCTCCCCCCTCTCCTGGTCCGGGCTCCCGCACGGCGTGGGCGGCGCAGCCCACGCCCCGCGTCGCCACACCTCCTCGAGCAGCACGGGCGACACGCCGTCGCCGTACTCGGCGGCGACGCCGCACCAGAACGCGGCGCGCCGGGCGTCGTAGATGCGGCGCAGACGCTCCTTGTCGATGTCGGCGGCGGTGACGGAGGAAACGGAGCAGTTGAGGCGCAGGGGTTGCTGTTGCGAGGCGCTCGTGGTGCGGGAGGGGGGGGATGGCTTGGGGAGGATGGCGACGTGGGCGGTGGGTTGGTGCGGGGCGGGGAGGAGGCGGGTTGGTGCGATGGAGGGGGTCCGTTGGAGGAGGGTGGAGGCGGAGGGAAGGGGGAGTTGCATGTGTTGTGGGCTGGTGGGGGAGGAGTTGTACGAGGCTGGGTTGGAGACGGTGGCGTGCTCGTGGATGGCGGAGGGCGTGATGGTGTTCATGAGTGGGGAGCGGGAGGACGTGCTAGAGATGGAGGCGGTGCGCTTGCGACGGTTGGAGCCGTGAGACAGCTGGTGGTAGTGGAGACGGCAAGCCAGTTCGGTCTTCTTGAGGTGGGCGGCGATGTGCTTGTAGGGCATCTTTTGAAGACGAGTCTGGAGGAGATAGACTTCCTGTTGAGCCGATTAGGATGATGCTGAGTGAAAATTGTGGATGATGAGACTGACCTCTTCCTCACTCCATGCTCGACCACCTCCAGTGGAAGCCTGCTTGCGGTTCTTGTTGATCCCATATTCGTGGCGGTCGAGGAAGTCGGATGGAGAGTTGGTGTGGAGGGAGGATGCCATGTGCATGGAGGTGTTCATCAGTGTCGGAGACATAATGATCGTTTTGTATGATTTCGAGTAAAACTGAAAGAAGTGTTCCCAAAAAAGCGGGTGATAAGAATCGAATTTTTGAAAAAGGACAGTCCAAGCTGTTGAAGAATATAATTGTTTGAGTTGGTGAGCTTCTTGAGAAGTTGTAAATAAAGATAAGATGGAATAAAAAGGTACAATGCTAAAAACTACAATTAAAGAATGTAAGCAGCCAAGCCAGTTGGGCTATGAAGGAGAGTATACAGTTAGACTGCGGAAGAGTAGTCAATGATGTGTAGAGAGCAGAAACAAGAAGGAAAATCGGGGTGACGATGAAGATATATACAGAGATGCATGTTCTCACAATGGACCCTCGAGGCATATATCCGTGCGGCATCGAGATCTGCCCCTCGTGCCCGTGTTGCCGTGATTAGAGTGGTATGACATGGACGCCGGAATCAGTTTCTGATCATGCATGGAGCTTGAAGCATGGTCCAGAGTAGTAGTGGGCATTTCTCCAGACAGGACAGGCCGTGTGCAGTGTTTCCGGAGGCGTGCGGACGTTTGCTGATGGCGGGGATTTTCAACAGTGTGTTTGGTGTTCGAGCGCTCGTATCGTTGATGTTACAAGTGTGTTCAGAATCCGCACCCTGGCCGCAATGGGCCACAGCCATGCGTTGGTTTAAACGCTGGATCCAGATCATGTCTGAAGATTGACAGTGTACCAGGTGTTCCCGTTGCGGCTGGGTGAGATCAATCACTCTATCACAGACGATCTGATTATATTGAGTTGATGCGACTATCAATTGTCGATGATGATGCTTTGAATGAACTTCTGGAGTATTCCAACTTTTCCCAGCATTTTGAGGAGCGAGGTTGAAACTCGCTTGTTGGAGATGGCATCGCAAAATGGTACCTGCGACCCTGGACCGGAAACATCGAGGCACGCCGCACAGGCAGGGTGAAAAATGCCAGTCAAGTCGCCAGCAGATTGACGAGTCAGAGCAGGTGTGAGGAATAACAAGCTTAAAAAGAGCCTTGTATGGCACTTGGTATTCCCGCTGGCGGTCAGGTCCATTGTCCATGTTGGTTTTGTATGCGGAGCAGCAACGCCGACGACATAGGGCTTGAATCGTCTTGTTTACACTTCACATTGCACAACAATGACAGGCTATCGATAGTCTAGAAACCGCCGTAAAACATGTGTTGTCACGAGGTCGCCCCATACACTTCTTCCAACGATGTGTGTACCTTGGTGCTGTGCGGTCAATGGTTCTCTAAGCCTCATCAGCCGTTTCTGGAAGAATAGAAGATCCGCTGGCATCCGTATCCAGAGCCTGTATACTTGCTCATAGCTGAAGCTTCTCGAATTCTAGCCAGGAGATATTCGCACGGTACCTTCGGATGAAAGAAGGAGGCCGAGTAATGCTCTCTCGGCTCAGAGCCTTTCCATGGCGGAGACATCGACGGACAATCTTTCTGCCTATGGGCTCAAGTGGACGGAAGCCACGGTAGAATGGACAGCGAGATGAGGAGCACCCGGAAGGGCAGCAATCCGATGAGTAGTGGCGTAGCATCAAGGATGGGACTTCCGACGAACTTCGTCCCAAGAGTCCCAAAGGATGCTGTGCTCTTCGCGCCTATTTAGACATTAGGACAGCCATGCGGTGTAAAGAAGTACAGAGTCCAGAATGTTACACTGAATCGGATGCACAATTGCTGGCCGCCAGGGGTTCATCGATTCGCCGTCGGCCACGCTTTTGCACGTCGTCAAACGTCCAATGTCGCTGTCGAGCCTTCTGAGACAGCCTCATCGTCTCACCACCCGCTTAGAGCCGTTGCGCACAGGCGACTCGACGCCTCTTGGACTCGACGTCCGTGACATCAAAGGATTTGTATTCTTCTGTTTTGCTTTTCTTCTGCAGAGATGAAAGAGGAATTCTTCGTTTCTTCGTCTCACGGCCGCCGATCCTGGGTGTACTTCGGGAGCAGACATCGGACGAAATGGCTGGCTTCGATCCGGATCCAGCTCTCATAACGGAGTCTTTAATCCGTATCTTATGTAGGTGCCATCCGCATTGACAATGACGTTTTGCATCCAAATTTGTTGTCAGAGGTCAGAAGTCGTAAGCTTGGATTAGCAAGTCGCCTTTTGTCCAGTTTCCCTGGAAGATGATTGTCCGTCCGATAGTCAGATCTGCAAGCTGGAGTGTGACTGAAATCTTCATCTGCAAGGCAGTTCATGTTGCGCCAGAGGACTTCTTAATAGAGCTTGAACCATCTTCTCCGCATTCCTCCATTCAGATTACCCCAGAAATCCATCCCATGCCATCCTCTGCTACCGCCTTCAAACTGTCTCTTCATAAAGCTCAAGCCAAAGGTAATCTGAGGTGTACTTTTCCCCTGCTCAGTCGTCATATGGCTGCTTTCGAATGGAACTTGGCCGTGCTTTGCCGCTCCGACCAGAAGCTCGAGCCAGATAAAGACCTCGTGGAGTATGTGTCCTATGTTGATGCGAGACAGCATGAATAGCAAGTAAGCAACACGAGCTGAGACGGCGTTTGACCTCGATCTAGACTGCCTCCCGAGTCCTATAGGACGTCGTGGTGGCAGGTGAGAGACTGTGCTTACCTTGAGTGCCAATACTGAACATTGATAAGTAATATTGAATCATCATTGTCTGTTGCCTTGAAAGAAAAGTCTTTGTACTGCAATTGAGAATGTGAATGTTGCAGGATAAAAGACTAGAAAATAACAAATATAAATATTGATTTGTCCTTCACTAATATTCAATTCGCCATTTGAAAATCTAACGACTTCAACAGACAATTTCAAACCTTTAACCGTAAGCTCAAGTTCAAAACCATAAAAAAGAAAAGTCCTATAAGTTAATATTACCAGAGATGATAGAGTGCTACTGCTTTCAACAAATATGACTTCCTCTTAATCATCGAAATACGACAAGAGTTGAAAATTAGTTTTTGCCCACAACTGACGTCGTAACCTTATCGCCCTATCGCAGCTGCCGCTACCCGTAAATATTACTGTCGACATCAGCTCGTCCAGCATCGACCAAAAATCAACCACGAATTGTCCATTTTCCCTTCCAACTAGCCACTACAATGCCGTCTCTGCGCCCTCTAATACGATCTCTCCCGTCCGCTTCTCGCTCCCTCTCATCTGCCACCTCCCACGCCACCGCGTCTCCAACACAATTCTTCCGCGGGCCGCCTCTCTCCCGCGCCCTCTTCACATCTCCCCTCTCCCTCCACCCCTCCTATTCCACCAAATCCAGACCTCCCTCGTCGCGCGACCGCGGACCCGGCAGCGAAGAATCCACACAGACCGACTTCTCGACCCTCGATGTGCTCGGCAGCACGCCGGTGCCCAGCACGAGCATCGACGCCTGTCTCTGGGACGGCTTCCACCTCAACAACGGGGTGAAGATCACCAATGGCGCCGGCGTGCTGCTGGTTGCTGGGGAGGCGTTCGCGTGGCGGCCGTGGAATGCGCGGGGCGCGGATGAGGGAGGGAAAGAGTCTGGTGAGAAGAGGTTGGTGAATGAGAAGGGGCTTTGGGAGGTGGACGATGCGGCATGGGGGATTTTGAAGATCGTATGGCCTAAGCCTGGTGCGTGGTTGTGCCTCTAGGAAGATGAAATGGACAGAAACGGGAATTGGAAGCTGATATAAGGCTGTTACAGATTTACTGATTCTTGGCGTGGGACCGCAAATGATGCCGCTCAGCCCGGAAACAAGAAGAGCGATCAATGAGTTGGGTATTCAGGTCGAGATACAGGATACGCGGAATGCGGCAGCGCAGTTTAATTTACTGGCTACAGAGAGGGGCCTTGGGACGATCGCGGCGGCATTGGTGCCGCTGGGATGGAAGGAGGGCGTTGGTGTTGTCGTCTCTGGTAAGAAGTCAAGGTGAAACTTCTGGAGGAAATCCATGGCCACGTCAAAGTCCAACCCGAGATCGAAACCCCGCCAGTTTCCCATAAGTATGCGAAGATCTTCCGAGGACTGAATATGCTTCATCCAAGGCAATGTCCAAGGGGGAGAAGAGAAGACTGTAGACATCGAGCAGGTTACGGGGTTGCTGAAATGGTACTCGATTATGGTATTAGTAAGCTACCATATTGGAACTTTGGGAAAAATCATGGGAAACGATATCTAATGACTGTATATTAAGCAACCTTACTGATGTATAACCAAAATAGCTTGTGTTTGTATATTACGTTTTCATAGAATACCAAGCTTCAATGAGAAGGCTATACGACCCTTTTTAGAAGACGAATGTAATATTCACAAATTTCAATGCAACATTCGTTTCTTATATTTTCAAAGGACAGGCTCTAAGCCATTCCTTTCCTAATCAACAGCTCCAGCGCGTAACCTTTTTCCCTCTTCTATTCAAAATATCTCAATATCCGCATATATGCCTGCAAGCCTCCGACTATCAATACTGCCGCCGCCATCTGCCATCGCTGGTGGCTGACCATCTCTGGCCCCGATTTTAACTCCATAAAACCGAAGCATAATACATTCCTGTGCAGCCTTTGACGCCCCAAACCCCCTTCCATATCCCGTCTCCCTCAGCTCTTCTCCACTCCCGGTCCCTTTTCCTCCCCAACCGCATCCCCTAATCCCTCCAACCAACACCAATCCTCTTCCCCCACTGCGCCCCTTCAACCCCACACCCATATCTCTGCGCATACAAGCCGCCCATGTCATTCGCACACTCCACCAACCCACAACATTCATTGACGCTCCTCTGCAGGATATTCCGTCGGTTCGGCAGACACTGGCGCGGGATCTCGAAGGGTACTTGACTGTCGTAGGGCGAGGTGTAGTAAAGGGGGTCGTTGATGCGCTGCAGTTGCGTGTAGAGGAGGTAGCAGTTGTTGCCGGCCCAGAGCGCCGTGTGGCCGCAGAGGTAGTGGAGGAGGTGGTAGTTGCACATCGTGCGTGGTTGTGGTTGGTAAGAAGAGATGCTGGAGGAGTTGGAGGCTGCGGTCGTGCGTGGCACGTTTCGATATATTTTGAGTATTGAAACGGTTCTGTCGATATCGCAGTAACTGTCTTCTCCTCAGGGCGACTTGGAATTCGACGAAATGCTCGTTATAGTCACAGCGACAAGCCCTTGCTGATATGTAGAACTTATCCCAAGCTTACACGGGAATTCTAGCTTTCTTGTGTCGTAATATCACTGATTCCTAGAAATACGATCCAAAACTCTCATCAACCAGCAGCAGAACCTCGATTCATATGCCATCTCCCAAGACGACGTGTCATCTACTCACTCCAGCAGACGCTTGACTCTGCTATGATTCAGATACAAATGAGCCTCACCTGTACACCATGACTGCCCGAACAATCTTTCCCGCTCCGTCTGAGGATAGCATCCAGTGCCATATCTGTCAACTAGAGGTTTCAGCACCCCATTCAAACTCCCCACAATGCCTCATTAGGAAACATCGCGGTTCTGATTGCCCAGGCCGTAGATATACTGCTGTCAAGTGGTATTATTTAATATTATCGTCCAACTGGACGATAAGAGGCAAACAGGAAGCGGAAATAAGGTTAGCCACACAATGCTATTGTGGGGTAGTTTGTGTAGGGAAGCATGAGTTTGTAGTTGGAGCGTAAAAACATGACATCAAACTAGTGAAATGTCTGAGATGGATGGTTGTGGGCTCGTGAGACCGTAGATGGTTTGTATGAAGTTTGAGGGATGAAGACTCATATAGGTTCCATCACGTGTAGATGCTCATTCGCACAACATGATATGATTGGAAAAATAGAAACACGATTCATTACATTAGTAAAAATAGAAACACGATTCATTACATTAGTAACTCATCACAGCAGTATGAAGGGTAAGAAATTGGGTATACTATCATGGCCAGCCAGAATTTCAGAGCCAATGAATTAAACCTATCTCCACGCCCGCAATAAGCAGTCATAATATTCATAAAAAGAAAATGACTCCAAACGAATTTGCCTAAAAACCATGCGGCAACGTCTGCACGTTATAATGATTCTCAGCCTTCCTCAAGTCTTCTTCGCTTGGGACCCTTCCAGTCCATCCAGCCCGCTGTATTTCGAAAGCACTGGCTTTCTCGTTCAACTCCCTTGTAATAGCCTCGACATCAACATTCAAATAATCTCTCAGGAACTTGCCCACGTCTGTGTTTTCATGGTTGCCTCTGAGGACTTCAGTGCCTTTGGAGCCGTAGATGTTCACGTCCACTGCGGAGTGGCCATGAGTACTCCAGCCGATCTGTGCGCGCTTGCTGATCATATAAGCGAATATTGAAGAAGCAACCACGGGATAGCCTAAGATTGTGTTGATTTCGACATCAGTAGCATCAAGAATACCGAGACCATCCTTTACGAGGGCGTTGCGAACAAATTCTTCCAGTTCATAGTCCTTCATGTCACCGGAGAAAACGCGGTCAAAGAGTTCGAAGCCGAGGTGCTCTGCAGAATGGGATGCATTTGAGAGGACTTCAGGGAACCACAGGTATTGCGGATATGTTGGATCATTTTCTGGAACATGTCAGAATTGTTCGGATTGAGAATATGAGATTAACTTACGTCTGGCAATCGATAGCCCACCGGTTTCATGGTCGCTAGTGCCGACAACGACTCCCTCGACCTTGCTCTCATCAAGGAACTCCAATACACTGGAGAAGGCCTTGTCGTAGGCCAGGACTTCACGAACTTGAGCAGCTGGGTCATTGCCATGGCCGGCATGATCTATCCTGCTGCCTTCAATCATGAGGAAGAATCCCTTGTCGCTGTCGCGTGTAGCTGCTTCAAGAGTAGCAAGAGCTGTTCTTGCCATCTCATCGAGAGAAGGATAAATATGATCCATCTTTTGACGATCGATTTCGTACGGGATATCTCGGGCAGCAAAAAGTCCCAATAATGGTAACGTAGCATTCTTTCCAAGTTCCAACTCGTCAAATGCAGCTCTGTCTTGAATATAATTCCACCCATGTTTCTTTTGAGCGAGCTCGATAAGATCTCTACCGTCTTGTCTACATCCGCCATCTGTAGTGTTCGGGAGGAAATGACAGCGGCCACCACCCAACATGAGGTCGACGACTCTGCCAAGTGGATGTTCTCCCACCTCTTGTTCCGCGATCCTATCTTGCTCCGAACGTATATTCACATGCGATGCGAAGCAAGCTGGAGTGGCGTCTGTGATATCCGTCGTAACCACCAGTCCAGTCATATATCCTGCTCTCTTCGCTGCCTCCAACACAGTACCGCATGGTGTATGGTCGGACAAAATCGAAATCGCTCCATTATAACTCTTCAAGCCACATGAGAATGCGGTTGCACCTGCGGCGGAATCGGTCACTAAGCTGTTGGAGGACCTCGTTCGCGACTGGCCGATGAGATGTTGATCCAAATGCAATATATCACCAATATCCAACTCTCCCTCAAATTGTCGGAAGCTTCGCGTCATAGAAAGACTGGCCGGTCCCATACCATCAGACACCATGAAGATGAGGTTGCGTTTGCCACTCGGTTTCATGCGAGCATCGTTGGGAGTTGTCTCTCGCTGATGCTGGGTCAGAACCCCAAGAACGATGACAGCAGCTGTAGCCGCAACGGCCCAGATGAACAGGCCAATTTCTCTCCAGAAGCCTGGACCACGAGATGTTCGTGAACCAGAACGATTGCCTAGTAGAGGGTCATCTTCCGCCGCCGCATGTTCGATTGAATGCTTAGATGAGGGGAGATCTTGGGCAAGCAGCGGCTTGCTGGACGACGACATGGTGTCCTATTGAGTACCTGGATACCGAGAGGATTACGGAGTTGCCCCCCTACTTTGTGCTGCGAACCTGCGATGAGATTATATGGAGGAAGAGGAAGGCACCGTTACCTGCCTAGATATGTTCGTAGTCACAGGGTTATCGCCGGTCGCTTAAGGTATGTAGATAGCGATCTCGGCAGATTCTCGAGCCACGTTCCCCAGCCACATTCCCAAGCCACATCGATTTTGGAAAGTGTTCACGAAAAATGTCACAGCACGAGATCATTCATTGTATACGCCCACAAAACAAAACTTCCTGCAGAATGTCATAGTCGTGAATGCTCCTGAATTGGGAATGAAGAAGCCTTGTGCTAAATACAGCGAACCCACGCTGATTCATGCAACCCTGCCCAAATATCGAACCCCATAACAAAGACAGTCAAATCCACAAACTTAACGAGCCTTCTGCTGGGACTCCTTAAGAACCTTCTTGACGATCTTCTGCTCCTCAATCAGGAAAGCACGAACGATACGGTCACGGACACAGTTGGCGCATCTTGATCCACCATATGCACGCTGGACAGTCTTCTTTGGGCGGGAGATCTGAGCATACTCGCGAGGACGGAGAGCTGGGACCTGTGAGACAGCATGTCAGTAATCTTCCTTCCGAGAAGTTTCATTCCCTCGCAAATACGAGAGGCCAAGCCAGAACGTCAATCGGCGGTATCCAAAGTACAACACTCCATCCCCAAATCGAATCCTTCAAAAGATTGAATATAGCTGGCGCATCTTCGCGGTAATTTCGAGAAATAGGCGCATCATTTTATGAACTTTCGATGTGTTGTGTGTAGGTTGGTCCATTCAATCTCTCATTTCCCGAAAATCGTCCACTGCCATCGCCTCTATCCTTCATACCCGTCCCTCCGTTCTGGCCTGACTGCTTTGCGAAATATATAGAGCGGTTGACTTACACCTGGGAGCTTAATGCCACAGTCGCCGCACTTTGGTGCGGTTCCCTTCTTCTTGAGGTGGAGGTAACGGAGCTTGCCACCTGGGGTCTTGATAACGCGGACCTTGTTGGAGGTGGTGTTATACCTATTATTGCGAGAGTTAGCCGTGTTTAAATGTCGTCTTCTTCGAGTGTCGATGAATCTTTCGATTGCGCAGCAAAGTCGAGTTTGGGGAGAATTCGGTGGTCTTACGGGTTCCTCCGTCTCTGTACAGGGAAATCGTCAGTATATCGATCTCGAGAGGAAGTAACTCCGTGGATAACATACGTATGTCAGTCTGTTGGACGCCATTGTGACTTCGTGATGTCTCGAGGGTCGTGAAGTCGGTGGTTGGGTGTTGTCGACGTTTAAAGATCTCAAGATTTCTCCTGCTCCTACGAATTTGGGGTTGTGCGCGCTAAGATTTCGCTTAGTTTTCTTAGCGTGGCGGGCGAGCTCTAATCACATGACAATAGCTCAACTGATGCTAGCGCATCTGGATCGTGGTTCGGAAAAATAACCAGCGGTTGACCTGACGGAATCCAAGAGGCAACAGCTTTGCAATAACAATTCAACTCCTCCAAAGAACAGTAACGGAGTGAGGATCACAATATTCTTCACGCCTATTGTACATTTGTTTTTAGTTGCGCTTTCTGTGAACGCGCTTTTCTTTCATTTGCCGTCGCGTTCGGCGCGTCTCGAGGAGTGGAGAAAGTGCACCGAGTGGTCCTGGACTCATCGGAGCATCATCATCTATCGACTCCTACGATTCCAGCGACTCTAACGACTACAATCCTTACTACAACGACCTCATAATGTCCTCTATACCCCCGCCACCTCCGCCTGGATGGAGCTCTTCAGCTCCCCCGTCGATAGCTCTAGGCGCACCGCCTGGCGCGCCGCCACCTCCAGGCTATCGGCCTCCACAAGATCCTCATGTTGCAAAGTTCGCCCAGAAGAAGAAGGAATGGATACGATCACAGCGCAATCGATTTGGGGAGAAGCGAAAAGGCGGATTTGTTGAGACACAGAAGGCTGATATGCCGCCAGAGCACTTGCGGAAAATCGTCAAGGACATCGGAGATGTTTCGCAAAAGAAATTCACCAGTGACAAGCGTAGCTATCTCGGTGCGCTGAAATACATGCCACATGCAGTTATGAAGCTGTTGGAGAATATGCCAATGCCATGGGAGTCAGCAAGAGAGGTCAAGGTTCTATATCACGTCAACGGCTGCTTGACCCTTGTGAATGAGACGCCCCGAGTCATCGAACCGGTCTTTCATGCGCAATGGGCGACTATGTGGGTGGTCATGAGGAGAGAGAAGAGCGATCGTCGCCACTTCAAGAGAATGCGATTTCCGCCATTTGATGATGAAGAGCCGCCGCTCTCCTGGTCAGAGAATATCGAGGATGTGGAGCCGTTAGAACCAATCCAGATGGAGTTGGACGAGAACGAAGACGCTGCTGTATACGAATGGTTTTACGAGAATCGACCGCTATTAGACACGCCTAACGTCAATGGCCCGAGCTACAAGGAGTGGAACTTGACGTTACCACAAATGGCTACGCTTTACCGGCTCAGTCACCAACTTCTGAGTGATTTGGTGGATAAAAACTACTTCCACATGTTCGAGCTCAACAGTTTTCTTACCGCGAAGGCTCTTAATGTTGCTATCCCTGGTGGTCCAAGATTCGAACCCCTTTACAAGGATGTCGATCCAAACGACGAAGACTTCGGCGAATTCAATGCCATCGATCGCATCATCTTTCGAGCGCCTATCAGAACAGAGTACCGCGTTGCATTCCCCTTCTTGTACAACTCATTACCCCGCAGCGTCAAAATCAGCAGGTATTCCTTTCCACAGATTGTATATGTCCGTGCAGAAGATCCCAGTTTACCAGCTTTCTATTTCGACCCTGTCATCAATCCAATTTCTTCAAGATCAGTGGCGCCGAAGAATATTACCATTAGCCATGAAGACCAATTATTCGGATATGGTAGCAATGAGGAGCCAGAGGATGATGCATTCGAACTCCCTGCAGAAGCTGAGCCATTCTTGGCCGACGAAGAGCTTTATACCAGCGAGACTGCATCGGCTATTGCATTATGGTGGGCTCCTTATCCCTTTGATAGGAGGTCCGGCCGTATGGTTCGTGCTCAAGATGTGCCATTAGTGAAGCAATGGTACCTGGAACATTGCCCACAAGGACAACCTGTCAAGGTTCGGGTGTCATATCAAAAGTTGCTCAAGACCTTTGTCTTAAACGAGCTTCATAAGAAAAAGCCGAAAGCGCAAAACAAGCAAAACCTCATGAAGTCACTGAAACAGACGAAGTTCTTCCAACAGACAACTATCGACTGGGTTGAAGCTGGTCTTCAAGTTTGTCGCCAAGGTTTCAATATGCTGAATCTTCTCATCCACAGAAAGAATCTTACATATCTCCATCTTGATTACAACTTCAATCTGAAGCCTGTCAAGACTTTGACAACAAAGGAACGAAAGAAGTCGCGTTTCGGAAATGCTTTCCATCTGATGCGAGAAATCTTGAGACTCACCAAACTTATTGTTGATGCTCAGGTTCAATATCGACTTGGTAATATCGATGCGTTTCAGCTTGCAGATGGCATCCTCTACGCATTCAACCATGTCGGCCAATTGACCGGAATGTACCGGTATAAGTACAAGCTGATGCATCAAATCCGATCCTGTAAAGATTTAAAACATCTCATCTATTATCGTTTTAATTCTGGCCCAGTTGGCAAAGGTCCTGGTTGCGGTTTCTGGGCACCCGCCTGGAGAGTATGGCTGTTCTTCATGCGCGGCATCATTCCTCTCCTCGAGAGATGGTTAGGAAACTTGCTGTCAAGACAGTTCGAGGGGAGACATAGCAAGGGTGTTGCCAAAACCGTCACTAAGCAACGTGTTGAGTCGCACTTCGATCTCGAGCTTCGCGCTTCAGTTATGGCTGATCTTATGGACATGATGCCCGAGGGCATTAAGCAGAATAAGGTCAATACTGTCCTCCAACATCTGTCTGAAGCCTGGAGATGCTGGAAGAGTAATATTCCTTGGAAAGTTCCGGGTTTGCCAGCACCGATTGAGAACATCATTCTGCGCTACGTAAAGAGCAAGGCCGATTGGTGGATCTCTGTGGCCCATTACAATCGTGAGCGTATTCGTAGAGGTGCTACCGTCGATAAAACAGTGGCGAAGAAGAACCTGGGTCGCCTTACTCGGCTGTGGCTCAAGGCAGAGCAAGAAAGACAGCACAACTACATGAAAGATGGTCCTTACGTCTCATCAGAGGAGGCTGTTGCTATTTATACGACTACCGTGCATTGGCTGGAGTCTCGCAAATTCTCTCCTATCCCATTCCCTAGCGTCTCTTACAAACACGATACCAAGATTCTCATCCTCGCTCTGGAACGCTTACGAGAGGCCTACTCAGTCAAAGGTCGACTGAATCAGAGCCAGCGTGAAGAGTTGGCTTTAATTGAACAAGCATATGACAGCCCCGGAACGACCCTCGAAAGGATTAAGCGTTTCCTGCTGACTCAAAGAGCGTTCAAAGAAGTTGGAATTGATATGAACGACAATTACAGCACGATCAACCCAGTCTACGACATTGAGCCGGTCGAAAAAATCAGCGACGCTTACCTGGATCAATATCTCTGGTATCAAGCCGACCAACGCCATCTTTTCCCAGCATGGATCAAGCCTTCTGATTCTGAGGTTCCTCCACTTCTAGTCTATAAGTGGGCTCAAGGCATCAACAACCTTGGTAAGGTCTGGGAGACTGAAAATGGAGAGTGCAATGTCATGATCGAGACTCAGCTGTCTAAGGTTTATGAAAAGATTGATTTGACTCTTCTTAATCGTCTCCTTCGTCTGATCATGGATCACAATTTGGCAGATTATATCACATCAAAGAACAACGTTCAGCTTACCTACAAGGACATGAACCATGTCAACAGCTATGGTATGATCCGTGGATTGCAGTTCTCCGCCTTCGTGTTCCAATACTACGGCCTTGTACTGGACCTTCTCCTTCTTGGCCTCCAACGTGCGAGCGAGATTGCGGGTCCGCCCCAGAGCCCAAATGATTTCTTGCAATTTAGAGATCGCGAGACCGAGACGAGGCATCCTATCAGACTTTACACAAGATATATCGATCGTATCTGGGTATTCTTCCGATTCACAGCAGATGAATCGAGGGATCTTATTCAGCGATTCTTGACCGAGCAACCAGATCCAAACTTTGAGAATGTTATTGGCTATCGTAACAAGAAATGTTGGCCTCGAGACTCTCGAATGCGTTTGATGAGACATGATGTCAATCTTGGCCGAGCAGTATTCTGGGACCTGAAGAACAGGTTACCAAGATCTGTGACTACCATCGAATGGGATGATACCTTCGCCAGCGTTTACAGCAGGGATAATCCCAACCTACTCTTCTCGATGTGTGGCTTTGAGGTTAGGATCTTACCAAAAACCAGAAATTTGAACGAAGAGTTCCCAGTCAAGGACAGTGTATGGTCGCTGGTCGACAATACGAGCAAAGAAAGAACTGCGCATGCATTCCTGCAAGTCACTGAAGAGGATATTGCCAAGTTCAACAATCGCATTCGACAGATCTTGATGTCTTCTGGCTCTACGACGTTCACGAAGATCGCGAATAAGTGGAATACTAGTCTCATTGCTCTTTTCACGTATTATCGAGAAGCTGCTGTGTCTACTGTCAATCTTCTCGATACCATCGTCAAGTGTGAAACAAAAATCCAGACCAGAGTCAAGATTGGACTTAACTCCAAGATGCCTTCGAGATTTCCACCTGCCGTGTTTTACACGCCAAAGGAGCTTGGTGGTCTGGGTATGATTTCGGGATCCCATATTCTCATCCCAACAAGCGACAAGCGCTGGTCAAAACAGACAGATACTGGCGTCACCCACTATCGTGCGGGCATGACTCACGACGAGGATACTCTGATTCCAAATATTTTCAGATACATCATTCCTTGGGAGGCTGAGTTTATCGACTCTCAACGCGTATGGACTGAGTACTCCCAGAAACGCCTGGAAGCCAACCAGCAAAATCGACGTCTAACACTGGAAGATCTCGAGGACAGTTGGGACCGCGGTTTACCACGTATTAATACTCTTTTCCAGAAGGATAGGAGTACATTGAGCTTCGACAAAGGTTTCCGTGCACGCACAGAGTTCAAGACATATCAGCTCATGAAAAGCAATCCATTTTGGTGGACGAGTCAAAGACACGATGGCAAGCTGTGGAACTTAAATGCTTACAGGACGGATGTCATTCAAGCTCTTGGTGGTGTAGAAACCATCCTTGAGCATACTCTCTTCAAAGCTACGGCATTCCCATCCTGGGAAGGTCTCTTCTGGGAGAAAGCATCTGGTTTCGAAGAATCCATGAAGTTCAAGAAATTAACTAATGCTCAGCGATCCGGTTTGAACCAGATTCCTAATCGTCGTTTCACTTTGTGGTGGTCTCCGACAATCAATCGTGCCAACGTTTATGTCGGTTTCCAGGTCCAGCTTGATCTTACTGGTATCTTCTTGCACGGAAAGATTCCCACTTTGAAGATCTCGCTCATCCAAATCTTCAGAGCCCATTTGTGGCAGAAGATTCATGAGAGTGTCGTCATGGATCTTTGCCAGGTTTTCGATCAAGAATTGGAGTCTTTGGGCATCGAGACAGTCCAAAAGGAAACAATTCATCCCAGAAAGTCTTACAAGATGAACAGTTCATGCGCCGACATTCTCCTTTTCGCAAGTCACAAATGGAATGTCACAAGACCATCCATTCTCTTTGATACGAAAGATGTCATCGAGCCAACGACAACTAATAAGTTCTGGATAGATGTACAGCTTCGTTATGGCGACTACGATTCCCATGACATTGAGCGATATGTCCGCGCCAAATACCTTGATTATACCACTGATAGCATGAGCATTTATCCTTCAGCGACTGGCCTCATGATCGGCATTGATCTGGCGTACAATCTTTACTCGGCTTATGGCCAATACTTCCCTGGTCTGAAGACGCTTGTTCAGCAGGCCATGGCAAAGATCATGAAGGCTAACCCTGCCTTGTACGTTCTCCGAGAACGTATTCGCAAGGGTCTCCAGCTCTATGCCTCAGAAAGCAACCAGGAATTCTTGAACTCCCAGAACTATTCCGAGCTGTTCAGCAACCAGATCCAGCTCTTCATTGATGACACCAATGTTTACCGTGTCACAATCCACAAGACCTTCGAAGGCAATTTGACGACCAAGCCTATCAACGGTGCTATCTTCATCTTCAATCCTCGCACAGGTCAACTTTTCCTCAAGATCATCCATACCAGTGTCTGGGCTGGACAAAAACGTCTAGGACAATTGGCGAAGTGGAAAACTGCCGAAGAGGTGGCAGCGCTTATTCGTTCACTTCCTGTTGAGGAGCAGCCGAAGCAGCTCATCGTCACACGCAAAGGTCTTCTGGACCCTCTTGAAGTGCATTTGCTTGACTTCCCGAACATCTCCATTCGCGCTTCCGAGCTTCAACTGCCTTTCCAGGCGGCGATGAAGGTGGAGAAACTTGGTGACATGATTCTCCGAGCGACTGAACCGCAGATGGTCCTGTTCAATCTCTATGACGACTGGCTTAAGACAATCTCGTCTTACACGGCGTTCTCTCGTCTCATTTTGATCCTCCGTGCTCTCCACGTCAATCAAGATAAGACAAAGCTTCTTTTGAGACCCGACAAGACGGTCATCACTCAGGAGCACCACATCTGGCCAAGCCTGTCGGACGAGGATTGGATCAAGGTTGAGACGCAACTTCGAGATCTGATCCTGAATGATTACGGCAAGAAGAACAATGTCAATACCTCCAGTTTGACGAGCAGCGAAGTCCGAGATATCATCCTGGGTATGGAGATTAGCGCGCCTTCTATGCAAAGACAACAAGCGGCCGAGATCGAGAAGCAGCAGCAGGAGCAGCAGCAACTTACAGCTGTTACCACCAAGACACAGAATGTTCTTGGAGAAGATATCATTGTGACAACCACGTCTCAGTTCGAGCAGCAGACCTTTGCCTCCAAGACTGAATGGCGTACTCGGGCCATTGCGACATCCAATTTGCGAACGCGCGCAAACAATATCTACATATCCTCGGAGGATATCAAAGAGGATGATCATTTCACGTACATCATGCCTAAGAACATCCTCAAGCGTTTCATCACCATTGCAGATCTTCGCGTGCAAGTCGCTGGGTATCTCTATGGTTCATCTCCGCCTGATAACGATCAGGTCAAGGAGATCCGGTGCATTGTCATGGTTCCGCAGATTGGCGGCACTCGAGACATCCAATTGCCTCATCAGCTACCGCAGCATGAATATCTTGATCAGCTGGAGCCGCTTGGCATCATTCATACCGTGTCTGGAAACGAACCTCCCTACATGGCTGCCAGCGACGTCACGCAGCACGCTCGCCTCATGAACGCGCACAGCTCATGGGATAAGAAGACGATTACCATGACGGTTTCGTTTACGCCGGGTAGTGTTTCGCTGGCATCATGGGCGCTGACTCCGCAAGGATACAAATGGGGCGCCGAGAACAAAGACCTGGGCAGCGAGCAGCCGCAGGGGTTCAGCACGAGCATGGGCGAGAAGTGCCAGCTTCTGCTGTCGGACAAGATACGAGGCTACTTCCTGGTGCCGGAAAGCAGCACGTGGAACTACAGCTTCATGGGGAGCGCGTTTGGCGGGATCGAGAAGAAGGCGGTTCATGTCAAGGTCGACACTCCGCTGCCGTTCTACAGCGACCAGCATCGACCCTTACATTTCCAGAACTTTGCCGAGTTGGAAGACATCTGGGTGGATCGATCGGATAATTTTGCTTAAGCGTGGTGTGGTGGGTGGGTACCTCTGTGGGGGGGGGTGGTGGTGGTGGTGGTGGTGCATGACAGTAAGATTGCAAGGCTTCTAGAAGGAAAATGGATCGTTCTACGCGTCAATGCATTGATTGCGGCTTCTTGGATCGGACATGATAATTTAAGGGGGCGTTTGTTCAGGCGCAGGGGGGGAGCGGGCACAGGGCTGTATGTAATATCGTGTACTCTAGCATATGTACTTGTGTACTGGTGCGCATGATTCGTTTTAGATAATTCAAAAATAAAGAGTGCTCTGTATTATTCCTTGTGTGGCGCAGCGTCTAATGGGAAAGATGGCCGGACGTTCGACTGCTGGGTGATTGCTATGTAAGTTCTTACTGAGCACAAAGGCTTTGACGCCACGTGTGGAAGGGCATACAGGGCATACAGGGCACACTTCGGAACGCCGTCCATTTCAATGCATTGACGACATTTCGTCTTTCCAAGCTCCATGAAATTTCCTGGCTGCAGAAGACGGGGGGTTAAGCTATTTTAGGCGCCTCGGGGTCAATTCGTCATCTTTATTCCTTGTGGGCCTTTCCCGGCATCCAGGGCCATCTTCAACATCAACATCATCATCGTCATCGTCATCGTTCCCATCTTTCCAGATTGCATCCGAGCGCATGTTAAACGCAATCTTACTTCCTTAGCACTAATTTGGTCCTCCACGGGCTCGCCAAGTTTCGTTTTGAACGGGCTCTTGGGTTCTACAGCTCGTACTTCGTACGGACCTGCTTTAACACCCAATTACCACGCATGACAGCCCCTTTGCGTGATGCATTGAAGGAGGCCGACGGTAATACCGACTCATCTTAAGGCCAAGGATCCGCCGGTCAGAGATGCGATGCGATGCGATGCGATGCTCATTCGACGATGGTTTCGCGACGCCGTCGTTGCATGTACTGTACTGTAGGTATGGACACGGTATCTATCTATGCGTGCATCTGCTCTCTAAGCAGAATATGCAGAATATGCGACCTGGGATGTTGCAGTGATGCTGGATGCTGTGCATGGGACGGGGCGGGCGTGATTACGGCGTTGCACTCGTCCCTAGATTTCGAGACCTCGTACTGTGTCTCATGACGGCTTGGCAGGCACTTTACATACGGGACTGCCAGGTACTGCCAGATCTCTCCGTGTGAGGTGTGAGGCCTCATCTTGGTTCTTTGCAGTTGCCAGTTACTACTCTGCTACAGCCTACCACTACTCTGCTAGAGTAATTGCCCGGAGATCAGAGCCAAGGACGACAAGCCTCAAACATGGATTATTGTGTTTTAGCCGGTCAGCTGGCAAAAAAACGGTGACGATGAGGACAGGAACATCAAGGCTCAATTGATATGATTCTCCTCAGGAGCAATGCCTGGGCTGGCCATTCCATCACGTCGTCTCCGCGATGTTCGCTGTCGCCCATGGAGATGGAGAAGTGCTCGACGAGACGACCCATGCTATCATGGACTGATGGCTCTCCGTGGCTCTTCGTCGTGGCCGGCGCATTAAGGTCAGCATAAGGACAGCATTAAGGACACATATTAGATCCATGCCGCATATAATTGCGAATCCTTGGGAGTCCTCCACATTTCATCTTCGTTAACGGCTATGCAGGGGTTGCCGTCAACGGTCTTCCCTGCAGCGACGCCCTGTATGCTCCGTGCGAAGAGTCCTCTGATACTCTGACGCCGCTCGATTCATCCATCGTCTTCACAAAAATGAGAATGAGAACGAGAATTCATATTCATACGGTCCTGCACGACTGAAGGTGGGACAGGTTTCATACTTCCACACCCCCTCTCCTTCTCCTTCCCTCATCTGGCGGTGGCCAGTTTCGCAACCTTCTATGCATTTTCCAGACTTCATGCTCTTTGCATCTCCCGGGGTCTCCCTTCTCCCCTTCCCCTTCCCCTTCCCCTTCCCCTTCTCTTGCGCAAAGCTTGCGACTCGCCCCCCTCGCCCCCATATCCGGAAAAGCCAATCTGACTGACTTCCCTGTCTGCCTTATTATCATGCGGTCAGCGGATGCCTGGACGGACCGGGATTGCAAACTATAGCAGGTATTAGGGAATCTACTTCGGGCCATGACTCCAGGGCATAGGATCCACGGATCATGCATACGGTAATGTCCAAAAGCCACATCCATGACCGGTACTCTGCACTCTACAGAGCACTCGTGCTAGTCCTCTCAGGACAGCGCCAGCCCAGCAACGGGTTCCGTCTCGTCCAAGCTCTCCAAGCAAGTTCGAGGCTTGCTTTAAGAGCAGTAATTAAGGTATCCGCCTGGCGCATAGATCGTGATGCTACCACGGAGAGTTCTGATCTAGCTGTCATGCCCTTGGCGCTCTGGATATCAGACGAAGGACTATACATATAATACCATGACCTATCCCTCGAACATCTTCTTCTTCACGTTAGAACATATATAATATTTGTCGGCACATACGACAGAATCGTTCAAACCCACTTGCTTGTTGCCACTACGATCATATTCGGTTGGCCCATGCTATAATAAAGTCTCATATAGGACACGCCCAAAATCCGGCATACCGTGGAAAACTCCAAAACCGCCGATACGTTTCAAAACATCGCGAAACACCCGCAAACCATCAACATACACATTCTAGCCCTCTCAGTCTCGGCAAGCTGCCAGAGCGACACGCTCTGGCGGAATCCATGCACGCTGGCGGCACCCTATCGAGTAGTGCCGGGCTACAATTACTCTGCACAGGTCTCAAATGCGGACGAGGAGACACAACATCAGCACATCTACGAGCCGCAACATCATCAACAACTCCAACACGCTGGCGCTCAAAGCCATGATCCGCTGCACGACCTCGGTGGGCAGCAATCTCAGCATCACCACCAGTCCATGCTGCTCGGCGATCCCATGGCCCATCTTGGGGGACCGACGCAGTTCCCGACACCGCAGCATCTGACCTACGGCCCGCCGAGTCAGCAGCAGTCGTCGGGTCTCAAGAGGCCAAGGCCGCATGAGGAACTGGACATGAATCTGGGCCTCGAGGATGATGGAATGGAGGCGATGGGGCAACAAGCCATGGGAGGTTACGTCCAGCCTCAACATCATCACCACCATCATCTACCCAACTCCGGACGTCCGCCAAAAATGTCCAGGCAGGACGAGTCCGACGATGGCATGATGTCCCAAGCCGCTCCCAGCGTTGTAGGCCAGCCGGGCATGCCGCCGCCGGCCCCCAAGCCGCGCGGTCCCAAGCTGAAATTCACGCCCGAGGACGACGCCCTCCTCGTGGACCTCAAAGAGAACAAGTCCCTCACCTGGAAGCAGATCGCTGAGTTCTTCCCCGGCCGCTCGTCCGGCACGCTGCAGGTGCGGTACTGCACGAAGCTCAAGGCCAAGACGACGCAGTGGACGGACGAAACAGTAAGTCCCAGCCCCTCCTCTCCCATTCGCGTAGTCAAACAACACTTTGCACTTCGGTGGCTGACACGCCCGTGACAGGTCCAGAAACTGCGCACGGCGCTGCAGGACTATGAGCAGGAGAAGTGGCGCATCGTTGCGGGCAAGGTGGGCACGGGCTTCACGCCGGCCGCGTGTCGCGAGAAGGCCGCGGAGTTATAGCATGAGCTGTCTCCAGCGGGAGCGCAAGCTCCTGATCTTGGGGACACCGAGTACTAGTCCGCGCGGACTCTTTCCTCCGGCCTCGGCTTGGAAGGACGACAAAAGGGGGGACGATGAGGAGGAGGTGGGAGGTGGTGATGGTCTGGATTTTCTTTTGGGACAAGTGCGTTTGAGCCAGGGAGGTGGAGATATGGATGAGGAGTCTGATGATTGGGATGGGAACTGATAGACAGGTAAATTGGATGCGGGTAGAGGGATTGGATATATACCATGGGACGAACAGGCGACGAACGGAACGGCGGCGAGCAAGCAAAAGCAAAGCAACGAAAACAGCGCCGCGGATTTCCTTCTTCACGCCTATTCTTCGCCTATCTTCGCGGGAGATATCTTATACATTAATATGCTTGGGCAGGTCCTTGCAACACAACACCACACAACGTACATTTTTTTATATTTTATATTTTATTTTCCTTTGTCATTCTTCACGAGCAGCGACGGAGGGGAGGGATTGTGCGAAAAACTTCGGTATTGGGAAACGATCATGATGGCAGGCTATAGACGGAATACCCCATTCAGTACATACAATCGCTTTGTTCTATTACTCTTGGATTTTACCTTTTTGGGGGTTTGTGGGTTTTTTTTTTTTTGGTTTTTTTGGCAGAAAGACTTGGGGGAAATACGTTCTTTCTAATCTAATATACAACTACCTATATAATAATACAGCGCGGGAATGCGCTCGGCTCCTTTCAAACTCTCCTTCCACTCTCCGAAGCTAGACAAAGTCCATAGAATCCCACATCCACTTGGTTCTGAGGCATATCCAAATCCAAAGGCAAGCAAGACACCAGACACAAGACATACGTGACTATCCCCACACCCGACATGCCCAGCCCATCACGCCCACGCTGCTGCTGTCCAATCACTCGATTCCCTTCTTCGCGCCTCCATCCATCCATCCCTCCCTCCCTCCCTCCCAATCCAACGCACCGCCTCGCCTCCACCTCGAATCCCACACACAGCGAGCGTCGCATGCACGCGCGAGGAATGCGGTCTGCACGGTGTGCAGCGGCTGCGCGAGGGCGGAGGGAGAGGTCGAGCAATGCGGTGGTGGGGCGGTGGCCGTGGGTGGTGTTTCAGGATGGTTTGAGGTGGGATGGGAGGGGAGGGGATGGGGATTTGGAATCGTTGGACTTGGGACGCATGAGGTGAGGAGGGTGGCTACGCGCTGCTCTACTCTTGGGCCAGAGAGCGGGCGTGAGGAGAAAGCTGAAAAGGGGGGGGGTTCGGACCTGGCGATCCCGCGCGGGAGGGCGGGAGGCGGGATGTGAGCATGTGCATGATGTGCAGTCGAGTCGAGTCGAGTCGAGTGGAGTCGCCGAGTATGGGGGAGGAAGGTGCCTGTCCTCGTGCTCGCGCTTCATATCGACAAAGCTCTCCTGCGCCGCGGGGAGCGGATCATGCCATGGCATGGCGAGAGCTCAAGCGTTTTGAGCCTCACCTGCGCGGGACTCCGACGAACAGCAAGCAAGCAGCGGATACGCCGACGCCGATGTGGAGAGTCGGGATGCTCGTGTTCGTGCTCGCAGCTCAGATCGGATCCTCGGGAAGGGCCAGCTAGCCGGCATCTGATATTCGTCCAGGCACCGACGGACGGCGGCTTCCTCACGGCTCTTGGGAAGGAAGACGCGGTCTCGCTACTTGCTCCGACTTGCAGGAGACAGGCGAGGGCGGGGATCGCGCATCGCCAGTAAGAGTAGCTCGAGCCGTCCGTTTCTGCAAAGTGCTGGTGTGGCCTGGTGATCGCGCAGGTGCGGCGTGGTCCACAGACGGCGAGTGGACGCGGTTCGTACCAGCTACGAATCACGACGATTCCGCGGACGGCCAGGCCCGAGTAGAGCGTTGTGGAGGCGCGATGGTTTATTGCGGTCTGCGATGAAGAATATGAAGACGTTTGTTTGAGAAACAGCGTTACGCGGCGCGAGGGGTAGAGGGCGGTGGGAGGAGCTCGGAGCATGTCTGATTAATGGTTATCACGGTGCATCGTGCTGCCTCGCTGTGGGCATTTTCAGGGGTGTTATGGAGAGAGAGAGGTAGGTGAGTGTATAGACTTGAGTAAAGTGAGGGAGGGACTGATTTTAAGAGAAGAGGTTGTGCGTGATTCATTCTTTAATAGGCCTAGCAGTATAATCTATGACTGTTGGTATAAGTTATATACTTTGAAACTTACAAAACTTACTTATAGCTACTTCTATGCAAAAGAGGGTAAAGCACTTTTCTAAATACTTTAGTGATTGCATAGAAGTTATAAGCTGCTACCTTGATTATATTTTATAAAGCCCCCCTATCTTGGCTAGATAGTTGAGAATAGCTGTCTTTATACCCTAGCCTTATTTAAGACTATAAACCTTAAGAGCTTACAAAAAGTATAAATAAGAAGAGTCATAAGCCAGTAGAGTTTAGTATATAAACAGCAGGTCAATAATTCTCGCGATATAGCCCCATTTCCGACGCCAATTACTCATCACTCCGTTGCTCCCATTTTCATATCCCATCCTATGTATCCCATTTCCGTTTCCTTTCCATCTCCTCCGCGCCTCAACAAGCCTCACTCTCTCTTCCCCTTCCGCCCCTCCCCCGTCCCATCCCTCCCCACATCAACCTCACTCCCAAGCCCCTCAATCCTAAAATCCACCTCCCCGACCAACTCCCTAACCCCCTCCACCAACCTCTCCAGGTCGTCGCTCACCAAGCTACTCGCAACTTGCATGACCGCATACGCCGCATACCCCGGCTCCTCCACATGTCTCGCATCCAAAAGCCCGCTGTCCAGCTCCTCCAGGCGCCGCGACAGGTGGTACGGCCGCGGCATCTCCATGTACGGCGGCAGCGGCGCGCCGTGCTGCACCGCGAAGCTCACGAGCGACAGCGTCGACGTGACGCCGTGCGACGTCGGCGCGATCGTGTCCAGCAGCGCGCGCAGATCCGCGACCCAGGCCGAGCGGCTCGGGTCGGGACGGCCGGGCTGCGCCTGCGGCTGCGCGCTGAAGCTCTCCGAGGCGAAGGACATCAGGCTCAGGTAGTTCCGGATGCTTGTGAGCCGCGTCACGATGCCCTCGTATGCCCGGCGCGGGAATTTGCCGCCGAAGGAGGGCTCCCATCTCTGCCACTCGGCGTGTTGCTGGACGCTGGGCAGCAGCGCCATCAGCCGGGCGAGAGTCGCGTGGCGGACTTTGAGGAGACGTCCGCCCGGAGAATGCTTGTTGGAGAGGTCGCCTTCGGTTTGTTGGATGCGTGAGCGGATCGTCGAGTGCACCATGCTGTAGTAGTTTGCGAGCAGGAACATTGTGGAACCCAGGTCTTTGCGGACCGACGAGGAGTCGGTCAGCGGATATGGGAAGATTGTCCAGATGAAGGCTATCACAGCGCCGGCAGCGACTGTGGCCAGCCGATACGGGCCGACTTCGTAGATTCTGTCTCTTGTCAGCTGAGTCTTGCATGGTCTGTATTGGGTAATTCACGGATAGAACGGCTGACCGCTGGCCGTGGCGGCTTTGATGCCGATTTTCAAGACCTGCAGCTCGTAGCCGATGATGAGGACTTGGGTCACCATGCACACCAGCCAGACGGCGAGATATGCAGGGAACTTGAAGAAAAAGTACATCTCGATGAAGAGGAAGAGCCAGAGCATGACGATGACGCCGGCTGTCTCTCCGTTGACAATGTACCAGACAGCGAAGGACAGGACCATTGAAAGGGCTGTGCCGACGACGCGACCTACGAAGCCGAAAATGCTTTGGCCTGCTGTCATGCTCATGCTGATGGCGATGATGATCATCGCCCAGACGACTCGCTGCTGTAGAAAGAATTCTCGGCTTTCCTTAAGGAAGGCTACGATGCCGACTGACATTGTTGCACCTGAAAGCATCATCAATTACTGAAAAAGCCGGCTGGAATATATGAACCACTCACATGCTACTCTAAGTCCGAAAGAACTCTCCTCCGATTTAAGAAGCCGTGGTATCTTGCGGACGTGGTTTCCGAATCTCTGCCAAGCATTCACTGCTGGAAGATGCTCAGGATCCTTTCTTGTATTGAAACCCGAGCCCATATACACATTGCTTGCCCGAGATTCCAAAGAGTCTGGTGTAGAGTTATCAGTGTCCCCTGCCGTATGCATGGTCATCAACCACTTCCATATCCTTCGACGTCCTGGGACGATAATGCGATTCTTTTTCATTTTGCCGTCGCTGACTTTGCTTTCGGCAAATGTAACAAGCCTCACGATGGCCACACCTGCTGAGTGCAACTATGCGATGATAATTAGCACTGGTCTCTGCGATTTGTCTAAGCTAGTGGTGTATAATAGAATCGATGATAGAGAACGAATACTTACGAGATGCTCCATGTACAAGATAATATAAAGCTCCTGCTGATCGCGTCTATGTTGGTCTTCATCTGGCATCTCACGCTGTGGAAAGTCGGTTGATTCAATGTCCTCAGTAGAAAGGCCTCTTTTACGAGCCCAGACTCTAACTGTCTCACTTCTACCGGCGTAGAATTCTTCTACCCTCTTTATTAAGACAGCCACAAATCCGATCTCACCTGGTAGCATTTGATCGCCTTTAGCCTCAAGATCCGCAGCGTTCATCGTCTTCTCCGGCTTCGGATTGGGCAACAGTTCCAGTAGGATGCCTGCGTGCAACATGGCCTTGTCCATAGCATCGGAAACGATGGCGAATGGTTCGTGAAGCTGTCCCATAATCTCGTTCCAGATCTTTCGTTCTGTAGCTTTTGCTTCGGCTCCTGGATCTTGCTCCCACGGCTCTCGGGTTCTAACAGCGACGAGATCGTCCGATTCAATCCAACCTCGTTTCTGTGAAATTCTCTCGAAGATGTCCATGATGCTACTCAGTCCAACTCTAAGATGGAGTTAGCATTTTCCAATAGCTAACCAATAGTGGAAGGAAGAATTGGGCTGAGTATGCAAAGACCAAGGAATCCTAACAATTCCTCGGCATCTGGGTCGGGATGAAAATCCGTAGTAATAAAATATTGAAAAGATGGCTTACAATGGGATCAATATTCCCCTAAAGAGACTGACTATCTGGGCAAGATCTCTGCAATCAAGTTTTCCATATGCAAATTCTTGCTTCGCGAAAGGCAAATCACCATTGAGCTTGCCATGCAAAGCCGTCAGGCTTGCAATGGCACCTTTCAGAGCTTTGGACTCTGGCGAAGCATGGGGATGTATAATCCTAGGGTTAGTTCCAGCGTCTTCCTCTTCCCCCTCAATGATATCGCTGAACATGTCTGTCCTCTCGAGACTCTCCAAATACAGTCTCTGAGATTTGACAGCGCTTTGGATACCCATAATATAGCCACTCATCTCTTTGAAGACCACTGTACGAGAAGACACCGGGAAAACAAAGAGCGAGACTCCAGCACTCAAAGCAAAGGCGGTAAAGAAGACTTTTAGAAGCAGTTTGACAAACGATTCACATTCGGCCGTGGTTCCAAAGCTTGGCGCATAGGTATATGCCACATTCGTAAAGATGCTGTACATAATCACTGGAAGCTGAAGTGTTGGAAACTTCGCTCTCATGACGTTGGCGAAATAGATGTTGAAGAATAGCCAGATGCCACAAACAGCCGCCTGTGAAGAATTATACAGCATCGTGCTCCCTGGAGGAGTGGTGTGGAGTCTGGCTTGGACGCCACTCCAGGTCCCAAGCATCGCGATTGCTGAGCCAATTGCTATGGCGATCATGTTGAGCAGCAGTGTTCGGAGGAACTTGGCTCGTGGCAGGATGCACAAGCTGAGAATGGAGATGCTAAGCAGGGCAAAGCCCGATCAGTCAAGGCCAAAAGACGAGGAGGCTTAACATACATAGGAACAAGATATCCCAGGGTCTTGAATGTTCGCGCAACGGGATCTGCTTGGTAAATAGCTATGGAAATGGTTGGAGGCAGGCTGCCCTTGAACATCAGGGCGACAGTCGGAACATCCAGACCGATCTTGTCCCACCAGATCTTCCATCTTGCAGGTTTCGGCTTCGGCTTCGACTTCTCTGGCTGATCATTGGCATCTCTTGTTGCATTGGTATTCTGGCGAGTAGAAAAACCTCCGGCCTCTGCGTCGCTTCCAGCAGCATTGCTGTCACTGACTGGAGCGGGACCGCTGATAGTCGAGGTGTCTTCGACGACCATTTTACAGAGAACTCACGATACACGGGGAGACGAAGAACGACAATAAAATCATTGATATGCTTTCTAGCTTCCACATGATACGAGGAATTGGGCCACTGTAGCGTTTGTAACCAAAATCACAATGAAGGCCACAATGAAAGGCACAATGAAAGGCACAATAAAAATGCACAATATTAATGATTAAGCCAGAAGATATCAGAGGAAAGTCATCGTCTACCTTGATATCCGTACTCCGAACATGACGTAGCGTTGTTGACGTGAATGTACGCCGAGAAATGTTTAGGTCGTGATGTGCTGTGCATAGGTAGTTACGTAAGCATATTCATGTTGTGCGAAGAGTGCACAAAAAGATTATGTAAGATGCTCAGAGAGCACGTGAGGAGTGAATGAAGTGAATGAAGTGAATGAAGTGAATGAAAGGAATGAAAGGAATGAAATCAAAGCATCGAATCACATGACTAAAGGAGTGAATTGAAAGCGAATGAAATTAAAGCGTTGAATCACATGACTAATGGAGTGAACGAAAGGAATGAAAGAAATGAAATCAAAGCGTCGAATCACATGACTAAAGGTGAGAATGAAAGGAATGAAAGGAATGGAAAAAATGAAAATCAAAGCATCGAATCACATGATTGGCCCCAATAGATAGTATTAGCATTATTCTCGAATTCTCGAAATTCTCGAATTCTGGCAAGTGGCAACGGATCCGCAAGGGCGGAGTTGGCTTGCGTGGCCGCCACCGCCGCCACGCTATTGCATACATCGTGCTTGCGTGTGTACGAAGTAGCCCATCAAGTAGCTATGTACATATTATGTACAGAATATGCATGCAGTGATGGCTATGTATCGCTATGGCTATGTAATATCGGGCCGGCCATGCGGCGAGATGAACCAGCCAATCGAGATTGGTTCAATCGAGATTTGTTCGTATTCTGTCTCGCTCGTCAACAGTGAGTGAGTGAGTGAGTGAGTGAGTGAGTGAGTGAGTGGGTGAGTGGGTGCACACTCTGGAGTAATTTGGCAGAGCGCGTAGAGACAGTCATTATTTGGCTGGCCCCTGAACCACTTCGAAAATCTTGGGATCCAGGATTCTGAGGCACCACGCCTCAGGGCCGCATATGTACATACATACATATGTCTCACAATGCACAGCTCCTTGATTGAGCTTTCCATGACTGCAGTGTAAAATCCCATCTGCGAGGAGGCTGACAGCCTGACACTGTGTCTGTCCGTCTCTCAAACAGGCTGACAGGCTGTACGATGGCACGGTCTAGCATGATAGCAGTATCCCTTGTAACCAGCGCTACATGAGCTTTGCATCACTCTAAAACCTTAAAAGTCCTTCTTTTTTATGCTTCAAGTACGCCGTTGCCGTGTCCGTAGAGACAATTGTATCCTGATTCCTATGGAGGATTCAGCGACGAAGAGGCCTTGCCTTGTATTCTTGCCCTTGGAGGCTGCCTTAACCTAAGATAAAGTCAGTCAATTAAAAAGCTCTCGTTATTAGCATTGTATAGAGTAGAGGCCGAGTTGTTTGTCGGCGATACGACCGAGTCCTCGCAAAGGATCCTTGCCTCTCATTTTTACTCGTTGCAGCCTTCTCATGCTCCATGCTTACGTAAGCTCGTGTTGTGAGAAGAAAAGAACGAGTCAGCTTCCATTCTTGGTTATTGTATTGCTGTGAAAATAGATAATAGATGTCTGATACGGAGGCATTTGACGTTGACGATACTGACATTAATATTGTACTCCGTAGACTTTGCAGCGTCGACTATGTGTCGAGTAGTGAAGTTGTCGAGTAGTGAAGTTGTCAAGTCGTCAAGTTGCCAAGTTGTCAAAGTTGTCGATCGATCGTTGACAGACAGGGGCACCCGAGCATCCCCCCTCTATCTCCCCACACTATTCGAGACGGCCTTCACAGAGTCCTCGACCACTTCATGCACCATTCATGCACACCATTCATCCAGCCATTGCGGAAGCATTGTCCATTATTATTGCTGGCTTTATCGCTAGTCAAATATTCTATTACTCTATTACTCTATTCTACATGTACGTTTACTTTGTACACGTTTTTCATACTCTATGCTATTACATATACATGTACCTATACCTATACCCATACCCATAGCATGCTCAGAGACTCAACCCGACAGTCCACTTGACATAGGTACATACTTAGGTACAAAGCCCCATTGCTCAATCAATGTGGAGACCGATGTCAATGTCACGACTTGGCACGAAATACCTTGGTCCACGTCCCCCAAGCGCCAACTACTAGCCACAGCCACGTTCCAGAAAACTACTTGTGCATTTACATACAACACGCGGGAGAGAGCCACTTCATTCCAAAGAGAAAGGCCAATGTTGACGACAGACGATATACACTCTTCCATATATATCCTCGGCGCCTTTCACCCGCAAGGCCAACCCAACCAACGACTGCGACTGGATTTATCGATCGATCAAGCGCATCATCGTTGCGGCTGGCCATACTCGCAGTCTGCAGATGATTCTACGTGGGTCGTAGGCAAATTGGACCAGTGAACGATCCTGCGCGAAGCATGAGCACCGGAGCAGAGAAGTCAGACGCGAATGCGAATGCGACATCTGCCAACGCGAATGCGACATCTGCCAACGACGGTAATGGCCGAAGGAACATTTCGATAAGCACACGAGGCCTCAATGGCCAGGGAACCTCGATGCAGAGGAGTTCTTCTCCTCTCAGCAGCCTGCCGAGGAATCCATTATCCAACGCAAATAGCGCGCCTTTCCCACCACCAATATCACCAGGATTATCGCCAATATCTCCTACCGGCCGTGATCGCGGATACTCGTTGAGACGTGCGCTATTTACCAAGGCTGTTGCGTCACCGTCTGACACAAAGGGTATTGAGCTGGTGGCCGCTGGTCCTTCACGACCGCCGCAAGATGGCTATCCATTTCCACACACAGAAGTACCAAGCGAAAAGAAAGCTGGGACTAGTGTCACAATTACGGCGGCGTCCTCAGCAGAGCAGCTTCCTCCGAGGCCAGCTTCGAAGAAGAAGAATATAGCAGACTCGGTACTGAATTGCTCGCAATGGCTTCGTCGACAGACAAAGAATGGGCTGGTTGCAAAGATCGAGACGACAGCAAAGAAGACATATAAAGAATTGACGAAGCGAATACTGCGGATCCAAGAGATTCCTCCAAGCAAGGACGGCCGACATATTTATTTGGATCCGTCACGGAGACGGCGTTGCGTAGACGAGAGAACAAGCAGAGATTATATCGGGAATTCTATCCGATCCTCGAGATATACGGTATGGAATTTCTTGCCTCGCCAGCTTCTGTTCCAATTCGGAAAGATTGCGAACTTTTACTTCCTGGTCATCTCAATCTTGCAAATGATCCCGGGCCTAAGTACAACTGGCACATACACAACGATTGTCCCGCTGCTTTGCTTCATTGCTCTTAGTATGGCCAAGGAGGGGTACGATGATATTCGCCGTTATAAACTTGATAAGGCTGAGAACCGAAGAAAGACACTTGTCTTGAAATTCAATTCTAGTCCTCCATCGTCTGACGGCATGGGCGAGGACGAACATCACTGGACCAGCACGCCGTGGGAGGACGTCAAAGTTGGCAGTATTGTCAAGCTGAACAGAGATGATGCGGTTCCTGCAGATATTGTATTACTTCATTCTGATGGGCTGAACAATATCGCCTATATTGAGACTATGGCCCTCGATGGAGAGACAAATCTCAAAGCCAAGCAACCTTCGCCGCTTGTTGCAAAGCGATGTCATGATGTGGATGGCATGGCCGAGTGTGATGCCCTCTTCGTCGTTGAGGATCCAAATACCGACTTGTATAACTTTGATGGCCGAGTCACAGTTGACGGCGAGACACTACCACTCACCTCCAGCGAGATTGTCTATCGTGGCAGCATCCTCCGCAACACCAATGTCGCTATTGGAATCGTTGTCAATACTGGAGAAGAATGCAAGATCCGAATGAATGCCAACAAGAATCCGCGAACCAAGGCGCCTACCATGCAGAAAGTCGTCAATAAGGTCGTCATTATTGTGGTCTTCTTCGTCCTTGCTCTGGCGATCATATGTACCATTGCCTACCAGGTATGGTCGAAGAAGGTGGAATCTAAGTCATGGTATATACGGAAAGCTAGGGTACCTTCAGGACACATCCTATCCAGTTTTATCATCATGTTCAATACCATGATCCCTCTCTCGCTGTATGTGAGTTTGGAAATCATTAAGCTGGGCCAGCTGTTGCTCATGCATGATGTTGACATGTACGATCCAATCTCTGATACGCCAATGGAAGCACACACTACGACCATCAACGAGGAATTAGGACAAGTTAGCTATATCTTCTCTGACAAGACGGGAACCCTAACCGACAATGTCATGCGATTCCGAAAGATGAGCGTAGCTGGCGTTGCTTGGCTGCATGATTTCGACCTTCGACGGGAAGCTGAACGATCTGCCTTGGCAGGTCTTAAGGCTGGCAAAGGGAAGGAAAATATGAAGAAATCGAGAAGATCCGATTCTACTCATTTCACTGCGGACTATTCCATGAACTCAGAGGCTGAATATGATGATGCTGGTAGCTTCAGCTCTCGATGGCACTCCTCAGCACGGCCTGCAAAGGGACAACCAGAGTTGAGAACTCAACAGCTGTTGGAGTATCTGAGTCACAAGCCGCACGGCGTATTTGCCCGAAAAGCTCGATTCTTCCTATTGTCACTGGCACTTTGCCATACATGTCTGCCTGAAATTCAGGAAGACGGCACCATCGATTTCCAAGCCGCGTCGCCTGATGAGCTTGCTCTTGTACGAGCTGCTCAGGACCTTGGCTACATGGTCATCGATAGAGCCGCTCAGACAATTACGCTTAGGACCCGTCCCAATGGATCCAGCGGCCCTGAATCGGTCGATGTTTATACTGTTTTAGACGTAATTGAATTCAGTAGTAAGCGGAAGCGGATGTCGATTATTGTGCGATTTCCAGATGGTCGTCGCTGCATTTTCTGCAAGGGCGCCGATTCAGTTGTCATGACGCGCTTGAAGCTTTCTCATCTTGCTACGCAAAAGAAAACCGAGGTCGAGCGGAGAACCAGCATGAGAAAGAGTATGGAAGCTGAAGAGGCTCTAAGGCGGAGAAGCGAGGCATATAACGGTAGTCCGAGGAACAGCATGAGCATTGATCTTGCCCGAACTAGTCTTGGCGCTATACCCAGGAAAAGTTCCGTCAGCAACAGATTCCGCCCTCTTCGTGACGAGGTTAAATCCTGGCTGCAAGAGCGTGAGACGGACGTAGATCGAAAGTCTGTCGACAACCCGGGTGCATATGTCTCTCCAAGAGCGTCTATCCAGCTAGCTCGGAAATCCTTCGCTTCTGTGATCACAGATGACGAAGATTACTTCGAGAGCATGGTTGATGAATCGCTCGCAGTTAATGAGACGGCAGTATTTGAACGCTGCTTCCAACACATTGATGATTTCGCAACCGAGGGTCTGCGAACATTGCTCTATGGCTATAAATTCATTGATGAGCAGGACTACAATGGATGGAAGGAGGTCTATCATGATGCGACCACAAGTCTCGTCAACCGACAAGAGTTGATCGAGGAAGCTGCTGAATTAATCGAGCAAGATTTCGAGCTTGCAGGCGCCACTGCCATCGAGGACAAGCTGCAGAAAGGAGTGCCGGAGACGATTGACAAGCTTCGAAGAGCAAACATCAAAATGTGGATGCTCACTGGCGACAAGCGTGAGACGGCCATCAACATTGGACACTCCTGCCGCCTCATCAAGGACTATTCCAAGACAATAATCCTCGATATTTCACTAGGTACCGTGAAACAGCTAATGGCAACCTCGCTACTGGAAATTGGCAATGGCTCTGTTGCTCACTCTGTCGTTGTCGTTGATGGCCAGACACTCAGCGATCTTGAGGCCAACGAGACTCTGTCTCAGCTCTTCTTTAGTCTCGCTGTCCTGGCTGACTCCGTCATCTGCTGCCGTGCTTCGCCGTCTCAGAAAGCACTATTGGTCAAGAAGATCCGACAACGTGTCAATGGGTCCGTCACTCTTGCTATTGGTGATGGTGCCAATGATATCGCTATGATTCAGGAAGCACATGTTGGTATCGGTATCACAGGTAAAGAAGGCTTACAAGCCGCGCGTATCTCCGACTACTCGATTGCGCAGTTCCGATTCCTTCAGAAACTGCTGCTTGTGCATGGACGCTGGAACTATGTGCGTACTGGAAAGTACGTGCTGGGCACATTCTGGAAGGAAATGCTCTTTTATCTTACCCAAGCACTGTACCAACGCTGGAATGGATACTCCGGCACTTCCTTCTACGAGTCGTGGAGTTTGAGTATGTTCAACACGCTGTTTACTTCGCTTCCTGTCATCTTCTTGGGTATTTTGGAGCAGGATCTCAGCGCAGCTACTCTGCTGGCCGTGCCGGAATTGTATTCACAAGGTCAACGCAACGAAGCATTCAACATACCAAAGTACTTTGGATGGATGTTTATGGCTACATCAGAAGCGATGATTGTGTACTTCATGCTGGTCAGTCTATATGCATGGCCAGCGCTGGGACGAGGAAACGGCATCTTTGCGATTGGGGAACTTGGATTTACGGTTTGTGTGGTTATGATCAACACGAAGCTTCTGTAAGTTTATGCTTATTCCTTCCTTATTATTTACTTCATTTGCAATGTTAACACAAGATTCACAGTTTCATCGAGAAGCACAATAAGACTATCCTGTCCCTCCTCGCATTTACCATCTCAATCAGCCTATGGGGTCTCTGGAACATTATCCTCTGCTACACCTATTCCGACAAATTCTCGCTCGCCTACAACGTGCGGCACGGCTTCATCCGAGACTTCGGCCGCCTATTATCCTGGTGGCTCACCGGCCTCGCCATCTTCATCGCGTTCCTGATCTTCGAGATCGGGATCGCGAGCGTGCGCAAGGCGTTCTGGCCGACCGACACGGACGTCTTCCAGGAGCTGGAGAAGGATCCGGTGCTCAGACGCAAGTTCGAGGAGTCGTGCGCGGATGTGCTGAGCGCCACTAAGGGAGGTACCGGGCTGGGCCATGGGGAGATGGAGGACGAGGAGCGCATGCGCGAGGAGGAGGTTAGGACGTTGCTGCATACGCGCGAAGGCGACCTTGCGAAGCAGGAGAAGAAGTGGAAGGCGGAGAGGGAGGCGGAAGTGAGCAGCCAGAAGTGGAGAGGCTCGATGGAAGTGCAGAGTCCGAAGACGGCGAGGGTGTCGGTGGAGATGCCTGCTGCGAAGGCGGGGAAGAAGTCGATGGGACAGCGGCGCAGGAGCGAGATGGATGTGGAGATGGTGGTGTTGGAGGAAACGGAGACGGGGAGGTGATGCACGATGCACGTACATGAGAGATGAGGGACGGATGCGAGGATGATAGTACCTGGACAGTCCAGTCTGGTTGTTCTCTTCCTTTTCTTCCTGTGTTTTTTGTTGGATAAGCGGGACATGGATATGGGTATGGATATGGATATGGATATGAATATGGATATGGATACCATGGGTTGGTTGGATAAGGAAGGATGGCATTTTACATGGGTTGCGGGGGTTTGTCTTCTGGGGTAGGCAAGGTTGGATAGCACCCCCGTCGTCGGGACGCAGAGGTGTATATATAGCAGGACGAACAGTACAAAGAGATGTGTAAATCGAATATAAATACCTGTTTGAATCTTTCCCTCCACGAACATTTTGTGTCCTCCCGATATTCTTCGTGCAGAGTTTGTGTGGGTTTCGTACTCGGCACTTCGATAGCATGAGCCCCAGCACTTCAAATCCAAGCAAGAGTCATTCATCCAAGACGCACGCACAGCCCAGCCATGAGATGGAATATTCATTCATTCCTCCCATCCTCGCACCTAACACAGCGAGCGCATTTGCTTTTCCCGAACGCCCAACATTGACCCATCCGATGCCCCCTCCTCTCCCTCCCCTCCTCTCCCCCCCGCTCTACCCCCTCGGCGCGCCCCTCCCACTCGCCCTCGCCCTACTAACCGTGGCCCTCCCCCTCGCCAACCCCACCCCCCGCCCCTTGACCCCCCTCGTCCTAAACATCGGCGCATTCCTGTCTCCGTCAGCCCCGCCCTCCTCCTCCCCCTCCCCTCCGCACTCACCTCAGCATGTCCGGCACGATGAAGAAGCGCACGTGCGACCCCCGGATGTACACCTGGTCCAGGTGGCTGACGCGGCCGTCGCGCGCCGTCACCGTGATGTCCTTCAGCTGCACGTTCATGTTGTCCTCGGCCTCGAGCAGCTTGCCGCGGTACACCTGGCCCGAGGTGATCTCGAGCGTCACGACGTGGCCCTGCGTTGCGCGTCGGCGGTCAGCACGTCTGGCGCGGAGATGGGGAGGGGAGCGCAGGGGAGGGGGAGGCGTACCTGTGCCTCGTTCAGCAGCTTGATGGGGATCCCGATGGTGCTCGTCATGGTGGGTGTGGTGGGAGGTGTGTCGAGTGGTGGGGAGGATGTGTAGAAGAGGATTTGTGGTGGCGCGGGATAGGATGGATGGTGCTGGTGGTGGTGCTGGTGCTGGTGCAAAGGTAGGATTGAGGCTGATGTTCGAGTGAGGTGCACCGCGATGCGATGGAGCTTGAAGTTATCGGCGCTAGTGCCCTGCCAAAATGCCAATTTGTTCGCGAGGCGCGAGGCGCGAGGCTGCCAAGACCCTTCGTGCGGCCGCCTCCAGCCTCGTCAAGAATCTCCGAGTTGAGTAAATTTATGGATATATCACTTTTATCTTTCCCCCTTCCACTTCCATCCACTCGTTCTTTATTTATTATATTGCATTATTATTATCCCGCCGTCTTCAGCATTTCCATCCCCAGCGACTTATACCCACGTTGTCCCAAGTACCTCTACAGTCTACACCAATGCTCGATCTCCGCACCTTCAACCTCTCCGGCACCCTCGCCGCCCTGTCCCTCGTCTTCCGCCCCTCGCTGTGTCTCCCGCAGGCCGTCGTGCGCAACTTCAACGAGCTGCCCCTCCCCCTTGGGCGCGCCTTCGAGCATGATCGCCGCTTTGGCAGGGTCAATATCCGCGCCGTCGTGCTGGACAAGGATGATTGCTTTGCGAGGCCGCATGAGAATGAGATAGCGCCTGAATTCAAGGTAGAGTGCGATTTTTGTAACCTGTCAAATTATATTTTCTTTGATTTTTTGGGGGGAGGGGGGAGTTGGATGTAGGATTGGATTTGGGCAAAGGAGCAAGATGTCGTGGATCATCGGAGGCAAGGAGATACAAATACTTCCACGTGACATCCTGAGCTCCCCTCCTCCTTTCCCCCATTTTCTCTCCTCCCCCCATCTCTATCCCATAACCCACAAGCTCACCCCAAACCAGGAGCACTTCCAGCGCCTCCGCGCCTTCTATCCACCCCCCGCCATCCTCATCGTCTCCAACACCTCGGGCACCCCGTCCATGGACCCGACGCTCTCCTCCGCCGCCCTCCTCACCGCCAACACCCAGGTCGCGGTGCTCTCGCACAAGAGCAAGAAGCCCGGCTGCGGGCCCGAGATCCTGGCGCACTTCCGCGCGCAGGAGGGGCTCGCGGATCTGCGCCCCGAGGAGGTGGCCGTGGTGGGCGATCGCCTGGCGACCGATGCGGTGATGGCGAATCGGATGGGGAGCTATGGGGTTTGGGTCAGGGAGGGGGTCGTGGAGAGGCAGCGGAAGAGCGTGTTTGCGAGATGGGAGGGCGGGCTGTATGAGTGGCTGGTGAGGAGGGGGGTGAGGTGTCCGGTGCCGAGGGGGAGGGAGGGGGAGAAGAGTCCTTTTGAGTGAGGATGGGGTGCATGGGCAATGGAAATAAATCCAGGATAGGGGATGCGGAATTGGAGGCGTGCGGATCCTAGTTCCACTAGTGGAGCGGGATGGTGCGGAAACTCTGCTTGAACGGCATGGAGAGAGAAGCAGAGAGAGGCTTGGAAGGAAAACATTGATAAGACTCACCCCCCGACGGCGTCCAGAAGCCTTGATGACCGTTATACCAGCAGGCGAGGAGTCCGCTGGATCACAACGCTGTATAACAATGTACTATTTACATATATAAATGTATAACACCTCACCATCTAATCGGCGGCACTGACCGCTGTCCCAAACCCAAATTCTTTGCACACATAAGTCGCCCTGGGGCTAATTATACGTTATCTCCGGCACACTCAATCCAATCCACAAGCTACATATTGTTCAACACCAGACCAGAGTCCGGTGATGGAGGTTCTTGCCAAGAACGCGCGCGAGATCCGTCATTGCGAGAATGTGTCTGCTCGAGCTGGGTCCGTCGTGCAGGTCTCCGATGGCTCTGTTTTGCAAACTACACGTTTCCCTGTTTGGTCCGGGATTGCTTATGCCAGGACCGAGGGGTGAGATGCAAGTAGGTGTGGGTGGATGCGGAAATCTAATCCCGCGAAGGGTTGTTTAGGTGAGATTTCTAAGTCATACTCGAAGGAGTTGGTGATAAAGGGTAAAAGTTATTCGAATCTAATTCAAATTGCTTTTACGCCTTCAAAAAACCCCTTTCTCACCTCCTTCAATCCCCTCACCATCTCCCGCTCCTCCTGCTCCGCTATCGCTTTCCTCCGCGTTCTCATTTCCTCCTCTAGCTCTCGAATCCACGCTCTTATCTCCTCATCCATCTTCTTCCTACACGCTTTCACCTGCTCCTTCGCAGTCTTTATTTCTTTCAGCTTCTCCATCTCTTTTACCCATAGTTTCTTCCTCCATTCTTTCTCCCCCTTCTCCGTTCCTCTCTTCCACGCTTTCACAGAAGGTGCCATCTGATCTGATGTATCAGGATAGCTGGCAAGACAGACGAAGATGGACAGTCAGCGCCACGAGAATCGTGAGAATGTCGGATAATTAAGAAGGGGAATGAAATTATGAAAGACGAGAAAAGCGATTAATAAAAGTTGACGATTCTGAATTAGACTCGCTACTCTTTTACCTTCAAACGGGCACGAGGGCAACGAGTCAATCATTAGTTAGAATGGCAATCCTACTAATGATAATGTCATTATATAACCTCCCCTCAAACGAACCTTCTTTCAGTGCGCTAATATCCACGAGATATTAAACATCAAGAATAGGGCCATAGACAGGTTTGCAGGCGACGTCTCATTCAAAATCTCCCAACTCCAAACTCCAAACTCCAAGTAAAGATATACATCCACGCCAGCCAGCAATTCTAAAAATCCTTTCCCTCCCCATGCGCCTCCTCCATCCCAGCCCCCACCTATTCCATCGCAAACTCCTTCAAAAATCCCCTTCCCACGTTCTAGCCGCCTCAAACACCCTCTGCCTCCTCTCGCCCTCTCGCTCCTCCCACATCGACACAGCCAACCTCCTAAGCCTCTCCCTGCGGTCCTCCGCCTCGCGTTGAGCGAGCGCAAGCTCAACCTGCCTCGCCACCATCTCATTCCGCTCCTCCCTATCCTCCCGCTCCTCCTCCTCCTTCTCTGTCCTCCACTGCCGCTCCTCCTCCGTAATCTCTACAACCCATCCGCGAAGCCTCTCCTTCCTCTCCTTCGCCGCCTGCATCGCCCGCATGATTTCGACCTGCCGCTCCTCCTCCATACTCTCCTTCCCCCGCATAGCCCAGCCTCGCAGCCTCTCCTTCCTCTCCTTCGCCGCCTGCATCGCGCGCATGATTTCGACCTGCCGCACGATCTCCTCATCTCTCTCGAGCCGCATCTCCTCGCGCTCCTCCTCCCTATCTTCTCTCCGCAACCGCCGGGTCCTCTGCCCCGGCGTCTCCGGCTTCGCGGCGGCGGCGCTGGAGGACCTCGACCCGGCGCAGGAGGCAAGAGCGCCGGCGTCGGTGCAGACGCAGACGAGCGAGCAGGCTGAGGATGTGCAGGACATTGCTGCGCTTGTGGGCTTTGAGTTTGGGGCGTCGGTGACGTGTCTGGTGTGCGTGGGCAGAGGGGTAATGGAGGTATGCGGCGAGAAGCGTCTTGATCTTGGGGTCACCAGTGTATGTGTGCAGATGGGACGAGATGGAGCTGGGTGACTGAGTGCGGCGAGAAGAAGAACAAGGATTCGAAAGAAGAGAAAAAGCTGTCGATAATAAGACCGAGGATTCTGAAGTCGACTCACTGCACCCTTGCCCGTACTCACCTGTCCGCGCAGGGTCGGAATGGCAATCTCCTAATGACACTGTCACCAGATAGCCTTCGACTAAACCAACCTTCTTTCGCTGCCCGAGCACCAGCAGCACCAACCATATGACGAGACCCTAGCCATTAGAAGAGACAGAACGGCAAGCGACAAAGGCCATGTCTAGAAAGGTGCAGGCAGGTGGCCATTTTGTGCATTGCCTGATTGAAGTAGAGAAGGTCGAGTAGGGCTCTAGATACAGGCCGCGTAGGTGAATAATCGTCGGTGAATTATGAACTTCTACCAACCCCAAACTAAAGGAATGCAAGCCAGCTCCCAAAATCCTTTCTTTACGCGTGTCGCATTCCGTACTCCCCCAAAACCCCTTTTCCCACCTGCCTAACCATCTCCTTAATCCCCTCATCTTCTCCACATCCCTCTCTCTCCTCTCTCCCCTCTTTCCGCTCCTCTATCACTACCCCCTCTCTCCTCTATACTCTCATCTCCTCCGGCATCATCTCCCACCCACACCCTCACCCCCCATCCATCTCCCTCCTCCACGCACCCATCTGCCTCCTCATAACCATCTTGTTAACTTTTAGCACCCCGTCCATCCCTCTCCCCTCTCCCCTCTCTTCCCCAACCCACCCCCAAGCTCCGAACCCGCCACTCCTCCTCCTCCCCCTCCTTCTCCTTCTCCTCAAAATAAAAATAAAAAACGGCCGCGGCGGATCATGAAAACCCACCACCACACCTCCGCACCATCCCCAACCAAGCCAAACCAAACCAACCCTTTACCTCCCCACAGCCTCCCTTCTCCCTTCCTCGCAACGACAACGAGGACGGCAAAGAAACCCATCTCCCGAACAGCCTTTCTCCCGCTGAAGCTGAACGAACCCTCTCGGGCTGCAAGCACAACGACACGTAGATACCCCGCCTGGCCATGTGCACGGCGGAGTGCTCTAAGCAAACATGCATCTCGTCCCATTAATATCTCCCGAAAGACTCCAAGCTAGATGATATGATATACACCCGCGGCACGCCCGCCCCAGCATGCCAGCTCCCAAAAAACCCTTTCTTTCCCCCTATCCTTCCCATCCCCCACCGTGGCATCTCCCCCTACCAAGCCGCCGCGTCCCGATCAAACCTCCCCAACTCCCTCCCCGCATCCTCCACATCCTTCTTCGCCTTCATCCTCATATAGAAGATCGGGCAATCCTTACTGCTACAGATGACCTCACAGTGCATGCTCCCCTGGCACCGCTGACACTGCGTCCACAGCCGCCCAAACCGCACCTCCAGCTCCCCCACCTTCCGCAGCGTCTTCGTGTACAGCTCGCCCACCCTGCCCGCACAGTCCGCGCACGTCGCCCCCCCGCTCTCCTCCTTCCCCACGAGCGGCTTCTTGCACCCCATGCACGTCGCCGTCTTCTTCGCGAACCGCATCAGCCCCCCCACCGACGGCGCCGCGATCGACACCGACCGCGTGTGCGCCCCCGTCAGCAGCGACCGCGCCTTCGTCTCCCCCAGGATCGGCTCGAAGATCCGCCCCAGCGGCTTCGCGAGCTGGTTGTCGAGGTAGTACTTCGTGTCGATCGGCACGTTGTTCTCCAGGACGTAGATCGGGTCTTCGGACCGCTCGAAGTTCTTGGCGCCTGCCGAGCCCTTGATGATCACGTACGCCACGCGGTCGCCGAGAGTGGGCGCCGAGCCGGCGTCGCGCTTCTTCATGCGCTCGGCGAGCTCGACGTGTGCTTGTTTGGCTGTGTAGTCGGATTTGGCGAGCGCTTTGGTGATGACGAGTTTGGCCATGTCGATTTTGTTCTGGAGGAGGTCGGAGATGGTGTCTTTGACGTAGCTAGGGATTGTTAGATGGGGAAATACAGATACTCGTGATGTGACTTACTCTTGTGCACCTTGGACATCTTGGTCGATGAGAATCATCCGAAGTACTGTCTCGATGACGTTCTGCACCAACCGGCAGTTATCTCTTCTGACCGTCTCGATACCTTTCGTGTCCATCTTATCGTACTTGTCCGGATTCGTCCAGTATAAACCGGCATATCTCTTCTTATTGATGAGGAGATATGGGAAATATACCTTTTCGAACTCCAACTTGATGGGCTTGATGAACTTCGAGGAAACATATTGTGCTGCCTCTTCGCCCAATTTCATCGCCTCAGCCAAATCCTTCGTGCCGAACTTCACCATTACGGAATCGGTATCACCATAGATGACTTGCGCATCGTGGGAATATCCGTTCGCAAGGGTATATTTTGCCTCCACCTCTTCTTTCGTCTTCTCAATCATTTGACGGCCATAACTCGTGGTACTACTAGCAATCTCCAGACATGGTAGCTTTCCAACAGTAGCACCAGTAAGACCATAAACGGAGTTGGCACTAATCTTCAACGCCAACTGTCGACCGTTGAGCACAGCCTTCTTGAATGGATCAGTCTCCACGGCCAACTCTCTCTTCGCTTGCTTTCTTGCAGTGAGCAATTCTTCGAGAATCTGCGCCAGAAGCCCTTTCCGAAGCTTTGCTGTGCAGAACATGTCGCCGTTCGGAGTAACAATATAGTCTTCATCCTTCTTCAGCCCAAGCTTCTCGACGCTGGCTTTGTTCAGCAAAGTAGTATAGCAGAGATTATGTGCCTGAATAATACTCGGATACAAAGAGGCAAAATCAAGAGTCGCAATTGGGACATCATAATATCCTCTTGTCGGCTCGATGACAGTCGCACCCTCATACTGCTCGCCTGAGGAATCTGTCCGAAAGTTTGGAATGACTAGCTTCTGCTCAAGGGCCTTTCTGAAGAGTTGACTGACGAACTTGACTTGTTGTCCACGGGAGAGGAGGAAATTGAATGGAACGCCTGTGACTCTAGCCATCTCGGTATAGTTTTCGAGACATGAGAGCTTATCCAGAAGTCGCTGTGGCAGGTAGGCATCCTTGAGGCAGTATACTGCCAATCTTCGTCGCGATTCAGGGGTTCCGTTGAACAATTCTGTGATCATGGTATGATGCACATCTTCCTTTTGCTCTCCAAGGAATTGAGCACATACGGAGTTAAGGGTATAACTGCGAAGTTGATGATCTCTTTGTACAAGCTGTAGAAGATCTAATTGAAGACGTCCGTTGGTGTTGGTGGCTTTCGTATCTCGATTTCCCATCTGCTTACTCGAGAAGTTTGTCTCTTTGGCGACGGAATGTACACTGGGAAGGCGGGACCACTTGTCAAATCCGGCAACCTTGAGATGCTTAGCTCGATCGAGAAGATATGGAAAGTCGAAATTGGCTATGTTGTAACCAATAATGATGTCGGGATCGACCTTTTCGAGAAAATCGCGCCATGCCATGAGCATCTTCTCTTCCTTCGCAAACTCAAAGATCTGAGTATTGACAATAAGACTCGTAGTATCGAGGCAAAAGACGTTCCGGACGAATGGTTTCTTTTCACCGTATCTAGTAACCACGTTCGCGATTTGGATGACAGGATCGCTGTTTGGTTCTGGAAAGATACCTTTCCGACCTGCACACTCAATATCGAAGGAAAGTATGCGTAGAGGGGCCATCTTCGACCACTCTCCTTCTGGCTTGTGAGCAATAAGATCCCTATAGCTAACCTCTGCCTCGATTTGGCAATTGGATTGCCGTTCATTTTCATTGATGAGCTTGTATGATTTCGTAGGAACCTCCACCCAAGACATGCCAGCCAGTTTCGTGTCAACCATAAATCGTAAGACGTATTGGATGCTATCGAACGTCATAACGGTTCCATCAACTCCCTTCCACATCCCTTTCCAGTTCGCATTGCCACTTTCGATTGTTGTGCGGACCTTGTTGATAAATTTTGGATCCGTGACTGTGATCTTGAGATATGGGCTCTGCTGATTGCCCTGGAAACCGTATAGGTTCTCCCTCAGTACCATCTGGACTGAATGGATAGCTGGCTGATGTTGTGATATCTGACTCTCGAGATATATTTTGAATCCTTCGCAATCGTTTCTCCCGAATGATACGGGCGCCGCCACGTACAAGTAGTGGAGGAAGTCGGTGACATGGAGCATCACGGAATGGCCAGTCTGTACGCCTCATTAGTGAAGGTACTTCAAGAAGAGATGTGAAGACACGAACCTCTGTAACACCAAACAGCTTGACTGTCGCCTTGCCACCATGAAGAGTGCCCTCTTCGGCTTCTATTTGCTGGAATATCAGATTGTCCGTGTGCGAATTGTAGTCTGCCAGACTCGGTCTGTCCCATTGCTGATCCTTCTCCGAGTTCTTGTTCTTCAGCCCGGTCATATCCTGCGTCAACTTCTCCAGCACCTCCGACTCGAAGTGGCTGGGCTGACTCGAGCCAACCTTGCCCTTGGGTCCGTTCTGTGAGGACTTGAACCTCGCCGCTGGGGCTTCGATAGATTCGAGCTTGCGTTTCTTCATTGTGACGGGGGAGGAATCGATGTTGCGGCGAGCACTCGAAGCCTCTCCGAAGACTCGCTTCTGGGGTAATAGTGAGGAGGTCATGGTTGAGAATCGAAGCTGTGGTGTTGTGTTGAGTACTATGTGAGTGGGAAGGATGTCATTTCTGGCAGTGCGGGAAGTGTTGATGGACATTTCATTTCACGGGCCTTCAATGTCTCAACGCGTCTAACGCGAGAGTGACGCGATTCCCATTAAGAAAGCACGCTTGCCACTTTGGGGTGTAAGTGGCAGTGGTGAGTTGAGGGCACGATCACGTGATTTGAGTGACTGAAGATGCTCGTCCTTTTCTTAGTCACGTGACTAGAGTCGTTGAGAATCCCCTGCTTCCTCTCTTCTTCCTCTTCTTCCTCCTCTTCCTCTTCCTCCCTCCTCCACATCTCCGATATCATCATCGAATAACCTCTTACTTTGTTCTTCTATAGTTCTATTCATGAAAGATGAACTTCGAAGGCTAACTAACTAACTATTTGTCTGGAGAACGGGCATTGATTGATATTGTGGCAAATGTCGTGTCTCTAGCTATGTATAGCTATGAGCATATGTATGTATGTGTAGCTATGCATAGCTATGTACGAAGTATGTATGGAGGAGTATACGTACCTAGTTGGTATGTACGTATACCACGGAATTTCTTCTTTAGCAGAGGTACGTATCGATCCATGTCCATCCATGTTCTCTCTTCAGGGTCCTCCAACGCGCAAGGCTGTTATGTACCTAGATACGTACTACATACATACCTATATATGTACCTATAGTATGTACCTACAGTACAATATGTACCTACATCAGTATGTACCTCCCTACATTCCTGTACCGTCCGTACCTTGAGCTTCGCAGGCCAGTTTCAGCTCTGACAGCCTCAACCCCCCCCCTGTCCTGTTCTCCTGCTCAGGCCTGATCTGGTGCTGTTGCTGCACAGCACAGCACAGCCATCGCATGGGGGCTCTGTTGCTCAGCAATGCACTAATACGAGTACAGGTAACAGAATCCACAACCTCTCCTCTTCACCTCCACTGCGACACGCAATCAATGAATCCCGTTATTCTCCATCAGCCTCACTCCTTCGCACCTGAATCTAATTTTTCTTTCTTCTTTCTTCTTTCTTCTTTCTTCTCTCTCCTCTCTCCGCTCTATCATTCCCATTTCCCCTCTACACAACTACAACCTCATATCCCTTTCACGAACTGATGAGTTTGTTGCGTCTTCGCCCTTTATCCGCCCTTGACTGATTCCCGCCCGCAGCGTTTCCTCAAGCTTAAATTGCCCTCGAGCGTCTCGGACCTACGGACGACACCTGTCAGCACGGCGCTGTTGACTTTCTTCTCTCGACCTCCCCTCATCTCGCCTTCGCTCTCTCCCTCGAGAGCACATCACAATGGCATACAGCAACCACCCCAACACTGGCGCCCAGAACCAACCCTACTACAGCCCCCCCTCCTACGACCGCGAACTCCCAAGGCTACCCTCCTACTCCCCCCAGCCCGGCCAACCCATCGTGCCTCAACCCTCGAGCTCACCCTTCGTCGGCCCCTTCGATGACCACGTCTATCCTGCCGCGAGCCGCAACCCCAGCCCCAGTCTCGGCGAGAACACGGCGTACTATGGCCAGGGCGGCGGCGGCAGACCGCAGGACTCGTCCAACGACTTCCGCGACACCATACCCCTGCGCGACCAGATGAACAAGACCGATTCCTCGACAGACCACGTCTACGATATCGAGACGGACGGGCGGAAGAAGAGCAGAGGCTTCGGCAGATTCTCCTTCGGCCGCAGCGGCGAGAGGACGGCGTGGGTCGTCTGGATCCTCACCACCATCCAAGTCGCCGTCTTCATCGCCGAGCTCGTCAAATGCGGTATGTCCCTTTCCCTCCCCAGCTATCTACCCTAGGCTCCAAGCCATGACTCTCACTAACACGCCCAGGTCAACAAACCGGCATCCCCATCCAAACCAAACCGACCTTCAACCCCATGATTGGGCCCTCGCAATACATCATCATCAACATGGGCTCACGCTACGGGCCCTGCATGCACAACATGACCGGCATCCAAGACACGACCACGGAGATCTTCTGGCCCTGCCCCAACAGCACCACCTCCTCCACGGCCTCCCCCTCGAACCACTGCACCCTCTCGGAGCTCTGCGGCTTCGGCGGCGTCCCCGAGCCCCCCCAACCCGGCGCCCCGAACCAATGGTACCGCTTCATCCTCCCCATGTTCCTGCACGTCGGCGTCATCCACATCGCCTTCAACATGCTCCTGCAAGTCACCCTCGGCCGCGACATGGAGAAGTCCATCGGCCCCATCCGCTTCCTCCTCGTCTACCTCAGCGCTGGCATCTTCGGCTTCGTCCTCGGCGGCAACTTCGCCGCCTCCGGCGTCTCCTCGGCCGGCGCGTCGGGCGCCCTCTTCGGCGTCATCGCACTCACCCTGCTCGACCTGCTCTACACCTGGTCCGAGCGCCCCAGCCCCGTCAAGGACCTGCTGTTCATCCTCCTCGACATCGTCATCTCCTTCGTCCTGGGTCTGCTGCCCGGCCTCGACAACTTCTCGCACATCGGCGGCTTCGTGATGGGCGTCGTGCTCGGGATCTGCATCCTGCACTCGCCGCCGTCGCTGCGCCGCCGCATCGGCGCCGACGACCCGCCGTACCAGTCCGTCGCGGGCGGCGCGGCGGGCGGCGCCAGCGGCGTGGTGCGCTTCGCCAAGGCGCCGCTGGGCTTCTTCAAGGGGCGCAAGGCGGCGTGGTGGGCGTGGTGGCTGCTGCGCGTCGCGGCGCTGATCCTGGTGCTGGTGCTGTTCATCGTGCTGCTGAACAACTTCTACGTCTACCGCAAGACGTGCGGGTGGTGCAAGTATCTGAGTTGTCTGGTGAGTCTTTCTGCCCATCCCTTCCCCTTTGTCGGCGGCCCTCCTGCTGCGGCAGGGGGAAATAGAAGAGAGGAAAGCGGAGCTAACGCCCGACAGCCCGTCAACGGCTGGTGCGAGATCGGGGACCTGTCGTTCTCGAACACCACGACATCCTCGAAGCGCAGCGCCGAGGCGCTGTTCGAGATGTGGCGCGTCGTGTAGATTCGCACGCTATACCCACCATTATGCTTTCCAGCGCTCGTTATTTTTATGTTTTTTTTTCTTTTCCTTTCTGGTTTTGGGAGTGGGAGTGGCTTTAGGTTCGAGGAAGCGTACGGACGCCCGCACGAGAGTGATGGCAGAGAAGCGGCTGGGACTGGGACTTGCTGGGGTTTAATGGGCGTTGCGTTGCGTTGCGTTGCATAGCGATGGCGTTTTTACATTTTGTCTTTCGGCGGCGGCGGCGGTGGTGGTGGTGGTGGTGGTGCGTGCGATTCGATTCCTGGGAGTGCATATCACGTAAAAGTGCAGGTTCGGGACTGGCAGGATCGGAGAGAGATGGATAGATGGATAGATGGATAGATGGTGCAGTGCGCAGATACATTGCAGACCCAAGGCCCAACCCTCGAGACCCTTCCTCGTGCTGTGCTGTGCATGTAACCAATTAACCTGTTATTATCTCCTCGTTGTATGGAGAGAGAGAGAGAGGAGACTATTCACGACGCAGATATTGCTGGAGCTGTGAAATGAAATGAACTAACCAACTAACTAAGTGTGGCGTGTACGCATGTTATGCGATCTCGATGTACTTGCGTACATACATACATCCATCCCCCTTTCTCTCCCCGCCCTCCCATCATCACAATCACGATCACACGATCACAATCCACAAAGAGCAACTCTTCCACAATCCAATCCACAATCCACAATCCGTCTATTTCTATCCCATCTATCTACCAATCTCCCATCTATCTACAATCTACATCTCCCATCCGATCCATCTCCAATTCCACTTCCAATTCCAATCCCACATCACCCCTCCCTTCCTTCCTTCTCTCACTCAACTCACTCACTCAACTCACTAACTCCAATCTCGGCGCTGCTGACCGCTCCCACTTTTCATCTCTCTGTCTATCTGTCTGCCTCTCTCCTCTCCATCTCAAGTACACATTAACCACCACCACCTCCACCTCATTCACACACGCATCCGTACAAAAAAAAACATCAAATCCTCATTATTTCCTCCTTCTTCGCCCTTCCTTGGCCTTCCTCTCCATTCCTCTCCTCGCAATTTCCTCGTATACGATCACAAGACCAGCCAGCAGCCAGCAGCGCCACGGAGTCCGACGCCGGGAGATGTGAAGCTCGAGAATCTTCCTGTGCGATGCCGTGCCGTGCGTGCAGTGCAGGCAGATACCAGTGTCCAAGTCGGACCCAAGAAACACCCGCTGCTTTGACGACATGACACCCCCGACAACGACAACGACAATGACAACAACAACAATAAAAATCCATCCCAATACGGGACTCACGCCCACTTCCCCAACACCGCCATGAGCCCCGCACCGAGACACATGCACCCGAACGCGCCCAGCATCATGCGCATACTACCCTGTCTCATCTCCTGATTAAACATAAACTCGTGCGCCATCAGCTCCACCAGACCCGTGTAGATCAGGATCCCCGCCGAGATGCTGTCGAACACGCCGTTCACGATCAGCGTCTTCTGGTCGCCCGGGCTGAACGACTGGCGCACCCCGAGCCCGATCGCGATCGCAATCGGCGTCGTCACCCCGTACGCCGCCGCCAGCACCCAGGGCATCCACGTCTTACCCTCCGGCCAGCTCGCCGTGCCGAGCCGCGACCCGAGACCCAGGCCCTCGAACGTCTGGTGGAAGACGAGCACGATGTAGAGCACCACGAACTCCTGGCCGGCGACCGCGAGCGTCAGGCCGATGAAGATGCTGTGGAAGATGACGCCGAACTCGAGGATGAAGAGGGCCGTCATCTGCGCGCCGAAGCCCTCGACGTCGCTGTGGTGGCGCTGGTGGCCGAGGTGGTCGGTGCCGCCGGGCGGGTACGAGACCTCGTCGCCGCCGACGGGGTAGGTGGGGGTGCGGGTCGGGGCGTCCGTGTAGGGCTCTTGCTCTTTATCGGCCGAGGAGGAGGAGGCGTCGTCGGAGGTGACAGTGGTGATTGCGGCAGTGGAGGGTTGGGCGTGCCGGTGTGCCTTTGGGGAGTGCTGGCTGTGGGAGTGGGAGGGGGAGCGGGAGGGCATGGCGACGACGGCGATGCCGGCTTCCATGTCGGACTCGTGCGAGTGCCCGCCGAAGATGTCGAAGCGCGAGGCCATCAGCTCGATGAAGAACATGACGAAGATGGTCATCAAGGCGATGCCCTCGACCCAGGAGTACTCTGTGATGGGGCCCTCCAGACATGGGTTTGTGAGAGAGTCATGTGCTGGTGAGAGGAGCTGTGGGGTGTCAGTATATGGCCGTGTAAGAATGGCAGAGAGGACTTACGTGGATGAAGGCCGTGGCGATGATGACGCCTGAGCCGAAGTACTTGGTGATGAAGAATGCCATCTTGGGGATGTGCATGCTCTTGGTGCGTGCGGCGAAGACGGGGAGGAGAGCGCCTGGGTAGTGTCAGTGGGCTGGGAGATGGGAGATGGGAGATGGGGTCATACCAAGCATTGATCCGAATCCAATGACGAAGATTGAAGAGATACGAAGGCCCATACGGCCATCATAGTCGTTTCCAATACCACATCCAACGGCCTGGGGGTCCGACATGGTGTGAATATGGAGGTGTGGTAGATGATATTTGTTGTGGTGAACTTTGTGCTGAACTTTGTCCTGGACTTATCGTCGATGCGGCAGTTCCTCGACTGTGATATGGGTCCCAGATGAACAGACGATTCAGCTTCTGATTCAGATTCCCGTATCTTGCCAATCTCTGTCAACAGATCAGATCAGCGGCTTATCGTCCTCTGTTATGCCCAACCCGTGGAAGGTCGTATGTGTCCCAGACAGTAGCAGTATGTACAGCAAGTAAGTCGGTCAGTAAGTGAGTAAGTGCAATGGATGTATGTATGTATGTAGATTGTACTCTGTACAGTATCGTCGTGATAGCTCCTCCGTACGGGAGATATATACACATATATGTGTATATATATGTACGTCGAATGTCGTGAAGTCAAGTGAAGTGAAGCCTCGCACTCCCAGGTCCTGCCTTCCCTTTCCTTCTTCCCACGAGTGGGAGTGGGAGTGGGCCGTTCTCTGTCCGTTCCTCAGGGCTAGTTGTCGCTAACTCTGCTGCTGTCGTCCCCCACGACACCTTGGAGGATAGATCTATGCGGCCAGGATGCAGCAGGGGAATTCTGTGGCGGCAGGCTTGTCTGTGGGTGACTTTCGTGGCGTAGGAGGCAGATGGGATTGCTGGAGGTCGTACTCCGGAGAAGCCCAGTCTTGGGATCCGTCGACAATGGATGAAGAGGCACAATTGGCTTATGTATGTGAGTGGCTGTATGTGAATGGCTGTATGTAAAATGGTCGTATGTGAAATGGCTGTACAAGGTGTTGTATGAGATGAAGTGGACGAAGTGGACGAAATGGACAAAATGGACAAAATGGACGAAATGGATGAAATGGGAGGGGAATGGCGCAGAGGTGGAGTCTCCTCCTGTTTTTGCTGCTTACTCCCATCCTCGTTGGCGCGAGCGTTACCTTGATGGATACGCGGGCAAGTCGAATTATGCAATTGTCGTCTTAGCTTTGTTGCTGACAAAGACGGGTGACAACGACAACCACAAGGCACGTGCAGACCAGACCGCAAACAACCATGAAGAGGCCATGCTTCCTTACATACATACACTTTGGCCCCTATTCCTCGTCATTATTCGTGTCTGGCTATTAATCCATTGTTAATATTACTAGCATTACATGTAATTCATGTTTTTCATTGTTTGTTTTTATGTTTATGTTTATGTTTTTCTTTATCTTCATCTTTATCGTTATTTTATTCTATTTTATTCTATCTTATTTTATTTTATCCCCCCCGCTGTGGACACTGCGACCAGAAAAATGGACCCCCTTCACCACAACGAGCCAAGATTGCCCATCCATATGTACCTACGGATAAACCCTTACCTCACATATGCGGCTATGTCGGTGAGGAGTCCTCTCATACGTGGGAAACGGGAATCCCATTAGCTTTTGCGATGTACGAGGGAGGCTTGAAACATTCTCTGTACGAAGTATATCTGGATATTTCATGACCATTATTATGGAGTACACCGACAGCATATGTACATACTGTACATACTGTACTGTACATATGCACTATCCACACCGTTGCACTCTCTCACAATGACTCCCAGACCCATTCTCCCATTCTCCCATCTCCCATCCCCATCCCCATCCCCATCCCCATTCCCACACAAAACTCCCACACAAAACCCCATCTCCAGCCCCTCACCACCAACACAACGAATCTTCGCTTCTCACCATAAAATCGCTTGTTAAGGGCTAAAGCTCACAATTGACCTTCCCCCCTCCCCTCCCAACCATCCATTCAGCTCGTATCTATGTACGTGCGCTGTAGTCTGCGCGCATAGCGAGGTGTGAGTTGATCCAGGAGGTGTCCATGAGACCTCTGCTATACAGAGGAAGGCTACTCTAGCAGCTGTATGTATGTATTGTACAGGTGGTGCGGTGGCCATCTCCTTGGCTGGCGCAGAGTCTTCAGGCTTCACTCTCCACCTCCACGCCAACGACGACGAGATCCCTCTGCTCTCGCCATCTACCTGTCTATGCACAGCTGCCTCGACTGCTATGGCTCTTAGCATCATATGTCACTTTGTCATGGTGAGGACATGCGTGTGCCATGTGCCGTGTGTTGTGGTCTGCAGCCAGCTGAAAACCCCTCACGTCTCGCCGCACGGGCTGCTCATCGAGACGTCGAGCTTGACACCTCACTTGCATCAATCCTTCGCTGGTAGCATATCTACCCAGGTGTCTCTCATCCCAGCTCTTCAACTGACCATGGCTATGGCGTGCTCGTCCGATCCCCCTATTCTCTCCTGGCCATCAGAGTCATCCAGCCAGGTCAATCGGGAGTCCATGTCTGGCAATCCGCGCGTTCATCCGAGAACTCACTCGTGGATCCATTGAGAACTCCCTCGTGGATCCATTGTAGCAACCCCCACGCCACGTGCCCCGTATGCCCCATACTCTATCCAGCCTCCCTCCGCTCACGAGGAGTACTGCAGTTCCAGCCCAAGACTCCGAAACGGCTGATCCCTCTGCCTCATGTCGAGCGTCGAGCCCAGACTAAACAAGAAGTCCTTGATCCTGCCCTCCCACAACACGCCAATCCGATACTTCTGATCCATCCTCGCCTTCAGCACGCCCGACACCTCCTCCCTCCCCGTCACCGGCTCCTCCTCATCCACCCCCCACGCCAGCTTCGCCGCCATGCTCCTCTCCCCCCTCCTCGGCACCACCTTCTTCTTCTTCCACAGCTCACACCCCACCACAAGATCACTCTCGTAGCTGTACGCATTAAACTCGAAGCGGCTGCACAGCGCCAGATCCTCGCCCGCCCGCACCGCATACGTCGCGCTGAAACTCCCCATGAGCGGGTTCAGCGTCAGCGTCGCCGTGAGCGGGATCCCGTGGTAGCTGGGCAGCGTCGCGAACCGTCCGCCGACGCTCATGCCCCCCGACTTATTCAGCGTCCCGTAGTACAGCTCCGCGCCCGCGCTGAAGCGCCCGTGGATCCGATCGTCCGTCGCGGCCTGCGGCGCGTCCGCGCGCGGGTCCGGCCCGAAGTTGTAGAGCCCCTTGAGACCGAGCAGCCCGCCGTCGGTCGAGTACAGCGCCTCCGTGCTGTACTTGCCCACGTCGTACTGGTGCAGCGCGAGCAGCGTGCCGCCGTTGCGCAGCCGGCTGTCGCTCACGGCGCTCAGCCTGATCTGCGACGTCGGCGAGATCCGCCGCAGGTACAGCGCCTCGAGCGTGCTCTGGGGGAGATACAGGCGCCCGTAGAGGAGCGTGTCGCGCCGGTCCGTCCGTCGACCGCCCTGCCACTGCTCCCACATCCACGGCTCGTCCGGCGCCGGGAGCTCCTGGATCTGGCGGTAGCCGCGGATCACATCGTGCAGGTCGATGTGCCGCGACTGGGAGGCGCCCGTGAGCGGGAGCGACGAGTAGAGGTAGGAGAGCGACCCGTCGACGAAGCCGACGCTGCCGAGGGCGTACGAGGTCGCGAAGTTGGGGGAGGAGAGCGACGAGATGTTCAGATGCAAGCCGCGCGGGGTATCGAAGTCGAGCAGAGCTGTGATAAAGTCAGATGAGGCTGTGCGTTGCGTCGGGCCCGAGGCTCACCTCGAGACGTCGCCGTCAGGGTGCTGTAGTTATTCTCCGGGTTCCAGCGCGATGCATTGTAAAATGAATGCTGCACAAAATCCATAAACTCCAACATCGCTACAAATGCCCCTCGCTGTCGTCTTGAACTCAAAATCCCACGCAATAGCTCCGTGAGAGCTCCCGCCGAGCCCCTAATCCTAGATCGCATCGCTACGCGCCCAATCCAGCCTAGCGCGCCCTCACCGCGGCGGCAGAAAAGTCTCGATAATCTTCTATCGCAAATCGCACCGCACACGCTCACAAAAATACACCGTCCGGCCTCTGTCCTCCTCACACAATCACCGCTATCTAGCCCCTCGACAACCGCCAGAATGCCCAAGTCCAAGCGCGCGAAGGTCGTCCACCTGACGCAGGTCGACAAGAAGGGCAAGGAGCTCACCCTCAAGCTCTTCGCCAACGTCCAGGAGTCCGTCGACAAGTATCAGTACATCTTCGTCTTCAGCGTCGAGAACATGCGCAACACCTACCTGAAGCAGGTCCGCGCCGAGCTCAGCGATTCTCGGTATGTTCGCCCTCCCCCTCTCCCCAACTGCCCGCTCCTTCAATCCAATCCTCCTCGAAACGAAATCCTCGCATGCACTTTCCCAGATCCGCACATCACACATCCACATCCCCCCGCTGACAGCCCCCACAGCCTCTTCTTCGGCAAAACAAAAGTCATGGCCAAAGCCCTCGGCTCCTCGCCCGAGTCCGCCTACCAGACCAACACGCACCTTCTCGCGCCCTTCCTCACCGGCAACGTCGGGCTGCTCTTCACCTCCCTCCCCCCCGCGACCATCACCGCGCACCTCGCCGCGCTGACGTCGACGGACTACGCGCGCGCCGGCACGCCCGCGACGCGCGCCTTCACGCTGCCGGCGGGCACCGTGCACAGCACGGGGGGCGAGCAGGCGGCCGAGGCGGACGTGCCGCTGAGCCACAGCCTCGAGCCGGAGCTGCGGCGGCTGGGCGTGCCGACCACGCTGGTCAAGGGCCGCGTCACGCTGCAGAACCCGTACGAGGTGTGTCGCGCGGGCCAGACGCTGGACTCGCGGCAGACGCGCCTGCTGAAGCTGTTCGGCGTCGCGACGGCGGAGTTCAGCGTCACGCTCGTGGCGTTCTGGGACAAGGAGACGGGCGAGGTGACGGAGTTGGCGCAGGGGGAGGGGATGGAGGAGTAGGAGGAGTAGGACGGGTGCGGCTTGCGAGGGCATAGGTTCAGGTTGCTGCAGCGCGGATGCTGGCAGTGGGCGTTCTTAGGAGTTGTGTGCAGCAAAAAGTAATGAAGACATTTCTACATCCACGGCAGGCCTCTGTTATGTCCTGCGTGATTACCCTTCCTTTTTGCCTTCTGTCCCTCTCGCCGTGCAATATAAGCATCTGCTGCTTCGGGCAAGGCACACACGAAGGAGGACGAAACGTCGCGTTGTTGCAACGCAATGTGCGCGGATGGATGTATGGACCCCCCCCTTCCCCCCTCCCCTTCTTCTTCTCTCTCTCCGTCCGTCGAGTAGCCAGCCCCCCTCCACCCACAAGCCTCGCCCACTCTCAAAGAACTCGAAACCCGCAGTGCTTACCCGCCAAGGCACCACCACGTCAAGAGTCAACAACGGCTCGCCCACGCCGCAGGACTCTACACAAACGCCACCCACCTTCGTCCGCCTTCCGACTGCAACAGGACCCCCCCCCCCCCCCCCCCCCCCCCACGCCCGGGAAGGAAAAACACGGGCCGCCCCCCGCCACTTCCCCTTTTTTCCACCCACCCCCTCTTTTTTTCTCTCTCCGCCCGCCCCGTAGCCCACCCCCCCCCCCCCCCAAGCCCCCCCCCCCCCCAAAAAACTCCCAACCCCCACTCCTTCCACCCCCAGCCCCCACCACATACCACGCCCCAAA